>FWPU01000513.1_pt1 | contig 123962 bp, 107 predicted proteins | sample 2228361 | NCBI WGS metagenome assembly FWPU01 (sample SAMEA103939777, study PRJEB20133) | metagenome | reverse complement strand
GTGGTGTGGCTGATCGGGCAAACGCCCTTGCCCGCCGCCATCCAGGTGGCGCTGGGCGTGCCAGTGGGCGCTTTGATTTATTTCGGGTTGATCCGCGCGCTCGCTATTCTCGACGATGCGGATCGGCGGCGCTTCGCGCAGGCAGCAGGGCGATTGCCCGCACGCCTGGCCCGCTGGGCGCAGCGTGGGATCAGGCTGCTGGCGACCCCGAGAATCGAGGAGGGTTGACGCCCCGCGGAAAGCTGATCTTATGGGCTTGGTTTTAACGTTGATTTACGCCGCCCTGGTCTTTCTCTCAGTGCCCCACATGGTCCCGGCACTGGCGCCTTACCGGCCCCTACTGATCCTGGCGGCTCTGGCTGTGCTGGGCTCGATCCCGAATTTGTTGCAGCGCGCCCCCGTCTTGCTGAATGCGCCGTGGTGGCTAATGACCGCGTTCTGGGGCGTGGTGTTGCTCTCCTGGCTGCCCCACGGTTGGTTGGGAGGAACGCTGAAGGGCTTCTTCGGTTTCACTCCGGATGTCGTGCCGTTCTTCTTGATCGCGATCAACGTGCGCTCCCTCCTCGGGCTGCGGCTACTTCGCCTGGCTCTCCTGGGAGCAACAGCCTACATCCTGGCCCAGGGACTGTGGCAGTACCACACCTCGCCCGGGGAATCCCCCTATGTCATGGTGCAACCGCTGGAGGGCTTGGAGGAGCCCCTGCGGCGCCTGCAAGGAGTCGGGGTGCTGGGCGATCCCAATCACTTTGCGCAATACCTGGTCGCATTGCTGCCTTTTTTATTCGTCACCCCCACGCAGCGATTGGGGATTGCCATGCTGGGACGCTTGCCCATGGCGTTGCTGTTCCTCTACGGGATCTACCTCACTCGCTCGCGCGGGGGATTGATGGGAGTGGCCGCCCTGGTGGGATTGGCGGCGGCGGAACGCGTGAAGTGGGTGGGCGCCGGTCTGGCCTCCGGAATCGCCGTAGTCGCTTTGATGGCCGTGGGATTTACGGGGGGACGTGAGGTGAGCCTCGAAGCGGGCATGGACCGGCTGAACATCTGGTCGGACGGGCTGGGCATGTTCAAGAGCTCGCCGCTGTGGGGAAGCGGTTACGGGTCCTTCCCGGACGCCTTCCAGTACACAGCCCACAACTCCGTCCTTCTGTGCGCTGCCGAGTTGGGACTGGTAGGGTGCTTCTTCTGGATCGGCTCGTTGTTCCTGTTGATGGCACACCTGGGAGAGGTGATCAAGCCGGCGGCCGGAGTAGCACCCCATCCGGAATTGCAGCGCTGGGCGAAGGCCGTCCGGTTGGGGCTCTCCGCCTTCCTCATGACCAGCTTCTTCCTGTCGCGAACCTACGCCGCGGCGTTGTACATGTTGCTGGGACTGGCGGCCGCGGTCGCCAACCTGGAAGCCGAACGGCGCGGCCTTCGCAGCCTGGGTTTGCCAAAGAATTGGGCGGGGTGGATTCTAGCGATCTCGATCGGTTCGATCGCACTGATTTATGTGCTGGTGCGGCTGCGCGCCGTTTAGGGCGCTTTGAGCAGGCACGCCGAACGCCAGAAATGATCGGCCATGCCATGGGCAGCCGGAGGCCTGATTCAGGCTCACGACGGCGCTTTCAGCGCGGGTTGCGGCATGCCGCCCGGCGGCGCGTCGAGCGGCAAGAGCGGCTGAAAGTCGCCCGGCTAGCGCGGCCCACGCGGGGGTGGGCCACCTGCGAGGATTGAATGAGGTTACACTAAAGACTTTCCGCAAATCGCCGATTCCAAGGGTGAAGAGCCCCGGAGGAGCGAGTGGTGCCCGGGGCGAGGTGAGACTCGGCCTGCGATCTTCTCGGCAAGCGGGGTGCGGCCTTACGCGGGAAGCCAGATCTACCGCTATGCGGCGAGCCAGGCCCGGCGTTGTACGGCAAGCTAGGTCCAGCGTCATGTCACCACGCACGACTCAAGCGGCGGAAGCCCGGCCGGCGCTGAGGTGCGCCGCATGATCAGCATCATGTCGCGACGCGGGATCCATCTCTCGGAAGATCTTCTGGAAGAGTATGTGTTCGGTCGGCTCAAGGGCTCGGCCTTGAGCACGGTGGAAGAGCACCTGCTGATTTGCGCCGATTGCCGTCGGCGCCTGGAGGAGACGGAGGGCTTCATCCGGGCTGCGCGCATCGCCGCCCGCCGCTTGCAGGAAGACCCTCTGGACCTCATCCACGACACAAGCGACGGGCCCGTCCGCCTGTGGGTACGCCGCACACCGGAGGGCGATTGGGAAGCTCTGTTTTCCGGGGAGCAGCTCGGGGGCGCCCGCCGCTTCGCCACCATCGCCGAAGCCAACGAGTACCTGCTGGAGGCATTCCGCGAGATGTTCCCTGAGCACCAGTGCACGGAGGCTTGCGGCGCCCGCCAAACCTTCTGCGCCGGGGGCATCCAGTGAGTCCCCTACCAGCGTGCTTTCAGGCTGAGCGCCCGCCAGAGACCGGCGAAGAAAAGCCCGCTAAGGCGTTGCTTTCGTGCTGTCCTTGCAATCGGCCGGGTCCCCCGGAGCTGTCGCTACGGTTTCTCGCCCGCGCACCTACAAGCCGTTTTGTAATTTCGCCTTATCCGAGCGGCCTCCGTCTCACACAGCTTCTGGGCTGCGGAATTCTTTTCGCGGACGACCAATAGGTGATCTTATACACGTAATTCCCGTCTTCGGCGTAATGCCACCACGGACCTACGCGGCGGAAGCCGGAAACAATGAATTCATCGTACATGGGAGCGGGCTCGAAAGAACCGTGGCATCTCAAATACTTTTTGACGATTTCCTCCAGCCGCCCATCCTGCCGCGCGTGTTTGATGAATCGCCGGCCCCTTCCCGCCAAGCGCTGTTCGAAGCTAGCCAGCGACCCTTCCCGGCAAGCGCGCGACCAGTTGCCCGCGCCCAGCGGCGATAGCGGTCCCCGCGATGTGCCTTGCCGCAAGCGCCTCGAGCGTGAGGGATCAGGCTCGGCCGCAGCGGCACCTCATCCGCGCGGAAGTTAAGGTGACTCGATCGCGTCACCTCGACAGCCCGCTTGCAACAACCTCTCAGCCAGCTCCAGCGCGTCTACCGACCAGTACTCCCGCGGCCTCGGGTGGCGCACACCGCGCCGGCCCTTTGCCGGACGGCAGCTCAGCAGGCGCTCGCGCCATTGGTCCGGAATCGCTTCTCGTCCATAAACCGCGCCAAGCAAGGCGCCGCAGATGGCCGCGTTCGTGTCCGTGTCGCCGCCCCGCATGACCGTGTCCACTACGGCGTCTTCCAAACTCGGCGCATGCAGAAGCTGCCACAGAGCGTTGCGGAAGGCGATCAACACCCAGCCCTGGTTACGACAGTAATCCGGGGGCGGACAGTCCGCGGCCTCCTCCACCGCCTCGATCAGGGACGAGGCCGCTTCCAGCTCGCGAGCCATGCTCTGAACTTCTCGGTAGAGCTCCGCAGGAGCGCAACCGGTGCGAATCGCATGCGCGATGGCGCAAGCGAACAAGCTGTTGGCCTGCCGGCAAACCGGGTGCGGGTGGGTGATGCCTGCGTCCTGCCATGCCCATTTCGACACTTGCTGCCGGCTGAAGTGGCTGCCGAAAATGCCCAGAGGGCTGATCCGCATGAGCGCGCCATTGGCCTGGCTTTCCGGGTTCGGCCGTCCCCGCAAGCCCTGTCTCACCGTGCTGCCCCAGTCGAAGGGTCCCGAATCCAACCACCGCACGTAATCCCTTCGCGCCGCGTCGGGGTCGTAGCCGCCCGCCGCGACGATGGCCCGCGCAACAGCTAAGGCCATCTCGGAATCGTCTGTCGGCCGCCCGCAATGGTGTCCCAACTTCCGCCGTCCGCGAGCTCGCGAACTCCTTGTGGAGAACGGGCGCGAATGGACTCCGGGGTTTCGAATTCCACCAGGCTGCCCAACGCGTCGCCCGCCAGTTGCCCGAGCAGGCGCCCCTGAGCTCGCGACAGCATGCCCGCATCCGTCTCCGTTGGTCGCATCCGCTGCCTCCGAGGGATCCTGGAAACTTCGATCGTAACAAAGGGGACCGCTCGGCTTGCTCTCATCCATCTTCTTCCGCCAAACGACCCCTAGGTTTTCACCTTCTACAGAAGACCCACTTTCGATTCGCGTCGCTCGATTGCCCTTTCAGGCGCCTTCCCTACTGATCAATTCTTTTTGCGCACCACTAGTACGTGATCTTATACACGTAGTTTCCGTCTTCGTCGTAATGCCACCACGGACCTACGCGGCGGAAACCTGAAACAATAAATTCATCGTACATGGGAGTGGGCTCGAAATAACCGGGATATCTCAAATACTTTTTGACGACTTCCTCGTTGAGCTCCACGCCCAGGCCCGGCGTGTCGGGAACCGGAATATAGCCGTTCTGGATGATCGGTTTGGCAGGACCGGTCACCAGATCCCCCCACCATGGCATATCCACGGCATGGTTCTCCATGGCCACGAAGTTCCGCAGAGTGGCCGCCAGGTGCACGCACGCCATGCATCCCACCGGCGAGCCGGCGAAATGCAAGGCCGTGGGAATCCCGTGCAGGTCGGCGTAGTCGGCGATGCGTTTGGTCTCCCGCAGAGCGCCCGAGGTCTCCGGATCGGGATGGATGATGTCCACCGCTTCGTTGTCAATCAAATCGCGAAAGCCCTCCTCCAAACCGAAGATGTCCTCGCCGGTCAGGATCGGCGTGGTCGTAGCCTGTCGGATCTGCTTCAAGCCCCGCCAGTTCCGCCAGGGAATCATGTCTTCGGCCCAGGCTAACTGGTACGGTTCGAAAGCGCGCGCGTACCGAATCGCATCCTTGACGTTGAGCGGTCCGAAGTGGTCCGCAGCCAAAGGCGCGTCCCAGCCCACGGCGTCGCGCACCGCCTGAATGTACTCGCAGAGATACTGGAGGCCCTTGTCGGTGGCCACGCCGCGATCGGTGACTGCGCCCGGACGATCGGCCACCAGGCTGGTGTAGAGATCCATCTTGAAGAAGGTGAAGCCCATCTTCTTGCGTTTGGCCATGCGTTCGGCATAGATCTTTGGATCTTTGTGGCCGGTGGTGTCGCAGTAGATGCGAATCCGGTCGCGCACTTTGTCGCCGATCAGCCGCCAGGCCGGCACGCCGTAAACCTTGCCCGCGATGTCGTGCAGCGCCATGTCCACAGCGCTGTATCCGCCGCCCATCCTGCCGTGATTGGCGAACTGCCGAATCGAGCGCAGGATCTCCTCGATCCGCAAGGGGTTCTTCCCCAGCAAGTGCGCTTTCAGGATCAAGGCGATGCCCTTGACGCCCGCGTCGCGCACCTCCCCGTAGCCGTAGACGCCCTGGTTGGTGTCAATCCGAATGATCGGGTAGTCGTAGTTGGCCGCCACGGTACAGGCCCGCATGTCGGTGATCTTCAGTTGACTGGGCGCCGAGTAACGGTTGAAGCCGCCAGGTTCCACTTTGGCGGGCGGCTTGGACTCCTGGGCTGCCGCCGACGAAGCTAGCGTGACGCCGGCGGCCTGTTGCAGTAGCTTGCGACGGTTCATAGAAGCCATTGTCGAGATACCTCCTGTTTTTCAGCGTTGGGGGAAGGAAACCAAGGAGCGGACTGCCAGGATGCGCGCCTTCGGTTCGCCCGGCCGGTTACCCGCATAGAACCCCACCGTGCAGTTGATCCGGAAAAACCAGGCATCGCCGGCGTACGTACGATGTCGCCCCTCGACGCCGTCCATCCCGCCGCCGGCCACCATCTCGCCGTGCCCTTCCAGCACCAGATAGATTTCCTCCTCGCGTTCGTGGTGATGCGGAAAGTTGGTCCCCCCGGGTGCGAATTCCATGGCGAACAGGCTGGTCAGCGTCAGGCCGGCGGCCAGGCGGTCGCGCCTGCTGCGGCGGTCCCCCATCAGAAGCTGGTATAGCGTGGAGGGCGGATGGCCGCTGACCTCCTGCTTGGGCACGTCATCCAGGTTGGCGATGAGCAGCTCGGCAGGTTGGTCGGCGGATTGCGGCGCGCGGAAGCCCATCACGATGGCGCGGCAAGGCGCAGACGGCGCGCAATCCATGTTGTGGCGGATTCCGGGAGGCAGGTAGAAGTAGTCATGCCGACCGATGGCGTGCTGCGTCTCGCCGTAGTGGAGCACGCCGCCGCCCTCTAACAGGACCCAGACATGTTCTTCGTTGGGAAAGCTCAGGGCGGCGCAAGCGCCCCCCGGCTCGATCCGCAGCTCTCCGAAGCGCGAGACCGAGCGGCAGAGGCGCGCTTCCGAATCCCCTGCGCCAAACACCGGCTTGTAACGGCAAGTGGGGGTGGTGAAAGCCGACGGCTGCGGCTGAAGCGCGGGCAGATGGCGGCGCAACCAGGTGGGATCCACTCGGCGGGGTTGCGCGAGGAGCGAGCCGGCCAGCGCCCAGAGCAAGCAGCATCTTGGGAGCCACATGGCGCCGAACACTATAGCACGGCGCGCCCCGAAGCGAGCAGGGAAAGCGCGCCCAGCACCGGGCTAAAGTTTCCGGCGGCCCGCCCGATCTAATGCATCAGGAGCGAGGAGTGGCCGAGTCGGCTGTGGAAGGCGTGCTCAAAGACCTGCCCGCCTTGTCGAAGATCCCGGCCTTCCCTCCGATCGTGCTGCGGGTTTTCGACTTGCTCGGCAACGAGAACGTCGAGGTCCGCAAGCTGGTCGAGCTGATCACTTCCGATCCCGCCTTCTCGGCGCAGATTCTGCGGCTGGCTAACTCCCCCCTGTTCGGCTTCCAGTCCCGCATTGACAGCCTCCAGCACGCCTTGGTGATCCTGGGGCTGCGGCGCGTGCGCGGCCTGGCGATGACGGTGGCCACCGCCAATTACATGCAGGCCGCCTTGAGAATCGAGGAATTGCATCGTTGTTGGCGCCACACCCTGGCCTGCGCTCTGCTGACCGAGGAATTGGCCCGCGCCTGCTCCCAGCCGGAAGACATCGCCTACACCACGGGGCTGCTGCACGACATCGGACGCTTAGGCCTGTTGGTCGCGCATCCCATCGAATACGCTCAAATCTTGCGTGAAGCGGCTGAGCACGCGCGCGATCCCCTGGAGCTGGAACGCAAGTTCTTCGGCGCCGATCACTGCCAGGCCGGGCGGTTCCTGGCCGAGCAGTGGGGCCTGCCCGAGGACGTCAAAGTCGTGGCGGGCCGCCATCATGACCCGCTCGTCGCGCCTGTCAACGACGTTCTGGGCCTGACGGCGCTGGGGTGCCTGCTGGCCGATGCGCTGGGGTTCTGGGTCGTCCCTCCCATCCGTCCGTTGGATCTCGAGCAAGCCCGGGGGTTGCTGCCGGAAGAAGCCGGCACTCAGTTCTGGCCCGATGGCGACAAACTACGCCGCACGATCGAGCGGCGCATTCGATCGCACGACGTGCTGGTTCCCACTCCGGTCGCTCCGGCCGCGCCGAGCCACGCCGCGGCTGGAGAACGCCCGGAGCCGGAGACGGACGTGCGGGAAACCGTAGCGGCTGTTGTTCCGGTTCGATCCCTGGCGCGCGATCTAACAGTGGTGGTGCTGACGGGTCTGGTCTTCTCGGCGGTCTTCATCCTGATGTTCTACCTGGTCAACCGCTGAGTCGCACTCCCGCTGCGGAACCCACAGGCGCGAGTTGTGCGGGACGCTTCTCAAGAAATCCCCAGCTCCCGGAGCGCCGCCCGCACCACCGGATCACGCTGGAGCTCCACCTGATCGCCCTTGTCCACTCCCAGCGACTGGTTAAAGATCTCGGTCTTCAAGCGGGTCGCGATCCATTCGCGCTCGCGCGACCACTCCGCGACCGAAGGTTGGATCTTGCGCTCCGCCAGGTAGCCCTGGAATTCATCCAACAGCTCGGCGGTAACCTGGAAGTCCTCACGGATGGCGTGACGCCGGCAATATTCGGTGGCGAAGGAAGTAAAAGCCCCGCCGGCTTCCAGCACGGTGCGGAATGGCGTCAGCGGCTCCGGGTACACGAGCCGGTCGGGTTGAATGCCGCCCGCCGCCTCACCCTCCGATTGTGAGCGCGCCAGAGCTGAGCCGGGCAGCGGCCGCTGGATCGAGCGCCCGTTCGGGGTGTAGTAGTAAGCCGTGGTTAAGGCCAACCCGGTGTTATTCGAGAGCGGATATACGGTCTCGACCAGTCCCTTGCCGAAGCTGGGCTCACCCAGGATGACGGCCCTTCGGTGGTCTTGAAGTGCTCCGGCGACGATCTCCGCCGCCGAGGCGCTGCGAGCGTTGATCAGCACCGCCAGCGGGAACTCATACGGTTGAACGCCCTCGGGAACCCGCTCCTGGCGAGCCGCGACCGCTCGGCCCCGCGCGGTCAGCAGCGTGGTCCCGGGCGGCAGGAACAAGGACGCCGTCTGAAGGGCGGCTGTCAGGATGCCGCCGGGGTTATTGCGGAGGTCCAGAATCAGACCCTTCAGCTCGCGTCCCCCCAGTTTCTCGATGGCCGCGCGAACCTCTGATCCGGTTTCCGCGTCGAAGCTGGCCACGCGCAGATAGGCCACGCCGGGGCGCAGCAAAAAGGCTCGCTCCACGCTCGGCGCCTGCATCTCCTCGGGCGTCAGGGTGAATTGCAGCAAGCGCGCGTTGCCCGGACGGCGTACGTCGAGGCGAGCAGGCTGCTGGCGAGTCTGCCCGAGCAACGCCACGAGCTGGTCCAGATCCAAACGGTCCAACGCGATGTCGTTGATGGCTAGGATCTCGTCGCCGGGCGCGATCCCCGCGCGGGCCGATGGCGTGCCCGGCAGCGCTTGCAGCACGATCACGCGACCCGGCAGCACCGACACGACGGTCCCAAAGCCTTTTCGCGTCGAGCGTTCCAGTTCTTTGAGTTGCTCGAACTGCGTGGGATCGAAGAAGACCGAGTGCGGATCCAGCGGGCGGAGCATGCCGGGAATAGCTCCGCCGTAGATGGCCTTCTCCGGATCAACCGGCTCGGCGGCGAAACGCTCGACCGCCGCGTAGACCTCCATGAACTGGCGGAGCTGCTCAGGTAGATCTCCCGCGGCCTCATCGGAGGCAGCCGCCAGGGATGCGGCCAGCAACAAAGAAAGCCCGCAACGCACTCTCAATTCCATTATGAGGTGCTCGCCGCCCGCCCCGCCTACTCTGGATCGGGAGGGCGTCGTAGACGTGCTGTTCAATAAGTCGCCCGCCCGCCGCTTGCGTCGTAGACCTGGCCGGTGACGAAAGAGCACTCCGGACTGGAGAGGAAGTGGACTACGGCTGCGATTTCTTCGGGCGTCCCAGCTCGTCGCATGGGGATGCGCGAGGTCATGTACTCGACCTGCTCCGGCGTAAGCTGCTCGAGAATCGGCGTCCGGACGACTGCGGGCGTCACCGCGTTCACGCAGATTCCTTCCAAAGCCACCTCCTTGGCCAGCGCCTTGGTGAAGCCGATGACGCCGGCTTTGGACGCCGAATAGGCGGTCATGTTCGGGTTGCCCTCCTTGCCTGCAATCGAGGCGATGTTCACGATGCGGCCGTAGCGGCGCTGTCGCATGGGGCCGATCACGGCGCGGCAGCAGTGGAAAACGCCCGTCAGATTGATGGCCATCACGCGGAGCCAATCCTCGTCGGTCTGTTCCCATAACGGAGCGGCGCGGCCGGCGATGCCGGCGTTGTTGATCAGGATGTCAATGCGTCCGGTGCGGGCGAGGGTCTGTTGGACCGCCGCCACCACCGAGCCGACGCGCGTCACGTCCATGTAAACCGCCATGGCCTCCGGTCCGCCCGCTGAACTGATTGCGTCCGCCACGCGGTGCGCCCCCTCCAGGTCGAGGTCGGCCACCGCCACCGTTGCGCCCGCCAAGGCCAACCGCCGCGCGAGGGCCTCGCCGATACCGCGCGCGCCTCCTGTCACCAACGCCGTTTGTCCGCTGAGGTCGAAGAAGGTCGGCATCTTTCTGATTATGCCGCGGCAGCGCGACTGACAGCCATCGAACGCGCACAGAGCGGAATCGTCCCCAGCAGGTTTGAGAAGCCTCGCGGGAGCAAGCCCGGGCAACGCGCTCCCGGCCTCGGACGCGGCAAGCCCGAACGCCGAGAGCGCCACTGGGCGGCACCCGCGCCGGATGCCGGCTCGTCGGTTCGGGCAAGTGCGCGCCCAGCCCCCACGCGTGGTACAAAGAAGGCTATGCCCTCCTTTCTGGTGACTACGGCCGCACGGACCTACCCGGCGGTCGTCGAACGGGGCGTGCTGGCGCGACTGGGCGAGTATCTGCCGGAGAAGACCGGCAAAGTCTTCGTGATCACAACGGCGGATGTCTGGCAGCATCACGCCGGCCGGCTCGCGCGCGGTCTGGCAAACCGTTCCCATGAGATTTTGTTTTTTCCCGGCGGCGAAGAGTGCAAGCGCCTGGCCTGCGTCGAAGCTCTAGCCGAGGAAATGGTGCGGAGGGGCGGTGATCGTTCCAGTCTGGTGCTAGCCTTCGGCGGCGGGATCGTCAACGATGTGGGCGGTTTTCTGGCGGCGATCTTCATGCGCGGCATTCCCGTGGTGCAACTGCCCACCACGCTTCTGGCGCAAGTGGATGCCGGGCTGGGAGGCAAGACGGGGGTGAATCTGGAAGCCGGCAAGAACCTTATCGGCGCTTTCCACCAGCCATTGGCGGTGCTGGCGGATCCCGATGTTCTCGCCACGTTGCCCGCGCGCGAATATCGGGCCGGGCTGTTCGAAGTCATCAAGTGCGCTGTGATCCGCAGTCCGGGCCTGTTCGAGTTGCTGGAGCAGCGGCGACAGGACGTGCTGGAGGGCCGGCCCGACGTCGTCGAGCAGATGATCGCCGAGTGTGTGCGCATCAAAGCCGAAGTGGTGTCCGCCGACGAGCGAGAAAGCGACCTGCGCCGCATCCTCAACTTCGGCCACACGTTCGGCCACGCGCTGGAGGCTGAAACCGGCTATGCCCGCTTCCTGCACGGCGAAGCGGTGGGCTTCGGCATGCGCGCCGCCACCCATCTAGCCCGGCGTCTGGGCTATCTCTCAGCGGAGGATGCAAGGCGCATTCTGGCGCTGCTGGATGCCTACGGCCCCATCCCCTCGCTGGAAGGCGTCTCGGCGTCGGCTCTCTGGCGCCGCCTGCCCAGCGATAAGAAGACGGTGCGGGGACAACCGCATTTCGTACTGCCGGAAGGCATCGGCGCGGTGCGCATCGTCACCGGCGTCGAGGAATCGCTGGTGCGCGAGGCGATCGAGACGGCGCTCGGATGACGCGGGCGAGCAAGGGGCCCGGCGCGGAGACGCCGCAGGCCGACCCCCGATGGGTGCGCGCCATGTTCGCCCGCGTGGTTCCGCGCTACGACCTTCTGAACCACCTGCTCTCGTTCAACCTGGACCGCTACTGGCGCGCCCGGGTCGCCCGACGGTTCCGAGCCGTTTTGAATCAGCCCGGAGCACGGGTGTTAGATCTGTGCTGCGGCACGGGCGATCTATTAGCGGCATTACAGCGACAGGTTCGCGCCCCGAGCGCCCACCCGCTGCTGATCGGCTGCGACTTCTGTCACTCCATGCTGGCGGCGGCGCGAAAGAAATTGCCGGAGGCTGTCGTGGTCGAGGCCGATGCGCTGGCCCTGCCGCTGCCGGACGCCTCGCTGGATCTGATCACCGTCGCCTTCGGGCTGCGTAACTTATCGGACTATCGGGCGGCCCTGGGGGAAATGCGTCGCGTGCTGCGGCCGCGTGGGATGGCGGCCGTGCTGGAATTTTCCCATCCGCAGTCGGCAGCCTTTCGCGTACTCTACGGGGCATACTCGCGATGGATCCTGCCTCGGATCGGCGGGTGGATTTCCGGAGCGCCGGAGGCTTATCGGTACCTGCCGGAATCCGTCGCCCGCTTCCCGGACGCCGATGAACTGGCGGCCTTAATGCGCGAGGCGGGCTTTGAGCAAGTCGAGTTCACCAGGATGAGCCGCGGGGTTGTGGCTTTGCACGTTGGCGTCGCGTAGCGGGGAAATAGCCGGGACGCTCGCGGAGCGCCCCGGCCGGCAAAGGGAGCCCGGCGGGGGCTTGGGGGATCGCTCACGAAGGAGCGGGCGGGGTGCATGCAGGGCTTTCGGTGGGCGATGCTAAGGGGAGCATTCGGGCAGAACCGAGCTCTCTCTGCGGTCCCAGGATAGTAGCGGGTACGGCCGCCTGCCGGGGATGCAACGGCCCAAGTTCCTGAAAAAACGGCAAAAATAAAGTCGGCACGCCTGTTACTGCTCGCCCCGGCGGCTTTCGGAGATAATGCCCTCAGGACGATGCCTTTGGCTATTCGTCGCTCTCGAGGAACTTCGTCGCCCAAAGGGAATTCTGCGCATGGCTCCCAGTGACATGTTGCGACTGCTGATGGCGGCCTTGCAGGCCGTCATTTTCTACGCCGTTCTGGCGGTGGTGGTCTGGAAAGTGATTCGGATCGAAAATGAGGTGCGGCAGATCAAGAACATGCTGGAGCAGATCCGCTTCTGGCTGGAACGTGGCGAGGGTCGGTCACCATAGATCCGGGACACTCTCAAGCCTCGGCCCCTTCCAGCCGATGATTCCGGTGAGGTGGCTGTGGGGCCCGGCGAACAGGAAATCGTGCTGGATCAGTCAGCGCTGCTGGACCGCATTGGCGGCGATACGGAGTTTCTCCAAGAGCTCGCCCAGATGTTTGTGGAGCAACGCGACCGTCTGATCGGCGAAGTCCGCTCGGCGGCCGGGGCCGGTGATGCCGGGGCGCTGGCCCGCGCTGCGCACACGCTGAAAGGATGCGTGGCGAACCTGGGCGCAGGATCTGCCTACCTGGCGGCGCTCCGCGTGGAGATGCTCGCCCGCGAAGGGCGCCTCTCGGAAGCGCAGCAGGCGGCTGCGGAACTGGAGTCCGAAGTCTTGCGCTTCGAGCAAGCGCTGCTGCGCCTTGCCGAGGAGCTCCGCCAGGCCTGACCCGCACAGGCGGCCGGGGCGAGGTACGGGAGGCGCTGGAGTAGCGCCTCAAGCCGGCCACTGACGCTTGAGTCGCGGGGACCACCGAGGCCGACACACCGAACGCTGGGCGCGGATCCTGGAGCCGATTTCCCTGGCACGCCCGTCGCGCGGACGGCGGAGCCGAGAGACCGAACGCCTGGAGGTCGGCTGAGGGGGCGAGGTTCCGGGGACTGGGGCCCAGCCGCACCCGGCCTGCTATATTGTTGAGTTCGGTCCTCGAAGCCATGCCGCCCGCCCCTACCACCATCGTCTGCGCGCACAGCCCGGACTCCGACGATGCCTACATGTTCTACGGGCTGGCGACCCGCAAGATCCGATCCCCGCGGGTGACCTTTTCGCACGTGCTGGCCGATATCGAGACCCTGAACGCCAAGGCGCGAGAAGGCTGCTACGATCTGACCGCCATCTCCTACCACGCCTATCCCTATGTGGCGGAGCATTACGTGCTGATGGCCAGCGGCTCCAGCGTCGGCGACGGCTACGGTCCCCTGCTGGTGGCCTTGACGCCGCTGGCTGCGGAGGAGATTCGCGGCCGCCGGGTGGCCGTCCCGGGCCTCCTGACTACGGCATATTTAGCGCTAAAGCTTATGGAGCCGGAGATCATCCCGGTCGTGACGCCCTTCGATGCGGTCCTGGATCGGCTGCGGGAGCGAGAGGCGGATCTGGCGCTGGTGATCCACGAAGGCCAACTGACCTATGCCCGCGCCGGCTTCCACCGTGTGGCGGATCTGGGCGCCTGGTTCAAGCAACGCTACGATCTCCCCCTGCCCCTGGGCGCTTTGGCCTTGCGGCGTTCTCTGGCCCCGGACGTGCAAGCGGAGTGCTGTCGGCTCCTGCGCGAGAGCATCCGCTACGCCTTCGAGCACCATGAGGAGGCGCTCGATTACGCCCTGCAATTCGCGCGCGACATGGACGTGCGCCAGGCCGAGAAGTTCGTGGGCATGTACGTCAACGACTACACTCTGGACGGCGGCGAGCTAATCCCGCGCGCCGCCCAAAAGCTGCTGGATCTGGGATGGGAAGCGGGCCTGATTCCGCGTCGGGTCGAAGTGGAGTTCATCCGCTGAGGCTCCGCTCGGCGCGGAGCCGCTCCACCGCTTCCCGCAACCGCCCCAGGTATTCGAGCTGTTGCTCGCGATCCCGGTAGCTCTCGCGCGGCCAGAAGAAGCCTTTCAGCCCGTCCTTGCGCCGTCGCGGAACCACGTGCACGTGCAGGTGCGGTACGCTCTGGCTGACGCGATTGTTAATGGCCACGAAAGTTCCTTCCGCCTGGAGACCGAGCTCGATCGCACGGGCCGTGAGCTGAACGCAGCCGAACAGGGGACCCAGCAGCTCCGGCGGCACATCCGGCAGGGTCTCGTAGTGCGCGCGCGGCGTCACCAGACAGTGGCCCAAACGCAGGGGCCGATAATCCAGAAAAACCAGGCAAGCGTCGTCCTGATAGACGACGTCGGCGGCGAGTGCACCCTCTACGATCTGGCAAAACCGACAAGGCGTCATGGCGTCTTTGGTGGTCCAGCCGAACCCGGCTTCGCTGGTCGCTGCGCTGCGGCCTACCGAAATAGACCATTGTGCTACCTTGAAGGGTTGCGAGTCACCGAGCGAGGTCAGCGGGACTGATGAAAAAACCATTTTACGGCTGGTGGGTGGTGGCCGGTTGTTTTCTGACCTTCGGCCTTTCAACCGGCTTCCCGTACTACAACATCGCCTTCTTTTTCGACTACTTCCGCGATGATCACGGTTGGCCGATCAGCTTCATCACGCTGGGTGCGCCGGTCGCCGTACTGCTAACCATTTGGGCGGGGCCGACGATTGTGCCGCGCGTGAGTCCGCGTCTGTTGATCATCCTGGGCACGGGAATGACGTTCCTGGCCTTCCAGTGGTTTTCACGCTTGAGCGGGGCGCGCTGGGAGTACTACCTGGTGTGGTGCGTCTACATGATCGGGTACTTTCTCTCCGGGCCGATTCCTCATCAGGTGATCATCTCCAACTGGTTCAAGCGCAAACGAGGTCGCGCCATGGGGATCACCTACGTGGGGGTCGCCGTGGTCGGCTCCGTGGGCAACAAGTTGGGGCCCTATCTGGCATCGCAGATGCATTACACGGAGGCGCTCCGCTACATGAGCTTCCTGCTGCTGCTGGCGTGGCCGGTAGCAATCTTCGTGCTGCGCACGAAGCCCCAGGACATCGGGCAACTTCCCGACGGGGTCCACGATGAGGCCGAGATTGCGGCTCCCGCCGTGCTGGAGCCGCCCAAGACCTTCTCCTACCTGTTGCGCCGGCTGCCTTTCTGGCTACTGCTTTTTGGAAGCGCCTTTTCCATCGGCTCCATCGCCGCCGTGAACTTCCACATGAAGTTTGTCTTCGAGTCCCAAGGATTCGTGGACCAAGCAGCGCGGGATCGGATCTGGGGCACGGCGTCGTTCTGGGTCTTGTGGTCCAGCATCGCCGGGCGACTGCTGGCCGGCTATCTGGCTGATAAGCTCCCGCGCAAATACGTGATGCTGGGCACCTATCTGGTGGTAGCATTCGCCATACCCACGCTGTTTCTGGTGACCCCGGAACAGATCGCTTTTGTGTACTTGTTCGCCTTGATCTTCGGCTTTGCCATGGGCGCCGATTACATGCTGATCCCCCTGATGGCCGCCGATCAATTCGGGTTGTCCACGCTGGCGCGCGCGATGTCGGCCATCCTGCCCACCGACACCATCGCGCAGTTCTGGTTCCCGAATTTCGTCGCCCGACTGCGTGACTTCGTGGGCGGCAATTATTACATCGCGATGAGTGCCGTGTTTGTGACGGCTTTCTTAGGCGCCGTGGCCATCGCGTTGTTACCGCGCCACGCCAGGCTCCCGGCGGCGCCCCGGCTTGAGGAAGCGCGGCGAGAACAAGCAGCCCCCTGATGGGATCCGCCTCGCGCCTGCACGGTGCGGGCGGGATGGCGCAAGCCGGCGGCGGGCTTCACAAACTGCGCAGGTGAAAGCCGCCGTCCACGTTCAAGATCTGGCCGGTCGAGTAATCCAGCAAGCCGTCGGCCACGGCGCGCACGGCCAGCGCCACATCGCGTGGCTCGCCCATGCGACGCTGAGGCAGCAAGCCGGCGGCGATCCGTTCTTCATAGAGCTTTTCCACCACCGCGATCATGTCTGTCCGCACGATGCCCGGCCGCACCTCGAAAACTTTGATGTCGTGGGCCGCCAGACGCTGAGCCCACAACGCCACAGCCATGCTCAATCCGGCCTTGGAAATACAGTACTCCCCTCGATTCACTGAGGCCGTATACGAGGAAATGGAGGTGATAAAAACGATGCGCCCGCCGCCTCCCTGCTCCACCATCCACCGCGCGGCGAGCTGCGTCAGGAAGTACGGCCCCTTCAGGTTGACGGCCATCACCTCGTCGAAGCTTTCTTCGGTGGCCTCCAGAATGTCACGGCGCTCGCGAGGCGCCATGCCCGCATTGTTGACCAACAAATCCAACCGGGCGAAACGCCGGCGCGCGAAGGCGAGCAAGGCATCGCGGTCGGCCCTGGAGCTGACGTCGCAGGGGAAGATCTCCACTCCCGCTTCCGCAGCCAGCGATTCTGCGGCATCTCGCCGTCCGCGGTAGGTTCCGATCACTTGGTGAGTGCGCGCTAGCTCGGTTGCGATGGCGCGTCCGATTCCCCGGCTGGCGCCGGTCACGATGGCGGTGGGGCGTTGCTGACTCATGCCGTTCGCGCTACCTTAAGTCGGTCACAAGCTGCCTGCACGCCGGCCGGCGAAGCCCGGCTCCGGCAAGCAGCCATCATAACCGAACGGCCTGCTGCAACGTGAAAGTGAGTCTTGTCTCCGAGGGCACACGCACACGCGGCCCGGAGGTGAGAACCTGGATGGCTGTGCCCGCGCCGGCCCCCGACACGGCGCCGATCGCCGCGCCTTTACCTCCGGCAGCGACTGCCCCGATGACGGCGCCCAATGCCGCCGCCCCGCCGATGACTTTAGCCGACTCCCCGGTCCGAGACCGGCCCGCCTGAGTGACTTCCCCGGCCTTAACTTCGATCCTCTTGCCTCCCACCGTAATCGAGTCCAGATCGAGCGTCAGTTGGCCGGCTCCGGTAAGGCGGCCGGGCTCTTTGACCTCCACAAGTTTCACCACCGCTTCCGCGCCCGCGGCGATCAGCGTCCTGCCGCCCACGCTAACAGGCTCGTCCAGAGCGGCGCGGAAGGTCTGGCCCACTCGGTGCGTCTCCGAGTCCACACTGTCTATCATGCGAATCACCACAGTGGTCCCAGCAGGAATCTCTGATCCTTCGCCAGCAGGCCCCGCCGCAATCGGCTCCGTCCGCAGGATCTGCTGCCGGGCAGGAGGTTCCGCGGTAGCCTTCTCCGCGCTGCTCACGAACTGAATACTGGCCACTTCGCTCACTTCGAAAGTCTCAATGCGATCGCCGACGGCCATCCGGATCTGCCGAGCCGTGCCGCCCAAATAGGTGCCCTCGATCGTCCTGCCGTCGCGCAGTGTCAGGGTGTCAGCCGCGGCAGGCGAAAGCGCCAGCAGCAGCGTCATCCACAGCCAGTGCCCACGCATCTCTCACCTCCGAGAACCATTCTCGCACGGGACCTCCTGATCGAACCCCGGAGCCGCTTCCAGCAGATCGCCGTTTGTGATGGCGCTCCTTGGCACGCTATCATGGGCTGCTGGCCACGACGCCGGCCGGTCGGTTTCTGAATGCCAAGAATGGTCGCTGATTATGGAGAGCTTTCGCCTGCAAGCCTTACCCAACCCTGCCTGTGTGGTTTGTGGAACCCAAAACCCGCGCGGTCTCCAGTTGCGCTTTGAGTTTCCCGAGGATGGTGTGGCCGGCGCCGATTGGACGCCCACGCCCGATTGGGAAGGATTCCAGGGGATCATCCACGGGGGCATCATTTCCACCGTGCTGGACGAGGCCATGTCGCAGGCTGTCAGCGCCAGGGGATGGCCGGCCCTCACCTGCGAGCTGAGAGTCCGATTGCGGCATCACGTCACCCCAGGCGAGAAATTGCGGGTGCGCGGCTGGGTGCTCAGTCGCCAGCGCCGGAGGATTCTCACTGAGGCGAGCCTGACGGCGCCCGACGGAAAAGAACTCGCGCACGCGTGGGCCACCTTCCTGGCGTTGCCGGCAGATGGCTCGCGGACAGACGAGTAGAACGCGTCGCTCGCACCTGACCTGCGAGGAGCAGCTGTCGCGGCTTTCAAGCGCAAACAACCGAGATCCTTCGAACTCAGGCGCTCGCTCGATCAAGTGCCAGAGGGGATAACCACTACGCCGAGATCAGGAGGCTGGTCTGCGGCAGCCGCCGGCGCCGAGCCCGTCAAAGCTTTCAGCAACCGGCGGCGTGATCATGTTGCTCATGAGGCGGTGTGGCCAATTCACCGGCGCCGATCCGACGGGAACCACAGATCCCCACGCGTCCCCATCCGGCCGCTCGGAGGCAACCAATGACCGTCTCACTTCCGGAAGTAGGCTGCGTTGATCTCGGCGAATTCTGCTTTGTCCGGCGGCAGCTCGTCCAAAACGAAAATCGAATTGGTGGGGCAAACCGGCACGCACGCACCGCAGTCAATGCACTCTTCGGGGTGAATGTAGAGCTGCGGCACCGAGTCAATGTCCGGCTCGTCGGATTTGGGATGGATGCAATCCACCGGACACGCGTCTACGCAGGCCATGTCCTTGGTGCATGTGTCTATGATGACGTACGCCATAGTGTTTCTCTTCTCCTGGTCGAAGCGTCAAAGATTCCGGCCCGGACCGAGCCCGCGGCGGCCCGGTCGCAAAAAGCCTTAAGCCTCCAGTTTCGCTCAAAACCGTCCCGGATCGCTACCGCCAGGTGAGCGCCGCTTACGTTCGGGCAGCTTCACGCCAGCCGCGGCGCCGTTCCTTTGTGCGGGTTGGAGCTTGCGCTGCGCTGGGCGCCGGCGGGCGAGCGCCGGACCGAGTGGGATGCCTGCACGGCCTGAGCGGATCTCGACCACCGTCCTCGGGCCCTCACTCGGCTCAAGCGACGGCACGTTGCGCCCGCCTGGCACCGCCGGCCGGCACGGCGCCACGCTTGCTGCCGAATTCGCGCAGCGCCGAAGAAACCGGGTATTCAGCACGGACCGCAGCCCAGCTACCAGATCAGCTTCAGGCCAAGCTGGATGCTGCGGCCTTCATCCGCCGAGACCAGCGTCCCTGCGGCCCGCGATGAAATGTCGGTCACCGGCAAGCCGAAGTTGGGGTGGTTGGGAAGGTTGAAGAACTCGGCGCGAAACTGCACGGTCGTCTTCTCGGTGACTCGGCTGTCCTTGATGACGGAAAAGTTCAGTTGCCTGGTCCCAGGGGCATCGAGGATATTGCGGCCACTGTTGCCCTGCGTTCCAAAGGCGGGAACACGGAAGGCCGTCACATCAAACCAGCCGGCCGGGCCTCGCTGCTCCAACGTCCCCTTGCCGATTCGGTCGGGATACTGAGGGATGAACGAACCTGTGTTGTGCACCGAGGGGGCCGTGGGATGGAACGGCAGCCCGGACAGTAGCAGCAGAATTCCTTGCACCCGCCAGCCGGAGACCAGGAATCCGGCCACGCCGCGGGCGTCCGTCCAGAGCGGCTTCTGCGCCCCGAAGGGCAGCGCGTAACTGAAGCTGCCCACGAAACGATGCCGCTGGTCGTGCGCCCCGCGACCGCGGTCCAGTCGTTTGTTCCGAGCGTCGCGCGTGTGGAGAGTTTCTACCTGCCCCGAGCAGTTGTCAATGACTTTTCCATACGTATAGTTAGCCAGCAGATAGAGCCCGCCGCTGTAAGATTTTTCGACGCGCACCGACCCCCCGTTCCAGTGGCCGTTGCCGTCGTTGGCCGAGGTCAGAATACCCGGATCGAAGCGCGGGTAAGGAACCCGCTCCCGAATCGGAATCCGCCCCGTAGGATCGAAGTACGCCTGATTCTGATTGAATCGCTTCCACAGCTTGTGAAAGTTCGACCCCGAGTAGGCCACCTCGAGCAGCCAGCCCCGCGCGAGCTGTCGCTGAACGTTCAAGTTGTACTGCCAGGAATACGGCGTCCGATTGTCACGCATCACCGAGTACGGCGCCGGGAAACTCGTGACCTCATCCAGCGAAGGGAACAGCCGATCCACGAACAGGCTTGGCGCCCCTGCCGTTCCGATGAGCGAGAACAAACCGTAAAAGGGCGGGACCAGTCGAGTGAACTGCAATTCGTTCAAGTTGGTGTTGTCGTAGTACACGCCGAAACCCGCCCGGATCACGGTGTTTTCGCCCACCGGCCGCCAGGCCAGGCCCAATCGCGGCGCGAAGTTGTTCTTATCCGGGTCTACGATCCCGCGCTTGACGAGCCCACCCTGCGGGTTGTACAAACCTTGCATGGCGGGCGGCATACTGGCGGGGACGACAGGATAGGTGATCAAGCCCGTAACCGGATCGAAAAGCGCCTCCTGACGACTTTGTTCTTTCCAGGGCGCGCTGTACTCGTAGCGTAGGCCCAGGTTGAGAGTGAGGCGCCGGCTCACACGCCAGTCTTCCTGAACGAAGGCAGCCAGATAGTTGGATTCGTAGTTGGACCTCGAGGAACCCAGAGCCCCGATGGCCGTCGTGGGCACTCCCAGCAGGTAGTCGGCAACCGCCGCTCGTGTATACCTGCCGGTGAAGTTGAAGCTCCCGCGGGACGCCGTATCCGTCATTTGGAAATAACGACGCCGCTGTCCTTCGATCCCCAGTTTCAGCGTGTGCCCTCCGCGAACCCAACTGAAGTTGTCGGCGACAGTGTAGATGTTCTCGATCGAACCCATGGTGATCGCGCCGTTCCCAATCCCCGTATACCCCGCGATGAGGACTGAGGGAACGCCATAGTTGATCGGGTCGGTGGCGCCGGCCAGATTCCTCAATCCCAACTCTTGCACCGGGTTGCCGCCCGGGTTGATCGGGAGGATGAAGTGATAGGCCCGGTGGTAACCCAGCTTCGCTTCGTTTACCATCATGGGCCGAAACGTGTAAATGCTTTGCAGGGTCACATTCTGACTTCTTTGTGGAAAGTCCGTGTCAAAAAAGGTATCGGGTAGAATCTGACCGCTGTCATACCATACGTAGCGCTCGAAGAGCTGGTGACGGGAGGATACGTTCTGGTCGAAGCGAAGCGTAACCGTATCATAGGCGTCGGTGAAATCCGCCACGCGCCTATAGTTGTTGGGCCCGGGATTGTTAGGCGCCGGAAACCAGCGATTGTAAGTCGAGGCGAACCGCGAGATGCGCGTGGCGGGAATCCTTCCCCCCGGGAAAGGCGCCCCGGTTTGGTAGTCCAGCGGAGGCGCGGGCTGCCCGGAGAAATCTCCCTGTAACAGGCGTGGCTCCGGCACAACCGAGAGAAACGTGCGACCCTGCGCCAGTCTGGAGCCTTCGTAAGCTGCGAAAACGAACGCGCGGTTGCGAACGAGGGGACCGCCGGCCGCTGCTCCGAACTGATTGCTCCGGAACTCCGGCCGCGCGGCGTCGAAGAATCGCCTGGCATCCAGGTTGTCGTTGCGCAGAAATTCGTAAAGGGTGCCGTGGAATTCGTTGGAGCCCGAACGAGTCACCGCGGTGACCACCGACTGCCCCTGTCCGAATTCGCTGGAAAACGAATTGCGGTTTACCTTGAACTCCTGAACCGCGTCCAGATCAACCCGTAACGCCAGGTTGTTGAACCGCAGGGATCGCGCCAGCACGCCGTCCAGCAGATAGTTTGTCGAAGACTCGCGTCCGCCCTCCACGGTCACATACTGGTCGCGGACCCCAAACTGTGTCGTCCGGTAAAAGGCGCGGGGCGAGATGCCCGCGCTCAGCAACGCCAGCGTCACCAGATTCCGTCCGTTCAGTGGCAGATCGGTGATTCGGCGGTCATCAATCACCTGGCCGAGGGCCGCGGTGTCGGTTTCCAACAGTCTCCCCTCACCTGTCACGGTAAGCGCCTGTTCCATTTCACCGATTTCCAGCCGCACGTTGACGCGCAGCACCTGATTGACCCGCAACTCCAGCCCGCGAACCACGTAAGCGCGGAAACCCGTGTGCTCGACCCGCAGATCGTAGCTCGCCGGCGGCAGCGCCGGAATCGAATAATCCCCGGTCGCCGAAGTCAACGCCTGTCGCTGGGCGCCGGTTGTGCGATTCGTGACCATGACCTTCGCCCCCGGAATCACGGCTCCCGAGGGATCCTCGACCACACCCACGATCCTGCCGGTGGTCAGCTCTTGAGCCGAGATCACCAGCCCGAATAAGCAAGAAAGCAAAACAGCAATCCTCATTGATCTCTCCCCATCATTCGATGAAAAAACCTGCACTTTCGAGCGAAGGAGTCTCCCCTTCTGGCAGTCAATTAATTCCATTCTTAGCAGATCTCGTGTCCTGCTCACAACGCATGCGCGCCTCGGGCCTTTCCGGTGCAGGCACATGGTGACCCACCCCGGCTGCGGGTGTTCAGCGGGTACCGCTGGTGACAGTTCTGAGAAAGGCTTCAACTGTGAACGCGCGCCGCCGGCCATCTGCACGCACTTTGAGCCGGCCTGGACGCACCGGCCCTGATCAGTCACAATGGGGCGACCAACCCCGATTCGCAGTGTCGCGGGTGACGCTGGGAATCGGGAAACACCGCGGCGCAGAGCCGCATACGAAAGGAGTTGGTCGCATGTCTAGAATACGCTTCGTTGGTCTGGATGTCCACGTGGACACCATTGCGGTCGCGGTGGCCGAGCCGGACGGAGAAGTCCGCTCCCTCGGCACGATTCCGAACCGCCTGGAATCGATTCGCAAACTGGTGGCCAAACTGGGTCCGGCCAAGCTGCTGAAGGTTTGCTACGAAGCCGGGCCTTACGGATATGTTCTCTATTGGCAACTGATGGCGCTCGGAGTGGCCTGTGAAGTGGTGGCGCCGACGCTGGCGCCGGTCAAGGCTGGCGACCGGGTGAAGACTGATCGCCGCGATGCGGTCAAACTGGCGCGCTGCTATCGGGCCGGCGATCTGACGGCCGTGTGGGTTCCCGAAGCAGACCACGAAGCGCTGCGGGACTTGTTGCCGGCGCCCGAGGATCCCCGTCAGGACCAGCTCCGCGCACGTCACCGTTCGAACAAGTTCCTGCTGCGGCATGGCCGGCGTCCCCCCAGGACGGAAAGAAGAGCTGGACGGTGAAGTACATGACGTGGATCAAAGAGCAGGTTCACTTTGATCAGCCAGCCCTGCAGGCCACACTGCTGGGCTATGTCCACGAACTCGATCACATGGCCGAACGGATTGAACGCCTGGAGAAGGCCTTCGGGGAAGCCATCCAGAAAGCGCCGCCTGAGATGCGCGCCGTGATCGCAGTCTTGCAGGCGTTGCGCGGCGTGGCCCAAGTCACCGCCGTTACCGTCGTGGCGGAACTGGGCACCTTGTCCCGCTTCAACAGCCCCTGGAAGCTGATGGGCTATAGCGGCCTGGTCAGCAGGGAATACTCCAGCGGCAACCGCATTCAGCGCGGTTCCATCACCAAGACCGGTAACGCCCATCTGCGGCGCGTCATCATCGAAAGCGCTTGGGCCTATCAGTACCGTCCCTGGCTCGGAGGCTACTCGCTCAAACGACAACAGGGACTTGACCCGGAGGTGAAAGCCATCGCCTGGAGGCCCCAGCACCGCTTGCACGCCCGCTACAAGAAGCTCGGGGCCGCCGGCAAGAAGAAACCGCAGATCGTCACCGCCGTGGGCCGCGAATTGTTGGGCTTCCTCTGGGCCATTGCCATCCACACCGAAGTGAAGTTCAAGGCTGAGCCAAAGGCGGCATAGAGGAACTGATGCCTGCCATTCCCTCCTTCCCGAGGCTGTCGCGTCGCCGCCACCCGTCAAGGCTCTGCGACCTTGCTGGCTCGCTGCACTGGGCCTGGACGGAGCTCGGCGGCGACGCCAGAACACCTTTCCCTGAGAAGAGGGAATGGCAGGTTTGGTCTTGGCCCCTGGGGCCGTGGTTCGGCCACACCAGGAGGCTACAGTGCAGGTGACAGGGCGAGGGCGCACGGAAAGGAGAATCCTCCCACGTTCTGTGCGACACGGTCTTCCGGCCCAACTCGCGTGCTCAGTCCGAGGCAGCTCCCGAGGGATCAGGATTATGCGGTTCCGACCCGCGGATATTAGAGTGATCAACCGTCGCATTGGCTTCTCATCCTGTCGCCTGCTCTGCGGCCTTCGGGCTTGGCCCGGCTCCGTCAGAAAAAAGATTCAGCCGGGCTCAACTTGAGGCTTGACAAGGTCACCCCAGATTAGAAGAGAAAGGCTCAAGGATGTCCGCACCTACCATCGCCGTGAGAAAGAAACCCTCGCAACGGGACGTGATCCTGGTGACCTCCCTATTGTGTTAGGATGCTGGCCCACAATCCAGACGTCGATCTGCGCTACGGCATGCTGCTGATGACCGGCAGGGGGGCCTCCACGAGCCGGCGTGCCAATTTGCCTCCATGCGTGACACGGGTTCGCAAACCGCTCGCGCCCCGTCCAAGAAGGCGAACTGGGGTACCAAGAGCGCTCCAGGTCGCCCCACCCCATCCTCCACAAGAGCACCTCCGAGGTCCAGCAGCAGGTGCTGGAGGCGCGATGAGATCCCTTGCTTCGGCCCTCGCCGCGTCAAGGGCAGAGTTCGGCTTGTCCTGCTAGACCGGCGCCATCGCCGGCCTCCTGCACCAGGGTTGCGCACACGCCGGCACAACAGGCGCCGTCCGCACGCGGCCTACCGGCCGAGTAAAGCCGCTGGCGAGCGTTCGGTTGCTTGAAAGCGTTGCGCAAGACCTTGGCGGCACACTGGCCTACCGGGAACTGATCCTTTCGGTCCGCCGCGCCATCACTACAACGCCCGCGTGGGATGGCAGGCTGGCATGCGGCCATCCTTCAGCGGGGTCAACGACCCACCGACGCCCTGGTGTTCGCCGATCGGCTGCCGGCGCACTTCCGCGGCTGCGGTGTAAATCTCGTACGACGGGCCGTGCAAACCGACGGCGGCAGCGAGTGCGGCAGCAACGAGGACCGTCGGCACGTCCTGCCGGCGTTCACCGAGCTGGTGGAGTAGAGGTACGCGTGCCGGGCCCGCCGCGTAAACGCTGCGACCTTTCGGCTTGGAACAGCGAGGCGGTGGCCGGGCATCGCCACCTCATTCATGGACCGTGAGCTTTGCGAGCGGGCCCGCTTCGTCGCCTCCGAGTGCGGCTTCGTGGGCAAGGCCCACCGTGACCAGTCTCGACAAGCCGGGACGAGCTCTATCTGAGCTGCTCGGTCGGAATCCGAAGCAGGAAGACGCGACGCCGGAGCAGCCCCGCATGGCGCGGGTGGCCACAGAGAATCCGGGGATCCAGTACCTGCCGCCGGTCATGCTGTCATCGCTGAGCGCGTGAGATCTGCCGCGGTTAGCGGCGGGTGTCGCCTGCTTGTAGGTCTTGCTGCATCGTCGTGCACCTGAATTGCTCAGGTGTGAGGGATCGCGAACACCGCCAGCATCACGATCGCCGCCCCGAGCACCCAGGCTCCGACACGATCTGGGGCGTACCGGAGCCGCAGCCACGCCACGAACCACGTTGCAACGGCTACCGCCGTCTTGTTGTCGGTTGCATCTGTGCCGAACGGCCAGCCAATCCAGTAGGCTCCGGATACGTACTTCTGCAGCATGGTCCCCAAGACCAGTCCGCCGACTGCCAGCATTCCGAGCGTCCACGTCACAAAACGGCGGTACTCGGGCTTGGGACTGAAGAACTCCAGACCCGCCCGCGTGCCCACCAACAACGCGCCGAGCATCGCGATGACGTGGAGCGCCAGCACCGGGACCGGTACCTTGCCCCGGAATACGATCGTGACGGGCTCGCTGCCAAGGCTCGCGCGTTCATCACCGTCCTCAAGAATCACGCGATAGGCGAGCCTTCCTCCTCTGGGCTGTTGCGGGAGCCTCCCGACAAGCTCGTCGCCCTCGCGCTCCATCTCGACATGCGTCCAGTCATCGCCTGTCCCGAGGCGCTTCCACAAGAGCGTACCCCGTGAATGTCGCGACACGGCGGGAACGCGCACTTCCACATCTCCCCCCGTCGCACTTCGCGGCAGCCGGTAATGGAGTTTCCTCCCTGCAAGTTCTGCTATCCCGCGTTTGGGATGCATGGGCGCGGTCACACGCTGGTAGACGGCAGCCGTGGCGGTGATAAGAATGGCTAGAAGCCAGAGCACTCCGGACCGGCGCATACGAATTCGGCTGTGGACACTCTGCACAAGTGTCCTCGCGCCAGTGCATCGGGGTTTCCGTTGCGGGCACATGGTGATTCACTCCAGCTCAGGGTGTTCACCCGAAGCGGCTGAATGAAGCTCCGGGCAGGATTCGACTTGGGATTTAGCTGGTGGCTGCAGAGCCGACGCGTGCCCAAGCTGAGCAGAACTCGACGAGGACCCCCCTGGCACCCTACTAGGCTCAAGCCGCGGTGCGTTGCACCCCGCGAACCGAGAGCCGGCGCGGACCGACGATTGCTTCCGCATTCGCGCACCACCCAATGCCGAAGAAACTTTCCATCCAGCACGAGCCGGCGCCCAGCTACCAGATCAGCTTCAGGCCAAGCTGGATGCTGCGGCCTTCATCCGCCGAGACCAGCGTCCCTGCGGCCCGCGATGAAATGTCGGTCACCGGCAAGCCGAAGTTGGGGTGGTTGGGAAGGTTGAAGAACTCGGCGCGAAACTGCACGGTCGTCTTCTCGGTGACTCGGCTGTCCTTGATGACGGAAAAGTTCAGTTGCCTGGTCCCAGGGGCATCGAGGATATTGCGGCCACTGTTGCCCTGCGTTCCAAAGGCGGGAACACGGAAGGCCGTCACATCAAACCAGCCGGCCGGGCCTCGCTGCTCCAACGTCCCCTTGCCGATTCGGTCGGGATACTGAGGGATGAACGAACCTGTGTTGTGCACCGAGGGGGCCGTGGGATGGAACGGCAGCCCGGACAGTAGCAGCAGAATTCCTTGCACCCGCCAGCCGGAGACCAGGAATCCGGCCACGCCGCGGGCGTCCGTCCAGAGCGGCTTCTGCGCCCCGAAGGGCAGCGCGTAACTGAAGCTGCCCACGAAACGATGCCGCTGGTCGTGCGCCCCGCGACCGCGGTCCAGTCGTTTGTTCCGAGCGTCGCGCGTGTGGAGAGTTTCTACCTGCCCCGAGCAGTTGTCAATGACTTTTCCATACGTATAGTTAGCCAGCAGATAGAGCCCGCCGCTGTAAGATTTTTCGACGCGCACCGACCCCCCGTTCCAGTGGCCGTTGCCGTCGTTGGCCGAGGTCAGAATACCCGGATCGAAGCGCGGGTAAGGAACCCGCTCCCGAATCGGAATCCGCCCCGTAGGATCGAAGTACGCCTGATTCTGATTGAATCGCTTCCACAGCTTGTGAAAGTTCGACCCCGAGTAGGCCACCTCGAGCAGCCAGCCCCGCGCGAGCTGTCGCTGAACGTTCAAGTTGTACTGCCAGGAATACGGCGTCCGATTGTCACGCATCACCGAGTACGGCGCCGGGAAACTCGTGACCTCATCCAGCGAAGGGAACAGCCGATCCACGAACAGGCTTGGCGCCCCTGCCGTTCCGATGAGCGAGAACAAACCGTAAAAGGGCGGGACCAGTCGAGTGAACTGCAATTCGTTCAAGTTGGTGTTGTCGTAGTACACGCCGAAACCCGCCCGGATCACGGTGTTTTCGCCCACCGGCCGCCAGGCCAGGCCCAATCGCGGCGCGAAGTTGTTCTTATCCGGGTCTACGATCCCGCGCTTGACGAGCCCACCCTGCGGGTTGTACAAACCTTGCATGGCGGGCGGCATACTGGCGGGGACGACAGGATAGGTGATCAAGCCCGTAACCGGATCGAAAAGCGCCTCCTGACGACTTTGTTCTTTCCAGGGCGCGCTGTACTCGTAGCGTAGGCCCAGGTTGAGAGTGAGGCGCCGGCTCACACGCCAGTCTTCCTGAACGAAGGCAGCCAGATAGTTGGATTCGTAGTTGGACCTCGAGGAACCCAGAGCCCCGATGGCCGTCGTGGGCACTCCCAGCAGGTAGTCGGCAACCGCCGCTCGTGTATACCTGCCGGTGAAGTTGAAGCTCCCGCGGGACGCCGTATCCGTCATTTGGAAATAACGACGCCGCTGTCCTTCGATCCCCAGTTTCAGCGTGTGCCCTCCGCGAACCCAACTGAAGTTGTCGGCGACAGTGTAGATGTTCTCGATCGAACCCATGGTGATCGCGCCGTTCCCAATCCCCGTATACCCCGCGATGAGGACTGAGGGAACGCCATAGTTGATCGGGTCGGTGGCGCCGGCCAGATTCCTCAATCCCAACTCTTGCACCGGGTTGCCGCCCGGGTTGATCGGGAGGATGAAGTGATAGGCCCGGTGGTAACCCAGCTTCGCTTCGTTTACCATCATGGGCCGAAACGTGTAAATGCTTTGCAGGGTCACATTCTGACTTCTTTGTGGAAAGTCCGTGTCAAAAAAGGTATCGGGTAGAATCTGACCGCTGTCATACCATACGTAGCGCTCGAAGAGCTGGTGACGGGAGGATACGTTCTGGTCGAAGCGAAGCGTAACCGTATCATAGGCGTCGGTGAAATCCGCCACGCGCCTATAGTTGTTGGGCCCGGGATTGTTAGGCGCCGGAAACCAGCGATTGTAAGTCGAGGCGAACCGCGAGATGCGCGTGGCGGGAATCCTTCCCCCCGGGAAAGGCGCCCCGGTTTGGTAGTCCAGCGGAGGCGCGGGCTGCCCGGAGAAATCTCCCTGTAACAGGCGTGGCTCCGGCACAACCGAGAGAAACGTGCGACCCTGCGCCAGTCTGGAGCCTTCGTAAGCTGCGAAAACGAACGCGCGGTTGCGAACGAGGGGACCGCCGGCCGCTGCTCCGAACTGATTGCTCCGGAACTCCGGCCGCGCGGCGTCGAAGAATCGCCTGGCATCCAGGTTGTCGTTGCGCAGAAATTCGTAAAGGGTGCCGTGGAATTCGTTGGAGCCCGAACGAGTCACCGCGGTGACCACCGACTGCCCCTGTCCGAATTCGCTGGAAAACGAATTGCGGTTTACCTTGAACTCCTGAACCGCGTCCAGATCAACCCGTAACGCCAGGTTGTTGAACCGCAGGGATCGCGCCAGCACGCCGTCCAGCAGATAGTTTGTCGAAGACTCGCGTCCGCCCTCCACGGTCACATACTGGTCGCGGACCCCAAACTGTGTCGTCCGGTAAAAGGCGCGGGGCGAGATGCCCGCGCTCAGCAACGCCAGCGTCACCAGATTCCGTCCGTTCAGTGGCAGATCGGTGATTCGGCGGTCATCAATCACCTGGCCGAGGGCCGCGGTGTCGGTTTCCAACAGTCTCCCCTCACCTGTCACGGTAAGCGCCTGTTCCATTTCACCGATTTCCAGCCGCACGTTGACGCGCAGCACCTGATTGACCCGCAACTCCAGCCCGCGAACCACGTAAGCGCGGAAACCCGTGTGCTCGACCCGCAGATCGTAGCTCGCCGGCGGCAGCGCCGGAATCGAATAATCCCCGGTCGCCGAAGTCAACGCCTGTCGCTGGGCGCCGGTTGTGCGATTCGTGACCATGACCTTCGCCCCCGGAATCACGGCTCCCGAGGGATCCTCGACCACACCCACGATCCTGCCGGTGGTCAGCTCTTGAGCCGAGATCACCAGCCCGAATAAGCAAGAAAGCAAAACAGCAATCCTCATTGATCTCTCCCCATCATTCGATGAAAAAACCTGCACTTTCGAGCGAAGGAGTCTCCCCTTCTGGCAGTCAATTAATTCCATTCTTAGCAGATCTCGTGTCCTGCTCACAACGCATGCGCGCCGGGAACCACGGCGCCGAACCCAGGGCCGCGTCTCGAGTGGTACCTCGGGCCCTTGGCGGCTAATCGCCTGCCGGCACAAAGGCGGTCGGGATCTGCCTACAGATTTGCAGGATCTTCCCGGCCAGAATGATGGATTTGGCCGTGAAGCGGGGGCGTTGATAAATCCGTCCGAGCGGTTCGATGCGCACCAGCCGATTAGCAAAAGCGGTGGCCGGGTTCAAATCGCCAGTGAAAAGCCGCCAGGCCACCTTGTAGTCGCCGGCCACGGTGAAGTCAGCCTCTGCCCAGGGACAATCCGGTCCCACGTGAATTTTCCTGACGACGCCCTGATGCAACTGAAGCCCGATGATCACCCGGTCGCTGCCGCGATAGCGCCTGCGCAAGGGCTCCGGCAGTCCGTCCAGCTCATAGAGCAACGTCAAGCTGAAGTCGGCCGCCAGCCGGGCAAAGTCCTCATCCCTTGTGCGCGCAGACTGCACCAGCCTGGTAACCTCATGCACCCACTCCGGCGAGAGAAAAAGCCACTCTCTGTCGCCCGCCGACGCGTCTTTTCGCATCTTCTCCATCACACGTAGAGGATGGTCGCCCCAGCGCCGCCGTGGCGCTCCAGAAAGTCACCGAGACTACACACCTGCGTGACTCCCTCGATAAGCTCTTCCCGCGAGGCGCCATGCAGAGCCATCGCGCTGGGACAGGCCAGGATCTCACCGCCCAGCTTCAGGACCGTGATCAGGAGCTCGGAGATCCGAGGCAAAGTACCCCGCTCCACGCTCGAGCGAACACGCTCGCGCAACCAGGCGGCGGTCTCCTCGCCGATCACATCTGCGGAGCCGCGCCGCAACCGGGGAAGCGCGCCGTAGCCGAATAGCAGCGCTACCTCCTGGCCCGCGGCTGCTGCTGCAGTAGCCAGTTGCAACACAAACGCCACCCGCTCATACGAACCGGTATTGACGATGATGCCCAGGCGTGCCGGCCCCGGCGTCATCACTCACGCCGCTCGCTTTCTGAGAGTGCTCGCCCACTCCAGCAGAGGTACGCCGGACTGGCGGCTTGCCTCAAGGTTCTGCCCGATCTGCTCCAGCTCCTCCGCCGTCAGCCTCTCGGCAAACAGACCCAGACCATCGCATTCCACCGGATGCGGCAGCACCTCCCGGCGCACCAAGTCGGCCAGCTTGTTGCCCTCCTCTTGAGTGAGCCCGCCTTTGCCCAGCACCTCGGCCAGTTGCTTGGCCGTCCGAATGACACGATCATGCGCCCTGAGTAAAGCCTCGCGATAGTCATCGCCGAAAAAGCGGGAGAGGGCTGGGTACAGGCTCTCCTCCTCAAAGCGAAAGTGCGGTCCGGTCAGCTTATCCAGTTGAATGAGGATTTCCAGAGCCCGCTCGGCGTCGCCCGCCTTTAGAGACTCGATCAAGTCCAGCAAGGCATCCCGAACCTGTGCGTGATCGGCGCGCAGCTCGGTGATTGGATTCAGTGAAGCCACTTCGACCTCCTTTCCAAAATACCATTTCAGATCTGGTATATGGGTATTATACGGCGGGCGGCCCTTCTTGTCAACCCCGCATTCCAGATAGGCTTTCGGCAGATCCTGCCCCGGGCCTCCTCACTGCGCTCTACTTCACGAACCGGCTGATGGTGTGGAAGACGATTCGCTTTTCAGCTTCCTTGCGCGCCAGGGGGGAGTAGTGGTAGACCAGCCTGGCGGTGATCCTCACGGAAACACGCTCGGGAATAGCGAAGCGAAACGTCTCCGTCCGCGTCTCGTCCGGAGCCAACCGCGTGTCCGAGAGCACCTTCGCCCCGCGGATGAACGCCGCGTGCTCGCCCTCCACGGGCTTGCCCTCAGAGTTAACCACGACTCGGGCGTAACGCCGCTCCGCGGTAAAATCCTGGCCTTCGTAGGCATCGGCCTCCAGTTCCAGCACGAGTTGACGCATCGGTGAGCCTGTCGGCACGTGGTGGCCCGCACCGCTGTTGGTCAATTGGATGGTCACTTCGAGCTGGTCACCCTTGCGCGCGGTTGTCAGGCGCGTGCGTACGGCTTGGTTGAGCTGCGCGACCGAATGGCTGCCCGGCATTTCGTGGAGGTTCACGCCCGCCGAGCCGCCCGCCTTGACACGCGGCTCAACCACGTCGCCCTCGACACGGCTCATGTGGCAGGTCTGGCACTGAACCTTCTCGGTGTAATAGCGGCTGGCTATCCACTCCGAATAAGTCGTCAAGACTTCCAGCCCGTTGGCGTTCCTGTATTGGTGGCAAGGCGCGCAAAGGCTGGAGGACACGTGCACGTCCGAGTAAAGCGCCCCGTGCACCACAGGTTTGGCATCCTTGATCGGCCCGGTCTTCACTAAGGAAAACTCGGTCACCGCGGTGGGATTGGAGCCCGTTAGCCTCACTTGCCGGACGGAGTGGCAATAATCGCACGTGACCCCCTCCCAGCTCACCTTCAGTTTAAGCCCCCAATCGCCAAGGTATACGCCGAGCGGGGAATGGCAACGCAGGCAACTCTTGCGGGCCTCGGTTCCGAACTGACCTTCGGCCAGCTCGAGCGCGTCTTGGAACAAACGGCTCTCCATCGCTGCCGCGTGCGCCGACCGCTTCCAAGCTTCGTGGATCGCCCGATGACAGCTTCCGCAGGTCTCCGCGCTGTTGATCCCTTCCAGTTGATACCCGCCGGCCGTCGCCACCATCGCCGCGAAAAGGAGTGTGAGCGGACTCATGTCGAGCCTCCTGTCGTTGAGCCCGATCGCTGATGAGGCGACCCCTCGATCGAGCGGATCGCCAGCCACAAACCGACCATCACCACCAGGATCGTGACCAAGGAAATGCCCAGCCCAATGCGGCGGACGTTCCGCTCGCGAAGCGCCGCCAGACCCGCCTGGTAAGTCTGTTCGGCGATCTCCAGTCCTCTGGCGACCGGCTCCCGTACGGCAGCCACGTTGAAAGCGTGCACCGCCACGCGGGCTTTCACCAGGCTTTCTCGTCCCTCCATCTGGCGCACAAGCGCCTCGGAGACTTCCATGCCCGACTGGCGAGCCTTTTGTAAGATCTCATCGGATCGGTCCAGCCGCCGGCTCAATTCCAGAATCAAGCGGCCCATTTCCGCGCCCGCCTTGCCCCCCGCATCCTCGGCGGAATGGCAGTCCCGGCACACTGCTCTTTCGCCCGCCAAAAGTTCAGGTGTGGGATGCTCCACGCGGTGGTTTCCGTGGCAGACCACGCAAGCGCCCTTGCCGATCTGCTCGAACACCGGCTGGTGGGGGCTCTGGCGGAAGAGTTGTTCGAGCAGGACGTGGCAGGCGCCGCAGACCGCCGCCACCGAGTCTACCCCCGGCGGCGTCGCACCGTGGTTGCCGTGACAGGAGGCGCAACTCGGCGCTGACAGGTCGCCGCGCTTGCCCAGAGCGGCCCAGTGCACGCTGGCCTGATATTCGGCCAGTTGATTGGTGGGCAGCTTGTATCTGGCCATCCGCGCAGGGTCCGCGTGGCATTTGCCGCATGTCTCCGGCAACCGTAATGGGTGCACGGGCGAGAGCGGGTCACCCACCCTGCGGATTCCATGCACCCCATGGCAATCCACGCAGTTTGCCACCAAGGTGTCACCCGCGGCCAGGCGTTTGCCGTGCACGCTGGTTCTGTACATTGCGAGCTGATCAATCCGCTGTTTGGGGTTGTACTTGTGGATCAGTGCCGCGTCACTGTGACAGGATCCGCACAGCTCAGGCACTGCGGTACGCGCGATCCTTCCCCGGAACCCGCGCGCCCGACTCTTGGCCAGTGTCATGTCATCCTGGCCGGCATCACCGCCGTGACAAGCCACGCAGCCGAAGCCCAGTCCCGCATGCACGTCCACGCGGTACGTGCGAGCCGGCGCTCCCAGTGCGCCTTCGAGCTGCTGGTGACACTCCAGGCAGGAGTCCCTGGCCCACACCACCGCCCCTGCCGCCAGCAGGATCCATCCCGTCTTCATCGCCAGTACCCCAGCAACGAGAAGGTCGTCAGATACGCCAGCAGCGCGACGCCGGCGCCCGTCACCAACCGCGTCCGGATCTCCCCGTTACTCCGCGTGGCCCAGAAGGGAAGCATCACCCACCAGATCGCCAGCAGCGTGAAGCCGATCAATCCGACCAGTTCACCTTCGATGCCCAGCACGTGGCTGGGGATCAACTTCAGCGTGTAGAAGGGCGCCAAAAAGTACCACTCCGGCCGGATTCCCGCCGGCGCGGGCGCGAACGGATCGGCCTTTTCGCCGAGCTCCCAGGGGAACAGTGCCGCCAACGCCCCTAGCAGGCCGAGCGCTCCGTACCAGGCCATCAGCTCCCGCAGAAAGAAATTCGGAAAAAACGGCATCTGCGGAACCCTTTCTCCGCGCTCCCGGCACCGCTTCTCGAGCCAGGGCGGAATGCTGATGTTCCACTTCTGCACCAGGGCCAGATGCACCAGCAGCACAAGAGTCGTCAAGCCCGGCAGCACGGCGACGTGGAAACCGAAGAAGCGCGTGAGCGTACCCCCGCCCACGTCCTCGCCGCCGCGCAGAAACCGCGCCAGCGGTTCGCCGATCAGGGGAAGACTCGCCGCCATGTCGGTGCCGACCTTCGTCGCGAAATAAGACACCGTGTTCCAGGGCAGCAGATACCCGCTGAAGCCGAAGGCCAGCGCCAGTGCCAGCAGCACCACTCCGCTCAGCCAGGTCATCTCACGCGGCTTGCGGTACGCGTGCAGAAACACCACGCTGAACATGTGGATGAAGGCCGTCAGGATCATCAAGTTCGCGCCCCAACTGTGCACGGAACGCACCAGCCAGCCGAACTCGACGCGCGTCATGATGAACTGAACGCTTTCGTAAGCTTCCGTCGGCGTCGGCCGGTAGTACAACAGCAGAAGAATCCCCGTCAGCACCTGGATCACGAAAAGGAACAGCGTGATGCCACCGAAGTAATACCAGATCGTCGCCGAGTGCTTCGGAACCGTCTTGTGAGCGATGAATTCTCGGATGTCGGCCAGCCCCAGGCGCTGCTCGAGCCAGTTCAGGGCTCTGGACTTCTTTTCGACGGCGGACGCCAAGCGGTCCTGCAATTCAAGCCCTCCTTACGACGATGACTTCTTCCCCTCGGACCCGCACCTGGTATTCTTCCAATGGCCGCGGTGGCGGTCCGGAGACCACCTTCCCGTTCAGGTCGTAGAATCCGTTGTGGCAAGCGCACCAGATCTGATGCCTAGCCGGTTCGTACTGGACCGTGCAGTTCAGATGCGTACACACCCCCGCAAAGGCCCGCCACTCATGCTCGCTGCGACGAATCACCAACACGGGCCTCGACCCGAACCGCACAATCTTGCCGGTGTTGACGCTGAAATCGGAAACCCTGCCTACGACGGCCTCATTCACCGAAGCTTCAGGAATCGGCGGCGGATTGATGAAGCGGATCACCGGATACAGGAAAGAAGCCAGCGATGCCGCAAATCCGCCTCCCAGTAGGCCGCGAATTAGCTTACGTCGCGAGTCGGCCATCAGCGCCCTCCCAGATCCCAGATCAGGGCGTCTCAATCATTCTGCGCCAGCCCCAATGATTTTTCAAGCCCCAACTGGCAGCGCCTTTCCTCGCGTCTCCGTGCGCTCGCTCATCAAGCTTCCGGGCGAGATCGGTGCGCGCCCCGCCGTCCCCGGTCGCACACTCCTCGATGAGCAATCAGGCGGCACAGCCTCAGACCGCCGAGCCAGTTTGTGAAGGCCGATAAACGCCGACCCTATTTTGCCGGCGGCCGACCCGCTGGGCCACGCGAAAGAACGGGCTAAGGCAACCGGCCGGCCCCGGGCGAGACTCTGCAGGAGCCGCGCCGGGCTCGCGGCGCCACCGCCAGTCGCAAGCGAACCGCAATTGCGGCTCGGCGCTCCCCGACAGGGAATCTCTCACCCCGGTTGTGCGCGGGTGACGACGGAGGCAACTGCGCCCGAGAGCCATGCCGCCGCCAGAAGGCCCATATCAGACCGCAGCCCGGCTCACACCCTTCAGCGCACCGGGCGGGTCAGAGGCTTGCGCAGCGGTGGCGGCTGCCCGGGCGCAACTTCGGGAGCTTCGGACTGTTGCAGCTCGGGCCCCGGGAAACCCGGGGCGCCTTCGGTGAGGCTGGTTGCGCCGGGCTACTATCGTCCGCGGGAGCGCCTCTATCTCCGCATCCTGACAAACCAGCTCAGGGCTTCGAAATGGGCTCGATGATGTTATAAGTGATGATTGTCGTGTTGGGATCTCCCTGGCTGGAGAATTCCTACAATTCCGTGCGCACGACACGGTGCGTTTCGAGGTCAATCCAGAGATCCTCGGGGGCCGTACCGCGCCGCGCCATCGTACTCTCGATGCGCACCACCGCGCAGCGAGCTGTGCGCTTTCCCACCCGCAGGCTCCTGTAGCGAACTGCCCCATCCATGACCTTGGCTTTGTCCAATTCGGCGAAACGGCCGTGATAACGGTAAAGCATTACGCGATGTAGGCGCAACAAGGCCTCACCTCGAGGATCCGTCACCTCCCACCGGCGGTACTCCTTTTTCCCTAAAACCAGTGTCTGCCCCACTTCACGCCCGTCCGTGCAGCCTGTCGTCTTTTCTCGGCCGGCTTTTGACGTGCCAAGACAAATGCGATCTTCGCCGGCCCACTCCAGTTCGATCAGCGTATGCCAGGGCTGCAGGTAGCCCCCAACTTCCACCTGATGCGTCGCCTCGATTCGCACCCCGTCGTCTGCCCGATACGTGGACGCCACCGCCCGGAGCAGCTCCTGCGCTCCCTGAACATCGGCGCCGGCTACGAAGCGTGCGCACGCCAGTAGGATCGCGGCCAACCGCGCGCACATAGGAATCTGATTTCCCATGCTCCCAGCCTCCCAACCGCAGCTACCGCAGACCTCCAAAGTCCCGCCTACGGCGAAAGAGCCAGGAGGCCTCCGGCAACTCAGTGTAGCTCGGAAGCCAACGCCGCTCGCCACGCCGCCAGTCGCCCCTCGATGGCCTCCAGGGACGCCTTCCAGCACGGTCCCGTACAGTTCTGGTCAATTGTGGAAAGCGAACCAAGCAGCCAGGACGGCGCTAAGATCCGGATCATTTCTACCGGACCCTCAGACGGTGTCGCCGGCCGCTGCTGCTTCCTCTGCTCGACCAGACCGCGCAGGCGATTCAGCACCCCGTCAATGCCGGCCGCGCCTGATCGTAGCCTGGCCAGCCTTTGTTCGAGATTACCGATATCCTCCAGGACGGCACGCCGGCGCCGGTAAGCACTCGACAGCCGTCACCAGCGCCCTGCGCGGTGCCGCCTTCAAAGATAGCGCATTCCAGCGTCACCTCATAAGACCACTTTGGGTTGTACTCGTCCGGAGAAATTAGATTCAGGCTCCGAGCTTCCCCGGGTCTCAGTGGTTGGTCAACTCCGAAGTTAACCAGAACATCCACGTAACGGAAGCGCTCCTTTCGCCAGCGCCCGGCATCGTCGCGCACCACGGTTTTGAGTAAGAAGGCGGTTACGCCCGCGACGCCCTCGTTTCTCATGCGCACAACTACCCCGCTGTCTTGGGCGCGGCTGATCTCCATCTGGGGAAGGATCTGAGAACCGCCCAGACTCCACGCCACGAGGAACAGCGGCAGGTTGCGCCGCAGGAAAGCGGGGCACACCTCCGACTTGCTCAACGGAAACAGCATTGCCCGTACTCCCATCCGTCAGTGCTGGTAAAGGAGAACCTCACTTCGTAGTAGCAGGTCTTGTTGGGATCACCATCCTGGCAGGAGCACCACTCTAGCCGCACATCCTGGTGCGTCACCCGCCAATAGACCTGATAGAACTGGGGTTCCCACGTCCACGCCACCATTTGTTTACTGCCGGGATAACGTCGGCCCGTTTCCTGGGACCCGTCGCACCTCCAATACGTTCCGGTGCAAGCGTCTCGGATAACAGTCTGGTAACCGGAGGTCGTCTGACAAAAAAGGTCACCATAATAGAGACACGCGATCAAGGTCCAGTAGTCGCCGCCATAGCAAGGAAAGAACCAGTGCATGTAAGAACAATCGTAAACCCTGCAACTGGACTGTGGACTGGCAGGCGGCGCTCCAAACAGAATCGTTAGAAGGGTTGTTACGAGTCTCCTCACGGAATGGCAATGCTGCTTATCCCCCATTTCACCACGCCCGTACAACTCCTCAATACACCCACCCCCCTCTTGTCTAGCCCCAAGTGCAGCTACCAGCGCCGAAGCCATCGGCACCGTCTGCGTGGCTGGCAATGCGGCCGGCACGCCTCAACGATTGCTGTCCCAGCGTTGTGGGGTACGATGCACAGGGCCGCGAACACGCCCCGATCCTCTTCAGGACAGCGAGGCGCCTGAATCCGATCGAGCGACTTCTCGCGCCCTTCAGCGCACCGGGCGCGTCAGGGGCTTACGCAGCGGCGGCGGCTGCCCGGGCGCAACTTCGGGAGCTTCGGGCTTCTCGGGCTCCGGCGGCTTGGCGGGAGGGCGTTTAGGTCGAGCCTTCAGACGCGCCACGATCAGCTCCTGTTTGACCCTGGCGTAGGCGGGCGTGCCGGGCTCGGCGCCGCGCGCGCGGACCTGTTCGTCGGTCACCTCCAGGCTCAAAGGCAGATACTTTCCTAAGTAGTTCTTGATCCGATCCTGCACGATGCGCTCCGAGGAATAGAGCAACAGAAACAGGATCTCTTCGCCGGGCGCTTGCGCCAGCGCCAGGTAAAGGTCCGCCGGCATGCGGAGCTTCGGAGATTTCAATAGCCGCTCCAGCTTTCTCGCCCTGGCTTCGAGTTTCTTCCAGCGATCCACCTCCTCAGCGCCCAGGCCGGTCGCCTCGATCAAGGCCGCCTTCTCCTTCGGACTGAGCTTCTCCGTGAGCACGTACAAGAACAACCCGAAATTGTCGGCAGGAAACTCGACGCCGAAGGGCACCAGATTGCGAGCCTTTTGCAAGCGCTGCAAACCCGCATGATTCACCTTGGACCCGGTGAGGGCGGGACAGAACAGGGTTAGCAGGCCCTCTCCGTCCAGAGCGCGCACGACGTCGGCGCAGGCCGGATCCTCAGCGATGTGACGCAGTTCAGCAGCCAGCTTCCGAGCGCTGATGCGAGTCTCCAACTGCGCCTCCCGAACGCGCTGGTACTGAAGCTGCGTCTTTTCCTCCACCGCGTACCCGAGGCGCGTGCGGAAGCGGATCAGGCGCAGAATGCGCACGGGATCCTCCAGCAAGGAGTAATTGCTCACCGCACGCAGCTCTTTGTGCTGGATGTCTCCCACGCCGTTGGTGGGGTCAATCAGCAGACCCCGCGAGGATGGGTGCAAAGAGAGTGCGATCGCGTTAACGGTAAAGTCGCGGCACCGCAGGTCGTCGTGGATCGTCGCCGGAGCGATTTCCGGACGCCCGCCCGGCCGCGGATACCGCTCCTGTCGCGCCATGGCGATCTCGGCCGTGACGCCGCCCGGGAAAAGCAACTCGGCCCTGTTGCGCTGGCTGTCGGTCTCTAGAATCCTGGCGCCCGCTTTCCGGGCGATCGTGCGAGCCAGATTGAGGGCGTCACCTTCGACCGTGAAATCCAGGTCCCGGATCGGGAAAGCGCCCAGCATGTCGCGCAGGGCGCCGCCGGTGAGAAAAATGCGCATAGCCGCCTCGACGGCAGCCTCCTGAACCACATGCAGCACACGGTTCTGCGGGGTGTTCAGGTGGCTCTCCAACAGGAACATGTAATCGCTCATGACTTTTCGCTCACCGACTGCCGGTCGGAGGTCCTGCAGACCCGGCGACCGGGTTCACGCGCGCGGGTGGTGCTCATCGAACGTCTGCCGCAGCCGCGACCGCAGCACGTGGGTGTAAATCTGGGTAGTCGAGATGTCGGCGTGGCCCAACATCAACTGGACGCTCCGCAGGTCCGCCCCGCCCTCCAATAGATGGGTGGCGAAGCTGTGCCGAACGGTGTGAGGCGATAGCCTCTTGCCCAGACCGGCTCTGGCGGCGTAGCCGCCCAAAAGCTTCCAAAACGCCTGCCGGCTCAGAGGTCTGCCGCGCGCGCTCACGAACAGATACGGGCTGCTGCGTCCCTTCAGAAGCCGCCCCCGGGCCTCCCTAAGGTAGGCCTCCACGGCTTGCAAAGCTTCTCGACCCACGGGGACCAGTCGCTGCTTGTTGCCCTTGCCGATCACCCGCACCACCCCCAATTCACGATTCAGATCCGAAACCTGGAGCTGGCATAGCTCGGATACCCGCAAGCCCGATGCATACAGCAATCCGATCATCGCACGATCTCGCAACCCGTTAGGCCTGCCGCAATCAGGAGCGGCTATCAGCGCCTCGACTTCTGGGAGGCTCAGATAATTCGGCAGGGTACGCCATTGCCGAAGCAAGGGCGCCCGAGCCATCGGATCCCGCCGCAGGATGCCTTCCCGCAACAGGAACCCGCAAAAATTCCTCAGCGCGCTCAGGTTGCGCGCAATCGAGCGCGAACTCAGGCCCGAAGCCCGAAGGGAATCCACGTACCCACGGACAGCCGAGGCGTCTGGCAGCTCCTGCCGGCCCTCGGACAGCCAAAACGTGCAAAATCTCTCCAGGTCCCGGCGGTAGGCCTCTATCGTGTTGTCCGCCAGGCCTTTTTCAATCCGGCAATACGACAGAAAAGCCTGAACGTGAACCTCTAGCGGGCCGGTATCCGGCATCGTGCCAATCATACAATACCGGCGAATTTGTTTCTAGTCCCACGGCCCTCGATGGGCGCGAACCTCCTGGTGAGCGTGCTTTTCATCGTTTGGGGGAATTTCAATCGTTTCGGTTCGCGCGGGTTCGGGGCCGGCCGGGCGGAGCTCCGGTATCAGCCGCGAACAGCCCACCACCTGCAAGACCGCAGCGGTGAAAGGGACCCAACCTCCGGCTACCAGATGGCTAATGGTTTCGAGCGAAGAGATCCAGGCGCAGTTGCTTTGCTCGATCATCGAGTGCCATCTCCGATCGCCTTGCGCAGCAAGCGGTCTCCACCGCTCCAGCCTGTTCACCGTATTGATCATCAACAGCCGAATCCTCAGTTGTCGCACCGTGCGCGAAATCCCGAGCGCGGCTGCCCTCCGCGGATCGGGGCTCACTTGATCGATCATCAGGTGGTAAAATATCTCTCGTATCTGAGCATATCGTCCGAGGCGCCACAGACATATGCCTGTGAGTTTTCAAAAAGTGGCCGTCAGCAGCATGCGCGCGCTCGTCGCCGACGCAATCCGCAAGGCGATTCTCGACGGCCAGCTTCAGCCCGGCGAGCGCATCGTGGAACGCAAGCTCGCCGCCCAGTTCGGCAGCAGCCTGAGCGTAGTCCGTGAAGCCCTGGTGGAACTGGAAACCGAGGGCTTCATCGTGAAGCGCCGCAACGCCGCCACTCACGTCGTGCAGTTCACGATAGAAGACGCCAACAAAATGTTCGAGCTGCGAGCCGTCTTGGAGCCCTATGCCACCGCGCAAGCCGCCCACCGCGCCACCGCCGAAGACATCCGTGAACTGCGTCAACAATGCGCCGAGCTTATGGAGCGGGCACGCGCTAATGACTTCCGCGGCTACCTGCGCGCTGACTACCTCTTGCACGACCGCATCTGGCAACTGGCGGGAAACGAGTTCATCCGCGCCACCCTGCGCCGTGTCATGATCCCGCTCAGCGCTCTGTTCGCCATTCGCTGTGAGGAGCCGGCCTTCGATCTTGTCAAGGACGCGGAAGAACATGTGAAAATTCTGGATGCGCTCGAACGCGGAGACGCCTACGCCGCCGAAGCTCATCTTCGCAGTGCGATGGCTCAATGGCGACTCCGGCCGGCCCTCTACACCAGCGCCCCGGCCGGCGGCGCAGCCGCAAAATGACGCCGTCGCCAGAGAACGCCGAAACGTGATCCCCCGCTCCGCAGAAGCAGTAGGCCCACGGCTTGCGCTATAACGTTCATCCCCAACGCCACCCTGCGCCGACCGTCTGCATCCGCCTTACAAACTCGCGCTTCTCCGGCACGTGAACGGCTGCCTCCTTTGGTGTGCCGTCCTTCCGGCGCAGCGCCGGTATCGCGGATTGGACCCACCTTTCAAGCTTAAACATTTCACGGTGATCTTGTTAGATCCTGCGGCTAGGCCCCTCATCCAAGGCTGAACGTCATGAAGAGGCTCCGCGGCCTGCCTCCAGCAGCGAGAAGACAGGGCCGAGTGTCTCAGGTCTCGTTCAGCGCCCCCGAGAAGGCGGATCTAAAGGGTTCTCGAGTCACCTGCGACGACCTTACAGAACGCTGAAAATGCCTGACATTGGTAAGTTAGGTTGATTCTTATTCCTTAACGAATCCGGCGGTCCAAAAGGTTCCCCGCGAGCGGGTCCCTGAGCTCGAACCGCCTCCCCGGAGACGCCCAAGGCCTCGCTCGGCGCTCTTCCTGGAGGCTGCCACGTCAAGCTTCGGGCTCGTAGGGTCCGCTCCCGCAACTGGCCAGAACGTGCGGAGGGGCAATCCCAGCGAGGGCGAGGACCTCGAGAGGCGAGTGACTCGCCCCCCGACGCCCAGAGTCTAATCTGCTCCGGCCGAGGATCGAAGAAGCGCCGAGCCTTCCTATCAGAACTGCACCCTCAGAGCAAGCTGCCAGTTGCGTGCGTCGCCGTCGGTGCCTGTAATGGTGCCGAAAGCCGTGCTGGTCGGCGTGCGATTCGGGGTGGCGAAGTTCGTTTGGTTGAGCGCATTGTAGGCGTCAGCCCGGAACCGGAGCTTCACGCCCTCGCGCAGCGGAAAATCCTTCGTGATCGAGAAGTCCCAACTGCGCTGGTCATCCCCGCGGATTCCGCTAAAGCGCGGAGGAAAGGCGCGAATGTTGTAAGAAAGCTGCTGCCGTGAGTCGCGGTTGAAACCTGCTTCCGTGTTGAACCAGCGCTCCGCCTTTCGTTGGCCGGCAGGCAGAGGTATGTTTTTGATGTCTCCCAGAAAGATGATATTGCCCCACTCCAGAGGCGCGGCGCTCTGGCGTGTGACAACCGCGCCGATCTGCCAGCCTCCTAAGACGAGGTTGATCGGCGCGGGCCAGTTTCCGCCGAAGCGGCGTCCCTTGCCGAGCGGCACCTCCCAGATGGCGCTGGCCGCCAGGCGGTGAGGACGGTCCAGCGAGGCGATGCACTCATAAGGAAGCGGGTCGGTGGGGTTCAAGAAAGAAGTGGCCTCCATCAACTTGGAAAAGGTGTAAGCCAACTGGAGCGTATAGCCCTGCGAAAAACGTTTCTCAGCCCGCCATTGCATCGAATGGTACCAGGAGTAACCTACCGGCTCTTCGGCGCTGATGTCCCCAAAATGAGGATACGGGCGCAGGAGGCCGGCGCGGGAGATGTTCGCCCCGTAAACCGGGGCCAGGTTTCGGAAGGGGCTGGGGAACGTCGCACTCAGGAAGTCAATCACCGGCTGGTCCCGCAGCGGACTACGACTGAGATACTGAGCGGGCACAGGGTTGTACTGTCGAGTGACTCCCAAACGAGTCCCTCGATTGGCCACATAGGACCCCTCGACGACCACCTGACCGGGTAAGAGACGTTGCAACCCCAAGGACCAGCGCTGCGCGTAGGCGTTCTTCAGACGGCGATTGAAGAATCGGATCGCCTGTCCGAGGTTGGTGGTCAACCCGCCCGCCGGCCCAAGGGGCTGAAGCAACCCGCCGGGGAAGGGATTGGCCGTCGTGGCGATGTAAGTCAGTCCGTTATCGAGCGAGGCCTGAATGGGCGTCATCTGTGTGAAGCCAGTCTGGATGGGCACCGTTACCACGGTTCCCGCAGGCTGGAAGAAAAGGCCGTAACCGCCCCGCAGCACGGTCCTGGCGTTGATCTGCCACGCCAGTCCGAGGCGCGGCATCACGTTGTTCTTCTCCGCCTGGAACGGACTACGCCCCCGGCCGCCGTGGGCTACCCAGGTCAGGCCGCCCAGCACGCGGAAGCTTTCGGGGGCCAATTCCGGAATGGGCCGCGCAGCATAATTGGCGCGGGCCTGCGCCTCGATGGGATTAGGCGTGGTGAAATCGAATTCCGAGACCAAACGGTTGAACCGTTCCGTGATGGGAGTCTCGTACTCCCAACGGAAACCAATGTTAAGCGTCAGCCGCGACGTGAGCTTCAGATCGTCGTGCCAGTAGAGCGCCCAGTAGTGATCCTGCACCGCGGCCGTGGCGATGATGCCCATCGTGCCGCCCGGAATCCCCAGCAGCATGGAGGCCAGATCCTGTCCGATGGGCGCGGCAGGAGAGTTGTCCTGCGGCCCACGCGTGTAAGTGTTGCCGAAAGAGTAATCGGGCGCCACGCCTTGCGGCTGCCGGCTGGCGGTGCTTCGGTATAGCCGGTACTCGGCGCCGAACTTCATGCTGTGTTTGCCTTGTAACTTGGTCAGGTGAGCCGCCCAGCTATGCGTCAAGCTCGAATTGGCGCCGTCGCCGTTTTCCCAGTTGGAAAGCGTGGTATAGCCGCCGACCTGCACGCGCGGGATGGGCGCCAGCCTGCGGTCCAGCAGGCGCAGCAAATTGGGCGAAAAGCCCAGCGCCTCCAGGTTGTAGCCCCGGCTGCGACGCAGCTCCCACCACTTCGTGCTGGCCAGACCGTATCGCACATTCAGGACTAAGGTTGGCTTCAGCACGATCACATCGTCCAGAGCGACTCCCCGGTTCGGCCGGTTCGAAAACAGACCTTCGATGCCCGTGCCGTAGCGGTCGTTCTTGTTTTCCTTCCAGAAGTCGTAGTGCAAACGCAGAAACGCCCGGTGATTTTCGCTGAAGGCGTGATCCAGGCGCAGTAAGTGCTGATAAATCTTTTGAATGGCTTTACCAGCGTAATAGAAATTGTTTCTACCGTCGGCAGTGCCGGGTTGGTTGGGCAAGGGATACAGGTTGCTGATGTTGACTCCGAGCGGGTCCAGTCGCGCCTTCGGGAGCAGGTTGCCGGGGAACGGATCCCGCGCGAACCGGCCCCCGGGCGCAGGCCGGGTCGTCCAGGGGTCGTAAATCTGGTACTGCGAGCCGAGCCTTAACAAAGCCGAGAAATCTCCCTGACGCTGCGCGGCCGTCGGTACCGTGCTGGTGTACTGGACCGGAACGCCAAAGCGGTTATCGTCGAAAACGTAGAACCAGAAAGTCCGGTTCTTTCCATCGTAGAGCCTGGGAACCACCACGGGTCCGCCTACGGAAAATCCATAGCGGTGGTCCTGGTAAGGCGCCTGTCGGGTTCCCGCCTTGTTGTTGAAGAAGTTCGGCGCATCCAGGCTACTGTGTCGCAGCACGTAATGCAGCTCGCCATGGAGTGCATTGGTGCCGCTGTTGGTGCTGACATTGATGACGGCCCCCATGGTGCGCCCCACACTGGCGTCGTAGGCTGTGGTCTGCATGTTGAACTCGCGCACCGCGCCGATCGGAGGACTGAATCCGATCCGATAGTAGCCGCGGCCCCGATCCGTGGAGAGATTCGTGATGCCGTCAATCTGGAATTCGTTGTTGTAGGTGCCGGCGCCGTCGGCCGCGATCTGCGAGGTCGCCTCCGGGGCCATGGCTTTGCGCAGGCGCATATTCGTAGCGTTGACCACGCCGGGAGCAAGCAACGTGAGCTCCATCGGGTTGTAACCTCGCTGCGGCAGTTCCTGGATGCGCCGCTGATCGAAGACCTGGCCGAGCGCAGACCCGGCCGTGTCCAGCAGCGGCGTGCTTTCCGTGACTTCCACTGTTTCGGTGACCTGACCGACCTCCAACTGGATCACCAGGTTCACGGTCTCGCCGACTCGGACCTCGATTTTGTCGCGAACAAAACGCTTGAAGCCGGGCAGTTCCGCCGTAACTCGATACAGGCCCGGCAGCAGAAAAGGTATGTTGTAGTTGCCCGCGGCGTTAGTAACCGCAGAAGCCGATACGCCGGTCTCGACATTGGTTGCGCGCACACTCACATTCGGGATGACGGCATCGGTGGAGTCCACCACCGTACCCGTGATCCCTCCACGCGGATCCTGGCCGAATACCGAACCCGCAAGCAGCACCAGCATGCGAACCGTTTGGACAAACGTTCGGGATCTCATGCCCCACCTCCCAATTGATGGATGACAGCCCGAGATTGCCACTGCGACCCCCCGGGACAGACCTCACCGGCAGTATACACCAGCGGAGACGGCACCTGCCTCGCGGGCCGCGGTTGTCACCAGCGGCGCGTCACCGCGGACAGGAGCACACCGCGAGTACTCCGTATTGCACCGTCGCCGCGCGCTTCCGCCCTTCGCCGGGGCGCCGTGGCGATCCGGCAGGTGCGATTGGCTGCGCTTCTGCCGCTGAAAACTAACTGGCGGACTGCACGAGCCGATAGAGCTCGCGCTTCGAAAGGCCGTGTCGGCGCGCCACGCTCTTGAGCGCCCGCATGCGGTCCATGCCGCTCTGCATCGCGGCTTCCACCTCGCGACGGAGCTCATCAGCGTCGGCGGACTGCTCCTCGGCTCCGTTCCGTTCGAGGGACGCCTTGCCGATCAACAGCGTAATCTCGCCCTTCACGCCGCGACGCGCCGCAAGGATGTCTCGGATCTGGCTCGCGGTTCCGCGCAGAAATTCCTGGTGGATCTTGGTGAGTTCGCGCGCCAGCACCACGGGCCGCGGCCCCAGCACCTCCGCAATATCGGTGAGCGTCTCCAGGATCCGGTGCGGTGCCTCATAATAAATCACTGTCGCCTCTTCGTGTTCCAGCGCCGCCAGCGCCTTGCGGCGAGCGCTCGAACGCGCGGGCAAGAAGCCCCCGAAACGAAAGCTGTCCGTCGGCAGGCCCGATGCGCTCAAAGCAGCCAGCAGCGCCGAAGGACCGGGAATCGGTTCCACGGGGATGCCCGCCTCGATGGCCTTCGACAAGAGGCGGTATCCGGGATCGGAAATCAAGGGCGTCCCGGCGTCCGAGACCAGCGCCACGCGGCATCCCTGGCGCAACTTCTCCAGCAGTTCTTCGGCCCGCGCCGCCTCGTTGTGCTCGTGGTAACTCACCGTGGGTTTGTGGATGCCGTAATGTTCCAGCAGCTTCCGCGTCTGGCGGGTGTCCTCGCAGGCGATCAGATCCGCCTCGCGCAGGATCCGCAAGGCGCGCAGGGTGATGTCTTCCAGGTTGCCGATGGGCGTGGCCACCAGATACAGTACGCCGCTCATCCACTCACCAGTGTAGTGCCGCACGAAGGGCGCTCACCGGCGCGAGCAGGCCTTCGCCCGCCGGCCAGGTTCCGGCGACAGGGCGGCTCCAGAGCGCTCACGAAGCCCGTCCTCGCCTCCCCGCGTTTACCGCGGCTGCTGGGTCCGTCTTGCGCCGATTTCGAGCGTCCGGGCGCAGCCCACTGGAGTTGGCTGCAGCGCACGAAGCGTATCCCCCCACCTCCTGACCCGTCGCCGTCGAAGTTTTCCGCCTCGACCTAACCGGCAGCCCAAGCGCAACTCCCATCGCCGGCTCGCTTACCGACTGCGGGCGGTGGGCTGCGTCTTGATTCAATCGCAGGGATTCACTACAATGCTGACGATGGCCGTACCGGAATTCGAGGAGTTTCTGTTACCAACCTTACGATTATTAGCCGACAGTCGCGAGCACGCAAAAAGTCAATTGCGCGAGGAGCTTATCCGAGAAATGAACATGAGCTGGGAGGATCTCCGCGAGATGGTTCCCAGCGGCCAGCAATCGCGCTTTGACAATCGCTTTCAGTGGGCAACGGTCTATCTTGCCAAAGCCGGGTTGATCGAGAGACCTCAGCGGGGAGTTTATCAAATTACTCGGGAGGGCCAGGCGCTTTTACGACGGAGCCCATCGCGAATTACAGTCCGAGACTTATTGGCGTATCCAGGATTCCAAGAATTCCAATCCCGGGTCGCGGGATCTCCTGCCCCTCGTAAGCAGAAGATCGTACCGGACCTCTCGCCTCCTCACGAACAGCTCGACGCCATCGTGCGCGACATCAACGAATCCCTGACCGAAGAAATCCTCCGGGCCCTGAAGCAATGTTCGCCGGCTTGCTTTGACAGGATCATCTTACTCGTCGTAAAGGCCATGGGCTACTGCGGGTCGGGCCTCGGGGCGCAACGCAATCCTTTGTACATTCGTGAGGAGGATTCTGGGGATTTCTGGGCGTCAGGGCACGGATTTTCCCATCCGGTGTATTTCGAGGCTCGGCGCACAAGATCACCCCTGGGATGGCGCGACGTCCAGTCATTTGCCCTTACCTTAGAGAAACAGCAAGCACAACAGGGTCTTCTGCTCACCACGGAAACCTTCACCGAAGACGCGCGGGAATATGCAGGTAGCTTTCGGAAAAGAATTGTCCTCATGGATGGTCGCGAGATCGCAAAGCTGATGATCAACCGCGACATCGGCGTCACGCTTCACAGGACGTACGTTGTGAAGAAGTTGACGCCGGAGTTCTTCGACTGAGACGAAGCCGACAACCCTCCCGTTGGATCTCTCTCGCCACGAGATTGCCGGTGCTTCGCTTCCATGCACGGTTGGCTTTCGGAGGTCTGCGTGCGCTGAAGATGCATCGCCTGCCGATGCAGCGATCCTGTAAGTAGAGTTCCTTCTCCGTGCGATGGGGCGCGCAAGATGATTCCTTGCACGAGGTCTGCTCGGGGCGCTTCCTGCGGAGGGGACGACACGGGATCGGCCCGCATCGGCTCCCTACCGACTCACAGAAGCACCGCCGGCTGCCTTGCAGTTGTGCAACAGCGCGCAGGGTTCTACGATAATAGGGGACTGGCGACGAGGGAAGGGCTACAGGGCTATCTGAATGGAAAACACGGGTGTGCCGGGGCGGGAAACATCTGGGGAAAGTCACTACCTCTGGGCTCCTCCGGGGAAGCCCGTGGCCGTTCGCGTGGCGCGCGAGGCCATGGACGGCATCCTTTTGGAGGCGCTCAGCGGACTCGGGAGGCTCTCGCGGGGCCGAGGCATCGAAGTCGGCGGCATCCTGCTCGGGACTGCGGAGCGCGATGGCGCTCGTTACCTGGTGCGGGTCGAGGATTTCCTGCCCATCACATGCGAACACGCCTCAGGCCCTTCCTTCGTGCTCTCAGAAAAAGATCGCGAAGAATTACGCAAGGCGCTCGAGCAATGGAAACGCGCGCCCGATAAGCGTCGTTACGCCGTCGGCCTATGGCGCAGTCACAGGAGCGAACAACTGGCTCTCAGGTCGGACGACCTGGAGATTTTAGCGGCTTACTTCCCCCATCCCTCTGACGTCGCCTTACTGATCCGACCCCGAGGCACGGGTCCCGCGCAGGCGGCCTTTTTCATTTGGGAAGGCGGACGCATCCAATCCGAGCGCTCTTACGGAGACTTCGAGGTTGAGGGCCCCATCGCACCGGGGGCGGGCAGAAGGACTAGGGGGACGGGCGATGGTCGGGATCGTGCGACCCCCACCGCTCTCACCGCTCAGATGGACGGACAAGCTCCTGTCGAGCAGGAGAGCGCCGCCTCGCCCCTTCGCGCCGCGCCCGCGGATGCAAGGCCGCAAGAAGAGTTCCGCTTCAGCATGTATGACGCCAGGCCCCACAGGCCGGCTCGACGCTGGATTCTGGCTTTAGTCCCCTTGCTCGCGCTGGGTGTGGCGGGCTTCTTGCTGACCTCGCACGGCCTCATCCGGCTACCCCGCCGTCCCGCCCCCAAGGACCCGCTCACGGTTTCCCTGGGCGGGCAAGAGCAAGCCGGCAACTTGCAAATCTCCTGGGACCGCTCAGCTCCCGCCATCACGGCCGCGCGGCGGGCGCGCCTGACGATCACCGACGGTGATGAAATCCGAACCCTCGAGTTGGGACCGGAGCAGTTGCGCACGGGCAGCGTCGTGTACCACCGGATCAGCGACGTGGTGACGGTTCGGCTGGAACTGGTCTGGGACGGGCGGAGCTTGAGCGAAACCTGGACCTACCGGGTCCCGTCCCCGCCTCAGCAAGTGACCACAGAGATCCAACCTCGCTGAGTCGGACAGGCGGCGCCATACCTAGTGCCTCGCCGCCGATTACTCCCGCATGTAGGGCCCCGGCATCGCCCCGGGGCGCAACCCGAAAAATTTCCGCCGCTCAGCATGAATTTCCTTGCCAGTTGAACCGATAATCTGCTAGAAATGGAATTGGCCATAAAATGGATATAAACGGGTCCATGGAGCGCCTATTACTGGATGGAATCGCCCCGGCCGAGATGCCAGACGGGACCTATCCGGCCCGCCTCGACGATCGCGGCCGCCTCAAGCTACCCATGGACCTCCAGCGGTACCTGATGGCCTTGCCCGAGAAAAAGCTCTTCGTGACGACCCTGGACCGGCGCACCGTGCGGATTTACCCCATGGCCGTCTGGCGCCACAACCGCCATTTGTTGGCGACAGCCAAGGAGGATCGCCAGGCGGCCGAGGACTTGCTCTTCACGGCTTACGACCTCGGGGCCAATACCGAGATGGATAACCAGGGCCGGATTCTGATTCACGAAGAACTCAGGCGCGCGTTGGATCTCGAGAATCAGCCCGTCAAGTTGGTGCCATGGCTGTGGCGCGTTGATGTCTACAAAGAGGCCGACTACGCCGAGCGCAGTCGCCGTGCGGGCGAAGGTTTGTCCGAGAAGTTGGCGCGTTGGGAAAACGCGGGATTGAAGTAAGCGGAGCAGGCGTGACAGGCGAGTGGAGAGCCGATGCAAGCTTCAGCCACACACACGCCGGTGATGGTGGCGGAGGTCCTCGAGTGGTTGCATGTGCGTCCGGATGGCATCTATGTGGACGCGACTGCGGGGCTGGGCGGCCACACCGCTGCCATCGCCCAGCGACTGAGCACCGGGCTGGTCGTAGCCAACGACTGCGACGCCGAATCGCTGGAGATGGCGCGGCGCAACACCTCGCCGTGGGCGGAACGCATCCGTTTCCGGCACGGGTGGTTCTCCACCCTGGCCGAGGGGCTGGCTCGATTGGGGCTGGGGCCCGTGGATGGTTTGCTGGCGGACCTGGGCGCCAGTTATGCGCAGCTCACCGGGGACCGCGGTTTTTCGATCCAGACCGACGGCCCGCTGGACATGCGGTTCGATCGCTCGATCGAAGTGACGGCGGCCGATCTGGTGAATGGGCTAAACCAACGAGAGCTCGCCCGGCTGATCTATCAACAGGGCGAGGAAAGGAGGGCGGCCAGCATAGCCAGGGCTATCGTGCGGGCGCGGCCGATTCGATCCACCGGCCAGTTGGCGCGTGTGATCGAGGCGGTCGCGCCCCGAACGGGTCGCCTGCACCCGGCCACGCGCACCTTCATGGCCCTGCGGCGAGCGGTGAACCGCGAGGCGGAGGAGCTAGAGGCCCTGCTGGCGGCTGCGCCGAAGCTGGTGGCGCCGGGAGGCCGCGTGGTCGTCATCTCGTTCATGTCGCTGGAAGATCGCAAGGTCAAGCGCGCCTTTCAGGAGTGGGTGCGCGCGGGACAAGCGGTGCGGCTGCACAAGCACGTCGTGCGGCCGCAGCCGGAAGAGGTGCGCCGCAATCCGGCCGCGCGCAGCGCCCGGCTGCGAGCCGTGGAAATAGTCAGTACTTGAACGCTAAAGCGAGGGAAAACTGAATCATGGCTACGCCGGCGACACGATTCCAGAGCGCGGACGCGGCAAGCGCGTGGCCGCCGGGCCTCCAGCCCGACCCTTACCGCCTGCCGCCCCTGCCGTACGAGGATGTCTACTTATACCGCAAGCGGATTGACAATCGCCGGGTCGTGCGGGCCGCCGATCCCGCCGCCCGGCGCTCCAACCTGCGCGCCATTTTCGCGGCAGGCTTCACGCTCGTGGCGCTGATCCTGCTGCTGCTGCCCGACGTGCTCTGCCGCGTCGCCGGCCAGGACCTCGTGCGTCTCGAGAAGCAGCAGCAATGGCTGGCCAGGCAGAAGGCCGATTTGGAACTGGAGGAGGCCGCTCTGCTGAGTCCCGCGCGGCTGGAGGAGTGGGCGCGCAGCCTGCGCATGGTGGATCCCGAGCCGAGCCAACTGGTCTCGCTCGGCAGCCAACCGGACCACACGCTGGCGGCCCGCGCCCGGCTTCGGTGAGCGCCGAGCGGCCCGGGCGTGAAGGGCAGAGGTCGGCTGCCTTCTTCCACATGAGGGGAGGATCGCCGTGCACGCATCGCTGGAGCGCATCTCAACCGCCCGCCTGCGGTGGGTAGGTGGCCTCTTCCTCCTCTGGGCGCTGGTCATCGTCTGGCGACTCGTGCAACTGCAACTGCTTCGTCACGAAGAATACGCGCGGCAAGCCCGCAGTCAGCATATCCGCGCTGAGCCGCTGCCCGCGCCGCGAGGCGTGATCACGGACCGCGCGGGCCACATCCTGGCGATGAGCCGAGAGCTGGAGTCCGTTTATGTGGATCCGCGCCACGTGCCCGCTCCCGATGTCGCGGCCCGCCTGCTGGCGGGCGTACTCGATCTGGACGCCCAGGAACTGGAGGGCCGCATCGAGGAAGCGCGCCGGCGTCGCCGGGGCTTCTTGTGGATCAAGCGTCGGATCAACAACGAGCAGGCGCTGCGTTTGCGCAGCCTCCAAAACCCGTGGATTCGCTTTCACCGGGAGGTCGTACGCGAATATCCGAACGGGCCTCTGGCCGCGCATCTGATCGGGGCCGTGGCATTCGATCAGACCGGAAGCGTAGGACTCGAGTACGGCCTGGATCAACACCTGCGCGGCCGTGACGGGATGGCGCGGGTGTTCACCGACGCCTCCCGCCGCAGCGTCGGCATCGAAGAAGCCGTTGCGCCGGAACCGGGACTCAGCCTGGTGCTCACCGTTGACCAGCGCATTCAGTTCGTCGCCGAGCGGGAACTGGAAGCGGCTGCGCGAGCCGAGAATTGCGACTCGGCCAGCGCCGTGGTGATGGATCCGGAAACCGGCGATCTGCTGGCGCTGGCCAGCTACCCGGGATTCGATCCGAACCGACCGCCGCGCAGCTCGCAGGAAATTGCGGCTCGGTTTCTCAATCATGCCGTCTCGGTCCCCTATGAGCCGGGCTCGGTCTTCAAAATCGTCACCGTTTCGGCGGCTCTGGAGGCCGCGGGCATCAGCCCGCAGACCGTCGTGAATTGCGGCAACGGGCGCATTACCCTCTATGGCCGCGTGGTGCGCGATCATCACCCCTATGCTGCGCTCTCGGTAGCCGACGTGCTGGCGAAGTCCAGTAACATCGGGGCCATCCAGCTTGCCTTGAAGGTCGGCGAGCGACGCATGTTCGAATATGTGCGCCGCTTTGGTTTCGGCTCGAAGACCGGGTTGCCGCTGCCGGCCGAATCCCCGGGCAAGCTCCGCTCCTTAGCCGATTGGCATAAGACTTCATTGGCCTCCATCGCCATGGGACACGAGTTGAGCGCCACCACGGTCCAGTTGGCGCGCGCCGTGGCGGTGATCGCCAACGGCGGTCTGCTGGTGGAGCCGCGACTGATCCTCGAGCGGCGGCGTCCCGGGGCCGCGCCGGAGAAAGTGCCCGCCCGAAAGCCCGTGCGGGTGCTTCAAGCCGAGACCGCCTTCTTGATGCGCCGGCTAATGGAGGGGGTCGTCTTGCACGGGACCGGGAGCGCCGCCCGGCTGGAAGGATACTCGGTTGCGGGCAAGACCGGCACCGCTCAGATCTACGATCCGACGGTCGGCAAGTTCACGCACCGCTACAACGCGACCTTCGCCGGGTTTGCTCCCGTGACCCGTCCCAGAGTGGTCGTGGTCGTCACGTTGAACGGCGCCCGACAGTTCGGCGGCGTGGTGGCGGCGCCGGTGTTCCGCAAAATCGCCGCGGAGGCCTTGCGACTGATGAATGTTCCCATGGACCTGCCGGCAGCGGCCTCCCCCTTGCCCAGCGAGCCGGCGGATGCCAACGATCTGGCGATCGCGGACTTGAGCTCGCCCGCCGCCGGGGAGCCGGAAACGGCCTCCGCGGCAATGGATCTAGGCCGGGACGCGCTCACCCCAACGGCATCCGGCGAACTGGTCAGCGGTCCGAAAACCCCCGACTTCCGCGGCAAGACCATGCGCGCCGTTCTCGCAGAGGCTCTGGCGGCCGGATTGCCTCTGGAGGTTTCCGGACGCGGTCTGGCTCGCGAACAATTCCCTGCCCCGGGCGCCCCCTTGCCGGAGGACAGGCGCGTGCGCGTGGTGTTCCAGCCGTGAAAATGCCGCGCCAGGATAGCAGCTCGCCGTTCGGCTGCCGCCGGCGCAAGGAGTCCGCCAGATGAAGCTCATCGAGCTGCTGGAAGGCGTCGAGCTGAAGACCCCTCTGTCGGCGGAGCACGCTTCGATCGAGGTGGCGGGCCTGGAATACGATTCGCGGCGCATTGCGCCGGGCTACGTCTTCTTCGCCTTCGCCGGGCAGCGAGTGCACGGGGCGCAGTTCGCCCGCGAAGCCATCGAGCGTGGAGCGCCGGCGGTGATCAGCGAAAGCCCGGCCCCTTCGGGCTTCCCGGGACTGTGGCTGGTGGTGGCGCATGGCCGCAGGGCGCTCGCGACGGCCGCCTTGAACTTCTACCGCCGGCCGGATCAGCGCCTGCATCTGACCGGGGTCACCGGCACCAACGGAAAGACCACCACCTGTTTCCTGTTGGATGCCATCCTGCGCGCCGCCGGGAAGGTGACCGGGCTCATCGGCACCATCGAGTACCGGGTGGCGGGAGACGTGCGCCCCGCGGTGAACACGACGCCGGAATCGCTCGACGTGGTGCGCTTGATGGACGAGCTCGCCCGGACCGGCGGCACGCATGTCACAATGGAAGTGTCCTCCCACGGACTGGCGCTGGAGCGCGTCTACGGCTTTCGGTTTCACACCGCGGTGTTCACCAACCTCACGCAGGATCACCTGGATTTCCACGGCTCCATGGAGGAGTACTTCGCCGCCAAGCGCCGCCTGTTCGAGGGCGCGGGCGCTGCGCCGCCCCGTTGTGCGGTCATCAACTACGACGATCCCTGGGCCCGCAAGCTCCCCGTTAGCCGGGCCGAGGAAGTCTTCCGCTACGGATTGGGGCGCGGAGCGCGCGTGCGAGCCCGAAACATCTCAGCCGGCTTCCAGGGCCTGCGGCTTCAGATTGACGATGGCCGCCAGCGCGTTCCGGTTTTCTCTCACTTGCCGGGTCGCATGAACGTTTACAACATCCTGGCGGCCTGGTGCGCCGGTTTGTCGTACGGTGTTGCGCCGGAAGTCATGGCCCGCGGCATCGAAAGTTGCCGCAGCGTGCCGGGCCGCTTCGAAAAAGTGGATGAAGGGCAACCCTTTCTGACCGTCGTGGACTACGCGCATACCGACGCTGCGCTGCGCAACGTGATCGCCGTGGCGCGCGGTCTCAAACCCCGGCGGGTGCTCACGCTGTTCGGCTGCGGGGGCGATCGCGATCGTCGCAAGCGCCCGCTGATGGGCGAGGCTGCCGCCCAGCTCTCCGATTTCGTGGTCCTGACCTCGGACAATCCGCGTAGCGAAGACCCGCTGGCCATCATCAACGACGCCCTGGTGGGCGTGCGGCGGTACGACACCCCGCACCGCGTGGAGCCGGACCGCGAGAAGGCCATCCGCCTGATTCTGTCGGAAGCCGCTCCGGGTGACATCGTCATCATCGCCGGCAAGGGACACGAGACTTACCAGGTGCTGAAGGATCGAGTCATCCCCTTTGACGATCGCGAGGTGGCGCGCCGCGTCCTGCGCGAACTGGGTTATGAGGGGGGTCGCTCATGAAGGCCACGCTGGCGGAAATGGCGCGTGTATTGGGGGTTGAAGATTTCTCGTCGCCCCCCACGACCATCGAAGGCTGGAGCGTGGACTCGCGCACTCTGCGGCCCGGAGATCTGTTCTTCGCTCTGAAAGGACCGCGCTACGACGGGCATGATTTCGTCGCCCAGGCCCTGGCTCGCGGCGCCGTCGGAGCCGTCGTCGAGCGCCCCATTGCCGGCGTGCAAGGCCCTCAGTTGATCGTTCCCGACACGCAAACTGCTTTGGAGACGGCAGCCGGATGGGCGCGCCGGCATTATTCAGGGCGCGTGGTGGCCGTCACCGGCAGCGCCGGCAAGACCACCACCAAGGATCTGATCGCCGTGCTACTGGCGGTCGCCATGCCCGTCGCCAAGACGGAGAAGAATCTGAACAACCACGTCGGCGTGCCTTTGACGCTGTTGCGATTGCCGGAATCTACTCGGGTCGCAGTGCTGGAAATCGCGATGAACCACGCCGGCGAAATCCGGCGCCTGGCGGGTCTGGCGCGGCCGCACATCGGCGTTGTGACCAACGTGGGCCACGCGCACCTGGGTTTCTTTGGATCCCTCGATGAGGTGGCGCTGGCCAAGCGCGAGCTGATCGAGGCCCTGCCGCCCGACGGCGTGGCGGTCCTGAACGCCGATGACCCGCGCGTGGCGGCCTTCGCGCGCCATCATGCAGGCCCGGTGGTGACCTTCGGGTTTTCTCCCGAGGCCGACGTGCGCGCTGAAGATGTGGAGCTGGGCGCCGATGGGACACGTTTTCGCGTGGCCGGAGTGCCCTTCCAGTGCTCCCTGCTCGGACGGCACAGCGTCCGGAACGTGCTGGCCGCCCTGGCGGTGGCCCGTCTGTTCGGCCTCGAGCCGGAGACGCTGCGCCAGGCCGTGGCCGATTTCGAGCCGCCCCAGATGCGCGGCCGCCGTTTCACGCACCAGGGCGTAACGATTCTGGACGATTGCTACAACGCGAACCCCGAGGCGGTACGCGCCATGCTCGAAACGCTGGCTCGGATTCCGGCACGACGCCGGATCGCCGTTCTGGGTGAGATGCTGGAGCTCGGTCAATGGTCCGAGGCCCTGCATCGGCAGACCGCGCGCGCGGTGCTGGAATGCGGGGTGGACTTGCTCGTCGGGATACGCGGCGCCGCTCGGTTCCTGGTGGAGGAAGCCGTCCGGTCCGGGATGCCGCCCGGCGCCGCGTTCTTCTTCGAGCAGCCGACCGAGGCCGGGCGGTTCCTGGCGGGCGTGCTGGAAGCCGGAGATGCCGTGCTGTTCAAGGGCTCGCGGGCCGTGGGAGTGGAAAAGGCTTTGGAGGAATTCCTGGCGCGCCGGCAGGCGCCCCAGCAACACTGAGATGCTTTACTGGCTGCTGTACGAACAGTTATTCCCCTACTTCAGTCCCTTCCGGGTCTTCCGCTACGTGACCTTCCGCACAGCCTTCGCCAGCCTTACGGCTCTGTTCCTGTGTTTGCTGATCGGACCCTGGCTGATCGCCCAGCTCAAGAAGTTCCAGATCAAGCAATACATCCGGGAAGAAGGACCGCAATGGCACCAGAAAAAAGCCGGCACCCCGACCATGGGCGGCGTCCTGATCGTCATCTCGGTGCTGGTCCCGACACTGCTGTGGAGCAACCTGAGCAATCCGCTGATCTGGACGGCGCTGTTCGGCATGCTCTCTTTCGCGGCCATCGGTTTTTGGGACGATTACCTGAAGCTGCGGCGGGGAAGGAACCTGGGGCTCACGGGACGCCAGAAGTTTCTCCTGCAATGCGGCGCCACGGGGTTGATCGGGATCCTGCTGCTGACGCTGCGCGCGGCGGGCGTTTACTCGCCCACGATGAACGTCCCCTTCTTCAAACAATTTCGCCCCAGTTTGTTGATGCAGACGCTGCTGGGCAATCCCTGGACCTACCCCTTCGCCTTCGTCTTCTTTTTCATTTTCCTGATCCTGGTCATCGTAGGCTCGGCCAACGCCGTCAACCTCACCGACGGGCTGGACGGGCTGGCCATCGGGCTGATGGTCATCGCCTCCAGCGCCATGACCGTGCTCTCCTACACCAGCGGCCACGCGGTCTTCGCGCGCTACCTGGACCTGATCTGGCTGCCGGCGGCCGCTGAGCTGACCATCTTCTGCGGAGCGCTGACCGGAGCCTCCTTGGGCTTCCTCTGGTACAACGCCCATCCGGCCGAAATTTTCATGGGGGACGTGGGCTCGCTGGCGCTGGGCGGCAGCCTCGGAGTCCTGGCGGTGTTGATCAAGCAAGAAATTCTGCTGTTGTTCGTGGGCGGCGTCTTTGTGCTGGAGGCTCTTTCGGTGATCGTTCAGGTGGGCAGCTACAAATTGCGCGGCAAACGGGTCTTCAAGATGGCCCCGCTGCACCACCACTTCGAGGCGCTGGGCTGGCAGGAATCCAAGATCATCGTGCGCTTCTGGATCGCAGGCTTGGTGATGGCCCTTTTCGCCCTCACCACGCTGAAGTTGAGGTGAGGCCGTGGAATTGAGCGGGGCGAAAGTGCTGGTGGTCGGCATGGCGCGGTCCGGCATGGCCGCCGTCGAGCTGCTGCGCGACCGAGGAGCCTGCGTGCGCGCTACGGACCTCAAGCCCCTTCCTGAAGCCCACGCGGAGCGGCTGCGCCGGTGGGGCGTGGAATTCCGACTCCAGACGTCGGAAGTATTTCAGGACGCCGACTGGATTATTCTCTCGCCCGGCGTGCCTGCGGACCTGGAGCCGCTCCAGCAGGCGCGTCGCCGCGGCGCGCGGGTGATCAGCGAAGTGGAGCTGGCGAGCTGGTATCTGCAAGGTCCGGTAATCGGAATCACGGGATCCAACGGGAAAACAACCACCACCGCACTGACCGGTCACATCCTGCGCCATTGCGGCATCCCCGTGCAAGTCGGCGGGAACATCGGTCTGCCGGCCTCCAGCCTGGTCGCCACCTCGCGGCCCGATCAATGGAATGTGCTCGAGCTGTCCAGTTTTCAACTGGAGACCATTGAGCGCTTCCGTGCGCAGGTGGCCGTGGCTTTGAACGTGACGCCGGATCACCTGGATCGCCATCACAGCTTCGAAGCCTACGCCGCGGCTAAGGCCCGGCTGCTCGAAACGCAAAGCCCCGAAGACGTCGCCGTGCTCAACGCCGAGGATGCCGTGTGCCTCGAGTGGGGCCGGCGCGCCCGCGGGCGCGTCGTCTGGTTCAGCACGCGCCGCACTCTGGAAGGAGGCGCATGTCTGGAGGGCGAGCGCCTGCGGCTGGCCGGGCGTCCCCTGCTGGAGATCCGCGAAATCCCGCTGCGAGGCTTTCACAACGTCGAGAACACCCTGGCTGCGGCCGCGGCGGCCTGGCTGGCAGGCGCCGATCCCGAGGCTATCGCCGACGCCGTGCGCTGCTTTGGCGGCGTCGAGCACCGACTGGAGTTCGTGGCGCGCATCCGCGGCGTCGAATTCTACAACGACTCGAAAGCCACCAACGTGGACGCCGCGATCAAGGCGCTGGAAGCCTTCGACGGGCCTCTTTGGGTGATTCTGGGCGGTCTGGACAAGGGCAGCGACTACCGGCCGCTGCGCAATCTGTTAGCGCAAAAGGCGCGCGCCGCTCTGCTGATCGGAGCTGCGGCGGAGAAAATTGCGGGGCATATTGAAGGCGCCGCGCCGCTCATTCGCTGCCAGACCCTCGAGCGGGCGGTCGAAACCGCCTGGCGCCAGGCGGCCCTGGGCGACACCATCCTGCTGGCCCCTGCCTGCGCCAGTTTCGATCAGTTCGAAAACTTCGAGCACCGGGGACGCGTCTTCAAGCAACTGGTGGCTCGCCTGCTGGAAGGTGAGCGGCAAGGAGCCGAGCCGCAACCAGAACAGGGAGGTTGAGATGGCGACGCGCGATCGTACAGACCGGTGGCTGCTGATCAGCATCCTGGTGTTGCTGGTTTTCGGCCTGCTCATGGTGTGGAGCGCCACGCAATACACGCCGCCGCCCAAGTCGGAGATTCCGGCGGTGCTGAATCCCGACCAATCCCAGCAAACCCTGTTGAACATCCGGAGCACGCGCTTTCTCAAGCAGGTGCTCTGGGCGGCGTTCGCCCTGGCGCTGATGGTCTTCCTCCAGCGCCGGGATTATCGGCGGCTGAATAACCCCCAGTGGGCTTACGGCGCGATGGCCGTGTCGCTGGCGCTGCTGGCGGTGGTTTTCCTGGCAGATCCCAAGAACCATCGGTTTCTGCGCGTGGGACCGCTCGGCGTGCAGCCCTCGGAGCTGGCCAAGCCGGCGCTGGTGCTGTTTCTGGCCTACTTCGTGACGTCGGGAACCAAGACGCTGAAGGATTCGCACAAACTCACGCAGGCGGCGCTGACTGTGGGCTTGATGTCGGGCGCGGTGATGATCGCAGATCTGGGCACGGCGGTCGTGCTGCTGGCCGCTACGGCCGCCGTGTTGCTGGTGGCCGGCCTGGAACGACGGTATCTGCTTATGGCCGGCGGTGTGGCCGCAGTCTTCTTGCTTGCGGCGATCCCGATGCATCCTTACCGGGTGGTGCGCATCGTGGCGCACCTGGACCCGGAGTTGAAGCTGGTGACCTGGCTGGGATTGCGCGAAGTGGTCGAGCGGCAATTGGCCAAATCCAAGAGCTCACAGGATCCTCGATACCAGCTCAAACAATCCTTGATCGCTCTGGGCAGCGGCGGGGCTTTCGGCGTGGGACTGACCAAAGGGCAGCAAAAGCTCGGATATCTGCCGGAAGCGCACAACGACTTCATCTTCGCGGTGGTGGGAGAAGAGCTCGGGTTCGCCGGTTGCTGCGGTTTGCTCCTGCTGTTCTTGCTGATTTTGTGGCGCGGACTACGGTTGGCGCGCAGCGCGCTGGACGACTTCGGCAAGTACCTGGCGCTGGGCGCCACCACAATCATCGTTTCCCAGGCTTTTGTGAACATGACCGTGGCGGTGGGGCTGGCTCCCACCAAAGGCATGCCGTTGCCCCTGATCAGTTACGGCGGCAGTTCGCTGCTCAGTACGCTGATCATGTTCGGAATGCTGCTCAGCGTCAGCGAGCGAAGCCGCTGAGGGTTTCACAGATGGTTTTCATCATGGCGGCAGGAGGGACCGGAGGTCACGTGTTGCCCGCGCTTTCGGTGGCGCGGGAGCTCGAACGGCGCGGTCGGCAGGTGGTCTTCGTGGGCACGCGGCACGGCCTGGAGGCTCGCTTGGTTCCGCGGGCGGGCTTCGCCATCGAGTTCATCGAGATCGGCGCACTGAAGCGCACGGGACTGCTGCGGCGCTTGCGCACGCTGGCGCAGCTTCCCGTGAGCGTCTGGCGAGCGGCGCGACTGCTGACTCGACTCCGGGCGGCAGCCGTGCTGAGCCTGGGCGGATACGCTGCCGGACCCGTGGCCCTGGCGGCCTGGCTCTGCGGCACGCCTCTGGTCATCCTGGAACCCAATGCCACGCCCGGCCTGACCAACCGCTGGATGGGACGGGTGGCCGCACGGGTGCTCTTGAATTTTCCTGAAGCCGCCCGATTCTTCCCCGCGGCGCGAACCGAAGTGGCAGGGGTGCCCGTGCGCGAGGAATTCTTCCGCCTGCAAGCCAAACCGCGAACCGAGCTGTTTCAGGTGCTGGTGGTCGGCGGCAGCCAGGGGTCACGCACTTTGAACCGTGCGGCGCGCGAAAGCTGGCCGCTTTTCAGGGCCGCCAATTTTCCCTTGCGCATGGTGGTGCAGACCGGCCCCGCAGCCTACGAGGAGATGGCGCGCGCCTTCGCTGCCGCGGGCATCCAGGGGGAGGTGACGCCGTTCATTGAAGACATGCCCGCGGCGTTCGCGGCTGCCGACCTGGTAGTCTGCCGGGCAGGGGCCGGCTCGCTGGCCGAGCTGGCGGCGGCCGGCAAGCCCGCGCTACTGGTTCCCTTCCCTTACGCGGCCGACGACCACCAGTTGCGCAACGCTGAAGCGTTGGTCGAGGCAGGCGCGGCGCGGATGGCGCTGGATCGGGAGATGGACGGGCGGCGGCTGTATCAGGAAGTGCGCGAGCTGGCCGAGCAGCCGCTCTTGCTGGATCAGATGAGCCGGGCCATACGCCGCTTCGCGCGGCCGCAGGCGGCGCGGCGCGCTGCCGAGGCCCTGGAGGAGGCCGCCGCCCAGGCTGGAAAATTTTCCGTTGACAAAGACCCCGTTCAACAGAAACAATAGGCTAACGAAATGTTTCCTTTCTCGGCTGCACAAACCGGCCCGCAAATGTTCCTGGCCCCACAGCCTCTGCATTTCGTAGGCATCGGCGGCATCGGCATGAGCGGGATTGCGGAGATCCTCCTCCAGCTCGGCTTCTCCGTCAGCGGCTCGGACCTGAAGCTCTCTCCGGTCACCGACCGCCTGGCGCGGCTGGGCGCCAGGATCTACGAGGGGCACGACCCGGCTCACGTGGCGGGCGCGCGCGCCGTGGTCGTCAGCTCCGCGGTACCCGCCGATAACCCCGAAGTGGTCGAAGCGCGCCGCCTTCAGATCCCCGTGATTCCGCGGGGCGAAATGCTGGCCGAACTGATGCGGCTGAAATACGGGATCGCCGTGGCCGGCAGCCACGGCAAGACCACCACCACCTCGATGCTGGCCGCGGTGTTGGAACGCGCCGGACTGGATCCCAGCGTGGTCGTGGGGGGACGCCTCAGCGCCTTCGGCGGGGCCAACGCGCGCGTCGGGCGCAGCCTGCTGCTGGTGGTGGAATCCGACGAAAGCGACGGATCGTTCTTGAAACTGGCGCCCATCCTGGCGGTGGTGACCAACATTGACCGAGAACACCTGGATCATTACCGCTCCCTGGATGAAATCCTGGCGGCCTTCACGGAATTCGTCAACCGGGTGCCCTTTTACGGCGCAGCCGTGCTGTGTCTGGACGACGAGAATGTGCAGCGCATTCTGCCCGCCGTGCGGCGGCGCACGATCACTTACGGGAGGCGAGCGCAGGCCGACCTCCAGATCGCCGACGTGCAGCTCGAGCCTTTCGCCAGCCGATTTCGTCTGCGCCGGGAAGGTCAGGAGCTGGGCGAATTTCGCCTCTCGCTGCCCGGCGCGCACAACGTCCTGAACGCCACGGCCGCCGCGGCTGCTTGCCTGGAGCTGGGCGTTTCTCTGGAAGCCATCCGCGAGGCCCTGGCGGCGTTCACGGGCGTCGAGCGCCGCTTCCAAATCCGCGGCGAGGCGGCAGGCGTCACCGTGATTGACGACTACGGCCACCATCCCGCCGAGATCCGCGCCACCCTAGAGGCCGCCCGCCACTGCGGCTACCAGCGCGTACTGGTGCTGTTCCAGCCGCACCGTTACACGCGGACGCTGCACCTGATGGAGGATTTTGCGCGCTGCTTTTATCAAGCCGATGCGGTCTTCGTGCTGGATATCTATGCGGCCTCGGAGCCGCCGCTGGAAGGCGTCACCGCGGCCGCTCTGGCCGAGCGCATCCAGGCGCACGGACACCGCATGGTGCGTTACGTAGGCACGCCGGAGCGGGCCGCCGAGGCCGCGGTGGCGGAAGCACGACCCGGCGACGCGATCCTGACGCTGGGAGCCGGCAACGTCTGGCAGGTTGGAGACCGAATCTTAGACGCACTGCGCCATAGAGAACGGCATGGCACGTAAGGGAAGCGCACAATTGGAATCGGAAAAATTCTCGCCGGCGCTCGAAGAGTCTCCGGTCCTCCGGCAGGCGCGCCCACGCGCCGTCCCTCAACGGCGCCGTCCGGTTCTGAAGTGGGCGCTGAGCGGTGCGCTTTGCCTGACTGCCGCGTTGCTCCTGCTGAAAGCTGCCAACTACCTCGATCATCTGTTGGCCACGCACCCCCGCTTCCGGCTGCCTTCCGAGCCGCCGGAGCCGGGCGATCCGCGCTTCCAGATCCGCGGCCTACGCTACACACCGCGCCACGAGGTGCTCGGCGTCTTCGCCCCGGATTTCGGCCGCAGCGTGTACCTGACGCCGCTGGAGGAGCGCCGTCGCCGACTGACGGCCATTGATTGGGTGCGGGAAGCCTTGGTCGCCCGCCGCTGGCCGAACCACTTGCTCGTCCACATCGTGGAACGGACTCCGGTGGCCTTCGTCCTGCCGACGGAGGCCGATGGCGAGGAGCCCCGGCGCCCCGCGCTGATTGATCGGGAGGGCGTTCTGCTTCGGCCTCCGCCGCGCGCGGAATTCTCCTTGCCGGTCTTGCTCGGAATCACCAGCGGGCAGTCGCTCGCAGAACGCCGTCGTCGTGTATCCGTGGCTTTGAAATTGCTGGAGGAGGCCGGCCCTTACGAGGGTGAGATCACCGAAGTGGACTTGACGGACCCGGAAAACGCAGTGGCGAGATTGAGTCTGGAAGGACGCATTGTGGAGCTGTGGCTCGGTGCGGAAAACTTCGGCCGTCGTTTGCGAGCCTTTCGCGAGCATTACGCCGGCATCCGCCGCCAAAGGCCCGACGCGCGCATCTTCGACCTCCGCGTGGACGGTCAGATCGCCGCGCCGGGCGCCGAAGCCGCCGGCGCGGATCCGGCGCAACGACGGACCGCTATGGTCAGGGAGAAGAAGGCTCATGCCCGATAGAGCGATGGAGGCTGTAGGTGTAGACGCGGGCAGCGACCGCACACGCGTTGTCGTGCTGCTGCTGGAGAATGGCTGCGTTCGTTTAGCGGGCTTCGCGGAGAGTCCCTCCCAGGGCTGGGACAAAAGCCGCATCGCCGACCCCAAGGCAGTGGCGGAGTCCATTCACGAAGCCGTGCGCGAGGCCGAGCATTGCGCTCAGATACCCGTGGAATCCGCAGTGCTGGGCGCCGGAGGCCTCACGGTGGGCTGCGGCGCCGGCCGCGGCGGCTACGAAAACGGCTATGTGCGGGACTTCGCTCAACGCGATTTGGACCTGGTGCTGGAGCGGGCCTCCCACGTGCAGGTGGGTGAGGGCCAGATGCTGCTGCACGTTTGTGTGCGCGACTTCAGCGTGGACGGACGTCCCGGCGTCCGCGATCCCCGCGGCCGCCCGGGATCCCATCTGGAAGCTTTCGTCAATGTGATCACGTTCTCCACCCAGGAGCATGAAGCCCTGGTGGCTGCCGCCCATCAGGCCGAACTGATGGTCGAGGAAACGGTCTTCGAACCGCTGGCCGCAGCTTACGCCTGCTTGCGCGCCGAGCAGCGACGCGCTGGTGTGGCGCTGCTGGACATCGGCGCCGAATCCACCGACCTGATCGTTTACCGCGGGGATTCCGTGGCCCTGGCGTGCAGCCTGCCCCTGGCGGGCTCTTACTTCACGCGCGATGTAGTCCGCGGGCTGGAAGTGAGCTGGGAGGAGGCCGAAGCCGTCAAACTCCAGTACGGCTGCGCGCTGCGCGGGCTCAGCGGAGACAGCAGTCTCATCGAGGTGCCCGCGCCGCCCGGACGCACGCCGCGGGAAATGCCCCGCTCCAAGCTGAGCTTCATTCTAGAAGCGCGGGCTTTGCAATTGTTCCGGCTGGTGCGGCGCGAGTTGGTCCGTGCGCGTGTGCACGAAGAGCTGATGGGAGGCATCCTGCTGTGCGGCGGCGCCGCGCGTTTGAACGGCATGTGCGACGTCGCCGAAATGGTACTGAAATGCCAGGCCGGCTGGGGGCTGCCTACCGGAATTCGCGATTGGCCCCCGGCGCTGGTGGATCCGGCCTGGACCACAGCCGCGGGCCTGGCCATGTATTCGGCCCGGCTCAAGCACAAGGAGCAAATGGAGCGTGCGCGGGGCGGTTGGCTCCGCAGGGTGTTCGGATAGCATTCGCCGGCCGCGAAGCCGGACCGTAGGTGAGCCATGACGGTGCTGGACCCAAAATGCGAAGAATTGAAATTCGAGATTCAGGACGAGGTCACGCCGCGTCCCCGGATCCGCGTCATCGGCGTGGGAGGCGCGGGATCTAACGCCGTGGCCCACATCATGAGTAGCGGGCTGGAGGGTGTCGAGTTCTGCGTGCTCAACACCGACATGCAGGCCCTGCGCGCTTCCCCGGTGCCCAACAAGCTGGCCATCGGTTTGAAGCTCACGGGCGGGCGGGGCGCAGGGGCGGACCCGCAGGTCGGCAAGCAAGCGGCCTTGGAGGATACCGAGCGCATCACCGAGTTGGTGCTGGGCGCCGACATGGTCTTCGTGATCGCCGGTCTGGGAAGCGGGACGGGCACGGGCGCCGCCCCCGTGGTCGCTTCTCTGGCCCGAGGAATGGACGCACTGACCGTCGGCATTGTCACCCGGCCCTTCGGTTTCGAAGGACCCGTCTGCGCCGAAAACGCCGAGCGCGGGTTGGCCGAGCTTCGCGAAGCGGTGGACGCTCTGGTGACCATTCCCAACGACCGACTGTTGACTCTGGCCAAGCGCGGCACCAGCTTGCTCGAAGCCTTCCGCATGGCCCACGAGATCATGCGCCAGGCGGTCGCCGAGATTGTCGAGATCATCACCGCTCCGGGGCTGATCAACCGCGACTTTTCCGATATTCGTGCGGTGATGCGCGGTACGGGGCTGGCCATCATGGGCTCGGGACTGGCGCGCGGCGAAGGCGCCGCCGTGGAGGCCGCGCGACAGGCCATCAACAGCCCGCTGGTGGAAGGCGCCACCATCGCCGGCGCTCGCAATATCCTCGTCCACATCAGCGGCTCGAGTCGCCTGGGGCTGCACGAGCTCAGCGAGGCCTGCACGCTGGTGCGCGAGGCGGCGCGCGTGGAAGACGCCCAGGTGAGATTCGGCGTCGTGATCAACGAATCCATGGCCGACGCGGTGAAGGTCACCGTGATCGCCACCGGATTCGCACCCACGCCGCAAGCGGCTGACAGCACCGCGGCGGTCGAGGCCTGGAAGCCCGCCGCTTTGCCGCCCTCCGCTCCCGAAACCTGCGCAGCGCCTCCGACGGTGCCAAGCGCAGTAACGGAGTTCGAGCCGATGCCGCAACCCTTCGAGGCTGCCGAACCGGAACCCGACACCGACGACTTCGAAGATCTGGAGGATCTGGAAACCCCGGCCTTCCTGAAACACCGCAAGCTCCTGCCATGAGGGATTCGCCCTGCGCGGGGGCAAGATTTTTCCCTGGAAATCGCGCGCCGTTTGCGGTAAAAACAAAGTGTGAGGATTTTGTAACGGCGCGGGTTGTGGAAATGCGGCCTGGGCCGGTTGCAACACAATGGCGCACGGAAGGTTGCGATCCACAGCCGGAAGCCGGATTTCCACCGTCCGTTTCACAAGATCCCAAGAGGCTAACGCCATGACGGCGCGCCGCCGGCGTTCGGCCTTGCTCTGGAGGCCTAGCCGCAGTAAGGTAATCAACTAGCGCATATGGCGAGTTCCGACATCGCACTGGAGAAAGGGCTGCCGGCGCACCCCGACGCCGAACGCTTCGTCTTGGGTTCGATCCTGCTCGACGACTCGCTGTACCCGCAGATCGCCGGCGCTCTAGCCCCCGAGGATTTCTCGCTGGAAGCCCATCGGCGCATCTTCTGCCGCATGGGTGAGCTGTACGAGCGCGGCGAGCGGATTGACCGCGTGACCCTCGCCCACGAGCTCCAGCGCCACGGACAACTGGAATCCTGCGGCGGCATCAGCTACCTGGTCTCGCTCGACGAGGGTCTGCCCGCCACTTCTAATGTCGAAAGCTACGTGCGGATCGTGCGCGACAAGGCAGCGCTCCGCCGACTGATTTTCGCTGCCCAGAAGGTGATTGACCGTTGCCTGCTGGGTCAGGAGGAGCCCGATCAGATCCTGGCTTCCGCCGAAGAGGCCCTGCTGAAGCTCGGAGAGGCGCGCGTCAACACGGGGTTGCTGACGCCGCGCGAAGTGATCGAGGGCTACGAAGGGGGCGTCAATGCGTTCCTGGATCCCAGTCGGCGCATCAAGGGCATCTCCACAGGGTTCGTGAAGTTCGACGAGATGACCGGCGGCCTGCATCCCGGCGAGCTGATCATCCTGGCGGCCCGTCCCGCCATGGGCAAGACCGCCATGGCGCTCAACATCGCCCATCACGTCGCCACGGGGCGCAATCCGCGACCGGTCGCCATCTTCTCGCTCGAAATGTCCAAGGAATCCTTGCTCACGCGCCTGATCTGCGCTGCGGCGCGCGTGGACAGCCAGAAGTTCCGCGCCGGCTATCTGAACGCCGAGGAACGCCGCCGATTGAGCATGGCCGCCACCCAGTTGGTCGAAGCGCCGCTGTTCCTGGACGACACGCCGGGCATCAATTTGATGGACATGCACGCCAAGCTCCGACGGCTGCGCGCCGAACACGGCTTGGGGCTGGCCATTGTGGATTACTTGCAGTTGATGAGCGGGCGCGGCCGCTTCGAAAATCGCGTGCAGGAAATCAGTTCGCTCTCGCGCGGGTTGAAATTGATGGCCAAAGATCTGGCCGTGCCTTTGCTGGTGCTCTCCCAACTGAACCGTGCGCCCGACTTGCGCGAAGGCGATCACCGCCCGCAGTTGAGCGACCTGCGCGAAAGCGGCTCCATCGAGCAGGACGCCGACGTGGTGGCCTTCATCTTCCGCGAGGAAGTCTACAAGCCCGATCGCGAGGACCTGCGCGGGCGCGCTGAATTGATCATCGCCAAGCAGCGCAACGGCCCCACCGGTAAGGTGCATCTTGTGTTCCTCCGCCATCTGACCAAGTTCGAGAACCCGGCCTCGGATCTGGAGGCCGCCGGCGCGCCCTTCTGAGTCTGCCGGCCAGGGTCAGCCGCCGGGCGCGGAAGGGGCTATGCCCACAGGCTGTCCCGATGCTAAAATAGTGAGCGAATGGGAGGTCGTCTAATGGTAAGACGGCAGACTCTGGATCTGCTTATCGGGGTTCGAATCCCTGCCTCCCAGCCAGCCGTTAGCTAACTCCCCGCACTTACGCCACGCCTGTGAGCGTTCTCCGATCGGGTGTCGCACCAAGCTAAGGACGCTGTGCGCCAGACGATGGCCGGCACTCGAGCTCAAAGCGCCTCGGCATCCTCAGCGAGATCTGCTCGACGCGCGGAGCGGGCGGCCGACCGGAACGCACGCACATCCTCACAGGTCTGATGCGCAAGCGAACCTCAGGACTCTGCCATGCCCCGCAGGCGCTCGGCGGCTTCCGGCGTGTCCGCGTCCAGCCAGGCGGCGGCAAGTGAGGGCGGCACACAGGGACAATGGACGCCGAACCGTCCCACAATTTGCACCGGCGCAGTCACCTCCTCCAGGAGACCGCGAGCTTGCGGCTCATAAACGGCGAACAACGGTTCCGCGCTGTCGCGATCCGCGAGGCGAGGCAGGATCGCCCAAACGCCGGGTCGGCGCTGGGCGAGCAGCCAATCCACGGCGGCAGGTTCGAGCAGCGGCAGGTCGCAAGCTGCGAACACCCATGCCGCGTCGGGACGCCAGCGCATTGCCGCCAGCATTCCCGCCAGCGGGCCGGCCTTGTCGGCCACATCCGGCAGACGCGGGACGGCATCCAAAGAGCTCGGCGTAACGCCGGAGCCGAGCAACACGACTTGCCGGACCCTGGTCTGTAAGATCGAGACAATGCGCTCCACCCAGGCCTGACTGCCGGTGGGAAGGAGCTGTTTGGGCAGCCCCATCCGCCGGCTAGCGCCGCCGATCAGCACTCCGGCGTAAACCGGCATGGATCGGCGCCTAACGCGGAGCCACTCCTGAAGAAGCTGTTCAACGAGGGATACGCGGTCCTCCTCCGGATCGAGGGAAAGGTCGAAGTTCTGTTCCCCTGGGGGCGGATCGTCTCCTACCCACCGCCGCAGCCACACTTTTCGCTCGAACGGGAGCGACTTGAAGCCCTCGCACAAAATCACGTCATAACGTTGCTGTAGATCAGCCAGCAACCCGTCCATCGAAAGCGGACCCTCGCGCGGCGTGCGCTGAAAGACTTCCCGCTGGTGGACCAAGAGAACCGCGGCGCCGGCTTCCGACAGGCGGCTCGTGTCCGTTTCGGCGGGATCCAAGCGCACGCCGTGCACGTCGTGCTTGACCACGGCGACGCGCAGCCCGGCGGAACGCAACCTGCGCACCAGGCCCTCCAGCAGTGCGGTTTTGCCCGAGCCGCTCCAACCGCAAATGGCCAGGGCAGGTAGAGAACGCATCATTGGGATTGCGCTAGCTGGCTGGAGCCACAATCGCGGAGATCGCCGCGTAGCTTGGCTAACCCGTGTCCCAGCGCCGGCAGGACGGCCTCGAGATTCTCTCTCGCGGCCCGCTCGGATCCCGGCAAAGACAGGATCAGCGTGCTCTGCCGGATCCCGGAGATTGCTCGAGAGAGGATCGCCAACGGGGTCTTCTGCGCGGATGCTCGGCGCATCGCTTCATCCAAACCCGGCGTGGGCCGCTCGATGACTGATGCCACGGCCTCCGGGGTCACGTCCCGCGGCGCGAAGCCCGTTCCGCCGACTGTCACGACCAGGTCAATCGAGTGCCCATCGCAGTAATGCAGCAGCGCGGAAGCGATTTGATCGCGCTCATCGGGCAGGATTCGGGTCGTGTAAACATGAGCGCCCAGGGCCTCTTCCAAAAGGCGCTTCACCGCGGGCCCGGCGGTGTCCACGGCCAGACCGCGAGAGCAGCGGTCACTGACCGTCAGCACCACCGCCTGGATCTTGTCGCGCGGCACCCAGTGGATCAGCTCGGCAGGATCTCCCACCGACACCTCTCCGCCGCGTAGGACGCGAGCGAAGAGCCCGAGCCGCGGCATGATGCAGTCGCCGGTCTGATAGTAGATGGCGCACCGCTGATGGCAAGCCTTGCCCAACTGAGTGATCGCGATCTCGACCTCTGCGCCCAAACGGAGTCTACTTCCCAGTCCCAGGGCGCGGAGATCAATCTCCGAGAGGATGACGTTTTCCGCAAAGTCCCCAGGCTTGAGCTTCACGCCGGTGGTCTGGAAGGCCTCGATGTCTTCCTTCGCCAGCAGGCTCACCTGGCGATGCCAGGGCCCGGCATGGGCGTCCCCGGCGATGCCCTGACCGACAAGGAACGTGGCCTGCCGGCAAGGTGTTTTCTTGGTTCCTTTGCGCTCACTCACGCAGATCGCTTCCACCGTTCCCCTGGCTTTCATCTCCCCTCCGCCAATAGCCCGATTTGCCGCCGGACTTCTCCAGCAACCTGACGGGACCGATCTCCGCCGTCTTGTCGGCGGACTTGATCATGTCGTAGACCGTCAGGGCCGCAATGGCCGCTGCTGTTAGAGCCTCCATCTCCACCCCGGTTTTGCCTTCGCTCTGGACACGGGCTTCCAGCCGTACTCGATCGCCGATCACCTCCGCCGTAACCTGAATGGAATCCAAAACCAGCGGGTGACACATGGGGATCAATTCGCTGGTGCGCTTGGCGGCCATGATGCCGGCTACACGAGCAGTCTCCAGGACCTCGCCTTTCGTGACGGCTCCGGCGCGTTCCAGCAATCGCGCCACGTCGGCCCGTAAGCTGACCCAGGCTTCGGCGCGCGCGCTGCGGCGGGTGGTCGGCTTGGCGCTGACGTCCACCATGCGGGCGCCCCCGTCAGTCGCGACGTGGGACAGGCTCGATGAATTCGCTTCCCTCTCCTGGCTCACGTTTTCCTCCCTCTCCTGTCCAGCCCCGCTCGCACACCCATCGCCCAGCAGAGTAACCAGGCCGCCAGGAAGGCCACCAGCAACCATCCTGTGGCGTAGTACACCGCGGCCATCAACACCAGGGTCGCCACTCCCGCCCGCGTGGTCCAGGCGCGGCCGGCGCGAGCCAGCGAGGCGCCGGCAACTACCAGGAACATGCCGAGCACCGGATGCGGAAAAGCTTTCATCCAGGCCACAGCTTGCTCACTGAAAAAGAGTCCGAGAACCAGCTTCGCCCCACCGAGCAGGATCACCGACACGCCGGTCCGGGCCCCCAGGGCATATTGTCCCGCCAGCCCGCCCGAACCATGACAGAGCGGCATCGCGCCGAGCGGGCTGACGCACAGGTTCATCAGCCCGACCGAAAAAGCCACCCGGGAGGGAGCGAGCCGGTGCGCTTGCTCGGGAAACAACTGCATTCCTAAAGCGGTCACCGCCAGCACGGAGTTCAGAAAGGTGAGCGGAATCTGCGGCAGTCCACCCAACCAGACGCCCGCGGCGGCTTCTGTGTCGAAAGCCGCCAACCGCGGGCGCCACAAGCTGAGGGCGGGCGCCGCCATCAAGGCGGGATCCTGCCAGGCCGCCCAGATCAAGCCCACCAGCAGCAGCACGATGGCCGCCCACTCCAGGCGTTTGCGCATCAGCCAAAGCCAGATCAACCCTACGAGCACACCGAGAGCTTGGACGGAAGAGCCGCGACCCATGGGCCGGCCGAAGCAGAATTCCAAGCCCCGCCGCAACAGCTCCAACGCCACCAAACACTGCAACGCGCGCACCACCGGCTCCGGAATCAGACGCGCAGCCGGTTCCATCAGGCGCAGCGCTCCGAGCAGGGTCATGCAGAGACCGACGCACAAACCCGCCGCGACAACCTGAGGGCCCGTGAGCAGGCCTGCAAGCGCCAGGGCAGCGATGGCCTTCATGGGTTGGACGGCGATGGGAATTCGGAAGGCGACACCGCTCAGGATGTTCACGACCCCGGCCGTCACCAGAATGGTCCCTCCGTCCAGCCCCGCCACCTGCACCATCCCAACGGCCAGAGGCACAAAAGTGCCGATGTCCCCGAGCGCCCCCGCGCACTCGCCGAGCCAGAATCTGCTGCGGCTTCGCCGGCAGCTCCGCTCGGACTCCACGAAAACCGGCTGTTTTGTTTCCGCCGCGGCACTCATTCCAATCAGCCTCCGATCTGAATCATGGGCCGCGGCTGCACGAACTCGTCATCGCGGCGTTTCATTCCGAGTGCCTGCTCGATGGCCTCCAGCAAGCCGGCCGCATCCTGGCGCTCCAGCAAGGGCCGGATCGAAAGCGCATGCGGCCGAGCCAGACAACCGATCAATCCGCCGGAAGCGGTAAGTCGCAGCCGCCGGCAGCCGCTACAAAACGGTTCGCTCGAAGGAGAGATAAAGCCGACCCAGCCCTCACGTCCCGCCCGATCCTGGATGCGGTAGTTTCGACTCGTGCTCTCCACGTCGAAGGGCTCGGGTTGAAGAGTGAATCTCCGGCGCAGAAGCTCTCTGGTCTGCTCGGAGGAGACAAACAGGCGGGCGAAAGCCTCCGCCGCAAGACCGATGGGCATCAACTCCAGGAATCGCACCTGGTAGCCTCGCTGGATGCCAAATTCCGCCAGCTCGTTCACCTCCTCGTGATTGATCCCGCGCAAGACGACCATGTTGAGCTTGACGGTGGAAAATCCGGCCTCACTGGCGGCTTGCAAGCCATCCAGCGTCTTGCGCAGATCGCCCCCGCGAGTAATTTGGGCGTAGACCTCGGGGCGAAGGCTATCCAGACTGACGTTGAGACGGTGCAGACCCGCCCTCCTGAGCAAATGAGCTCTTTGCGCGAGGGCCTGTCCGTTGGTCGTCAGCGCGATATCCGGAATGCCGAGAGCCGAGAGGCTCGCGATCAGAACTTCCAAATGCGGCCTCGCAAGCGGCTCGCCTCCCGTGATGCGCACCTGGGTGACCCGGTAATGGGACGCTGCCAGCCGCACGAAGCTGACAATTTGGTCGAAGGATAGGTAACCATCGAGCGGCGCGCTACGGACGCCCCTTTCCGGCGTGCAGTAAACGCAGCCTAGCCCGCAGCGGTCCGTCACCGAGACGCGCAGCGACAGCGAACCTCGCTCCGCGGCGGGACTCATGGCAGCGGCCTCCAGGGACGAAACGCAACCATTTCGCCTGCCGGAATGAGGCCCTCTCCGGCAGGCAAGAGGATCACGCCGTCGGTAGAGGCAGCGGACGGCAAATCGCCGCTGCTGTGAGAAGCGATGGGCAGCACGCCTAATCCGTGCTCGGTGGTTATGCATCGCGCGAGCTGGTATCGTCGCCGTCCCGCTTTTCGCGTGGTCGCCTCCACCAGGCGCACGAGAAAACTGACGCGACAGCTCTCGGGCGCAACGCCGCTCAAGCGCCGGATCGCCGGCAGTGCGAACTCGTGGAAGGCGGTCAATGCGGACAGCGGATTGCCGGGCAGTCCAAAGACCCATCTGTCCTCACCGACCTTCGCGAACAAAGACGGCTTGCCGGGCTTCATGGCGACCCCGTGGAAGTGGATCTGGGCGCCAATCGAGAGCAGGGCTTGCCGGACGAAGTCGTACCGTCCCACCGAGACCCCGCCGGTGATCAGCACGACGTCATGCTCTTCCACAGCGCGCCGCAGCGCCGCCACGGTAGCGTCCAAATCGTCAGGCGCGATGCCGAAGCTTGCCTCACCCGCGCCCCATTCGTGCAGGCTAGCGGCCAGAGCCGGTCCGAGGGCGTTTCGCACCTGGTGGACCGCGGGCGTCTCCTCGATCGGAAGCAGCTCGGTTCCGGTACATAAAATCCTAACCCGCGGGCGCCGGTGAACCCTGACCTGGGATGCCCCTACGGTGGCGAGAATGCCAATGTCGGCGGCGCTGAGTCGCCGGCCGGGCTGAAGCAGCACGTCATCTTTCCTGGCATCCTCTCCCCGGCGAAAAATGTTCGCGCCCGGCTGAACCGGCCGGCGAAACAGGATTGCGCCATCACGCTCCTCGGTCTGCTCTTGCTCAACCACGGCGTCCGCCCCAGGCGGCAAGCAAGCGCCCGTGAAGATCCGGACGCAGCCGCCCGCTTCCAACTGCGGGCAGAAAGGACTGCCGGTGGGCACCTCGCCAAGAAGCCGCAGGGTGACGGGAGCAGAAACCAAATCCCGGCTCCGGACAGCGTACCCGTCCATGGCGGACCGATCGGTGGGCGGCAAATCGCGATCGGCGCAGATGGCTTCCGCCAAACAGTGCCCCAGGGCCTCAGTCAGTGGCGTGACGATGGGTTCCAGTGGCTTGACTGATCCCAGGATGACTTGCCAGGCGGCGTCGGGATTGATCATGAATCTCCTTTCCAAACACGGGAGGCCGCGGCGTTTCCCCCGCGACCCTATCGCCCGGCCGCCATAGCGAATAGATCGCTTTAGGCCGGCCGGGTCGGAGATTTCCGCCAACTACAATCTCATCCATGATAATCCTTCCGAGCGGATGATCGGCATCGGCTGGCAGATCCGGGTGCTCGGACGCGAGCCCAACCTCCAGCTCGGGTGACAGAGGAATCTGGGTCCGAAAATCCCTCTTGCATCGTAGACAATTCGGATATATATTATCTTAGAAGTCACAAAATCGTCAAATGCTCAACAAGAGCTCGATCCTGGCTATCCGGATCCTGCTGCTCCTCGGGCAGAGCCCACCGCGCGCGTGTCTGAATCCGCGCCAGCTAGCCTCAGCGTTGCAGGAATCGCCCACGTACCTGGCGAAGATTTGCGGGTTGTTGGTGCGGGCCGGGATCCTCAGGGCCCAAAAGGGCGTTAAAGGTGGGGTTTGGCTGAACAAAGCGCCGGCGGATGTTACCTTGCTCTCCGTCGTCGAAGCCTGCCAGGGCGCCATCCTCGGCGATTACTGCAACGGCGCCGAAGATCCGGAGTACGTCTGCGGCTTCCACTTGGCGGCCCTCGAGCTCCACCAAGCGATCAAGGACGTACTGGCCCGTTGGACGCTGGCCCGTTTGCTGGAGCGTCCGGGGCCGCTGGGCGCGGCAGCACAACGTATTCCGTGTGTGATCCTGGCGGGCGAGGGCGCCGACGTGGGAAAAGATGCGCCGCTGACGGCGGGCAGTTCCCAGAGAGGTTCATCGTGACGTCCAAGCTCCAGGTGCAACTGCCGAGCGACGGATACCACCGGGGCTTGATCTCCTGCCAGGTGGCCTGTCCGGTGCATACGGATGCGCGGGGGTACGTACGTGCGATTGCCGAGGGCCGCTTCGAAGAGGCTTACCTGATCGCACGAGGTCCGAACCCTCTCGCCTCAATCTGCGGGCGAATCTGCGGCGCCCCGTGCGAAATCGCCTGCCGCCGGGGCAAAGTTCCGCGGGTTGATGACGACGGACGCTTCGTCGCCCACGACCGTCCCGTCGCCATCCGGGCCCTGAAACGCTTCGCCTGCGAGTATGCGGGGCCCGAGACGGCGCCGCTCGAACAGGTGCTCGGCGCGCTCCGCTCGTACGTTCCGCAGGTCTGCGCCGACGCGGAGGAAATGGCCGCCTTGCTACGCGCCGCGGTTCGTGGCGACATCCGCCCGGCGCACGGCGAAAGGGTGGCCATCGTGGGGTGCGGGCCGGCAGGTCTGGCTGCTGCGCACGATCTGGCGCTCTTAGGGGTGCGTCCGGTTTTGTTCGAAACCGAACCGGTCCCCGGAGGGATGCTTGCGGTGGGGGTGCCGGCATATCGGTTGCCCCGAGAGCTGATTCGTCGCGAGATCGCGGTCATCGAGGCTTTGGGTGCTGAGATTCACTGCGGGGTCACCGTCGGAAAAGAGATCTCCTTTGCCAGGCTGCGTCGGGACTTCGCGGCCGTCATCCTGGCTGTGGGGGCAAAGTCCTCCCGACGACTTGGCATCCCGGGTGAACATGGTCCCGGCGTTTACGGTGGCGTGGATCTGCTGCGTTCGGCGGCTCTGGGCGAGCCGCTGCCGATTGGCCGCGAGGTGGTGGTCATCGGCGGCGGCAACGTGGCCTACGACGTGGCCCGCACGGTGTTGCGGCAGACCGCGATGGATACGGCGCGGGTTGCCGCGCGCCTTCCGACGACGGTCAGGGTTCGGCTGGTCTCGCTAGAGAGCCTGGAGGAGATGCCCGCTGACACCGAGGAAATCGCGCAGGGCGACGAGGAAGGCATCGAGCGAAGGAACGGCTGGGGGCCCGTTGAAATTCTGCGCTCGCCTGACGGAAGCGTCACGGGAATCCGCCTTCGTCGGTGCCTGAGGGTCTACGACGAGCAGCGCCGGTTCGCCCCCATCTTCGATGAATCCGTTCGGGAGACCATGCCGTGCGATACGGTTCTGCTAGCCGTCGGCCAGGCGCCCAGGCTCTCGTTCCTGGAGGATGGCGGCCAAGATGTGGAGATGGTGCGGCCGGATTGGCCCAAGGTAGATCCCGACACTTTGGCCACCACAGCGCCCGGCGTCTTCGCCGCGGGCGATCTGGCGCACGGGACGCGGCTGCTGATTGATGCTGTCGCCTCCGGCAAGGCGGCGGCTCGATCGGTGTTCCAATACCTCACCGGGCAGAGGCTGAGGAGTGACATCATCGAGACCCACCGCGTCCTGGAACACTACCGTCGAGAACGCGGCTATGAGGCGATCCGGCGCGTGCCGGTGCCTATGGCGCCACCCGCAGAGCGGCTGACGGCCCCGGACCGGCTGGTAGAAATCGGCTACACCGCATCGCAAGCCCAACGCGAGGCCTCGCGTTGCCTGGATTGCGGCGTCACGCCCGTCTTCGACGGAAGTCGCTGTGTGCTGTGCGGCGGCTGCGCGGACGTGTGCCCGACGCAGTGCTTGAAGCTGGTGTCGTTGGACCAGCTTGCGGTTGACGCCACTCTGACGGCCGCCATCGAAGGCCTTTTGGGCAGCGGCGCCGATTTGGCCGAGAACTCCGCCATCCTCAAGGACGAGGAACGCTGCATTCGTTGCGCGCTCTGCGCGATGCGTTGTCCGACGGACGCCATCACGATGGAGCGTGTGATCTTTCAATCCTTCTGGAGGTGCGCATGACCACAGAAACCAAGCCCGGCCGCTCGCGACTCGACCCCGAGCCGGTGCCGCGCCGGGACGTGCTCGGGCTCAGCTCGTTGTGGGCGACCGCCGGGGCGCTACTGTTTGCGGCGTTAGGGATGATCCGGCTCCCCAAGTCCGCCGTATTAGCGTCGCCGTCGAAGCAGTTCCGGGTTGCGCTTCCAGAAACCCTGGAGCCGGGTCAGCCGTTTGTTCCTCCCGGCCGCCCCGTGGCGGTCTTTCGAGACGCCACAGGCATCTGGGCGATCTCTACGGTGTGCACTCATTTGGGCTGCATCGTGAAGCCAACCCCTGACGGCTTCCAGTGTCCCTGTCACGGCTCGCATTTTCAAGCCGACGGCTCGGTCCAAAAGGGTCCGGCGCCCAAGCCTCTGCCGTGGTTGAAAGTCAGCGCGTCCGGTAACGTCGTCACCATTGATGCAGCCGCGGTGGTTCCGACCGGAACCAAGGTGACCGTATGAATGCCCCTATCGAGCAGCCCCCCGCTTTGCGGGAATTCGTCGTCAATCTCCGTGCCGCGCCGCGGCGCTTCATCGAAGCGGCTTTCCGCAGCGGCAAGCCGACAACCGACCGGACGCGCTCGACGTTTGTGTTCGGCAACGTCTTCCTGCACATCCATTCCGCACGGACGCATCTGTGGAGCCTGCGCTGGAGCACGACGCTGGGTCTGGGAATCGCCAGCGCCGCCGCCTTTCTGATCACGGTGGTGACCGGCGTACTGCTGATGTTCTACTACAAGCCGTATCCCGGGGTGGCTTACGACTCCATCAAGGATATCCACTTTGTTGTTCCCACGGGACGATTCATGAGGAACCTGCACCGTTGGGCCGCCAACGTGATGGTCGTCACGGTGATTCTGCACATGGCTCGAGTGTTTTACACCGCAGCCTACCGCAAGCCCCGAGAGTTCAACTGGCTGGTGGGTCTGGGGCTGCTGGTCACCACGCTGGCTCTGTCGTTCACCGGCTACTTGCTGCCCTGGGATCAACTCGCCTATTGGGCTATCACCATCGGCGCTAATATCGCCCAGTCCCCTCGGGAGATCACCGACGCGCTCGGCATCACGGCGTACTTTGATCCGGGCGGGCTGATGCGGCTGTTGTTGCTTGGCTCCGACGAGGTGGGCGAAGAAGCGCTCATCCGTTTTTACGTGCTGCACGTGGCCATCCTGCCGCTGGTGCTGGTGCTCCTGCTGGCCGTGCATATCTGGAGAGTGCGCAAAGACGGCGGGCTGGCGCGACCTGCGGATGCTGACGAGCGCCTGGGCCCGTTGGCGGAACCGACCTACCCGGTCTTCACTCAGGCGCCGACGCGAACTTACCATCTGGCGGCCATCGTGCGCGGGCGCACTCCGGCGGTCGGGCGAGGACCGGAGAACACGGTCCCTTCCATGCCTCATCTGTTCTATGCCGAGCTCGGCGTCCTCATGCTCACGGTCTTGATCTGCATGGCGCTGTCCCTGCTCTGGGACGCTCCGCTGAAAGAGCTGGCGAACCCTGCCGTCCCGGAGAATCCAGCCAAAGCGCCCTGGTATTTCCTGGGCATTCAAGAGATGGTTTCCTTTTCTGCCTTCATGGGCGGCATCGGCATTCCAACCATCGCTTTGATCGGACTGGGGCTGATCCCGTTTCTGGATCGCGACGAGAGGGGAACCGGGCTGTGGTGGGCAGGGCCGGGGGGCTGGCCCCTGGTGCTCGGTTCGCTGGCTTGGGGGCTGGCCGCGGCGATCGGTATCGAAGCTTTTGTGATCCGATTCGGTTGGCTGCGCGAATGGTTTCCGCAGGTGCCTCAATTATTGGTCACGGCCTTCAATCCGGGCACGCTGCTGACGGCCGTTTATGCGCTGTACTCGCTCGCGCTGGTCAAGCGCTACAACTCGGCGCGTGCCGGAGCCCTTGGCCTGTTCACCTGTTTTCTGTGCGGATTCACGGTGTTGACCGTGATCGGAACGTATTTCCGGGGGCCGAACTGGCAGTTCTTCTGGTCGCCCTCTCAGTGGCCGTCGCATTGAGATCAGCATGAGAAAGAACAAATACCTTCTGTTGATCTCCAGTCTTGGCTCTCTGGCGCTGCTGATCGTGGCGGCCGTCGAGGAGCAGCGAACCGAATGGCGGCATATCCAACGCGGCGCCCGCCTGGAAGGTGAACCGATCCCGATCCGACTGCGCCAGGTTGTGAACCCCACGCTGGGCGCCGCGGATCGCTGCGTCTCATGCCACGTAGCCATGAACGGCGGCGAGCAGGGCGTGGTCGGCAGCAAGCCGCTGGTTCCGCACCCCAGGGTCCCGCACGATCCCTCCGAGTTCGGTTGCACGGTGTGCCACGGAGGCCAGGGCCGGGCCACTACGCGCGCCGACGCTCACGGTGAAGCGCCGTTCTGGCCGGAGCCGATGCTGCCACGGAAGTTCAGCTACGCCGGATGCGGCGCTTGCCACGTTGGCTCTAAAGTTCCGCATGCCGAACTCCTCGCCCGGGCCACTGCCGCCTTCGAGCGGCTGGATTGCCTGGCGTGCCATCGGGTGGATGGGCGTGGCGGAACCATCCGCCCGAACGGGACGGGAATGGAGGGCCCGGATCTCTCGGCGGCAGGAATCCGTGGGTACGACCGGGATTGGTACCGAAAGCATGTTGAGAAGTCACTTCGAGAAACCACAGGTCCGTGGCGTACCTCCTTCAGTTCGATCCCTTCCGAGGATCTCCATCTGCTCGAGCTGTACCTCGACACACGAATCGGAGCTTCGCTCTGGATGGAGGCCAAAGCGACCTTCTTATCCCGCGGCTGCCTGGGCTGCCACAAGGTCAGTGGCGTGGGAGGCGACGAAGGCCCGGATCTGACTCGCGCCGGACTGCGGGACCCGGGTCAAACGCCTTTCTCCGGCGTCCCGGGCGCGCGCACGCTAGCCAACTGGTTCTCCGAGCACCTGCGTTCTCCGGCGGCTGTGGTGACGGGATCGCAAATGCCGCCTGTCATTAGCTCCGAGCGGGAGATCGAACTACTCACCTTCTACACGCTTTCGCTGCGCCGCAAAGACTTGCCGTCCGTCTTCTTGCCTCGGGATCGAACTCGCGTCGAGAAGCTCGGCGAGAGAGAATTCTCCACGGACGGCGCGACTCTGTTCCGAGCCTTCTGTTCCGGCTGCCACGGGACCGATGGCCTGGGGCTGCGAACGCTCGGCATCCAATACTTCCCCTCGATCGCCCACCCTGACCTGCTGCGCTGGGTCTCCGACGAATTTCTCCTGGAGACCATCCGGCGCGGTCGGCCCGGGCGCAAGATGCCTGCCTGGGGAGAGATCCAGGGCGGCCTGCGGCCGGAAGAAATTCGGGAGGTGGCCGCTTACCTGCGGAAGCTGGGAAAGACCCCGCAGGCGCCGGATACGCGGCCCGCGCGCTGGGTCAAGGGAGACGTCGAGTCCGGCAGGCGCTTGTTCGCGGCGGCCTGCGCCGGTTGCCACGGCGCGAACGGCGAAGGAGGAGAAGGCCCTGCGCTGCGGAATCCGGTTCTGCTGGCTACGGCGACCGACACTTTCCTGGTGGAGACCATCAGCCGGGGTCGCCGCGGAACCTCCATGGAAGGTTTTCTTACGCCGTCGCCGGCGCGCCGCACGCTCTCAGCTTCGGAAGTCGAAGATATCGTTTCTTATCTCCGCTCCTGGGAGGGAGCCAAGCCATGAATCCTGATCTTACGCGACGCAAGTTTGTCGAATTCCTGGCGGCGTCCGGTTGGGGCGCGCTCTGGGCTGCCGCCAAGGACGCATGGGGCCTGGAGGCCGTATCCAACCCGCTGGCGGCGTATCCGGATCGGGGATGGGAGCGCGTCTATCGGGACCTGTGGCGCTACGACTCCAAGTTCACCTTCCTGTGCGCTCCCAACGACACGCACAACTGCTTGCTCCACGCCTACGTGCGTCAAGGGGTCATCGTGCGCATCGGTCCCACGATGCGCTACGGCGAAGCCACAGACCTTGCCGGCAACCGAACGACGCACCGGTGGGACCCGCGAGTGTGTCAAAAGGGCCTCGCGCTGACCCGCCGCTTCTACGGCGATCGTCGGGTCAACCAATGCATGATCCGTGTGGGCTTCAAGCGCTGGTACGAAGACGGTTTCCCGCGCGAGAGCGACGGGTTGCCGCCCAGAAAGTACTTCCAGCGTGGACGCGACGGCTGGGTACGCATCTCTCACGAGGAAGCTGCGCGCATTGCCGCTGCCGCGCTGAAGAACATCGCCGAGACGTATTCGGGCGAAGAAGGCAAGAGGCGCCTGCGGGCCCAGCACTACGACGAGGTCACCATCGAGGCCACGCGCGGCGCCGGCACGCAGGTGCTGAAGTTCCGCGGCGGGATGCCGCTGTTAGGCGTCACTCGCGTCTTCGGCCTGTATCGGATGGCGAACTCCATGGCGCTGCTGGATGCGCACATCCGCAAGACCACGCCGGAAACCGCGCTCGGGGCGCGGGGATTTGACAACTATTCCTGGCACACCGATCTGCCGCCCGGCCATCCCATGGTCACCGGCCAGCAAACCGTGGAGTTCGACCTCTCGGCCGTCGAGTACTGCAAGACGGTGGTCGTCTGGGGCATGAACTGGATCACCACCAAGATGCCGGATGCGCACTGGCTCACGGAAGCGCGGTTGAAGGGCGTCCGCGTGGTGGTGATCGCCTGCGAGTATTCCGCCACGGCCAGCAAGGCCGATCATGTGCTCGTCGTCCGCCCCGGAACCACGCCCGCGCTGGCCCTGGGCTTAGCCCACGTCATCCTGCGAGAAAAGCTTTACGATGCCGACTACGTCCGGCAATGGACCGACCTGCCGCTGCTGGTTCGCATGGACAACCTGAAATACCTGCGCGCACAGGACGTGTTCGGCGGGTCCCCGGCCGCTCTGAAAAATCTACGGGTGCTCAAGCCGGGGGAACCGGCTCCGCCTCCCGGCTCGCACAACGAGGCGCTGGCCCCGGAAGCTCTACGAAAAGAGTGGGGCGATTTCGTCTGGTGGGATCGGAGCTCGAATGCGCCCAAGGTCTTGACGCGGGATGCCGTGGGCAAGAACTCGCAGGTTACTGACGCCCTGCTGGAAGGCTCCGTCCAGGTGACGCTTCGAGACGGCTCGAAAGTGCGCTGCCGCCCGGTTTTCGACTTGATTCGCGAGTACGTGGCGCATTTCGATCCCAAAACCACCGAGGGCATCACCTGGGCGCCCGCATCGGCGATCGAGAAGCTGGCGCGCGAGCTGGCGGCGAACCCGGGGACCACACTGTTTGCCGTAGGCATGGGTCCCAACCAATTCTTCAACAACGACAACAAAGACCGCACCATCTTTTTGCTGGCTGCGCTGACCGGCAATGTTGGCCGCCTCGGAGGCAATGTCGGCTCGTACGCTGGCAACTACCGCGCCGCTCTGTTCAACGGGGTCGAGCAGTACATCAATGAGAACCCCTTCGACATCGAAACCGACCCGGCCAAACCGGCCCGGCCGCGCCAGTACTGGCGGCCTGAGTCCGCTCACTATTACAACCACGAGGACCACCCGCTGCGCGTCGGCAACCGTTTACTGACCGGCGCGACACACATTCCCACGCCCACCAAAGCGCTGTGGTTCGCCAACGCCAACTCGATCCTGGGCAACGTGAAGTGGCACTACAACACGGTGGTCAACGTTCTGCCGCGCATCGAGTTCATCGCCGTGCAGGAGTGGTGGTGGACCGGTTCCTGCGAATGGGCCGACATCGTCTTCGGCGTAGATTCCTGGGCGGAGTTGAAACACCCTGACATGACCGCTTCGGTCACCAACCCGTTCCTCCAGGTCTTCCCCAGGACGCCGCTGGCGCGCATCTTCCACACGCTGGGGGATATCGAGGTCCTGGCTCTCGTAGGCTCCAAACTCGCGGAGCTCACCGGCGACCGGCGCTTCCTCGACTACTGGAAGTTCGTTCGCGAAAACCGCACCGACGTCTACCTGCAACGAATCCTGGATCACTCCGCCAACACCAAGGGCTACAGGATTCAGGAGCTGGAAGCCCGAGCCCGAGAGGGCGTTCCGGCTCTGCTGCAATCGCGGACCAGCCCGAAATGTGTGGGCTACGAGCAGATCGCCGATTCACGACCCTGGTACACCAAGAGCGGCCGGCTGGAGTTCTATCGGGAGGAGGACGAATTCATCGAGGCCGGCGAGAACTTACCGGTGCATCGCGAGCCTGTGGATTCGACTTTCTACGAGCCCAACATCATCGTGGCGCCGCGTCATGAGGCCCTGCGACCGGCGCCCCCGGAGAAATACGGTGTGGCGCGCACCGACCTCAGGTGCGAAACTCGCTGCGGCCGCAATGTCGTGCTACCCTGGGCCGAAGCCGCCAAGACGTCGCATCCCAGGCTCAAAGAAGGTTTCCGCTTCATCTTTCATACGCCCAAGTACCGCCACGGGGCTCACACCACTCCCATTGACACCGATATGATCGCCATCCTGTTCGGGCCCTTCGGCGATATCTACCGCCATGACAAACGCAGTCCGTTCGTGGGCGAAGGATACGTGGACATCAACCCGGCCGATGCCAAAGAGCTGGGCATCGAAGACGGCGATTACGTCTGGATTGATCCGGATCCCGAAGATCGTCCTTTCCGCGGTTGGCAGAAAAACAAGCGGGATCTGGAATTCGCGCGTCTGCTGTGCCGCGCTCGTTACTATCCGGGGACGCCGCGAGGCGTGACCCGGATGTGGTTCAACATGTACGGCGCCACTCCCGGTTCCGTCGAAGGACAGAAGAATCGGCCCGACGGACTGGCCAAGAACCCTCGCACTCAGTACCAGGCGATGTTCCGCTCCGGCTCTCACCAGTCCGCCACTCGCGGCTGGCTCAAACCCACCTGGATGACCGACTCGCTGGTGCGCAAGAACATGTTCGGGCAAAGCATCGGTAAGGGTTTCGCCCCGGATATTCACTGCCCCACCGGCGCCCCGCGAGAAGCCATCGTCAAAATCACCCGCGCCGAACAAGGCGGCATCGGCGATTCGCGTCTGTGGCGACCTGCGGCTCTCGGAATTCGCCCCACTTATGAATCACCCGCCATGGTGAATTATCTGGCCGGCAAGTTTTACTCGGCAGGCAGGGAGGAATAACTATGGCCCGCGTCTATAACTGGCAAATCGGTAGAGAAATGTCTTACTGGTATCCCGAGAATCGGCCCAAAAGACAGTTTGCGGCCGTCTTCGACATCAATAAGTGCATTGCCTGCCAGACCTGCACGCTCGCTTGCAAAACCACTTGGACCTCGGGCAGAGGACAGGAATACATGCTCTGGAACAACGTGGAGACCAAACCTTACGGCTTTTATCCTCTGGCCTGGGATGTCAAGTTGCTCGAGATGTTGGGCGCCGCTCAGTGGCGCGGTAACGTCTACGCCGGGCGCACCGTGTTCGAATCGGCCGCGGCGGGTGAGCGAGTACTGGGTTGGACCCCCACCTCCCAGGATTACGCCTATCCGAACACCGGTGAAGATGATTGCCTGGGACGACTCGATCACGGCGCGAGCCTGGAGGTTCCCCACTTACACTGGTTTTTCTATTTAGCGCGCATCTGCAACCACTGCACTTATCCCGCCTGCCTGGCCGCCTGTCCCCGAGCATCTATTTACAAACGCCCGGAGGACGGCATCGTCTTGCTCGATCAGAGCCGCTGCCGCGGATACCAGGAGTGTGTTCGCGCCTGTCCCTATAAGAAAGTCTTTTTCAATCCCATGACAGGCGTTTCCGAAAAGTGCATCGCTTGCTTCCCCAAAATCGAGCAAGGACTTCAACCCCAGTGTTTCCTGAACTGCATCGGAAAGATTCGCCTCGCCGGATGGATCTCCCAGCCATCTCAGGCCAGAGCCGACAACCCCATAGATTACTTAGTTCATATTCGCAAAGTGGCGCTACCGCTGTTCCCGCAATTCGGCCTCGAGCCGAACGTCTACTACATTCCCCCCATTCACGTTCCGACGTCTTTTCTGCGACAAATGTTCGGCCCGGGGGTGGACCACGCGCTGAAGGTCTACCGTTCCGCAGCCAGGGATCCGGATCTAGCCGGCCTGCTGTGCTTGTTCGGCTCCACCGAAGCCCTGGTCAGTCGCTGGCGCAGGGACGGTGAGACGGTGGTCGGCAGCGACGACAAAGGGACGACGCTGGTGCGCGTTCCCCTGCGCGAGCCGGTTCACATCCGACCCGCCTTCGACTCGAAGTTTCAAGTCGTTCGGACCAACTGTCCTTGAGGAGGCGCAATGCATCGCAAAATTCCCATCGGGATTCTTTTGGCCCTCGGCCTGCTGGTGTGCGGCTCGGGCTGCGCCAGGAAGCCGGCCGTGGTGAACGAAGTCGTGGCCGTCCCCGCCGCGACGCCGGAGGATCCTCAGGATCGCGCTTGGAACTCCGCCCCGGAGCATGTGGCCACTCTGCTGTTGCAAGACCTCGTGGAGCCGAGATTGATGACGCCCTCCACCACACAGCTCCGAGTGCGTGCCCTAACCGACGGCGCCACGATCGCTTTCCGCCTCCAATGGACTGACGCCACCGAGGACGCCCAGGCCGAACCCGGCCGGCACGTAGACGCCTGTGCGGTTCAGATCCCGCTTCAGGTTGGCGGTCAGCCTCCCGCGCCTCAAATGGGCGAGCTCGGCAGCGGTGTCGAGATCGTCTATTGGAGAGCGGATTGGCAGGCCTGGGCGGACGGCCGTCAGGACGACATCCGATCCATCTATCCGCACGCTGCGGTTGACCACTACCCCTTTCAGGCGCCCCCGCTGGCCTCCAAGCCGGACGCCCAGCGAGAAATGGCGATGCGGTTCGCCCCTCCGGAGTTTTTAGCCACGCGCAGGCTAGGCCCTCGAAAATCACCGGTGGAAGACCTCATGGCGGAAGGTCCCGGATCCCTGTCTCCCGCGAAACAGAACACTTCTACCGGCAAGGGCATTCGAACCAAGGACGGTTGGCTGGTCGTGTTAAAGCGCCGCCTCCCGCACGGACTGGCGGCCGGTTCACGGACCCAGGTGGCGTTCGCAGTTTGGGAAGGTTCCCACGGCGAAGTGGGCGCCCGCAAAATGCGCACGGGGTGGATCCCCTTGCTCAGGCGAGGACAATGATGGCCGGCAGCACGCCCAGCTCGGAAATACAGGCTCGGCGCTTGCTTCAGCAGGCCGGCGAGTGGCGTCTGATCAGCTTGCTGCTGGCCCCACCGAGTCCTGGATGGAGGGAAAGCCTGAGACAACTGGCGGGTTGCACGGAAGACCCCATCCTGCGAAAAGCGGCTTCGGCAGCTCTCCAAGAGGGTAGCGAGCAGAGCTACCACTCCGTCTTCGCGCCACGCGGTCCTGTCTCCGGACGGGAGGTCGGCTACCGCGCCCTGCTGGCCACCGGCGGACTGCTGGCGGAGATCAACAGTTACTATGAAGCATTTGCCTACCCTGCGCCCGGCGAAGAACCGCCCGACCATGTTTGCCGCGAAGCAGACTTCGTGGCCTACCTCCGGATGAAAGAGGCCTACGCCTTATTTTGCGGCCATCAGGAAGGCGCTCATCTGACGGCAGAAGCTGCGCAGCGCTTCATCGAAGAGCATCTTGCTTACATCGCCGAACCTCTATTCACGGCTCTTGAAGCAACCGGCTCTGAATACCTGCGGCTTGCGGCGAAGTCGCTGCTCGAGCGAACCGGCCCTCCCAGATCGCCGGCCCCCTTCCGCGTCCTCGAGCAAGAACTGACCGAATCCCTGGGCGAAGACGGCTGCCCGAATCTTTAAGCAAGATACGTCTGCTGACCGGCGCTCAAGCTGAGACGTAGGGGACGGCGCGAAATTCGGCGAACCGCGCGCAGCGTCGCGGGCGCGCTCCGTCGCCTCGTCACAACCGCGGCCCGTCCAGCAACATCAAGGCGTACAGCAACGGGAGGTAGAGGACCGACGCCACCAGCACTTGCCGTGCCCGCACGAGGGTATATTCGAGGCTGGCCCTAAGTCCCCAGTACAAGAAAGCCAGGCCCAGCGCGGCGGCCCCGACCAAGTAGATCTTCCCAGTCATCCCCAAGAGGGTGGGCGCTAGGCTGACAGGCACTAGAAGTGCGGAGGTGAGCAAGATCCACCGCGCGGTGCTCTCTGGATCCTGATCCACAACTGGCTTCATGCGAATGCCGGCCCGCGCGTAATCGTCCCGGTAGACCCAGGCGATCGAATAGAAGTGAGGAAATTGCCAGAGGAACAGAATCGCGCCCAGCGTCAGGGCCTCCAACGTGAACCCGCCGTGCGCCGCCACATAGCCGATCACCGGAGGCATCGCCCCGGGAATCGCGCCCACGGTCGTGGCGTGAGGGGTAATGGGCTTGAGCGGAGTATAGGTAAACAAATAAGCCAACAAAGTCATCAGCCCCAGCCATGCCGCGGCTGGATTGACCGCGGCCGCCAGCACCGCGAAGCCGCCGACCGACAAAGCCACGCCCCAAAGCAGCGCGCCACGGGGGCTCACCCGCCCGGATGGCAGCGGCCGGTCTTTCGTGCGCTCCATCCGCGCGTCCAGATCGCGCTCCCACCATTGGTTCAGCGTTGCGGTGCCGGAGGCCAGAAGGCCCGTGCCGATCAGCGTCCAGAGGAAAAGCCACCATGACCACCGGTCCGCCCCGAAGGAGTAACCGATGGAGGTGCTCATCAGGATGAGCCACGTGATCCGCGGCTTGGTCAGGGCAATGTAATCTTGCAGGGCTCTCATCAGCTCACCGAGAAGGCGCGGCGCTCGCTAGCCAGTGGCCGCTGGACGTGCCTGAACACTTGAATGGCGAAGACGCCGCCGGCAGCCATCGTCAGGCCGCCTCCCGCCACGTGCAACACAGTAAAGACAACCATCACGGGATGCGGCTCAGGGCTCCCGCTTGTATAGATGCGAGCCAGGTAGGCGGCGATGCCGAGCACCACCTGGGCCATTGTCGCGCCGAGCAGCGCCCTGGCCGCCGAGCGCAATGGCCGGTGTTGGGGGAATTGCTGAAGTGCGAACGTGGCGGTCAGCAGAGCGAGGCCGAGCACGATAATTCCGGCGACGATATGCGGCATCAGGCCGGTAGCTTTGTGTCGGTACGCAGCCCCCAGAGCGATCTGAGTCAGCACGGCGATCGCCGTCAGAACACCCATCGTGCTCAGCGGCGGGGTCCCATGGTCTTCCACCAGCTCCGGACCTCGCCTCCACGACGGGGAAGTAAAGACCGCGATCGCGACTGTAAGAGTGAAGAAGAGCTGCGCCAGACAGGCGTGCGTGATGCTAACCGCCTTGGGCAAACGCAGCAGCACAGTGACTCCGCCCAGCACACCTTGAACGACCACCGCCGCCAGCGCGATCCAGCCCAGCCGGCGCAGCCACCGCCTGGGTTCGGAGCGCTGGAGCCAAATCGCCAGAACGATCGTCAACAAACCCACCGTGGTCGCGATCATGCGGTGGCCATGCTCATAGAAGACGCCGCCCTCCATCTCCGGCATGAGTTTGCCGAAAGAAAGCGGCCAATCCGGTACCGCCAGTCCGGCCTCATTGCTGGTGACGGAAGCTCCGGCCACCACCAGAAAAAGCGTCATCGCCGCCAGGAAAATCGAGAAGCGATGCAGCGCCAAACCCTCTGCCGCCATCAGCCCTCCTTGGATCGAACAACCCCATTGTAGCCGCAGACCGCCGCGGCAAAGCGCACCCTCACGGAGAATGGGCCTGGGAACTGCCTGAATGGCGACCCTGACCGGCCGAGATGATGCACAAGCGCCCGCCGGCAGAGCTCCCACGCCTGCCGCCATCCCGGCGCAGCGCGAACCTGAAGCCGCCGAATCATGGCGCAGGGAATTTGTGAGCGCGCGCGGCGGACCGCCCTGGCCAACAACCAGCTCGACGCTGTGTGACTGAAGCTGCCGGAACAGAGTCTGTTTCGCGGCGCCGGGGCGTATCCTCACGCCTTGGCCGCGGCAGCCTATGCCCTGCCGGTCCGGTCCTCGAGCGCCCGCTCATGATTTCTTATGCGCCGGATGAGGCGTTTGCGCCTAACTTGAGGCGCCGGGCGATCGAAGCCACGTGACGGCCCTGGAAGCGAGCGATCGCCAGTTCGGCGCCGCTCGGCATGCGCTTGCCCTCCGGACCCGTGATGGTGGAAGCTCCGTACGGCGTGCCGCCGCTGATCTCGTTCATCCCAAGCAACTCCTGCGCGCTGTATGGCACGCCGACGATGATCATGCCGTGGTGCAACAAGGTGGTGTGAAAGCTGGTGATTGTGGTCTCCTGGCCCCCGTGTTGGCTCGCGGTGGAAGTGAAGACGCTGCCCACTTTGCCGATGAGCGCGCCCGACTGCCAAAGTCCTCCGGTCTGATCCAGGAAGTTCCGCATCTGCGCCGCCATGTTGCCGAACCGTGTCGGCGTGCCGAAAATGACGGCGTCGGCTTCGGCGAGTTGCTCGGGCCGGATCACTGGGATATGGCGGAACGCCTCGCGAGCAGCTTTAGCCCCCGTCTTCTCGAGGATCTCCTCCGGCACAAGCTCGGGCACCTGAAAGAGAGCCACCTCGGTCTCGGGCACTTCACGAGCGCCTTCCGCCACTGCCTCCGCCAGACGATAGACGTGTCCGTACATGCTGTAGAAAACCACGTAAACCCTGGTGCGCATCCTCGATACTTATCCTCTCGGGGTTCTAGCGGAACCACCTATTGGGTGGGATGACCGAGCCTGGCGGCAGGTTGCAAGGGTGTGGCGTATGCGAATTTTTCTCAGGTAGGACTAGCACCGGCCTTGGCGATGAACCCCACCGGCAAAACGGCGGAGGAGCTTGCGAATCTTCGTGACTCTAGGGACCGAAGCGGCAGCCCGACAGCTCGCTCAACCTTTGGGCGCGGCTTTGACGTGGCACTTGTTGCAATTGCCTGTGGAAGCAAATGACTTGCCCCCAGCCACATGACAGGCGGCGCAGGAAGTCTTCTTGGCTTCGGCGGGTTTGTGCATGCCGGCGGCGTAGTTCAGGGGCGCCTTGGCGTCCTGCGGCCACAAAACGTCATGACAAACCTTGCAATCCCCCTTCTCACGGTCCGTGTGCTTGGCGTGTAAGAAGGTGACAGCGCCGAACTTAGACTTGAAGACCAGTTTATCGGGGGCCTTCTTCTGCTGTGCCTGAAGGGTTCCCAGCGTCAAAACCACAGCTAAAAACGTTAAAGCACCGACTAGCAATCGCATTCACGTCCTCCGATGGAAATCCGACCGGTGGGTTTTTCGGCCATGAACTTTCATCCTACCACCGGGCCGGCAGGCTTAGCGAGGCTGGCTCCGCGGGACGCTTTCTCCTCGTTTGATCTGCGCCCTGCGCCGACCCTGCGCCAAACTGGCGGATGCTTTCTGGCGCGCCTTCTCGCTGACCTCGATGCGATTGACGACCTTGCGCGCTCCGGCCGCTTTGGCCAGGCGTGTCGCCGTGCCCTTGTGCTGAAGGACGTCCGTGCGGCCTTCCAGGGTGGCGACGCCTCCTTGCACGCGAACCGTAAACCGATTCACGGCAATCTTGGAGTTTGCGAAGCGCGCCTGGATGGCCTTCTCCAGTTCCGCATCGCTCAAGCGCGCCCCACCGGTCGCAGCAGCTCGGCTCGGCGTCCCCGCAGCCTGATGAGCTGCCGCGGCAGCCAAAGCTCCCGCGGCGATCAGGATGAGCATGGCACGGCCCGTCGGCATCATGGCTCCGAAGCGCTCCTACTCAAAGAGTGCCTCCCCGCGCTATAATTTCGCTCATGTTCGACGCTGTCTTCGCACGACGAGATCTATTCCGCGGCGGGTTGGCGTTCAGCGCCGCCTCTTACTCGCGCATTCTGGGAGCCAACGACCGAATCGGACTCGGCGTCATCGGCTGTGGCGAGCGTGGTCGCGGGGACATGCGCATCTTTCTGAAGCGTCCTGACGTTCAAGTGGTCGCCGTCTCGGACATCTATGGCGAGATGATGGACCGCGCTCAGCAGATGGCGCCCGGAGCTCGCGCCTTCATGGACTACCGTAAGGTCCTGGAGATCAAGGAAATTGACGTCGTGCTCATCGCCACCCCCGATCACTGGCACGCACAAACCACCATTGACGCGCTGAAGGCGGGCAAAGACGTCTACGTCGAGAAGCCCTTAACTCTGAAGATCGAGGAAGGTCCGGAGATCGTCAAGGCCGCGCGTGTCAATGAGCGAATCTGCCAGGTGGGTATGCAGCAGCGCTCCAGCCCGCTCTACCTTCAGGCCAAGCAGGAATACGTTGATACCGGGAAGCTGGGCAAGGTTACGCTGGCTCGAACCTGGTGGTACGGGAACACCTATCATTTGCGCCGAGCTCCGGAGCGGCTCGCCCAGAGGCCTTCCAATCTGGATTGGGCTCGTTTCCTGGGTCCCCTCAAATGGCGGGAGTGGGATCCGCAACAGTACTGGAACTGGCGCGCCTACCTGGACTTCGGCGGAGGCCAGGTCACCGACCTGTTTACACATTGGATTGACGTGGTCCACATGTTCCTCGGACAGGACATCCCGGTTTCCGCTGTGGCCGCCGGCGGGATCTACGTTTACAAAGACGGACGCACCGCGCCCGACACGATCAACGTGCTCCTGGAATACCCTAGCGACCTGACCGCCACCTTCGAAGCTACCCTCGCCCCAGGAATGCGCGGAGCGGCTGTAGAGTTTTGCGGCACCGAGGGGCGTCTGTGGATTGACAGGTCCCGGTTCGAGTTCCAATCAGCGGAAAAGGGAGCCCAACCTGTGGTCGTCAAGGCGCCCACCGGTGACGGTACGCTAGAACATATTGCCAACTTCCTGGATTGCGTGCGATCGCGCAAACTGCCGAACGGAGACGTGTTGATCGGCCACCGCTCGGCCCAGGCCTCCCACCTGGGGAACATAGCTTACCTACAAAAGAGGCGTATCCGGTTCGATCCTGTGAGGGAGGAGATTCTACCCCTTTGACGGCTGATGAGCCTCGGCACAACGAGTGCTCACAGGCAGGACGAAGGTGGAATATCCCTTCCGCCAGTATGGACAACGCACCGGAAGTAGTGGTAGATTAAAAGAGAACGGTGTAGACTTCGGGACAATCAGATGTCTTTGACGGACCAAGCCGGCAGACCCCGCAGGCTGGCGGGTACCGAACAGTACACCCCGTACCAGAAGTGGCGGAATGCCATCTACCAGATCCTCAGCCAGTTTGGGCGTCTGGTGTATCTCTCCTCCCTTTATGACCGGCAGGAGCGCCGATACTACCACGCCGACCTGGCATCCTCTTTGGGACTGGATGAAGCCGACCGGGTCATACGCGAGGCCCACAGGCAGACCTTCCAGCAGTGGCTGTGCTACGATCTGGAGGAGCAAAAGGCCGATCTGGACCTGTATCTCTCCGATCTGGGCGTCGAAAAGCGGACCACCCTGGCGATCTGGGCCGGCCTTGCGCCTTATCGAGATCTGATCCCGCCAGGCGCTGAGGACCCCGAACGAGCCCTATTCTTGGCCGACCTGAAGGCCTTGTTGGAGCTGCTGAACCGGCAATATGGCGTAGGGCAGTCGGAGCCCGAGGGTTGGCGGAGCTGGTTCCGCAGATGGTAGAAGCCGCTCTGGTTTCCTCCGCCGATGCGCAGCGCCCTTTTTAGAGCTGATAATCTTCGTTGGTAAACGTGCGTTCCGCCGTGATCGAGCCTGCGGCCTCCAGGCGCAGGCCGCATACGCCGCTGAGTGTCGCCGGGCGGCGTAATGCTCCGCTCAACGCTCGCGTGGCCTCGACCAGAATTAAGGGACCGAAGGAAACGAAATCCTGGCCGCCATAAAGGCGACGCAGCCGGCGGTGGAAGGTCTTCACGAATTCCTCCCCGAAACGCGCCAGTTCGCGCACGGCGCGCTGGGGCTCGCGCTGCATCGCTTGCCGCAGCCCGCCCGCTCGCACGCCGAGCCGGATCAGTTGATCAATGAAGAGGGCATCGGCCACCAACAGGGCGTGCAGCAACCGCGGAGCTCGCTCCACACTGGCCAGGATCACGTCTTTGCGCGACGGGCGATAAAAGCGCGCGGTCTCCGGCTTGCCCGCAGCCAACAGCAGTTGCTCGATGCGCGCCAACTCCGCCGCCAGCGCCCAACCGGTTGAGCGCCGCGCCACTGCCACGCTCTCCGCGCTCATCACGTCATAGGCGAATTCGTTCTTCGCCTTGCTGCGAAACGGCAGAGTGCACTGATACACCACCAGGGGATATGCGGCTCCCAGCGTGTCGTAGCGGGAGAGGTCGCTGAAGTAAACGTACGGCAACCACGTCCGCATGGCTTGCTGGACAGCCACCGAGACCTCGGTGTAGACCGGACCGAAATTCGGACTGCGCTCCACCGGCGCATCCAGCCAAGCAGCCACCATTTCCCCCGGGACCGACAGGGCCAGCTCGATCTCAACCTGCCCGGCCTCAGGCAGGACTGACTCCAACCACCGACGCGCCGTCTCGAAGCGATACGCACTCAACACGGGCAAGAGCGAGGAACGAGCCTGCACGGCACTCAGGCGACGCCTGTCGGAATATTGCAGACTGAATTGCTCCCGGCCGTCCTTGGGACGCACAAGGATGCCGCCGCACAGCGACATGGCGCTGCGGGCCAGATCTTGCCGCGATAGTTCGTCCTGTGCGGCGACTGTGTAAACCAGCAGGCGCCCATCCGCCGAGGGCTCGACCCGCACGCTGGCCAGACTCTCCAGCCGCGCCGACCACTGCTTGCGATCCAGAAACGGCAAATCCAGCTCCAGGACGCTGTGGCGTCGCACGCCGTGGGTCAGAATGGCAAGATTGACCCGCACATGACCGCTTCCCTCCGCGAGCGCCGGCCCCAGATCGCCTTCCAGGGCGGCACGCAGCGCCGCCATCCCAGCCTCGGAGCCATCGAACAAGCCGTCGAACAGAGCCTGCTCCAAGCGCGCCCTGCCGACCTGGCAACTGAGTTCTGCCGTCAGCTTGTTCGACAAAGCCGCCGCCGTTTTCTCCCGCACCAGGCGCGTGAACTCGCGCACCGGCTCGGGGATGGCTGTCTCCAGGGCTCGGGCAGCGTCCTCGCAGGCCTGCCGTTTCAGCTCCGCTAGCGTTTCGACCAGCGCGGCCTCGCTGAGCAACCTCTCGCCGATGAGTGCCGCAGCCCGTAGTCTTTCCGCCCGGCCCGCGCTCGCCGCGGCGCTCCAGAGGCTGCCTGCGACGGCCTCGATCCACTGCGCGGCGGCGGAATCGGTCTCCGGCTCGAACGCCTGAAGAGCCTGCCGCAGGACAGCCGCGTCATCTGCCTCTTCCGCCACCCGGCGCATCCACGTTCGGAGTGAGTCCAGACGCTTCGGATCCTCGGCAGCGTACCAGATCGCGCTCGCCGTGGACGAATCCAGTTCTCCCCACAGCTCCAGGAAGCGCGCTAGTGCATCGCCCGAGGGGCGGCCTCTGGCTCGCTCGAGGGTGTTTCGCAACCACTGGAGCGGATGCGCGCCCAGGATCCCCAAAATCAACTCGCGTCCCTCAACCAGGCTCGGCAAGAGGGATCGGACAGCCGCGCGCGCCTCCAAACCTGTGGACGACTCGGCGCGTGAAAACACGCAAAGGCGGAAATGTTCGGATTCCCGCCAGAGCGTCCCAAGCAGCGAGCCTCCTACCGCAACCTCCAGATCGGCTTCCAGCTCCGGCCCGGTGAGAATCCCCGGGTGCGTTTCCAGCTTCCCGGGGGCGGCCTCTGCGACCCAATTCAATCGGAACCCGCAGCGTACCGGCGCACGAAGTTTCAGCCCGCCTCCCATGTGAAAGACCAGAATACGGTTCGTGTCCGGATGGCCCACGAACACCAGTCGCGTTAGCTCCTCGGCGGGCAGCGCTTCGCAGTGGCCGCTGTGACGATCCACTACCAGAACGCTGCCCGGACCCAACGCGTTCAGCTCCTCCTGAAGCCGGCTGCCCGCGTCGGCACAAAGGGGTACAGCGAGAAACTGCGTCATGGGTTGGAACTCCTCGGGAAGTTTCAGCGGGGATAACCCGCCGGGCGGGTTGCCGTTTGATTATACTGGCACGTGCTCGGAAAACGAGCCAGCAGCCGGCGGCAACCGCAGGCGATCGAGTGACTAACTGGCGATTCTGCCTCCGGTTGCGAGCGTGAGAATTTTTCTTTCTCCGCTTGTGAACGGGGCGGCAGCCGTACGGTCGCCGGCTGTTGACATCAGGAGTGGTCGTTATGACGCGGAGGTGCTTAATGGGTCTGGCAGCGGGTGTCCCCCTCACGGGACAACCTGTGGCACGCAAAGGACGCCTCAAGCAGGCGGTGGCTCGCTGGTGTTTCCAGAAATGGAGCCTGGAGGAACTGGCCCGCAATGCGGCCCAGCTCGGCCTTGTGGGCATTGATCTGATCGGGCCGAAGGAATGGCCTGTGGTGCAGAAATACGGTCTTACGCCTTCCATGGCTCCCGGCGGTGGAACCATCGCCGACGGCTTGAACCGCAAAGAGAATCATGACCGGATCGAGCGCCAGTTGCGTGAGAACATCGAGCTGGCGGCCGCGGCCGGCGTGCCCAACGTGATCACCTTCTCGGGCAATCGCCGCGGCCTGTCGGACGAAGAGGGCCTGGAAAACTGCGTGCTCGGCCTGAATCGCATCAAAGCGCTGGCCGAGGACAAGGGCGTCACCGTCTGCCTGGAGTTGCTCAATAGCAAGGTGGACCACCCGGACTATCAAGCCGACCGCACGGCTTGGGGTGTGGAGGTCGTTCGGCGCGTCAACTCTCCGCGCGTCAGGCTAATCTACGACGTCTATCATATGCAGATCATGGAGGGAGACGTCATCTCAACCATCCGCAAGAACATTCAGTGGATCGCGCATATCCACACCGCGGGCAATCCGGGTCGCAACGAGATAGATGAAACGCAGGAGTTGAATTATCGCGCCATCGCGCGGGCTATCGCGGACCTGGGTTTCCAAGGCTTCGTGGCCCACGAGTTCGTTCCCAAGCGGGATCCGCTGGAGTCGCTCCGCCAGGCGGTCGAAATCTGCACCGTCTAGGAGCAGTGAGCCGGCGCGGCCCGCTCAAGGTTTTGGCGGCGCTGCGCCGGCAGCAGGATTCTGCGCGGGCGGGACAGCCTGCGCGGGATCCAGATTGAAATTCGGCGGTTTGGATCCTGGCGCGCCTTCACCGAACTTGTGTCCCTGCGCGGCGCCGATAGCCTGGTAGCGTTCCCGCAGGCGGTCGGCGTCGGTGGCCGCACCCCCCGCTCGAGCCAAGCCGGGGGCGTTCGGCTCCTCAGGCGGCGGAGGTAGTAAGTACATCCCGGGATTCGGGCGTCCGGACTCAGGAATCTGCTGGTGGACCCCCTCGAGCACGATCAGCACTTCCTCGAGCCCCCCTTGCAGACCGCTGGGCGCGACGTAGACTTCTTTGAACGGGTTTCCATCGCGGACCGCGGTCACCACTCCTGCGGGCAGACCCCGCGGGAACACCCGATCATCCCCTGAGGTATAAAACCATTCGCCCACCTCCACCTTCTGCTCTGCCTGCACGTACTCCACGCGACAGGCGCCGTGCCCCTGACCTTTGAGCGTCCCGCGCACGCGCTTCTCCGAAATCACCCCCGCCGCGAACGTCGGATCCGTGATGAGCTGCACTTGCGAAGCCGTGGGGAAGGCCGCCACCACCTTGCCGATAATGCCGTCCGGCGTGATCACCGCCATACCTCGCATGACCCCGCTGGTGGAGCCGCGATCCACGAATACGACGCGCGAGGCGCCTCCCGCCCCGGCGCCGATCACCCGCGCGGCAATGGTCTTCGACGGACTGTGAGCCTGGAACACGCTCAGGGCTCGCGCGCGCTCCGCCGTCGCCAGCTCCGACTTCAAATACTGGTTCTCCAGCTTCAACCGGCCCAGCTCCTCTCGCAAGCGCCGGTTCTCCTCGACGGCCCCACGCAACAGAACATAATTCTCCAGTAAATCGCCGGCCGCGCCGCGGATAGCTTCCAGCACCCGAGCCAGCGGGGTCACCGCCGTGACCGCCCACACCCGGATCAGCCGCACATCCTGATTGCTCTTGACCTGATAGGCCAACAACACGAGCTGCGCGGAGATCACTACGAGCAACAGCGTAAGGTTACGGTAGCGGCTGCGTACTTCCATCCGCCATCTCCCTGCGGGCCTACTCGGGCTCGAGCGCCTCAGTCAATCGCGATCTTCCGCAGCAGCCGGATGTCTTCCAGCATCTTGCCGGTGCCCAACACCACCGAGGCCAACGGATCCTCAGCGATCGAGACCGGCAGACCGGTTTCTTCGCGGATGCGCCGGTCCAGGTTCTTCAGCAGCGCACCGCCGCCGGTCAGCACAATGCCGCGATCACTGATATCCGCTGAGAGTTCCGGAGGCGTGCGCTCCAGCGCTACGCGGATGGCGTTCATGATGGTGGCGACGCACTCCGAGAGCGCCTCGCGAATCTCGCTGTCGTCAATCGTGAAGGTCTTGGGAACGCCCTCGATCAGATTGCGCCCCTTGATTTCCATGGTCAGCGGCTTGTCCAGAGGATAGGCCGAACCGATTTGGATCTTGATCTGCTCCGCCGTCCGCTCGCCGATCAGCAGGTTGTACTTGCGTTTCAAGTACTGCATGATGGCCTCGTCCATCTCATTGCCCGCCACGCGCACCGAACGCGAGTAAACGATGCCGGACAAGGAGATGACCGCCACATCCGTGGTGCCCCCGCCGATATCCACGATCATGTTGCCGCAAGCCTGCGTAATCGGCAGGCCGGCCCCAATGGCCGCCACCATCGCCTGCTCCACCAGGAACACTTCGCTGGCCTTGGCCCGGTAGGCCGAGTCAATCACCGCACGCTTCTCGACCTGCGTGATCTCGCACGGCACCCCGATGACGATGCGCGGGTGCACCAGCATCCGGCGTCCGTGCGCCTTGCGGATGAAGTAGTTCAGCATCTTCTCGGTGACTTTGAAGTCCGCGATCACGCCGTCCTTCATGGGCCGGATGGCCACGATGTTGCCTGGCGTGCGCCCGAGCATCTCCTTGGCCTCTCTGCCCACCGCCTCGACTTCTCCGGTCGTCTTGTTGATGGCCACGATCGAGGGCTCGTTGACGACAATCCCCTTGTCCTTGGCGTAGACCAGGGTGTTGGCGGTGCCCAGGTCAATGGCGAGGTCCGAGGAGAAAAGGCTGAACAGCGACCGGAAGTTCATTTCCGATCAAAAGGTTAGCACATACTCCGTACCCTGATCAATGACGCCGAAATCCGGCGCTTCAGGGCCGCCCAAGCCGGAGCCGTTCGCGCCGGACCCATGAAACCGTTCCCGTTCGATGCACTGACGCCGGACCGACGGCTCGGCGGCGGATCTTTATCAGCTCGGCCAGTCCACCACGGCTCGCGGGCCACAGCGCCTGCTCGCGGTGGCCACCGGCTTGCGCAGCGGACCTCAAAGCCGAGGAGGGGCCGTCCGATTGCTTCGGCAGGACCGCCCATACGGCGAACAGGCGCCGCGTCGGCCAGTGATCTTTATCGCGCGGGTAGCCCGGCGGTTCCTGGTACGCATAGGACTTTCCGCTTCGTTAGGATGCCCTTAAAATATTTCTCTTGCTGGTCTGAGGATACCTCCCGTGTTGGCCTGTCCTTATTGCGGAAGCCACAACCTTCGTTATTCACGGATCCGGACTTTGCAGGAGCGCTTGTGGAGCTGGGTCGGCGTGAGGCCGCTGCGATGTCGCGACTGCCGGAAGCGCTTTCGCGACCGGACCTGGAGGCTGGAAAACATCTGGTATGCCCGATGTCCAAACTGCTGGCGTTTGGACTTGAGCAGGTGGTCTCCGGAAGATTACCGGGTGGGTTTCTTTCAGAGCTTGCTGTTACGACTCGGCGCTAACCCGTGGCGTTGCGAGTATTGCCGCTCGAACTTCGTTAGCTTCCGGCCGCGGAAAATTAAGTTCCGTCGCCGACGTGCGAGCCATCCGCCGCGCGTACAAGCCTGAGGTAGCCACGCTCAAGAGTGCGGCGCTTCCGCGGCGCCAGGAGGGCATGAAACAAAAATGGTTCCGAGTGACCCACGTCCCAGCTTGCTCCCCAGCCGGCATGCTCGGCCTGAGCGTGGCTTCGGCTTCGCTGTGCGTCGCTCCGTTTGCTCCCCGCGGCGCCTTTTGGGCCACCGCAGCTCAGCGCTCCCGGAGAGCGCACTACGCGATGCCGAAGGAGCCGGCGACTCGAAGCGGCCTTTCGCTCGCCTGGAGCGGCTGCCCGTTGCCAGGTCCACCTCTCCAGGGTCGTCGCTCCCGACCTGCCTCTTCGTCGCCTTCCAGTTCCTTGACTCGGACCCGTTCGGTTCCGGGCTCCCCTCCTCGTCACCGGCCTCGCCGGCTCGGGGAGGTTCATCGCCCGCAACCCGTTGCCCGTGCAACGGCCCTGCAATCTCGCAACCTCCTCGGCCTTGCTCGCCTTCGGGACCTCTCGATCCCTCCGGTTCATCGCTCGTCCGATTTGGTTGCGGGAAGCTCACCTTCCCCTTCGGCTGGCCTTCCGTCACTCCCCAAAGGGCTTGCTTTGTGGCTCGCCCTTCGGATCACCGCTCCGGATTGCCCGGCCTTGGGTCCGGCTCGCTGATTCCGTGAACCTCTCGGAACCATCCTCATCATGCCTCAAGTCGTCGGCCCGTGTCAAACAAAAAACGGCGCTGGCCCCGGTTTTTCCGCAATTTTTATCTCCTGTGTTTTCAATAGATTATAGACAAGACCCGGCGGATAAACTGTGAATAAAACACTCCGGCGCTTGCTTGTTTCCGTTGGCGCACTTCGGATCCCTTTGCAGCCCGCCGGCGGACTTTCACGCCTGCCCGAGGCTCGGCGACCGACTAACGCAGGTTGTACTTCTTCATCTTGTAGCGCAAGGTGTCGCGGGTGATGCGCAGCAGCCGCGCCGCCTGCGTCTGGTTCCCGTTGGTCTTTTCCAGAGCCCGGATCAGCAACTGCCGCTCATGTTCCACCAGGGAGAGTCCTTCGTCCGGCAACGGCATGGGCGCCGGAGGTCCGCCTGCCGGCGCTGCCTCCCGGGCTCCCATTGAAATCGGCAAACTGGCCGGCGTGATGTAAGGGCCTTCCTCCAGGATCATGGCGCGTTCAATCGCGTTGCGTAGCTCGCGCACGTTGCCCGGCCAGTCGTGGTGCAGCAGAAGCTGCGCCGCCTCCGGCGTGACCCCCTGAATATGCCGCTTGAACTTCCGGTTGTAATGATCAATGAAGAATTCCGCCAGAGGAAGAATATCTTCGCGGCGCTCTCGCAAAGGCGGAATCACAATCTGAATCACGTTCAGCCGGAAATACAGGTCCTGGCGAAACGCCCCCGCGCGCACGGCCTCGCGCAGATTCTTGTTGGTGGCCGCAATGAAACGCACATCCACGTGGATGTCTTTCAAGCCGCCCAGTCGCCGAAAGCTTTGCTCTTCGAGCACCCGTAACAGCTTGGCTTGGAGCGTCAGCGGAATCTCGCCGATCTCATCCAGGAAAAGAGTTCCGCCGTCGGCCAGCTCGAACAATCCGCGCTTCTGGGCACGAGCATCCGTGAAGGCTCCCTTCTCGTAACCGAACAACTCGCTCTCCAGCAGGGTCTCGGGAATCGCTGCGCAGTTGATGGCGATGAACGGCTCGGCCTGCCGCGGACTCTCGTAATGCAGCGTCTTCGCGATCAGGTCCTTGCCCGTGCCGTTCTCGCCTTCCAGCAGAATCGTGGAAGCCTCGCTGGCCGCCACCTTGCGCACGAAGTTCACCACCTCGCGCATGGCCGGCGATTCCGCAATCACCTCGCGCTTGGCCGGAGCAACCTCCTCGGTAATGTCCTTGATGATCGCCGCGGCGCCCAACGCGCGCCCACCATCACCAGCTAGCGGAATGATCCGAACGCGCACCAGCCGTTCCCTGCCCTCCTCGATCATCCAGCGAACCCTGCCGTCCAGAGTCGCTCCCGCCTCTTGCATGCCTTCTAAGAGACCGCAGCCGGCTTCGCACTGCGTGCAGCGAAAAACCTCTCGGCAATGGCGTCCCACAACATCCGAAGCCGAAAGACCGAACTGGCGCTCGGCGGCGCGGTTGACCGCCTGGATGACGAGGTTGCCGTCATACAGGATCAGCGCATCGGAAAGCTGGTCAAAGACCGCTTCCAGAGCTTTCACGTTGTTCCAAGCCGCAGGCAATCGAGACATGGGAGGCTGACGCGTTACCTTTCATTGTACCGCTTGATGGGTGAATTCACCCACTGCCTCAATGACCTTATTGCCCCCGCAAATCGGTTCAGGCTTGCCTCGGGGCCAATTTCGGGGGCAGGACTCCCCCTGACGCCAGCCCTCAGCGCGAAATCACCCAGCGGTCTGCCGCGGGAGATTTCCGACTGGATGGAGAATCACACCGCGAACGCAAGGCGGCCACAGTGTCGCACTCGCGGCGACTGCGTTGCCGGCGGGCCCCTACTTGGCAGGCAGAGCGGCTTCGATCTCGTCCAGGATTTTCAGGGCCTCACGCCGAGGATCTTCCGCCCGCGTGATCTGCCGGCCGATGACCAGATAATCGGCCCCGTTGCGGATGGCTTCGGCCGGCGTCGCCACGCGTTTCTGGTCGCCCTTAGCTGCCCCCGCGGAGCGAACTCCTGGAGTGACCAGGATGGCTCGGGGCGCAAGAGCGCGGACCGCCGCCACCTCCAGCGGCGAGCAAACCACGCCATCCACGCCCGCCTCCATGGCATTGCGCACGCGCAGCGCGACCAATTCGGAAACCGAACACGGGTAACCGAGATCCGCCAGATCCTCCTGATCAAAACTGGTCAGCACAGTCACGGCCAGTAGTTTCAAGGGGGACGCCCCTCTGCCCTCGGCGGCGGCTTTCAGAATAGCCTTACTGCCGTGCACGGTGAGAAAGGAAACGCCGGCGCGGACGGCTTGAACCGTGGCCCGCTTCACCGTCTCGCCAATGTCGTAGAGCTTGAGATCCAGGAACACCTGTTTGCCGCGCTCGATCAACTCGCGAACAAAAGGCATGCCTGCAGCCGCGTACAACTCCAGGCCGACCTTATAGAAGCTCGCTGCCTCACCCAGTTGCTCGACCAATTGGCGAGCCTGATCCGCAGATTCAAAGTCCAGAGCTACGATGATGGGATTCGTTTTCACAGTAGGCGTAAAAGGCGCGGCCCTCGCCGGCACACCTTGCCGATGCGATGCGCCCTGCCGAGGCGCCGCCTGAATTCCTCCGCATCCGGTTCGGGCAACGCAACCAGAAGTCCGCCCGAGGTCTGCGGATCGTAAAGCAGGTTGAGAAGTTCTTCGGGCAGCTCGCGCACCAGTTCGACCTCACCCGAAACGTACTCGCGATTGTTCTTCAGCCCGCCGGCCAAAGCGCCCTGCCGGGCGTACTCCAGAGCCCCCGGCAGCAGAGGAACGCGCGAGACGTCAATCTCCAGAGTCACGTCGCCGACAGCCGCCATCTCGCGCGCGTGCCCAAGCAACCCGAAACCTGTGACGTCCGTGACGGCGTGGACCTGGAGTCCGGCCATCGCCTCCGCCGCACGGCGGTTGAGCTCCAGCATCGAGGCGACGGAGGCCTCAACGTGCGCCGGGGAGGCTGCGCCGCGTTTCAGAGCCGTAGCGATCACGCCGGTGCCCAGGGGCTTGGTCAAGACCAGCGCGTCACCCTCTCGTGCACCCGCATTGCGGAGTACGCGTTCCGGGTGAACCGTACCCGTGACCGCGTAACCGAACTTGATCTCCTGGTCCCCCACGCTGTGACCGCCCAAAATTACGCAGCCGGCCTCGCGCATTTTCTCTGCGCCTCCGGCCAGAATCTGCTTCAGGTCTTCGAGGTCCCCTTGCGGCGGGTAGGCCACGATGCTGAGCGCACAAAGCGGCTGCGCTCCCATGGCGTAAATGTCGCTGAGCGCGTTGGCAGCCGCGATGGCGCCGAACGTGTAAGGGTCGTCCACGATCGGGGTGAAGAAATCCACTGTCTGAACGAGCGCACACTCCTCTGTCAGCCTGTACACGCCCGCATCATCGGACGTGTCGAAGCCCACCAGCACCCTTTCATTCGCCACGCGTGGAACCGCGGCTAGAACCTGGTCCAGGACCCCTGGACCTAGCTTGGAGGCTCAACCGGCGGCCTTCACGCAGGCGGTCAGCTTGCGCTCAGACATCGAGACCAGTGTAATGGAACGGCCGGCGGCGGCCGCAACCCTTCAGCGCAGCAAGCGTAGCTCCCAGCGCAGATCTTCCACCAGCTCCTGAAAGGGTGAGCCGGAAAAGATCCGCTCCGCCCAGGATGGCCATTCCCGAGGGGAAAGCACGGGCGGCGCGCCATCCCACGAACCGGCGCCCACCCCCAGGATCAGGCAAAGGATCGCGATCGCCAAAAAGTCGGGGCTGCTGATCAGCTCTGCGAGTTCCCGCCACAGCGCACGCACGGTTGAGTCTCCTCACTGTAGTAAACGCACCAGGGGTGGTTTTGAGGCGAAAATTTTTTCACGTCCTTCCCCTGACCTGCCCGCTCCTCGCCCCCCTTAAGGGATCCCGGAAGCCGGATTCAAGCTTTTGCCCGGTTGAGCCGTGGCCTGGTCTGCGCCACCATGGAGGACGGAGCGGCGCCTATGAGCTCAGCGGACCAGCAGCTTTCTTTTTGGCGCGAAGAGCATGGCCAGGACCTGATCGAGTACGCGCTCATGGCGGGTTTCCTGGCCGTGGCCGTGGCGGCCATCTTGCCGCCGATGAGCGCCCACTTCGACAGAGTCTTCTCCAAGATTCACTCCCTGCTGGTACAGCACGGCGGCGGTTGAGGGCGCTCGTTCCACCCGACTGAGCCCACTCCACAGGCCACCCAACTCCCACCCTCGGGCTGACGGCGATCCTACGAGGATTCCTCAACGCGCTCAGGGTACAATGTTGGGTTTGCGTGCGGACCTAACATGAGCTTACCCCTGTTGTTGCTGGCGGCCCCCTCTTCACGCGTGCTGGCAATGGGGCCGGTAGACCTGCTGATCGTCGTCATCTATTTCGCCCTGGTTCTGGGCATCGGCTTCTATCTGAAGCGATTCGCCTCCACCGGAGAGGACTTCTTTATGGCCGGGCGCGAGATGAGCGCCTGGATCGCCGGCCTCAGTTTCATTTCGGCCAATCTGGGATCGCTGGAAATGATGGGATACGCCGCAGCGACCTACCAATACGGAATTCTGGTCGCTCACGCGTACTGGATCGCCGCCATCCCCGCCATCCTGTTTCTGGCCCTGGTGATGCTTCCCTTCTATTACATCTGCAAGACCCACTCGGTGCCGGGGTACCTCAAACTCCGCTACGGCGAGGAGGCGCGTTCGCTCTCGGCCATCTCCTTCGCCGTCATGACCATCCTGATGAGCGGCATCAACATGTACTCGATGGCCGTCATCATGAAGGTCATCCTGGGTTGGGACATCCACTTCTCGATCTGGGTTTCCTCGTTGACTGTCGCGCTCTACGTGATGGCCGGGGGCCTGCGGTCTGCGATCTTCAACGAAGTGCTCCAGTTCTTTCTGATCTGGCTGGGATGCCTGATCGTGCCGGTAGTCGGCTTGATCGAGGCCGGGGGCTGGAACGGCATGGTCGAGCGGATCGCACAGAACTTCCCGGGCCAGGATTTCACGCACATGTGGCGCACCACCGGCTCGTTCACCGACAACCCCATGGGGATCCACTGGACGGGCATCGTCTTCGGCTGGGGTTTGGCGATTTCCTTCGGTTACTGGTGCACGGACTTTCTGATCATCCAGCGCGTCATGGCCGCCAGGGATCTGCGCTCAGCGCAACTGGGAACCGTCATCGGCGGCTTTTTCAAGATGATGGTGCCTCTGATCGTCATCCTGCCCGGCCTGCTGGGGCTGGCGGTGCTGCCGTTCAAGCTGGTCAGCGAACCGGAGGCCCTGGCCACCGGCGCTCATAGTTACAACGAAGTCCTGCCGCTGATGCTGGCCCGTTACTGCGGTCCCGGTTTGCTGGGTCTGGGAGTGACAGCGCTGATCGCCGGTTTCATGTCCGGCATGGCGGGCAACGTGAGCGCCTTCGCTACCGTGTGGACGTACGATATCTACCGGCCCTTGATCCGACAGAGCGCCAGCGACGCTCACTATGTGCGCATGGGACGCTGGTGCACCATCCTGGGAGTTTTCGTCAGCATCGCCACAGCTTACCTGGTGATGCACTTTTCCAGCATCATCGTTTATGCCCAGGTGGTCTTCGTCATCTTCGTGGTGCCCATGTTCGGCACCGTGGTGCTGGGCATGCTCTGGAAACGCACCACGCCTGCGGCCGGCTTCTGGGGCCTGCTGGCCGGGATGCTGGCTTCGCTCGCCCTGTTCCTCTGGGTGAAATTCGATCCCAGCGCGGTGCGCTATGTCGCCTTCTCAGCGGAGGCCAAGGACATGGCGGATAACATTTACCGCGCCATGTGGACCTTGATCGCTAACGTCCTGGTCACGGTCATCGTTACTCTGTTCACCAAGCCCAAACCCGATGAGGAGCTGAAAGGATTGGTTTACGGCTTGACCGAAGTTCCTTCCCTCGGGCACCTGCCGATCTTCAAGCGCCCGGGCTTCTGGGCCGCTATGGTGGGACTGGGCTTCGTGGTGTTGAATGTGATCTTCTGGTGAGGACAGGCATGAGCGGCGACAAACACGCCATCTCCATCTGGTTTTTCATCGGCGCCCTGCTGGTGGTTTACGGACTGCTGATCATGGGCGCCGGCATCTGGGATCTTTTCTATCCATCCGGTCTGCCACAGGCCATGGGCCACCTGCACGCCGCCATTTGGTGGGGTGGGTTGCTGGTGATTCTGGGCGCGATCTTCTGCCGCGCGCATTGGCCCTGGCGGAACCGCGACGCCTGAGCGGCGCCTCGGCCTCGCTCAACGCGCCAGCCATCCTCCGTCCACCACCAGCACCGCGCCGTTGACGTAGTCGGAGGCCGACGAAGCCAGGAACACTGCTGCGCCCTTCAAATCCTCGGGCCGGCCCCAGCGACCCGCAGGGATGCGCGCCACAATCGCCGGGTTGCGCTCGGGATCCGTACGCAACGCTGCCGTGTTGTCGGTCTCCATGTATCCGGGTGCGATGGCGTTGACCTGCACGCCGCGGCCCGCCCATTCATTGGCCAGCGCTTTTGTGAGCTGCACCACACCGCCCTTGCTGGCGGCGTAACCGGGCACCAAGATACCCCCCTGGAAAGCCAGCAGCGAGGCGACGAAAATGATCTTTCCCGCGCCCCGCTCCAGCATTCTGCGTCCCAGCTCCCGCGCCAGTAGCCACTGCGCGGTGAGGTTGGTCTCGATGACCTCGTCCCAGTACTCATCCGGATGTTCGGCGGCGGGCTTGCGCAAAATCGTGCCGGCGTTGTTCACCAGAATGTCAATCACCGGGAAGTCGGCCGTCACGCGGCGCAGGAAATCATAGATCGCACGACGGTCGCGGAAGTCGCACTGATAGCCGGCGAAGCGACGGCCCAACGCCAGCACCTCGCGTTCGATCTCGCTCCCGCTGGACTCCAGCGAGCGGCTGACGCCGATGATATCCGCCCCGGCTTCCGCCAACGCCGCCGCCATCGCTTTGCCGAGGCCGCGCCGGCAGCCGGTCACCAGCGCGATCTTACCATCCAGTCGGAACAGGTCCAGGACAGACATGGCCTTGAAGCTTCGCTCTCATTTTGCGGGATTGCCGTTTCAACCTTCAGCCGCCTCCTGGAAGAATCGCCAGCTCAGCTCGGCGCACCGATCCCAGCGAAACATCCGGGCGCGAGCCGCGCCTCTCATTCCGAGCTCGCGGCGTAGCGCATCGGATTCCAGCAGCCGCTCCAAGCCCGCGCGGATCTCCTCGACGCTGCGGGGATCCACCAGCACGCCCGCTTCTCCCACAACCTCAGGCAGCGAGGAAACCGCCGAGGAAAGCACCGGAACGCCCGCCGCCATCGCCTGAGCCACCGGCAATCCGAAGCCCTCATACAGCGAAGGATAAGCGAACAGCGCCGCCGCTGCCGTCAGCGCGGGCAGGTCGGCTTCCGGAACATAGCCCAGATAGCGCACGCCTGCGTCTCCCTCCGCAAGTCGGTTGTAAACGGCTGGATCGCCCCAACCCGCCGGTCCCGCGACCACCAGATCGAACTGCTCGCGGACCGCGGCGCTCGCTCCCGCCCAGGCCTCGAGCAACGCGCCAAGATTCTTCCGCGGCTCCACGGTTCCCACGAACAACACATACGGACGCCTCAACCCATAACGCGCCCGAATCTGTTCCACTGCCTCCGCGCACACCGCAAAGAATTCGTCCGCCACGCCTGGGTAGATGACCGTGATGCGTTGCTCCGGCAAACCCAGGATTCGCACGGCGTCGGCGCGGCTGTTTTCCGAGATCGCGATCAGGCGGCGCGCCCGCCGCATCACCCGTTCCGCGAATCGCTTAGCTGCGTCCACGTTGGCTGCGGTGTGCATCTCGGGCAGAAGCCAGCAGGTCAAATCGTAAATCGTCGCCGTGAGGGCCGTCCTGCGCGGCGGATTCCACAACTGCTGCGAAGCGTGGAACACGTCCACGCGCGGCCCGAACCAATCCGCTACCGGCAGAGGCGAGTAGTTGGTCAGATGCAGCCGCGCTAAACCTGCCAGCGTGGCCCCCAAACCCGCAATCGAACCTTCGTGGTCCAGATGCCTCAATCGCAGATTCACCGGGAATGTGAGGACCGCGTCTTCGCCCGCCAACCGCCGCAGGCTCCGCACCCAGTAGTAGACGTAGTTCTTCACGCCCGCACTGCGCAGCAGTAGGGCCGTAGCGTCAATAGCGATACGCATGGTTCGTGTAAAGGAACTTGCCTCCCGCTGCGGCCACCAGGTGCAACGAGTCGGGTTCGACGAGGCGTTTCAAGCGCGGCAGCCATCCCTCCGCGATCATGACATAGCAGCGCTCCTCGCTCTTCCACAGCCGCCGGAACTCGTCATCGTCAATGAACACCGCGGGAGCGCCCGGGGCCAGCGATCCGTACTCCAGATTGTTCACTCGTCCGTCCCACAACAGAGCCGTCCGGTTCGCGTAAAAGAACACAGAAGCGAAAGCGTAATATTGATCGCTGATGATCAGTTGGCCCTCGGGGGCGCTGCGCAGCGCTTCCGCCAGGGGGCGCGAAGAAAGATAGGGGTCGAAGGTCACCATCGCCAGCCGAGCGGCGTGCGTGAATAGAACCATCATCATCGCCAAAGCCAGAGGACCTCGCTCGGCGCGCCACCGCCAGGCCCCCCACGCGCCCAACGCGAACGCCAGCGCCGCCAGGGCTAACGGCAAGCGCAAGTACGCGAAGGCTTGGAGGGTCAAGTCGGCCATGTGCCCCAACGAGAGCGTGTAAAGCTCCGGATTCTGTTTCAGAGCCACCGAGATATCGCCGGGCGTAGGTAGGTTGCGGACCAGCACTAGAATCACCAAGCAAGCCGCCGCCGCTGCGGCCGCGATAACCGCCGCAACCCGGGTCCACGCGCGAATCCGGCTTCCTCCTTCGGCCACCGCCGCGCCCACCAGCAGCGCCAGCGCGGGATACACGGGCATCGAGTAGTACTCCTGCGTGGTCGAGAAGGTGAAGAACACGAGGACGAAAAGGGTCCAGGTCAAGGCCAACAGCCGCATGCGGCCCGCCCGGTCCACGGGTCGAAAACTCAAACGCGCCGCTCGGGGAAAGTAGACGCTCCAGGGAAACAGCCAGACCAGGTGCAGCAGCCAGAAGGCGAGTCGGGGAACCGTGTTGTAGTCGCGCGGATGCCTGAGATTCAAGAAACGCAGCACGTGCTCATTGATGAAGTAGAACCAGAAAAAACCGCGATATTGAAAAGGCTCCGCGCTGAGCGTGAAATCAAAATAGGGCGGATTCCGCACAATGGCCAGCACATGCCATGGCGCGGCCAGGGCCGCAAAGATCAGCGCTCCGGAAAAGGGGCGCAGCCGCCGCCAGGTCCGCCGCTGCGTCAACTGCCGCGTCAACAACAGGTAAAAGAAACCCGCGCCTGCGGGGATCACGACTCCGATCAGGCCTTTCAGCAACACGGCCGCAGCCATCGCCCCGGCCATCACAGCCGCCCACAGGCGCGGCCGCGGCTCATCTTCCTCCAGGGCGCGCAGCATGGACCAGAGGGCCAGCGTGATCGCCAGCGTCAGGATGACGTCCGGAATCAGCACCCGCGTGAACAGAAACAAACCCACTGAAGTCGCCAGCGCCAAACCGGCCCAAAAGCCGGCGCGCCGCGAAAAAGCCCAGGCGCCGATGCGGTAGACCAACCAGCACAGCAGGACGCTCGAGAGCGCGATCGGCAGCCGAGCCGCCCAATCACGCACCCCGAAAATCCGGTAGCTAACGGCGATCATCCAGTACTTCAGCGGGGCCTTTTCCAGATACACCACGCCGTTCAGCCGCGCCGTCACCCAGTCGCCGGATTCCAGCATGGTGCGCGCGATCTGCGCCTGCACGGAATCCACGTCGTCCAACAAGGAAGGAGGACTGAAGATGGTTCCGAAAAAGATCAGCGTTCCCACCAGGACGACGAGGAGCCCGTAGCGGCCACCGACGCCTCCTGGCAGGCTTCGCCCGCCGCCTGAATGTTCCACTTGCGCATCCAGAGGAACAGAATCAGCAGGCCCCATAGCTGAAATCCGAGGTTAACACGCCGCTCCAGATGGTTGTGAATCATGGTCTGAACGGCTGCGGGGTCGAACAACCCGCTGTCCCGCAAGGCCTGCGGCGTCAGCGTATCCAGCAACAGGGATCTCAACACGGTGCGCATCCATTGGTGAGCCGGAATGTCCAGGCCTTCCTTCTTCCGATTGAGCACCGCGGGCGGCAAGCGGTCTTTCATCAGCTCGCGCAGCACATACTTCAGCGTGCGGCCTCGGACTTTGTAATCCTCGGGCAGCGAGGCGGCGAACTCTACGATGCGATGGTCCAGAAACGCAGGCCGCACTTCGAGCGAGTGCGCCATGCTCATTCGGTCCACTTTGTAAAGTATGTCGTCGGGCAGGTAATAAAGCTGATCGAACAGCAAGAAGGCATTGAGCGCGCCGATGCGGCGCATCAGCCGCGGCGAAGGACGCCAGAGAGTGTCGCGGGCCGGCGCTCCCAGATAGAAAGCCCTCTTCTCCGCAACGGAGAACGCTCCGTTCCAGTAGCAATGCGCTTCGGGGGCCGAAAGCAACGACCCTTCCAGGAAGCGCTTGAGCTTGTACTCGAAACTGATCTTGTCATCGGAGACCGGCCACCAGTTCAGGGACCGGGACATCAGGCGGCGCAACGGCGCCGGAAGCCACCGCACGAGCCGCGCCCACCGATCCGCCAGGTAAGTGATGTAGCCGCCAAACAGCTCGTCGGCCCCTTCTCCACTCAGAGCCACGGTGACCGAATCGCGACTCAGTCGCGACAGATACCACACCGGAAGAGCGCCCGCGTCCGCGCTGGGCTCGTCGGAATACCACACCATCTGCTCGATGGCTCCCGCCAGATCGAGGCTCTCGTTCAGGTCCACCTCGTGATGTTCCGTCTCGTAGCGCTCGGCGACCTGGCGGAAGTACGGCGTCTCGTCGAAGCTGCGTCCCCGAAAAGAAATCGAAAAGGTCTTCAGCCGCGAGTTGCCGTACTGAGATGCGTAATGCAGGATGGTGGAGGAATCCAGGCCCCCGGAAGCCCAGATGCCCAGCGGAACGTCGGCGATCATGTGCTCGCGCACGGCCTGGGCGAGCAGTTCATCCAGTTCCTGGCAGGCGACTCGCAGAGGACGCCGCCGGGGACGAAATTCCAGCCTCCAGTAGGGCTCGCAGCGCACCCGACCATCGCGCCATTCCAACCAATGACCGGGCTGAAGTTTGCGGATGCCCGCCACCAGCGTGTAAGGACAGGGCACGTAGTTCAGCGTCAGATAATGGTCCAGACCATCCGCGTCGAGCCTGCGCTCGATTTCCGGATGAACCAGAATGGCCTTCAGCTCCGAGCCGAAGTAAATGTCGGCGCCCCGGCGCAGATAGTAAAGCGGCTTGATGCCGAGCCGATCACGCACCAACACTAAACGCCGCTGGGATTGCGTCCACAGCGCGGCTGCGAACATCCCGCGCAGCCTTGCGAAGCAGTCCGAGTCCCACTCCAGAAACGCGCGCAGGAGCACCTCGGTGTCCGAACGTGTGCGGAAACGGTGACCTCGGGCTTGAAGCTGCGCCCGCAGCTCCGCGTAGTTGTAAATCTCCCCGTTGTAAACCAGGACGGTGTCCCCGTCATCGCTTGCGATGGGCTGATCCCCGCCCTCCAGATCAATGATCTTCAGCCGCGCAGCGCCCAGAGACACTTCGGCGGATTCATAAAAGCCCTGCTGATCCGGGCCGCGATGCGTCAGGCTCAGTGTAGCCTTACGGATTCGTCCCGGATCGAAGGTGGTCTTGCAGTGCGTATAGCCGGCGATGCCGCACACGATTTGACCCGCACCTCGCTCACTCACCCTGCCACGCGAGGCTCAGTGCAGCCTGACGCGACCCTCACCCCGGCCGGCGTGCGGCTGACGCGGGCTACTATATCACAACCGGCGACGCCGTTTCTCGCGTTGCTTGCTGACCACGCGCAGCTCGCGTAACGGCGGCGCGCCTTCTCGCGCCAATTGCGGATCCCGCGGCCCTCGGTCAGGCCTCCGGCGGCGGAAATTCCGGATGCGGCCGCGGCGAGGAGAGCACCTCGCGCTTCACCGGGTCGAAGGCCATCACCTTGCCTTTGCGGTAGGATTCGACGCCCAATGCGATGGCCGCCATAACCTGGTAGCCGCGCAACGCGTCATAGACCGGCTGCCGGCGGCTGCGCATCGAATCCAGCCAGTCGTCGGTGAGGCCTGGACCCGGTTCGGGTTCGATGGTGACCTCCGTCTTACCCTCGTTCGCCTGACGGAACTCTTCCACGAACGGTCTCTCGGCGCGCACAACAGCCACCGCACGGAATCTGCCCTGGGGCGGGCCGGGGGCGGCTTTGCGCTGGTCCCCCATGGCGTCCATGGCCGCCTGGCCCTCCATGACTTGCAGGGTGGCCCAGTTGCCGTACACCGTGATGGGCACCGAGGTGGCGTTCGCCATGCAGGAGACCATGTTGATGCTGTAGTCGCCCGGATACTCGATCATGGTCATGTAAGTGTCCGGCACTTCGCGGTTCTTCTGCACGTAAATGCCGCCCACCGCAACCACGCGAGTCGGAAATTCGAAGCCCAGCATCGTACACATCGTGCCCAGGCGATGGTAAAGCAGATCGCCGGCGTTGCCGGTCGAGTAATCCCAGAATTTTCGCCAGCGGAAATAACGCTCGGCGCTGAATGGCCGCTTGGGTGCGGGACCCAACCACATCTTCCAGTCCAGGTTCTCCGGCGTCACCTTGGCGTCGGGCCAATGCTCGCTGCCCACCCCGGGGATCGGATAATCCCACATGCCTTGCCGGGTGTTGCGGTTATAACTGATGAGGCCCCACAGGATCTTGCCCATCTTGCCGGCCTTGATGTACTCGTGGATCTTCCAGTTCAACCTCGAGGCCGGGCCGCTGCCGCCCAGTTGCACAATGCGGCCGGTCTTCTGAACCGTGGCGTATACCTGCGCGGCCTCCTCCAGAGTGCGGGTCATGGGTTTTTCCAGGTAGACATCCTTGCCCGCCTGAAGCGCCTCGCACGCCATGCGGCAGTGCCAGTGGTCCGGCACCGCCAGGACCACGCCGTCAATGTCCGGTCGCTGGAGAACCTCGCGGTAATCGCGATAGGCCTTCTCTGCTCCGGATTGCTGCATGGCGTATTGCAGGCGCGGCTCCCAGACGTCGCACACGGCGCTGAAATGCACGTCGCCTCGCTGCTCGCGGCGTCTCTTGAACATCTCGATCAGAGACAGAAACTGCATGCCCGTGCCGATGAACGCGATGTTGATGCGGTCATTGGCGCCCAGGATGCGTCCGCCCGCCTTCGGCTGGACACGCGAGGCGCGGGCCTCGCGGCGGGCCAGCAAAGCCGCCGTGGCCGCAGCCAGACCGGTTTCCTGCGTGAGGAACTCGCGGCGGCTGGGGGAATCTTGGTTGCGGTTCATAAGTCCTCCTTCCCTGCTCCTGGAACATCATACTCCGCGCGGACTACATGTACATGCCCCCGTTGACGTTCAGCACGTGGCCGGTGATGTACCCGGCTTCTTCGCTCACCAAGAAGCGCACGGCGGCGGCCACATCTTCCGGGCGCCCGAAGCGTTTCAAGGCGATCATGTTCAGCATGCGCTGCTTGACTTCCTCAGGCAGGCGCGCCGTCATGTCGGTCTCGATGAAACCGGGAGCCACGGCGTTCACCGTGATGTTGCGGGAGGCGACCTCCTGAGCCAGCGCTTTGGTCAGCCCGATGATGCCCGCCTTCGAAGCCACGTAATTCGCCTGTCCGGCGTTGCCCATCAGGCCCACCACCGAGGCGATGTTGACGATCCGGCCCCAGCGCTGCCGCATCATGGCGGGCAGGACCTGCTGGATGGCGAGGAAGGCGCCGTCCAGGTTGACCGCCAGCACCAGATCCCAATCTTCCTTCTTCATCCGCACGGCCAGTCCGTCGCGCGTGATGCCGGCGTTGTTGACCAGGATATCCGCCGCGCCGAACTGTTGCGCGGCCTGCTGAAAAGCTTCCCGGACGGATTCCGCCGAGCTCATGTCCACGAACAACGGGAGGGCTTCGCGGCCGCGCGCGCGAATTTCGGCCGCGACTTCTTCGTTGCGCTCCGGCTCATTGGAGGCCACCACGATGCGGGCCCCGTTTTCCGCCAGCGCCAGCGCGATAGCGCGCCCGATGCCGCGACCGGCGCCGGTAACGAATGCTGTGCGAGAGTGGCTCATAGAATCTCCTGAAATTTTGGGGCGGCCGGCGCCGCCCGCAAATCCTCAATCATAGTAGAAAGGGAACCACACGGATGGCTTACCAGGACCTTCGCGAGTTTCTCCGCGCCCTCGAGCAGCACAACGAGATCAAGCGCATCCCCTTCGAGGTGGATCCGGTGCTCGAGATCACCGAGTTCGCCGATCGCGCGGTAAAACAGAACGGCCCCGCTTTGTTGTTTCAGAAACCCAGGGGATCCGAGATTCCCGTGCTCATCAACGCCTTCGCCAGCCGGCGGCGGATGGAGCTGGCCCTGGAGGTCGGCTCGCTGGAGGAGGTCGCCGCCCGGCTCCAAGAGCTGCTCGCTCTGGAGGCCCCGCAGGGCCTGCTCGGCAAGCTCAAGATGCTGCCGCGCCTGGCGGAGCTCGGTTCCTTTTTCCCCAAGCTCGTCTCCGACGGCCCGGTCAAAGAGGTCATCAAGCGCAAGGATTTTTCGCTGTTCGATTACCCCATCCTGCATTGCTGGCCGGGCGACGGCGGCCGTTTCATCACCTTGCCCCTGGTGTTCTCGAAGAACCCGGAGACCGGAAAGCGCAACTGCGGCATGTACCGCATGCAGGTTTACGACGAGCGCACCACCGGCATGCACTGGCAGACCCATAAGCAGGGCGCTGAGCACTACCGCCGCTTGAAAGCCGCCGGTCAGGCGCGCCGCATGGACGTGGCCGTGGCCATCGGGGCCGACCCGGCTACCATCTTCTCGGCGATTCTCCCGCTGCCGCCGGACGTGGACGAGATGCTGTTCGCCGGTTTCCTGCGACGCCGGCCGGTCGAGATGGTGCGCTGCGAAACCTGCGACCTGGAGGTGCCGGCGCACGCCGAAATCGTGCTCGAAGGTTATGTGGAGCTCGGAGAGCTGCGTCGCGAAGGTCCCTTCGGCGATCATACCGGTTTCTACTCGCTCGAGGATGATTATCCGGTCTTTCACGTCACCGCGATCACGCAGCGCAAGAAACCGATTTACGCGACCACCATCGTGGGTCCGCCGCCCATGGAGGATTACTACATGGGCAAGGCCATCGAGCGCATTTTCCTGCCTCTGATGCGCCTGCAACTGCCGGAGATTCGCGACATCGCGATGCCGGCCGAAGGGGTCTTTCACAATCTGATGCTGGTCTCGATTCGCAAGTCCTATCCCGGCCACGCGCGCAAGGTGATGCACGCCATCTGGGGCATGGGCCAGGCCATGTTCACCAAGTGCATCGTGGTGGTGGACGAGGACGTGGACGTGCAGAACGTGCGCGAGACGGCCTGGAAAGCACTCAACAACATTGACCCGCAGCGGGACATCGAGTTCTGTCTCGGTCCGGTGGATTCGCTGGATCACGCCAGCCGCCTGCCGAACTACGGCTCGAAGATGGGCGTGGACGCCACGCGCAAGTGGCCGGAGGAAGGCTTCACGCGGCCCTGGCCCGAGGTCATCCGGATGTCAGCGGAGGTCAAGCAACGCGTGGACGAACTCTGGAAACGCGCGGGGCTTTAAGCCAGCACGGCCACGGCGCGTCCCACCAGCTCTCCGCGACGCAGCCGCTCGAGCATGCGCGGCGTTTCTGAAAGCGGATGCGGCTCTACGTGAGGGCGGCCTACGCCGCGCGCCGCCAACTGGAAAACCTCCTCGAGATGGCGGCGCGTTCCCAGATAGTGGCCTCGCACGGTGATCCCTTTCAGGATGGTCTCGAATAACGGCAGCTCGGGCCGGGCGCTGGAGAGTCCTAACAAGACCAGAGTTCCGCCGCGTTTCAAAGCCCGAAAGGACTCGCGAATCGCGTCCGGCGAAGCCGTGAGCACCACGGCGGCATCCACGCCGCCGAACTGCTTCAACAGGGCGCGTCCGGAGTCTTCGGCCGGAAGCGTGAGTTCGGCGCCCAGCTTGCGCGCCAGTCGGAGCTTGGCGTCGGAGACATCCACCGCCACCACGCGCAGACCGCGCTGGCAGGCATACTGTACGGCCAGATGCCCCAGTCCTCCCATGCCGAACAAGGCCACCCGTTGGCCCGGCTCCAACCCGGTCTCACAAACCGCGCTCCAGGCGCTCCAGCCCGCGCAGCACAGAGGCGCCGCCTCAGCGGCCGGCAACTCCTCCGGCACGCGGACCATGTACTGCACCGGGGCTACGGCGCGCTCGGCCAGCATTCCGTGGCGGCTGAACCCCATGTTGCTCTGCCAGGGGCAGAAACGCTCGCGTCCGTTGCGGCAGTATTCGCAGCGCCCGCAGGTCGCGGCCAGGAACGTCACCCCCACTCGTTCGCCAACGCGCCAACCGTTCACCGAGGGCCCCAGACCTTCGATCCGTCCGATTCCCTCGTGGCCCAGAACCAGGGGCGCCAGAGGGAGCCTCTGCATGCCCGCCACCAGCAGGTCCGCATGACACACGCCGCAGGCCTCCATGCGCAGGAGCACTTCTCCGGGGCCCGGCTCGGCCATGGAGATGGATTCCACCGTGACCGGCCCGCACGGGCGAGAAAGGATAGCAGCGAGCGTCTGAAGCATACTTCCTACGAGCATACCGGAGACGTCGGCGAGCTGACGCCGGCGCCCGTCCTGAGGGCGGAATGCCCCGGTGACCGCAGGAATCGGCGATTCGGTGGAGGGAAATCTTGAACCGGCTATCGAACAGCCTGCACGACCGCTCTGAGCTCCGAAACCGCCTCGCGCGCCTTCTCCAGCAACAAGCCGTGTTCGCTGCCGCACCCCACAAAGCGCATGCCGCGCTCCGTCCACTTCTTGGCCAGGGCCGGCGTGCGCACCTGGATGCCGGGCACCACGCCGTGACGCCGGCAGCTCTCCATGAGGCCGAGAACGGTGTCCACCAGTTTGGGATGCTCGAACTCGCCGGGCACCCCGAGCGAGATGGAAAGATCGGCAGGTCCGACCATGGCCACGTCAATCCCCGGCGTGACCAACAACTCCTCGGCGCGTTCGATTGCCAGGCGCGTCTCGAACTGGACCACCACCAGGGTGTTGGCGTTCAGATGCTCGATGATTTCCGTAAAGCTGTGCGTCTGGTAATCGAGCTGCGGGGGTGTCAATCCGTAGCCCCGCACGCCTTGCGGCGGGAAGCGCGTCCAGCGAACGGCCTCCGCCAACAGGGCCTGCGATTCGACACGCGGGAAAATGACGCCCTGCGCGCCGGCATCCAGAGCGCGAGCCACCAGCGAGTAGGTTAACTCCCCCACCCTCACGATCGGTGTGATCTCGCGTTCCAGGCAAGCTCGGACCAGAGCATGTAGCGTTTCCAGTCCGAATGGGCCGTGTTCCCCGTCCAGAAAGGCGAAGTCGAAGCCCGCCGCCGCCAGCAGACGGGCCACCTCCGGGCAGCCGAATTGCTGGATCGCGCATCCGAAGACGACTTGCCCTTCCGCCAGACGTCTCTTGGTGTAATTGATTCTCATCCTTCGGTCCTATTCTCGTCCCGACGAAGAGGCGAAAGCTTCATTATAATTCGGTGAGATCGCCATGAGGACAACCAGACGCGAATTGCTTCTCACGGTTTCGGCCGCCGGACTGGGATCGGCAGCCGCGCCCCAAGTCGTCCACTACGTCCGTTACCGCCGTGGCGCCGCGACCGCCTACGGCATTCTGGAAGGGGAGACCGTACGGGAGCTGCGCGGCTCTCTGTTCGGTGCGCATCAGCCCGGCGACGTCACTCACAAGCTCAGCGAAGTCAAACTCCTCTATCCCTGCCAGCCCACCAAGATCCTCGCCATGGCGCTGAACTACAAGAGCCACCTCGGCGACCGGCAACCTCCCTCGCAACCCGAGCTTTTCTGGAAGCCCGTGAGCGCCTTGCAGAATCCGGGCGATCCGATCGTCATCCCGCAAGGTGCGCGGAACGTGCATTGCGAAGGCGAGCTGGTGCTGGTCATCGGCCGCCGCCTGCGCAACGCCACCCCGGAACAGGCTCGACAGGCGATTTTCGGCGTCACCTGCGGAAATGACGTCAGCGAGCGCGATTGGCAGAAAGGCGACATCCAGTGGTGGCGCGCCAAGGGGGCCGACACCTTTGCGCCCGTGGGACCGGCCATCGTGACCGGCCTGAACTACGGCAAGCTCATGCTCCGCACGCGGCTCAACGGCGAGATCGTCCAAGAACAATCAACAGCCGATCTGTTGTTTGACGGGCCCGCCATCGTAAGCTTCGCCAGCCGCTACGTGACCCTTCAGCCCGGCGACATCATCTTCACGGGCACTCCGGGAACCACACGCGCCATGAAGCCCGGCGACGTGGTGGAGGTGGAGATCGAGGGGATCGGAGTGCTGCGCAACCCTGTCAAGGGCGCCTGAACAGCCCTCAGGGCAAGGGCTCGGCGCGCTGAATCAAGTGCAGGAAATTGCCCTCCGGATCCCGGAAGAAAACGACGCGCGTGCCCTTGCTCTCGCTGGGTTCTCCGGCGAACTCCACTCCGGCAGCCCGCAAGCGTTCGTAAGCAGCGTCGAAGTCGGTGACCGCGATCGCCAGGTGGCGCAGTCCGGGATCTTTCAGCGTCTGGGGAGCGCGCTCGCCCTCCGCCGTGATGATCTCGATCATGGAGCCGTTCGGCGCTTTGACGAACACTGTGCGGCCCGAATTGTAGTTGATGACGAAGCCTAAGGTCTCCACGTACCAGCGAGCCAGCGCCTGCGGATCGCGCGAGGCGATGGCCGTATGTTCGATGCCGAGGATCATAGCTAGGAATTCTAGCAGGCATTCGGGGGCGTAGACTCATCCCTATGGGACTTCGATGGACTCTCGCCCTCGCCACGGCGACGGCAGCCCTGGCCCAACCCCTGCCCGGAACCCGCCCGTTGGAAATTCCGGGCGATCCGGCGCTGGAAATGGTCGAGGGCATTCACCGCTACCTGGATCGGGCCACCGCGGAGGCTGCCGACCGGCGTCCCGCTCCGGATCGTGAGCGGCTTCGGAAGATCATCGGCGCGGTGGATGCGCGAGTGGCCGCGCCGGTCATGAAACTCGACGCCAACATCGGCGAGCCCGCCGTCATCGCGTCCGGGCGCGGCTATCGCGTGCATGCCGTGCGCTGGCCGGTCATGGGAAACGTGGAGGGCGAAGGACTCCTCCTGACGCCTGACGGACCACCCGCCGCGCACATCATCGCCTTGCCGGATGCCGATTGGACCCCGGAAATGCTCGCAGGATTGGCCCCGGGGCTGCCCGCGCAAGCTCAGTTCGCGCGGCGTCTCGCGGAGAACCGCTGCGTGGTGCTCGTCCCCACGCTCATTGACCGGCGCGATGCGTTGTCGGGGAACCCCGCCATCGGCCGATACACCAACCAGCCGCACCGGGAGTTCATCTATCGCATGGCCTACGAAACGGGCCGTCACATCATCGGCTACGAGGTGCAGAAAGTCTTGGCCGCTGTGGACTGGTTCGAGCGCCGGCAGCCGGCGCGACCTGTGGGCGTCATCGGTTATGGCGAAGGCGGGCTGATCGTACTGGCTGCGGCCGCCCTGGACGAACGGATTCAAGCAGCGTTGGTGAGCGGCTATTTCGGGCCGCGCCGCGATCTGTGGCGAGAACCGATTTACCGCAATGTCTGGCGGCTGCTAGCGGATTTCGGCGATGCGGGCGTGGCCGCGCTGGTTGCGCCGCGCGCCCTGATCGTCGAGACGGCCAATGCGCCTTTGGTTGAAGGGCCGCCGCCGGAATCCAAGCAGCGCCGTGGCGCAGCGCCGGGTCGCATCCGCACTCCGACGCTGGAGGAAGTGCGTAGCGAGGCCGAGCGAGCCCGTCAGTATTTCACACAGGCGGGGGCGAAGGATCGCCTGCGCTTGGTGGAAGGCGGCGCCCAGCCCGGTTCCGATGCGGCGCTGCGCGCATTGCTCGAAGCTCTCGGAGTTCGCACCGCCCTGGCGCCTCCCGGACCGCAAGCGCGGGACCGGCGCAGTGACTTCGACCCACAGGAGCGCCAGCGCCGACAATTCGACCAGCTCGTCGAATTCACACAGGCTGTGGTGCGCCGTTCGGAAGCCGTGCGCCGGCAGTTCTGGTCACGCGCTGACGCCTCCTCGTTAGAAGCCTGGCAGCGCACCACGAAGTGGTATCGCCGCTATTTCTGGGAGGAGGTGATCGGACGACTTCCCGATCCCAGCGAACCGCTCGAGGCCCGCACGCGCCGTGTCTACGACGAATCTCGCTGGGCGGGATATGAGGTCCGACTGCCGGTCTGGCCCGATGTGTTCACCTACGGGATTCTACTGGTGCCAAAGGATCTCAAACCTGGTGAGCGCCGGCCGGTCGTAGTTTGCCAGCACGGATTGGAAGGACGGCCCCAGGATACCATCGAGGCTCGCCGCGCCGCTGTCTACGGGCAGTTTGCCGCGCGCCTGGCCGAGGATGGCTTCGTCGTTTACGCGCCTCAAAACCCCTATATTGGCGGCGACCGCTTTCGCCAAATTCAACGCAAAGCCAATCCGCTGGGCTTGAGCCTGTTTTCCTTCATCATCGGCCAACACCAACGTACGCTCCAGTGGCTGGCTTCGCTGGAGTTTGTAGACGCCGGCCGCATCGGATTCTACGGGCTTTCTTACGGGGGCAAGACGGCGATGCGCGTGCCGGCCGTGCTGCCCGGCTACGCCCTTTCGATCTGCTCGGCCGACTTCAACGAATGGGTGTGGAAGAACACCAGTGTGGATCAGCCCTTCAGTTACATGTTCACGGGCGAATACGAAATGCCGGAGTTCGATCTGGCGTCCACGTTCAACTATGCCGAAATGGCCGCCCTCATCGCGCCGCGGCCCTTCATGGTGGAGCGCGGGCACCGCGACGGCGTGGGCATTGACGAATGGGTAGCTTACGAGTACGCCAGGGTGCGGCGACTCTATCGTGATTTGGGCGTCCCCGAACGCACGCAGATCGAGTTCTTCGACGGGCCACACCGCATCCACGGGGTGGGCACGTTCGAGTTTCTGCGCCGATGGTTGGGCCGATGAAGCGGGCTTGCCTTGCCCGCGGCCGCAGCCACGAAGCCGGTGGTTGCCAGCGTGCGGTGGAATACGCCATATTGGTTGGTTGGCGGGAAGGTAGAACCATGTAGAGCGCACCACCAGCGGCCCGTTCCACGAAAAATGGCCGTGGCGCGCTCGGGATGCCCGATGGGCTCGGACATTTTTCGATGGCGGAACTGGTCTACTTCACGGAACTGGTGGGCCTCAAGGTCTACGACCTTCGCGGGCGCCGCATCGGCCGTGTCGCGGACGCAGCCCTGGTTCCGCTGATTGATCCTTCTCGCGTGGACCGCTATTTCGTGGGCGGCGGCTGGGCCTGGCTCACGGTCCGCTACGATCAAATCCGCTCGATCACCCTCGACGGGATCCACCTCGCCGATGAGCGGCTGGTTCCCTATCACGATGACGAGTACATGCTGCGGATCGAGCGCGATCTGCTCGATCAGCAGATCATTGACGTGGACGGGCGCAAGGTGGTCCGCGTCAACGACGTGACCTTCGAAATCCGTCGCGAAGGCGACCGCGACGTGCTTCACATCCTGGAGGTGGACGTCGGGGTTCGCAGCATCCTGCGTCGGCTGCTTCAAGGCGTGCTGCCGCGCCGCTGGATCCGGCGCCTCCAGCAGCCCATCGCGCCGAATTCCATCCCCTGGGAACACTGCAACATCGTCGAGCCTGACCCGCGGCGGCGGCTGCGCCTGAATATCTCCTATTCCATGCTCGAGAAACTGCACCCCGCGGATCTGGCCGACATCGTCGAGGAACTGGGACCCGAGGAGCGCGAGTCCATCTTCGAGTCCATTGACAGCGAGGTGGCCGCGGAGACCCTTTCGGAAGTGGATCCCAAAATGCAGGCTTCCATCCTGGAGTCCCTGGAGGCCGACAAGGCAGCGGAAATCGTGGAGGAGATGTCGCCGGATGAGGCTGCCGACGTACTGGCCGAACTGGAAGATGAGACCTCGCAGGAAATCCTCGAGGAGATGGACGCCGAACCTAAAGCTGAGGTGCGGGAGCTACTCGAGTTCCCCGAAGACTCCGCGGGCAGTCTGATGAACACTGAGTACGTGGCCCTACCGGAACACGCCACCGTGGCCGACGCCGTAGATGCCCTGAAAGGAAATCCCGAGTTGCTGGAGAACCTCAGTGCGTTGTTCCTGGTGGACGCGGACGGGAAGCTGAGGGGCGCTCTGCCGTTAGGGAGGCTATTTCTGGCGCCGGCATCCGCACCTCTGCGCGAATTGGCGGCCACAACCCTGATTTCCGTCAGCGTCAACGAGCGACGCGACCGCGTCACCGAGATCTTCGACAAGTACAACCTGCTGAACCTTCCGGTGGTGGACGAGGAGGGGCGATTGGCGGGCGTGATCACCGCCGATGACATCATCTCTGTGCTCCGACACCGCTGAGCGAGGCGCTTATGGACGGCGAGTCTCATGCTGAAACGAATCCGGCACCAGATCGCGGTCTTCTTTACCGTCATCGGCCCAGGCTTCATCACGGCCATGGTGGACAACGACGCCGGCGGCATCTTCACGTATTCACAGGCCGGCGCCCGCTTCGGCTATCTCTCGCTGTGGACTCTGGCCCCCATCGCGCTCCTGCTGGTAATCACTCAGGAGATGAACGCCCGAATGGGGGCGGTCACCGGCAAGGGACTCTCTGACCTGATTCGTGAAGAGTTCGGCCTGCGCGTCACTTTCTTCGTGATGATTCTGTTGGTGGCCACTAACTTCACCAACGTAATGGCGAATTTCGCCGGCGTCGCCAGTTCCCTGGAGCTGTTTTCGATCCCGCGAGCGATTTCGGTTCCCATCGCCGCTTTTCTGGTCTGGCTGTTAATCGTCAAAGGAACCTATCGCAGCGTGGAAAAGATTTTTCTCGGAGCTTGTATCTTCTATGTCAGTTACGTAATTTCGGCCTTCCTGATCCAGCCCGATTGGCGCCGGGCGGCGGTCAGCAGCATCGAGCCCGTTCTGATGCTCGATCCGGAATACATCACGCTGCTGATCGGCATGGTGGGCACTTCGATCGCTCCCTGGATGCAGTTCTATCTCCAGGCCTCCGTGGTCGAGAAAGGTATCACCGAGCGGGAGTATGCCGAATCGCGCATTGAAGTCATCGTGGGCTGCATCACCATGGTGGTCATCGCGTTTTTCATCGTGGTGGCGTGCGCAGGCGCCATCTGGTCTCACGGACCGCGCAATATCGAGGACGCTGCACAGGCAGCCGAGGCCCTCAAACCCTTCGGCCGCTACGCCTTCTTCCTTTTCAGCGCCGGCCTGTTCAACGCCTCCATGTTCGCCGCCTCGATTCTGCCCCTGTCCACCGCCTATTCGGTTTGCGAGGGCCTGGGCTTCGAAGCCGGCGTCAACAAAAGCTTCCGCGAAGCGCCCGTCTTCTACTGGCTTTACACGCTGTTGATCGTGCTCGGCGCGGGGGTGATTCTCGTCCCCGGCTTCCCGCTGGTGCGCATGATTCTGCTTTCGCAAGTGCTCAATGGAGTGCTGCTGCCGCTGGTGCTCATTTTCATGGTGCTCCTGGTGAACAAGCGAGATCTGATGGGGCGGTGGGTCAACTCGCGAACTCAGAACGCCATCGCCTGGCTGGCGGTGGTCATCATGATCGGCCTGACGCTGGCGCTGGTCGGCATCTCGGTGCGCGACATGCTGCGCTGAGCGAGACACGGACTCGGGCTTCATCCGTCCGAGCGCTCGCTCTAACTTACCCCGCGCCCCAAAGTCGGTGCGAGTGACGCGAAGATCGCTGCCTCTGCCCGGCGCATTCTCGCCGGCAGGAAAGACGGGATCTTGCGAACGACCGACGCAGGAACTAGTGTCCTACCCCCCTTTCCGGCCTCGCGTAAAGGCCTTCCGGCCTGAACCTGGACCTCCTCCTGGTTGTCCTGCCCCCCGTTACTACCTCGCTTCCAGGGGGAGGGGGACGGGGTTGCTGAGGCGGTGGCGGAGGCGGACCTGGAGGGTGACTTCGGGGGCGGC
>FWPU01000512.1_pt1 | contig 124257 bp, 108 predicted proteins | sample 2228361 | NCBI WGS metagenome assembly FWPU01 (sample SAMEA103939777, study PRJEB20133) | metagenome | reverse complement strand
TTAGAGTCTTCCAGGTGGAGACCTCTGAGCCCATGCAGTGGGAAGTGGGTTCCCTCAAGGCCGAATGGGAGGTGAATTTCACCTCCTCCCAAGGCACTTGGGTGGGCTACGGCGCAAATGTGGCGGCGGCGGATCTGGACTGCGACGGTCGCGATGAGATCATCGTTGGCGCCCCCAGAAGCCCCAGGGCCATGGGCCAGGTGGCGGTGATCCGAGCTGAGTCTCGAGAAGAAGAGAATGAACCCTTCTTGGCCTTTTCCGAGGGCCGGGGAGTATTTGTTGCTGGGGGGGACGTGGACGGGGACGGCTGTGCAGAGATTGTGGCGGGTCAAGGCCCTGGCCCAAGGGGTAGCGGGAACAATTTGCTGTTCTTCAAAGGAGATGGTTCATTGCTAAGCGGGTTCCGGGTCGAATGTCAACCAGCTCGAGCTGGAGTGCGAGTGGCTGTGGGGGCCTTGGGAGATGGAACTCCCCCATCACAATAGCACCACCCCCTTCAAGGGGCACAGGGTAGCCCTCCCCACAAAAAACTGCTTTGGAAGCCGAATGGAAAAGCCAAACATTTTACCCAAAAGTGCTTTGAGCTGATTTGGGTAAAAATGGAGTTCTTTTTCCCAAAATTTACCCAAAACAGCTTTGAGCTGATTTGGGTAAAAAAGCTTGGAGTGCGGCTGCAGCCTTCCTCTTTTTACAGTTCCCTCTGAAATTCCTGAGGCCATGAGTGCTGATTCCTGGTAAAGTATTGGTGGAAACCATGGAAGGATTCTTAGCTGTCCCAAGCCCAGAGCCGGGCCCTGCGACAAAGTGGTGGGGAGGTCAGTGATGAGCAAGGTCATGAAACGTTCTGTCTGCCCTTACGACTGCCCGGATACCTGCGGCCTCCTGGTGGAGGTCAAAAACGGCCAGGTGGTCAGGGTCAAGGGGGACCCCGAGCACCCCTTCACCAGGGGCACGCTCTGCCCCAAGATGACCAGATACCAGGACACCGTGCACTCCCCCTTGAGGCTCAAAAAGCCCCTTGTCAGAAACGGGCCCAAGGGCTCAGGGGATTTCCGCGCCGTGACCTGGCAAGAGGCCATAGATAGAATTGTCTCCAAGTGGAATTCCATAATCCAAGAGTTTGGAGCCGAGGCCATTCTGCCCTATTCCTATGCAGGCACCATGGGCCTGATCCAAAGAAACGCCGGCCACCCCTTTTTTCACAGGCTCGGGGCATCCCGTCTGGACAGGACCATCTGTTCTCCGGCAAAGGAGGCGGGCTGGGCCGCGGTGATGGGGGATACTCCAGGACCCCACCCCGGCGATGTGGCCAAGAGTGACCTGGTCATCCTCTGGGGCATCAATGCTGTGGCCACAAACATCCACTTTCTCCGAGGAGTGAGGGAAGCCAGGAAGAGAGGGGCCCAGGTCTGGCTGGTGGAAACTTACCGGACGCGCACATCTTCGGAGGCAGACAGGATCTTCTTGGTGAAGCCAGGCAGCGACGGAGCCTTGGCTCTAGGTCTCATGCATCTTTTGGTAAGAGAAGGACTTCTGGACCGGGATTTCTTAAATTCCCACGTTCTGGGCTTCGAGGAATTAAGTTCTCAGGTGCTGCCCCAATTCAAACCCGACAGGGTCAAGGAGTTGACCGGCCTGGATGAACCAACCCTGGAAGAGATGGCCAGGGCCTTCGGCCGCGCCCGCTGCCCTTTTATCCGTCTTGGAAGCGGACTTTCCAGGTACGCCAACGGGGCCATGAGCGTGCGTTCCATTGTGTGTTTGCCAGCTTTGGTAGGGGCCTATGCAAGGCCTGGGGGCGGGTGTCTGGCTTCCACCTCCACAGGCAAGGCTTTTGATATGGGCCAGATTCTGAGGGAAGACTTCATGGTCAAAAAGACCAGAAGAATCAACATGAACCAGTTGGGCATGGCCCTCAACCAGATCAAGGATCCTCCGGTGATGGGGCTTTACGTGTATCATTCCAACCCCGCGGCAGTGGCACCGGATCAGAACCAGGTACTCCAAGGCCTGTCACGGGAGGACCTCTTTACCGTGGTGCATGAGAGGTTCATGACCGACACGGCCCTCTATGCGGATGTGGTTCTTCCTGCAACCTCATCCCTGGAGCATAGCGACCTGTACCGCTCCTACGGTCATTACTGCATACAAAAGGCCGAAGCGGTGATCCCCCCTGTGGGGGAGAGCAAGTCCAACCTGGAGGTCTTCGGGCTTTTGGCCCAGGCCATGGGTTTTGAGGAACCTTTCTTCAGAAAGACAGCTCAGGAGCTTATCCAGCTTCTGCTATCCCTCCCCAATCCCCTTCGCCAGGGCATAGACGAGAAAAGCCTGTGGGAGGGCAAGGCAGTGGAGCTCAGGATCAAGAGAGATCCTGACAGGCCTTTTGATACTCCTTCAGGCAAGATAGAGATCCTTAATCCCAGGGAGCCTCTGCCCCTTCCCCAGTATTTGCCCCCTTACGAGGGGCCGGGGGAGTTTAGGCTCATGACAGCCCCAAGCCTCTATGGCCTCAACTCCTCCTTCAGGGAACAGCAAAGGCTGCTGAGGCTGGAAAAGGGTATGTTCCTTATCATGAACCCCACCGACGCCTCTGAAAAAAGGCTCTCACAGGGCCAAAGGGTAGTGGCCTTCAACGAGCTGGGTGAGGTGCCTTTCATCCTCCAGGTATCCAGCAAGGTGCCCAGAGGCGTGGTGGTGGCAGAAGGGGTATGGTGGCTGGCCCATTGTCCGGGCCCCCGATCCGTCAACGCCCTCACATCCCAGAGGCTCACGGACAAGGGTGGAGGAAGCACCTTCTACGACAACAAGGTGGATGTAAGGGCAGAGCATGGGCAATAGGCCAAAGGCACGACTCTGGCAAGGCGTGTGCAAGCCAGAGCCTCACAGTACATGAACTGGGCCCATTAACCCTGTTTTTTTTCTAGGAAGGGGAGTCACACCCCCTGAAGATTTTGCTTTTCCAGGCATCTGGCAAGGGTTACAAAGCGATGCAAGACACCTGCTCCATTTTTCTGGGAGCTCAGCCCAGCCCCAAGTGATTTCGGATCCACTCCCCCAGCTCATTCACAGACTCTTCCAGGCTTTTCTGGTCGGTCCGGTAAACCAGTTGGGCACATCCCAGGTATTTTTCCGAAGCTGTCTTCCAAATGGCTCTTAGGTCCTCTTCCAGGGAAGCCCCGGGGTTGACCCTGGGGCGGTCCGCAAGCCTAACCCTGGCGGCTAGAGTCTCCAGAGAAGCATGAAGCAGGATGAAAATTCCAGTGGGTCTTAGCACATCCAGGTTCCATTCATAGCGCACTGTGCCTCCACCCAGGGCCATCACGGCGTGCTCCATGCCAGCGAAGCGTTTGCATATGGAGTACTCGAGTTCCCTGAAAGCCAGCCAGCCCTTTTCCTTGACCAGTCGGTGGAAGGAGTAACCCAGGGCCTTGTCCATCTCCTCATCCAGATCAAAGAAATCCATGCCCAATTCCCGGGCCAGGAGCCTGCCCAGGGTTGTCTTGCCCGAGCCTATCATCCCGCAAAGGTAAACGTTCAAGCCTCATACCTCACAGTTCCTCTGAGATCTCCAGACAGCAGCATGAATCCCCGAAGGCTATCCTTTCTTTAAGATCCATTCTCACCCCATGGGCCTCGGCCCTTCCACGGTCGCCTTCCATGGCTATGTCACAGAAGAGCCTTATTTCCTCCTCTGTACAACCCATCTCCTTCCAGGCCTCCACCAGGGGGCAGTGTCTCATCATTTGAAGAGCACGGCCCCCTGCGGCCTTTACCTCCGAGTCAAAAACCAGGCTGGAGCCTTTCTCCACATGCCTTCGGACCCAAAGCGCAGGGCTGAAATCCTTTGGATCCTTGAGGGCTTTCATCCTTCCAAATTCTCTAATGGCCTTTCGGGCCAATCTCTCCACATCCTCCTCTGGAAGAGCCTCTTGGAAGCTCCTGTAAAGAAGGGCGAACCAAATAGCCCTGTCTCTTATGGCAGCCCTGAGCTTCTCTATCATCTCCTTGGCGTTGGGATCCATGATAGGTTTCACCTCCCATGGCTTATGGATTCAGCGGCCTTTCCTGGCGGTCTCCAGGATGGCCTTCACAGAGCCGGGATACACCCAGGTGTCTATGCTGCATCCATTGGCCAGAAAAAACCTTTCTCTACCCCCCAAATGGAGTCCTTCCATCACATGCCTTCTGAGAAAGGCCGGGCTGCTCCTGCTGACCAGGGTCTGGTCTATTCCCCCCATGACACAACCCTTGAACCTCTCCTTGACCTGGGCCAAGGAAGGGCCCTTGGGCCCTCTGTCCCACCAGCTCAGGACCTGCACCGGCAGGTCCAGGACGTCCTCAAAGAAGAGATCCTCTCCGTGGATGTGTGCCGTGTTTATCTTTGCGAGGGACTCCACGGCAGAAAGAAGCCTAAGGCTAAAGGGTTTCACGAATCTTAGAAAATTCTGGCGGCTCAGTATCTCTCTTCCTCCTGCTATTGACAGAAATATGCCTGCAGAGCCTATCTCCAGAGAGCGTCTGCAGTAGGCTATGAGGTTCCCTGTTATTATCTCCAAGGCCTTCATGAGGGCCTCGGGCTCCTCTTCCATGAGGCGATCCATGTTCTCCCCGGCCATGTTGCGCTTCAAGGTCTGCCAGGGGTCAAAAACCGTATCCAGGAAAAAGGCCTTGTCCCTGAGTTCCCTTGATATGATCTCCAGGGCCTTGAACTGCTCTTTCCATACCGTTTTTTCCACATCCAGGGGCTCTATGCGTTCCAAGTGGGCTCTGGTGCGTACCTCTTCCAACCCCTGGGGAGGAGGATAATAGTAGTCGTTCATGACCTTCAGGAAATCCAGATCATAATACCTGAAGAAGGCCAGGCTGGTCTGGGCAAAGCGCTCTCCACTTTCATGTTGAATCCCGAAATGATACCAGAGGGACACAGGCGGCCTTTCCACAGCCTCTCCCGCAAGCACCCTCTCCACCAGTTCCTTCTTGTTCATTTTTTCCCCTTTGCTTTCTCACCACAAGAATTGACTGTTTCAGGCCACGCCCAGGTAGGCCTTTTGCATCAGGGGATTGTTAAGCAGATTGGAAGCAGTGTCTGCCAGAACTATCTCCCCTGTCTGGAGCACATATCCCCTGCTGGCCACGGAGAGGGCCATGTTGGCGTTTTGTTCCACAAGCAAGATGGCCACTCCTTGCCTCTGGTTTATGCTCTGGATGATCTCAAAAACCTTTTCCACGAAAAAGGGGGAAAGGCCCATGGAGGGCTCATCCATTATGAGTAGCCTTGGCTTGGCCATGAGCGCCCTGGCCATGGCCACCATCTGCTGCTCCCCCCCGCTCAGGGTAGAGGCCAGCTGCTGGCTTCGCTGAGCCAGGATCGGAAACAACTCCTGGAGTTTTTCCATGTCCTGCCGCACATCTGGTTTATCTTTGCGGGTGTAGGCCCCCATGAGTAGGTTTTCTTGCACTGTCAGATAAGGAAACAGTCGTCTGCCCTCAAGCACAGGTGAGATCCCTGCCTTGACTACCTCTGACGGGGGTCTCCCATCTATGCGTGACCCACGGAACTCCACCACCCCCCTCCTTGGTCTCACTAACCCCAAGATGGTCTTCATGGTGGTGGATTTGCCCGAGGCATTCCCGCCCAGAAGGCAGACCACCTCCTTTTCCTCTACCTGTAGTGAGACCCCTTTGAGGGCATGGATGGGTCCATAGAATGTGTCCACTTCAGTAAGTTTCAGCACCTGCTCTACGCCCTCCCATGTATGCCTTGATCACCTCCTGGTTTGCCATCACCTCATCTGGGGTCCCCTCGGCGATCTTCTCTCCGTGATCCAAGACAACTATCCGGTCTGAGACTTTCATTACAACCTTCATCTTATGCTCTATCACAAGCACCGTGTGCCCGCAGTCCCTGATCAGTCTTATGAGGTCAACCACTTCCTGGGTCTCCCTGGGGTTCATTCCGGCAGTGGGCTCGTCCAGCAAAAGCAGCTTGGGATCTGATACCAGGGCTCTGGCCACCTCCAGGCGCCGCCTGTTGGCATAGGAGAGGGTGTGAGCATAATGCTCCAGCCTGGGAAGCAGCCTCTCTCCAAAGAGGGCAAGCACCTCCATGCACCTCTGGGTGGTGGCCTCTTCCTCTCTGCGGACCCAGGGAGGCCTAAGAAGAGCGCTCAAGACTCCGGTGCGTCCCAGATGATCGTTGCCCACCTTCACATTGTCCAAGACGCTCATGCGGCCGAAGATACGTATGTGTTGGAAGGTTCTGGCAATACCCTTTCTGGCCACCTCGTGGGGAGCAAGACCCGTAAGATCCTCCCCCAGGAAACGCACGCTGCCAGAGCTGGGCGGATTGGTGCCTGTGATGCAGTTGAAAAGGGTGGTCTTGCCTGCACCGTTGGGGCCTATGAGGCTCACTATCTCTTTTTCCTGCACCTTGAAGGAGACCTCTTTGAGAGCCGCCAGACCTCCGAAGAGCTTCGTTACCCGCTCCACCTCCAGCAAGTGCCTGGAGTTTTCTTTTGTTTCCATACTGCTAGCCCCCCAAGGAAGGGGTCTGCTCTTCCTCGGGCAGGAACTTGTCTCCCCTTAGGTAAACCTGCCTGGGTTTCTCCTGGAACCAGGGCAGTCGGAGGCTGTAATCCCTGCCTCCCAGTATGCCCTGCCTTCTGAAGAGCATCATGACCACCAGGATCCCACCGTAAACGAACATCCTGTATTCCTGAAGGAACCTGAAAACCTCTGGAATCACTATGAGACAACATGCCCCCACCACAGGCCCTATGAGATTGCCCTGTCCTCCCAGGGCCAGCATGGCCAGTAGCACAAAAGACTCATATATGTAGAAACTGTCGGGGCTTATGAACTTGACGAAGTGGGCATAGAAGCTTCCCGCCACCCCGGCGTAAAAGCTAGAGAGCACAAAGGCCTGCACCTTGTATCGGGTGGTGTGGACCCCGGCAGCCTCGGCAGCCAGCTCGTTTTCCCTTATGGCCACGAGGGCGCGGCCGAATCTGGAGTTCATGAGACGTCGCATGCTCACAAGAGTGAGAACCACCAGGATGATCATGAGGTAGTAGTAATCGGCCCTGGAATCCACCTTCCAGCCCAAGATCACCGGCCCGGGTATGTTCATTATGCCCAGGGGGCCGTTGGTAAAGCTCATCCAGTTCTGAAGCACCAGGAAAAGGACCATGTTGAAGCCCAAGGTGGCCAGGGTCATGTAGATCCCTGAGAGGCGCAAGGTGGGCCTGGCTATGAAATAGCCGAAGAGGCCCGATACGGCCCCTGCCCCCAGCATGGCGGCCAGGAAAGGAAATCCCGCTTCCATGACCAGCTTGGCCGAGCTGTAAGCCCCGATGCCGTAAAACGCCGCATGTCCTATGGAGAGAAGGCCCAGGTACCCGTTGAGGAGGTTCAGGCTGAGGGCCAGCATCACATAGATCCCCATGAAGCTCATCACCTGGAGCACATAGAGGTTGCTCACAAACTGCGGGACCAGAATCAGCCCGATGAGGATGGCAAGACAGGGGGAATTGGCCAAAAGCTCTCTGACTGGCTTGGGCATCAATCCCCCCGCACTCTCACCAGTTCTTTTCCTCTGAAGAGGCCTGAGGGCCTGAAGATCAGGATCAGGATCATCAAGAGAAAAGACACCATGTGTCTGAGACTGGAGGTGCCCAGCTCCACAGTGAAGGTCTCCACCACCCCTATCATGAGGCCTGAGACCACTGCTCCAGGCAGACTGGTTAGTCCCCCCACCACGGCTGCGCTGAAAGCCTTTAAGCCGTACAGACCTCCCATGGTGGGATAAAAAAGATTGTAATAGATCCCCACCAAGACGCCCGCCACTCCCCCCAGCATGGAGCCCACGGCAAAGGCCACCATGAAGACCAGGTCAACATTCACGCCCATGGCGTACGCAGCCTCGTAGTCCTGGGCCGTGGCCCTGATCACCATGCCCAGCCTGGTCCGGTTTATGAAAAAGTAGAGAATGAGCATGAGCAGCACGGTGACCCCCATGACCAGGACCTGAAAGTAGGTGATGTACACACCCCCTATCTGCACCTCTCCGTAATCCATGCGATCCAGAAGCGCATGTGGCAGGGCCTGGGTCTCTGGCCCCCAGAGAAGCTGGGTGGCATTCACCAGGACAATGGACACACCTATGGTCACAAGCAGTGAGGTGGAGTGGGGGGCATCCCTGAGGAAATGAAAGGCCAGTATCTCGATGATTATACCCAGCAAGGCGGTGGCTGCCAGAGCCGCTGCCAATGCAAGGAAAAAATTGGGTGATATGAGACGGATCACCTCGAAGCCCACATAGGCCCCTATCATGTAAACCTCCCCGTGGGCAAAGGTGACCATCCTCAGGGTCCCGAAGATCATGGTAAAGCCCAGGGCCAGCAGTGCATATACCGCTCCCTGGGTGAGCCCGTTGACAAGCTGCTCCAGTATCACTTCAAAGCCTCTTCGTGGAGTATTGAGGAGGGGAAACCCAAGATCCCCTCCCGGACTTAACCTTCATCAAGGTTGATAAAGGACCCACTTGCCTTGTTTGATGGTGATCTTCACCAGCTCCTTGGCTGGGTCCCGGCCATGCTCATATGTGATGGGTCCTGTGGCCCCCTCGAAGCCCCGGATCTCCAGAAGCCCCTGGCGCACCTTGGAGCGATCCTCCACCCCAACCCTTTTTAGGGCCTCCACCAATAGACCTGCCGCATCATAGGCAAGGGCCGCGAACTGGTTGGGATCTGTGCCGTAGAGCTCCCTGTATTCCTTGGTGAATCTCTGGGCTCCAGGCCTGGGATCAGTGCTGAAATAGTTGGCGGGTATGAGGATACCCTCCACCGCATCCCCTCCCAACTCTATGGTCTTCTGGGAGAACAAAGAGCTGTTGGCCAATACCACAGGTTTGAAGTGCATGCGCTTGGCCTGGTTCAGTATGGCGGCTGCATCCGCGTAAAAGGTTGGCAAATATACCAGCTCAGGGTTCAACCTCTTGATCTTGGTGAGAATGGCGGTGAAGTCTTTCTCGCCCGGGGTGAAGGCTTCCTCGGCCAGCACATCGGCCCCCAGCCTCTTGGCCTCCATCACGAAGTATTTGTTGGCGTCTACGCCCCAGTCATTGTTGATGTAGATGGTGGCAATCTTTTTCTTTTTCAGCTCCTGGACCGCCCACCTGGCATTGTAGGGCCCCTCGAAGCCCTGGGTGGCCACCACCCTGAACATGTATTCCCCCTTCTGGGTCCAGTCCTGGTGGGATGTGGTGGGAGAGAGCTGCACCATCTTGGCAGCCTCATAGATGGGAGCGGCTGCCATGCTACAAGAACTGCTGAAGTCCCCTATCTCGGCTATGACCTCAGGGTCGGCCACCAGTTTCTCTGCTATGAGCACAGCCTCCTTGGGATCTCCGCGACTGTCCAGGACCACCAGCTCCAGCCTGGTGGATTTGATGCCCCCCTCCTTGTTCACCTTGTCAAAGACCATCTGGACAGCCCTCTTGAAATCATTGCCGTACTCGGCCCAATCCCCGGTGAGGGGAGCCGAAAGCCCCACCTTCACCACCTGCTTGGCCGCCTCTGAAACCTGCGGCCACAGGCCGAGGGAGGCAACCAGGAAAAGAACCCATATGAGCTTCCATGATCTCTTGCAGATGGCCATCTGTGACTCCTCCTTTCCTCCTAGAATCTATTGGGGACAAAGCTTGGGGAACTGAAAATTCCACCCCTCTCTGAGGTGCTCCCTGCCCTCGAGAAGAAAACCCCTCTTCCTTGTGCATGAAGCTGCGGGATTCTCTACCCTATCTAATACATCGAAAAACAAGAGCTGTGAAGGGTGAAGGGCCCAGGGCAAAGAGACCTCGAGGGGTCTGAGACCATCTGGGTGCCCTTGTGGAAAACATGCTCTGCGACAATGGCGGTTTTCGGGGCTGTTTTGTATACTGGGCAAACAAGCTTTGGGGGGGGAGGGCTTTGGAATCGCTTGGCATTGTTCCTGGCCAGACCAGCACAGGGATTTCTGAGCAGGAAAGGCTAAAGAAGCTCAGGGAGCATTTGGTGGAACTGTGCCTGGCCCGGGGACCCATCCCCTTTGCCCTTTACATGGAGCTTTGTCTTTACCACCCGCAGCTGGGTTACTACACAGCAGGTCCTCCACCCATGGGGAAGCACGGGGATTACCTGACCTATCCTTCTGTGCACCCAGCCTTTGGAAGGCTCATGGGAAGACAGGTGGTTCAGATCTGGAGGCTTATGGGAGAGCCCCCTGGTTTCAGCTTGGTGGAAATGGGAGGAGGAAAAGGGCTTCTTTGCCGCCACATGCTGGATCTCATCCGAGAAGAAGCGCCCTCTTTTTTCAAGAACTCCCAGGTGATCCTGGTGGACAGAAGCTCCCGGCTCCTGAAGATGCAGGAGGAAACCCTGGGGAAGCAGGAGACAGTGAAATACATGAACCTGGAGGAATTCCATGGCCTGATGCCCATGGTGGGTTGCATTGTCTCCAATGAGCTGGTGGATGCCATGCCCGTGCATCTGGTGGAGATGCGCTCAGGAAAGCTCCAGGAGGTTCTGGTGGATGTAAGCTGGGAGGGGATAAAGGAGATCCTGGCCCCTCCCACAGATGAGCGCATCCTGGAGTTGCTTCAGAGCCTGGGTGCCAAGCTTCTTGAGGGCCAACGGGTGGAGGTGGGGCTGGCCGCCTTGGAGTGGATGGAGAAGGTGGCGGAAAGCCTGGAGAGGGGAGTTGTGATGACCGTGGATTTCGGATACAGCGGCCAGGAAGCCTTTCATCCTCTTAGGCCCTCAGGCACCCTCATGGCCTACAGGAGCCATCTGGCCAGCCCTGATCCTTACAGGCTTGCGGGTGGTCAGGACATTTGCTCCCATGTGAATTTCCAGGCCTTGATCTGGGCGGGCGAGAAAAAGGGACTTTCCCTGGTGCATCTGGTACCCCAAGACAGGTTTCTATTGAAAATGGGCCTGCTCCGGGAAATGGAAATGCTGGAGGCCAGGCAAGACAAGATGAGTCCTGCCTCCTTCTGGGCAGAGAAACTGGCCTTAAGAAAGCTCCTTACGCCCCAGCCTCCCCAGGGAGGCTTCCAGGTTCTCCTGCAAAGCAAAGCCATGGACAAATGGGACTTGCAAGCCTATTCCCCAGGCCCTTAGCCCAGAGCCAAGTTTTCACATCGAGGGCCCAGCACGACTCCTCTTTGTGCCCGGGGGAAGGCCCGGCCAAAAAAACCAGACTCAAAAAAGCCGGCCTGGGGGTCTGCCTGAACCTGATTGCACGAGCTTAAAGTTTGATATAATAGATTAATTTTGAACCTAAGGTGTACTTCTACTCCTTGAAACCAATTCTTAAGGAAAGGGGAATCCCATGTCAGGACCTAGCACTGATGAGCAGCAAAGAGAGACCCGGGCCGTGGCCCTTCCCAAACTGCCCACCTACATAGAGGGTCTTGACCAGATCCTCTGCGGCTGAATCCCCCAGGGCCGCACCACCTTGATCTGCGGAGAGCCGGGCTCTGGCAAGACGGTTATGGGTCTTGAGATCCTTTACAGGGCGGCTTTAAACGGGGATGCCGGAATAATGCTAAGCCTGGAGGAGACTCCCCAGGCGCTTCGCCAAAATGCCTTGACACTGGGTTTTGACTTGCCCGCTTTGGAAGCACAGGGGAAACTCTTGCTCATGGAAGGCAAGACAAGCATCAGGGGGGATGTGGAAGGGGATTTCGGTTTGGAGCCCATGATGGCTATCATCTCTGGTAAGGCCCATGAGATGGGGGCCAAGAGAGTGATGCTGGATGCACTGGATGTGCTTTTGGGACTCATGAAACGGCCCTCCAGGGTAAGAGCGGAGCTGCATCTTCTGGCTGATTGGCTTTCTGACTCTGGGCTTACAACCATCATGACCCTGAAGCCCCGCGAAACAGGACCGAGTAAGGATTTGCGGGACTTTTTCTATTCCATGAGCGACTGCGTGCTGGCCTTGGATGTCAGGGTAATGAATCAAGTGAGCACCAGAAGACTCAGGGTGATCAAGTACAGGGGCTCAGACCTTTGGCAGGAACGAGTATCCATTCTCCATAACATCTTCAGGCATAAAGACCCTTCCCATCACCGCCTTCCAGCTCCTTCACAAGCCCTTTGGGGAGAGGCTTCCCTCGGGGGTGGAGAGGCTGGACGGGCTTCTGGGAGGTGGTTTTTTCAGGGGCTCCTGCGCGCTTGTGGCTGGAGAGCCAGGCACCGGCAAGACGCTTTTGGCCTGCAGCTTCGTGGAGAAGGCCTGCCACAGGGGTGAGCGCGCGCTGTACGTGAGCTTCGAGGAGTCCGAGGAGGCGCTGGTGAGAAACGTCACCAGCGCTGGGATCCAGTTGGCACCCCTTAGGGAAAAAGGACTTCTGAGATTCCTTACTCCCATGCCAGAGAGCAGGGGGGCCGAAGAACATCTCATGGCAGTGGTGGATCAGGTGGAGGAGTTCCAACCCCACCATGTGGTGGTGGATGCCATCTCAGCCTGCCAGCGCATGGGAGGACAGCAGGCTGCCTTCGACTTTCTCTTCAGGCTACTCAACTTCCTCAAGCAGAGGGGAACAACCATCTTTCTTGTGAACCAGACCTCGGGCAGCAAGGCCCACCTGGAAATATCCGGTAACGGGATTTCCTCCATGATAGACACTGTGGTCTTCTTTTCCTATGTGCACGGGGATGGGGAGACCAACAGGGTCTTGCAGGTGCTCAAGAGCAGGGGTTCGGCCCACTCCAACCAGCTCAGAGAGTGTGTGATAACAGACACGGGCATCAAGCTCGTGGATGCTTACAGCGGCCCAGGAGGGGTCCTCACAGGCACAGCCAGAAAGCTCCAGGAAGCCAGAGACGCTCAAGAGACCCGCCGCATGGAGGCGGAGATCAGGCTCAGAAAGATGGATCTGGAGCGCCTGGAGGCTGCCTTGGAGGCGCAGCGGGCAAGACTCCAATCCCGAATCCAGCAGGCCAGATGGGAGCTGGACAGGCTCATTGCAGAAAAAGAGAGGGCCAGCAAAGAAAGTGCAGAGAGGTTGGGCCTGAGGGAAGAGGGAATCCCGTCACAACTCTCTGCGCCCAAGGGCGAGTGAGGAGATGCCGGGCATGGAGCAGCATTTTGATGAGAAAAAAGGGCCCCCACTGAGGATGAGGCTTTTTGTGGCAGGAGACCAACCCAACTCCCGTGTGGCCAAAGCTACTCTTGAAAGAGTGTGCAGGGATCACCTTGAAGGGCGTTACAGTCTGGAGGTGGTGGATGTGCTTGAGGATTTCAGGATAGCCTTGGAGGAAAACGTGCTGGTGGCGCCTACCTTGGTGATCTATGAACCCTCTTCCCAGATCCGTATCGTGGGTGGCTTGAGCGATCCTTCCAGGCTCCTCAAGCTCCTGGGGATCCAGCGGAAGGGGGATTCAACATGAGCAAACACAAACCCACATACCAGCAGTTGGAGGCTCGCCTGGCCCAGCTGGAAGAGACCATGGAGGCCCTCCGTAGGGGCGAGGTGGACCTCGTTTTCGGGGAGAAATGCCCCTTCATCATAAGATCCCTGGAAGTCCAAGAGGCCCTGGAGGAAAGCGAGGAACGCTTCAGGTCCATCTGTGCGGTGGTCTCGGATTACCTTTACTCATTCAAGGTCAAGGAGGATGGCTCCCTGGAAGGGGAGTGGGTCTCGGACTCCTTCGTGAGGGTATTCGGTTTCACACTGGAAGAAGTGGATGCCAGAGGCGGTTGGCAAAGCATGGTTTATCCAGAGGATCTCCCTGGCATGCTCGAACATGCCCGGAAAGTGGCTTGCGGCCAGGTGGATGTCATAGAAACAAGGTTTGTGACCCGCTCTGGGGATATACGCTGGATAAGGGATCACGCCATACCAGTTTGGGACAAAAAGCATGAAAGGGTAGTAAGGATTTACGGGGCTGCCAAGGACATAACCCGGGAGAAAAGGTATGCCGAAAAGCTGGAGAGATCCTTAAAGCAATTGGAAGCCCTTTTGGAGACTGCAGAGGTCCTCATCGTCATGGCCGACCCAGAGGGGAAGATAGTTCTGTTCAACAGGGCCTGCGAGGAGCTGACGGGTTTCAAGAGGCAAGAGGTGCTGGGACGAGACCTTTTGGATCTGCTGGTGCCCCAAGAGTGGCACCCAACAGTTAAGGCCCGCTTCTCCAACCCACATGATCCAAGCCTCAGGCTCCCCCACCTCAATCCCTGCCGCACCAAAGAGGGCCTGGAACGCATGATCGAGTGGAGATGTTCTCCCCTTCCCTCCCCTGAAGGAGAAGCTCCGTACATCCTTGGCACAGGCATGGACATAACAGAGAGGCTCAAGCTGGAGCAAAATTTGAGAGACACCTACAGCCTCCTGGCCCACGTGCTCTCCACAAGCCCCATAGTGACCTATGTCCTGGCCCCTCGAGAGGGACAAACCCAGACCATTTGGATAAGCGACAACATAACCGAAATAACTGGTTACAGCGTGAAGCAAGCCATGGAGCCTGGCTGGTGGGAGGACAACCTGCACCCCGATGACCTGGACCAGGCCCTGGAGCTGAAAAACACCATGTGGAGCCGGGCCGGGAAAACCCTGACCCACAGATACAGGTTCCGCAGAAAAGACGGCAGTTACATGTGGGTGCGAGACGAGATCAGAATCCTGCGGAATGAAAGGGGAGAGCCTGTGGAGGCCATCGGGGCCTGGGTGGACATAACAGAACATGTGAACTCCAGAGAGGAGAAGGAGAAATTGCAGGCACAGCTTCGCCAGGCCCAGAAGATGGAGGCTGTGGGGAGACTTGCAGGAGGAGTGGCTCATGACTTCAACAACATGCTTACGGTTATCCAGGGTTATGCAGAGATTTGTCTTCAGAGGCTAAAGCCCGCAGATCCCCTGTACCAGGATATCCGTGAGATCTTGAATGCAGCAGGAAGATCCAGCGAGCTTACAAGGCAGTTGCTAGCTTTCTCCAGAAAGCAGATCATCTCACCCAGGAGCCTGGATATAAATGAGCAGCTCTTTGCCATGGAGAAGATGCTTCGAAGAATCGTGGGCGAGGATATCCTGCTGCAGATAAGTCCACAGGAGGACCTGTGGCCTGTGTTCATGGACCCGGCCCAACTGGACCAGGCCGTGGCTAACCTGGTGGTCAACAGCAGAGATGCCATGCCCTCAGGCGGCAAATTACTGCTAGAGACCCAAAACGTCTTGCTGGATGAAAAATACTGCCAAAGCCATCCGGGCTCTTCTCCAGGGGAGTATGTGCTTCTGGCCGTGACGGACACAGGCTGCGGAATGGACCGGGAGACCATGGAAAAAGCCTTCGAGCCCTTTTTCACCACCAAGGAGGAGGGCAAGGGAACAGGCTTAGGGCTTTCAACGCTCTACGGCATAATGAAGCAGAACAACGGCCTCATCCAGCTCTACAGCGAGCCAGGCCTCGGCACCACAGTGAAGCTTTACTTTCCCCGCTATGGGGGCCAGGAAGAGGTGCAAGCCGTGCCAAAAGCCTCTCTGCATGAGCCAAGAGGTTCTGAGACGGTTCTTTTGGTCGAGGATGAAGAGACTGTCAGGAAACTGGCAAGAACCATGCTGGAACAACTGGGTTACAAAGTACTTGAGGCTTCCAGCCCAGGAGAGGCCTTGACCATATGTGAAAAACACCAGGGGGAGATCCACCTGCTTCTTACAGACGTGGTCATGCCTCTGATGAACGGTAAGGAGCTCTCCCAAAGAATCCGGGCCATGAGGCCCTCGGTCAAGAGCCTCTTCATGTCAGGCTATACCACCAACACCGTATCCCATCACGGAGTACTGGAGAAGGGGGTGTGCTTCATACAGAAACCCTTCAACCGCCAAGACTTGGCCAACAAGGTAAGGCAAGCACTGGATCAAGCCCGAGAGGGCTCCCACACCTAACCCCCAAATCTTCTTTGACTTCCTGGCCCCGGGGTTTATCCCAGCCCCATAACATGCAAAAATAGACAAGACCCCGGGGAAAGGGGCCAGGCTCTTTGCTTTCCCATAGACTAGAGCTCCTGCTTTTTCCGGGGAAAAGAGGATCCCGCCCCAAGGGGCCTGATCCTCTTGAGAAACACAGGCCAAACAGAGTCATGGACATGAGCTCCAAGAGAATCTGGAGACTTCTGGACACAGGCTTTAGGAATGCCGCCGAGAACATGGCCCTGGATCAGGTTCTTCTGGAGTCCAGGGCTCGTGGTCTTGGTCCGGACACGCTTCGCTTCCTGCAGTTCTCAAGACCCTCTGCCCTGGTTGGCTACCATCAGCAGTTGGACCAGGAACTCAGGCTTGATTTTTGCCAGAGGCAAGGCATAGAGGTCAACCGCCGCATCACTGGCGGAGGTGCCATCCTCTTCGAGCCCAGCCACATAGGCTGGGAGATCATAGCCCATAGAGAAGACCCTGTCCTGGGGGGTTCCCCCGAACAGGTGGCCCGCAAGCTCTCAGAGATATTCTGCAGCGCCCTGCAAAAGGAATTTGGGCTTGCCCTCTGCTTCAGGCCCAGAAACGACATAGAAATAAGAGGACGAAAGATATCGGGCACAGGAGGTACTGCCGAGGGTAAGGCGTTTCTCTTTCAAGGCACCCTCTTGGTGGATCTGGACATATGGCAGATGCTGAGGGCCCTTAGAGTTCCCATGGAAAAGCTCAAAGCCCACGAGGTGGACTCCCTCATGGAAAGGGTGACCACCATGAAAAGGGAGCTGGGTTACCTGCCCCAGGCAGCCCACATAAAGGAGGCTTTGATCAAGGGGTTTGCCAGGGGCCTTGATGTGGAGTTCACAAGATCGGGCCTCACTGCCTGGGAGCAAGAGAGGCTTGAGGCCTTACTGCCCAGGTTCTCTTCACCTTCTTGGGTGGACAGGCGAAGCCATGTCTCCCAAAGCAGAAGCTTCATGAAGGCCCTTCACAAAGGAGAGGGAGGACTCATAAGGCTTCTTCTGGACATGGATCCTGCCAGGAAAAGAATCCGCTCTGCTGTGATCTCCGGAGATTTCTTCGCCTTTCCGGCAAGGGCTGTTTATGACCTGGAAAGCAGGTTCAAGGACGTGCCGGCCAAAATGGAGGAAGTGGAGAAGATCCTGAGCAGCTTTTTCTCAGAGGTCCCCAGCCCTTTCCCCTCCCTGGGAATGAGGGATTTTTCTGAGGCCTTTGCCAAGGCCCTGGGTAAGCTGCCATACCTGGAGCTGGGATTCTCTTTTCACGAGACCCATGAGCTTTTCCCTGTGGGGGGCAGCCTTGCCCAGGTCTTGAGCCACGGAATGGACTGGTTCTTGCTGCCATACTGTTCCAAGGATCTGACCTGCGAGCTTCGCCACTCGGATGGCTGTTATGAATGCGGGCTTTGCTCCATCGGAGAAGGCTATGCCCTGGCAAGGCAATATGGTCTCAAGCCCGTGACCGTGACCAGCTTCGAGAATCTCATGGAAAATCTGGAAAGCTTGAAAAACCAAGGCGCCAGAGGCTTTCTGGGCTGCTGCTGCGAAGGCTTCTATGTGAAGCATGCCCAGGAGTTCGAGCAGGCCGGTGTACCAGGGGTGCTTGTGGGCATGGACAGCACCACCTGTTACGACCTGGGCAAGGCCCGCGACGCATACCAGGGTGGCTTCGAGCACCAGACCCACATAAACCTGAGGCTCCTGAAAAAGGTATTGTCTCTGGCCCGGAGGGCAGCATGAGCATGGAGGAGCCAGTATGTGCCGGGAAATGGGACTTGGTTGTTATAGGGGGAGGCCCGGCCGGTTGCTCGGCGGCAAGGCAAGCGGCCTTGGGCGGCCTCAGGACCCTTGTGCTGGAGCGCCGCAAGGTGGTGGGCGAGCCTGTGCAGTGCGCCGAGTATGTGCCCATGGCCGTGGCCCTCAGGTTTCCCCGAACCTGCTGGGCACAAGAGGTAGAAGGCATGCACACATACCTGGAAGACAGGCTCCTGGCAGAGAACCACTGGCCAGGTGTTGTAATGCACAGGAACAGACTGGACCAAAAGCTGGCCCAGGAGGCCCAGGAGGCCGGGGCTCGCCTCATCAAAGGGGCCAGGGTGCAAAGGTTGGAAAACAAGAGGGTGAGCCTCTTTGTGCAGGGCCAATTCCTGGAGCTTGAGGCTCCTTTGTTCATAGGGGCAGACGGCCCCCTTTCCAAGGCCGCCCAGGCCCTGGGCCTTAGGCACAAGGCCTTTCTTTACGCTTTGCAGGTGAGAGCAGAATTGAAAACCCCTCTTTCCTGCACCCAGGTGCATTTTTGGCCTGCCTTCCAAGGGGGATATGCATGGCTTTTTCCCAAAGGGGACTGGGCCAATGTGGGGCTGGGGGTGGACAGATCTCAGGCCGGAAGAATATCCCAGCTTCTCGGCTGGTTCCTGGAAAAGCTCAGGCACAAAGGATTAGTGGGCAGGCTGGAGGGGCCTCCCACAGGAGGCCTCGTTCCAGTGGGAGGGCCTCATTCCATAACTGCCTCAGGTACCGTTTTGTTGGCCGGAGACGCCGCAGGACATACTGATCCTGTCACAGGAGGAGGCATCCCCAATGCCCTCATCTGCGGGGAGATGGCAGGCCTGGCGGCCCGGGAGGCCCTCTGCTCAGGAAATGCACAAAGACTGGGGGAATACGAGCAGAGGTGGAGGGACTTGCTTTTGCGTGGCCTTGAGCGGGCAGTGCGCCACCGAAAAAGCATGGAGCAGGACTGGCTCAAAGGCTCCTTTGAGGCCCTGGTGCGTTCCCACTGGGTGGCTTTCAGGGAGTATTTCTTGTGGGGGAGGAACTGAACAAGATGGCAGAGCCTCTCCAGGAACTCTTGAGAAAGGCCAGGGCCATCTCCAGGGAGCGCTTCGGAAACAGGATAACCCTTTGCCTTCCGGGCATGTTCATGGTAGATGGGAAAACAGGGCTTTACCCAGCCATCTCCATAACAGGAAGCAAGTGCACCCTGGGCTGTGACCATTGCCGGGGAAAGATCCTGGAGCCCATGCACGGGGTCAAGGACTCCAGGGAGCTGCTGGAGTTGTGTATGAGGCTGGAGGCAGAGGGATCCTTGGGCTGCCTGGTCACGGGTGGAAGCGACGCCCAGGGGAGGCTTCCATGGGGAGGATTCTTGGAGGGGCTGGAAAAGGTAAAGGCAGCCACAGGCCTTCACGTTTCAGTGCACTCGGGCATGGTGGACGGGCCCACTGCCAAGGCCTTGAAGGAAGCGGGGGTGGACCAGGTGCTGGTGGAAGTGGTGGGGGCTCAAAAGACATGGGCCTCCGTCATGCATCTGGAACAGGGCCTGGAGCTTCTGGAGGAGACTCTGGATGCGCTTTATGGCTGTGGGCTTAAGGTGGCTCCTCACATTGTGGCAGGTGTTCACGCAGGGCAGATAGTGGGGGAGAGAAAGGGGCTGGAAATCCTGAGGCGCTATCCTGTGGAGCTGCTGGTATGGGTGGCCTTCATGCCCCTAAAAGGCACGCCTCTTGGGCAGGCCGCATCGGCCAGCCCGGTGGAGGTGGCCAGACTCATAGCAGAAAGCCGTCTCATGTTCCCCGAGGCCTGCATAACCCTTGGTTGCGCCAGGCCCAGGGGCAGACGGAGACTGGAGCTGGAAAGATTGGCCCTGGAGGCAGGAGTGCAACGAATAGCCCTTTACAGCGAAGAGACGCTCAAGGCAGCCCGAGAGCTGGGGTTGGAAGTGGAGTTTCTGCCCACATGCTGTTCGGTGCCTGGGGAGATTCTGGGTGTTTCCATGGGTCAGGACACATCTGAAAGGGCCCAGTAAAAAATCCGAGGAGGAAATGGGAGAAGTGTCTGCGCAATCATCTGAGAGTCCTGAATTCCTGCGTATAAGTCTGGCTGCTGCCATGACCCTGGGCATGAAAACAGGCAGTTTTTACAGAAACGCCAGGCTGGAGTGTATAAACCTGCTCATGACCTATGGAGAGGGCTGTGCGGCCAATTGTGCCTACTGCGGCCTTCAGAGGGCAAGGCAGGGCACGTACGACAAGAAGAGCTTCATCCGGGTGGATTGGCCAGTGGTCTCCTTGGAGGAGATCATCTCCAGGTGCAAGACCAACCCCCAGGTGAAGCGCATCTGCCTTTCCATGATAACCAATGGCAAGGCGGTCAAAGATTCTGAAACCATACTGCAGATGCTTCATGAGGAACTTCCTGAGATCCCCCTTTCTCTTCTTTGTACACCCACGCTTCTTGGGCGTGAGCACCTGGGAAGATACAGGGCCATCCCAGTGGACAGGCTTGGCATAGCAGTGGACGGGGCCACCCCTGAGATCTTCGACAGGTTCAGGGGCAAGGGGGTCAGGGGGCCGCACAGATGGGAGAAGTACTGGGAGCTCTTCCAGGAGGCCTTGGAGGTCTTCGGCCGGGACCATGTGGGAATCCATCTCATAGTTGGGCTGGGAGAGACAGAAGAACAGATGATAAGGCTCATGGACAGGATCCGCAAACAAGGAGGCTCCACCCATCTTTTCAGCTTTTTCCCCGAGCCAGGATCCCAACTAAAGGAGCATCCACAGCCCCCTGTGGGACAGTATCGCAGGTGCCAGCTGGCCAGATATCTCATAGACCAGGACCTGGCAGAGGCCAGGGATTTCTCATTCAACGAGAAGGGGCAGATAGTCTCCTTTGGATTGAGCCCGGTGGAACTGGAAAGGGTGATCGCCTCTGGGCTTCCCTTCATGACAAGCGGCTGCCCCGGGCCTGATGGCAAGGCGGTTTGCACCAGGCCTTATGGAGACTGTGCACCAGGTGAGGACATAAGGAGTTTCCCTTTCCAGCCGGAGCCCGAGGACCTGGCCCTCATAAGAACACAGCTTTCGCAATATTGAGCTTGCTTAAGGCCGATACGGCTTACGGGCAAGTCTACCAGAAGCTTGTGTAACCCAAGAATGTTGTTTGTCTCTGGCAGGAGGGGTTTTCCAGCTGCGGTTGCAAAATCAAAACAATAGAGGGAGGGGCTTGGCCCCTCCCCCACAAGGTCAAAAACAAGGCCTCTTAAGCGCTGGGTTGGGCCGTGAACACAGCCAAGATGTCATCAACCAACAAGTCGATCTCACTCTCCATTTCTTCCAAAATATCCGAAAGTCCGTCAGCCGGATCCGTATCATCTGTAAAGTAACTTACATCAACCCCTTTCCCCTCGGCTTTCTGAACCCTCTTTTCATATGTGCTTCCAAACTTGTTCATGGCCCTATCCCTGGCCCGGTTCCTTTTGGCGTCATTGGGCTTCTGCAGGTTTTGGGCCTCTGCCTTAAGCAGGCTGAAGGCCTTTTGCCCGGCAGCCCTCAAAAGCTCTGCCCCGAGGTTGACGGAACGGTTGTCCGTATCATCCACGCCGCTTAAGACCAGCTCTACAACGTCGGTGACCCGATCCTCGATCCAGGCGATGAGTTCGTCCAGATCTTGGAAGTTGACGGTCCCATCGGATACGTCTATATTCAGCCCGAAGGGAAAATCGCAATTGTCAGAATTCTCTGCTGCAGTCCACCTGTCTGTGAACTGGCTCTCGGCCTCTGACAAAAAGGCATCCAGATCAAAACCATCCGGATTTTTGAGCTCCGAAGCCTCTCCATAGAAGAGCTTTTTCACGAAGATGCTGGCAGCATTGACTTTTTTTGACTGGCACTGAGCAGTTGGATCCGGTTTGGCAGCAAGGCCATCTCCTGCCAAGGCCAAAACCAGAACAAGTGAAACCGCAACAAAGATCCCCGCAGTCTTTCTCATGGCTTTTCCCTCCTGAGATCAGATCTTTCCACCTGTGGTGGCGTTAATGTCTTTCTTGCAACAATAGTGCCAGGACCAATGAATTAATTTCTCCCCTTTGCAGCCCGGGCCGATTCATGCCTGAATCTAGTATCCAGGCATACACAGAAAATCTGGGCAGCGAGTTTAAGAAGGCCTGGCTGGTAGGTGTTAACTCATCGATATTTTGGGATAAAATCTTCCTAGGCCCAACGGTCTTACCTACCCTTTCCAACTGCGCCCGCATTCCAACCCCAATAGGAGACCAAGCAGAAATCTCTCAGAAGAAAAATCTCTGACTCCAAGATTCAGAGGCTCCTTTATGACAAAAAACGGCACATCTGGGAAAAAAATTTCATGGTGTGAATGCCTCTTGGAATCCCAGATGATCAGACTCAGGCCTTGCTCAAGAGGAACATATGGGCCTGCCATGGGGCCAGATCCACGAAGAGCCCCTCCTGGAGCATCTTTAGGCCCTCTCTTCTGTACGTCTCCCCACCCACCAAGTCTTGCAGAATCCAATGGCCCAAACCCAGATCTTCCCAGGGAAGCCTTAAGAGCCCTTGTGAGGGGCTCCCGCTGAAGTTCAAGACAAAGGCCAACCTCTCCCCCTGTTTTTCCCAGGCCCAGGCCAGCAGGTTCTGGAAGCTAGTGTTGTCAGGCCAGCCGGCCACCCGGCAAATTTTCCAGAATCCTGAGGGAGGCAACACCCGGCGATACAAACGGGAAATCAATTTGTAAATCTTTTCTATCTGATCATTGCTGGGCTCAGGCGGGGCAAGTCCCATCTGGATTGGAAGTCTCTTTTGTTTTCCTTCCCACTGGCCGTGATAAAAAAGCTTGGCCCCGGGCACTGTGGCCAGGATCAAAGCAGCAGCCCTGTGTTTCTCTGGTGTCAGAATCCCTGCAGCCCTAGGCTCGTCATGGTTTTCCAGGAAGCGAAGGACTCTTTCTTGAAAGCCTGAGATCCTCTCCAGGTGATCCAGCAGGCTTTGAGCCTTGTCATGGATGAGTCGGTCATAAAAGACCTTGTCATAACAAAGATCAAAGCCCAGCTTGAGAAGCTCCTCTTCCAGGCCCCAGTAAACTTCTGCCAAAAGCAGCAAATGGGGATGACTCTGGCGCAGGCCCCTGATGATCTGGGTCCAGAACTCCTCAGAAAGGGGCTCCCCTGCTCTTTCTGCCCAGGTCATCTCGAAGACCTTGTCCAAAAGCAGCATGGCCATGTCGCAGCGAAGCCCGTCACACTGATCAGCAATGGAACGCAGAACATCCAAAGAGGCTTGCCTAAACCCGGGGTTGAAGACATTCACCTGGAGGGTATCCCTCCATGGGGGAAAGAAGGGATCTCTTCCATGAGCAAATATGCGCCCGCCCAGATCCACGAAACTTTGGGGCTCTTGGTCCATGTCCTCCTGGTTTGCCTCCAGCAGGTACTCGGGATGTTCTTCCACCCATGGATGATCCAGGGCCACATGATTGGGCACATAATCCAGGATCAGGCGGAGGCCTCTTCTTGCCAGCATTTCCCTGGCAATGGCCAGGCCTTCGGGCCCTCCCAATCTCTTGTCTACCACGTACCTCTTGATTGAATAGGGTGACCCCACCACCCATTTCCTTTCCAGGTTTCCGAACTCCTTTTCCATCTGAGCCCGCAGGCCCTGATCCTCCCATGCCATCCTGGCCGAAGCAGGGCTTCTTTCCCAGACTCCCATGAGCCAGACTCCATCCAGGCCCTGCTGTGCAAGTCTGTCCCACTCCTTCTCTGGCACACAGGCCAAATCCACATGCTTCCCCTCTTTGCTGCTCAACTCCTCCAGCCAGGCCCAGGTGTGGATCTCATACAAGAGGGGCTCTCTGGGCCAGGGACCCGAAACATCACATCTCCTCCAGGTCTTTCCATCCTGCAAAGCCAAATCGAATCTGGGGGCCTCTTCTTCTTTTTTCTCCCGTGGAGCATGGGGATTCCTCCCGTACACCCAGGTTAGCCGCGAGAGCCATTCAAGGATGCCCGGCCCCAGGAGTTTCGGGTTTAGTCTCCAGCGCCAGTTTCCTTCGGTGGTGGAGGGTCGGTTCATGCGGGCCTCTTCCCCGAGGCCCAGGATGTCCTGCATTGGCACAATCACGGTTTCTGCCACTGACATCATGGCCAGCCTGATCATTTCCCTGGGCAGCTCCTGCGGGGATATTTCCTTTCCCAGGTAAAGGAAAAGGTTTCTTTTCTCCTCAACAGTGGCTTCCTTTTCAAACCAGCCCCTCATGGTATTGTTGTCGTGGGTGCCGGTGTAAACAATGCTGTTGACCGTGTGATTGTGTGGAAGATAAGAGTTTTGGGGGAAATTCCCTGAAAAGGCGAATTGCAAGACCCTCATGCCAGGTATGCCCATACGATCCATCACTTCTCTGACATCCGAAGTTATGACGCCCAGGTCCTCTGCTATCAAGGATTCCTTGGGAAACATGCAGAGGATCTTCTCAAGAAGGGCCTCCCCTGGCGCCTTCACCCATCTGCCCTTGACAGCCGTGGGCTCTGAGGCCGGAATCTCCCAATAACCCAAGAGCCCCCGGAAATGATCTATACGGATCTGATGGAACCACTTGAGATTCTGCCCTATTCTCTTGAGCCACCAATGGAAACCCCTTTTTTCCAAGAGTTCCCACCTGTAGATGGGGTTACCCCACCTCTGGCCCGTGGTGCTGAAGTAATCAGGAGGCACGCCTGCCACCACCTCTGGGTTTCCATCCTCATCCAGGTAAAACAGCTCAGGGGCTGCCCATACATCGGCGCTGTCATGGTTGACGTAAATGGGCACATCCCCTATGAGCCTTATATTCTTTCGGCCACAGTTCTCTCTTAGATCTTCCCACTGGCGGAAAAAGAAAAACTGTAAGATCCTCTCCCTCTCCAGATCTGGAGCCAACTCCCCACGGGCCTTCTCCAGTGCCCCAGGCTCCCTCCATTTGAACTCCTGGGGCCAGCTGACCCAGGGACTGCCTCCATGTGCGGCCTTGAGGCAGATGAAAAGCACGTAGTCTTCCAGCCAGTCCTTCTCCCTCTGGCAAAAGGCCCTGTACTGGGTCCATAGCCTGTGTGATGCACAGAAGTTCTTGGAGGCCTTCTCAAGCAACCCCTTTTTATATGGGATCACCTCCTCGTAAGCGCATGTTTCCACAGGAAACTCCGGGATCTCGGCCGTGTCTTCCCGGCTCAGCAACCCCCAGGCTGCAAGCACCTCGGGGCTAACCAAACAAGGGTTGCCTGCCATGGAGGAAATGGTGCTGTACGGAGAGTTTCCACTTAAGGGATCCGTGGGGTGCACGGGCAAGACCTGCCAGCAGCTCAGGCCTGCCTGGGCTAGCAGGTCAGCAAAACTGTAAGCCCAGGGCCCCAAATCCCCGATGCCGAAATGCGAAGGTAAAGAAGTGATATGCAGCAAAACCCCGCCTGATCTCCTGGCCATGCGGCAACCTCCTGCGTACCAATGGCTCACACTCTAAGGCAGCCTGAAAACAGGAGCAAGCCCCAACAACCACTGCCTTAGATCTTGTGGGGAACCGGGATTCGAGGGTAACCTGTTGTGGCTAAAAAAGGACTCTTGGGGGGAGGTCTCAAGTGGAAACACTCCAGCTGGATTTCAAAGTGGAGAGGCTGGGACATGGCAGGTTTGAGTCTTCCATGAGCGGGGTTCGCTTCGTGGAGGACACACACAGGATACTGTTTCATTCCCGGCCGGATCAGATAACAGACTGCTTGGAACAGGCTCAGAGTCCTCCTTCCATGGAGGCAGCCGGCCCAAGAAGACTTCTTTTTTTCGAGCCTGGCAAGACCCGCTGCGCCATAGTCACCTGCGGGGGGCTCTGCCCAGGCATTAATGATGTTATACGGTCCATAGTGCTTTGCCTCCATTACCACTACGGCATATCCCCAGTGCTGGGCTTCAGGTACGGTTACGAGGGATTGAATCCAGGTTTCGGCCACCCTGTGGAAGAGCTTTCCCCTCGGGTGGTGGACAGGATACACCAGCTGGGCGGCACCATGCTGGGCTCTTCCAGGGGGCCACAGGAAGTTCCTCTCATGGTGGATACCTTGGAAAAATTGGGCGTGCAGGTGCTCTTCACCATAGGAGGGGATGGAACCTTGAGGGGCGCCCATGCACTGGCCCAGGAGATAAAGAAGAGGGATCTGGCCATATCCGTGATAGGAGTTCCCAAGACCATAGACAACGACATCTCCTTCATTGAGCGTTCTTTCGGGTTCGAAACAGCCGTGGCAAAGGCCAGAAGAGTAACCCAATCGGCCCATACAGAGGCTGTAAGCGCAAGAAACGGTATCGGGCTCGTGAAACTCATGGGCAGGGAATCCGGCTTCATAGCCGCTTTCACGGTGCTGGCTGACAATGACGTGAACTTCTGCCTGGTGCCAGAGGTGCCTTTCACACTGGAGGGTTTTCTCAGAGCCCTGGAGGAGCGCATGAAAAGGAGAGCACACGCGGTTGTGGTGGTGGCCGAAGGAGCCGGCCAGGAACTCATGGGAGGCTCCCCTGAGAGGGATGCCTCGGGCAATCCCAAGCTTGGAGACATAGGCTTGTTCTTGAGGGACAGGATAAGAACACATTTCAGGGAAAAAGGGATCCGCATAGATCTCAAATACATCGATCCCAGCTACACCATCAGAAGTGGCCTTCCCAATGCCCAAGACGCAGCCTTCTGCCTTCTTCTGGGGCATCATGCAGTGCACGCTGCCATGAGCGGAAGAACAGACATGGTGGTGGGATACTGGAAAGGACACTTCACACACGTGCCTATCCCCCTGGCCGTCTCCTCCAGGAAGCGCATAGACCCCAAGGGGCACCTATGGGAGAGCGTTCTGGCGGTCACGGGGCAGCCCAGGGAGCTGTGATGTTGGGAAAAGAATCCCTCAGGGGCCGCAAGACCAAGATAATCTGCACCATAGGCCCGGCATCCCAGGATCAGAGTGTCATGCAGGGCCTTATCCGGGCAGGCATGGATGTGGCCCGCCTCAACTTCTCCCACGGGGACGAGAAGTGGCATGAAGAGGTGGTGGCCCAACTCAGAAGAGCCTCTGAGCGCTGTGGTAAACACATCACCCTTCTGGGGGATCTCCCAGGCCCCAAGCTCCGGATAGGGAGGCTGGCCGTTGAACCCATTTGGCTGGAAAAGGGTGGTGAGCTGACAATAACCACAGCCCCCTTGCTGGGAGACAAGCATGGTTTCAGCGTGGAACTGCCGAACCTTCCCAGGAAGCTGAGGCCTGGCAACAAGGTGTTTCTAAACGACGGCATGATAGGCCTGGAAGTCCTAGAGATAAGAGGAGATGAGATCCGTTGTGTGGTGACTTCAGGAGGAGAGCTTAGGTCCCACAAGGGTCTCAACCTGCCAGGCGTGGATCTGGGCATAGATGCCTTTACACCCCGGGACAGGAAGTGGCTGGAATTTGCTCTCGAAAACGGCCTCCATGTCCTGAGCCAGTCCTTCGTGGAAAGCGCCATGGACCTGAAAAAGGTGCGCAGGGCCGCCAGAGAGCTGGGCAAGGAGATTTTTCTGCTGGCCAAGATAGAGCGTGGCAGGGCCTTGGAGAATCTTGATGAGATCCTGCAAGAGGCAGACGGGATAATGATCGCCAGGGGGGATCTGGGTGTGGAGATGCCCATAGAACAGGTCCCCCTCATACAGAAGGAAATAATCAAGAAGTGCAACACCCTTGGCAAACCTGTGATCACAGCCACCCAGATGCTGGAGTCCATGACAGAGCACCCCAGACCAACCCGTGCTGAGGCCACAGACGTGGCCAATGCCATCCTGGACGGAACCGACTGTGTCATGCTCTCGGCAGAATCCGCAGCCGGGCGCTATCCGCTGGAAGCCGTCGAGACCCTGGAGCGCATAGCCCGGGAAGTGGAGGCCAGCCAGTCCTGGATCCGGCAGGAATACAGGGAAAAGAAAAAGCCCCTTGAGCCCAGGGATCTACTGGCAGCTGCCGTGGGAGCTGTCCTGGAGAGGACCCAGCCTGTGGCCATCTTTGTGCCCACCAGAACAGGGGCCACGGCCCGAAGCATAGCCACATTCAGACCTCTGCCATGGGTTGTGGCAGTGAGTTCCAGCCTCGAGACCTTTGAATCTCTCTGCCTCACCAGAGGGGTCCACCCTGTTTGGGAACCAGAGCATCCAGGGGACTGGAAAAATTACATACGCAAGTGGCTGGAGCAAAAGGGAATCCCCCGTGGGCTGGTGATTCTGACTGAGGGTCCTTCTTCCCTCCATCCCCAAGCCAACCACAGGGTGGAGATATTGGAAACGGCCTGATACAGCACCCCGGGAGATTCCTTCCCGCAGGAGCAATCAAAGACCAACCCCCATCATTGGCCTTGAGCTTTGGGCTCAGAGCCCCATCCTCAAGTTAAACTCGGCTCCCATCATTCACTTTTGGTGAACTACAGAGGCTGGCTGTTCCTGGCCATGGATTCCCTCTGCCTCATCAGGCTCAAGGCCCTCATGAGTCCCAGAGTGGATGCGTCATGGTCCCCTTGAGCCGCAGCCCCCTGCAACTCCTTGAGGATCCTGCCTGCCAGTTGCTTACCCAGCTCCACTCCCCACTGGTCAAAACTGAAGATGTTCCATATGACCCCCTGCACGAAGATCTTGTGCTCGTAAAGGGCGATTAGGCTGCCCAGCACCTTGGGGGTGAGCTTTGGGAAAAGAATGGTGTTGGAAGGACGATTCCCCTCGAAGCTTCTGTAAGGAGCCAGCCTTTCTATTTCCTGGGAAAAGAAACCCTGGGAGGCCATTTCCTCCTGGACCTCTTGGAGGCTCTTGCCCATCATGAGGGCCTCTGTCTGGGCCAGAAAATTGGAAAGCAGGATGTCATGATGAGCCCCCACCGGATAATGGCTCAGGGCCGGGGCTAGAAAATCCGCGGGCACCAGTTTTGTGCCCTGGTGAAGAAGCTGGAAAAAGGCATGCTGCCCGTCTGTTCCAGGTTGCCCCCAGAGGATGGGAGCTGTCTCGTAAGAGACCCGGCGGCCCGCCCTGTCCAGGGCCTTACCGTTACTCTCCATGCTGGCCTGCTGGAGATAGGCGGGAAACTTCTCCATGGACTGGTCATAGGGGATCACGGCCTCTGTATGGGTGCCAAAGAAATTATTGTACCAGATGGATATGAGAGCCAAAATGACCGGGATGTTTCTCTCCAGGGGGGTATCTCTGAAATGTAGATCCATCTCGTGGGCTCCCTGGAGAAGTTCCTGGAACCTATCAAAGCCTATGTAGCATGCCAAAGACAGGCCTATGGCGGACCAAAGGGAGAATCTTCCTCCCACCCAATCCCAAAACTCAAACATGTTGGCAGGATCTATTCCGAAAGCCTTCACCCTGTCGGCTTGGGTGGATATGGCTACGAAGTGCCGGGCCACATGAGCTGGATCTTTGGCCCTCTGGAGGAACCATTGTCTTGCCGTATGGGCATTGGTCATGGTCTCCTGTGTCGTAAAGCTCTTGGAGGAGATCATGAAGACAGTGGCCTCTGGATCCAAGCCTTCCAGGGTTTGAACGATATGGGCCCCATCCACATTGGAGACAAAGTGCAAAGAAAGCCTTGGGTGGGCGTAAGGTCTCAAACACTGGGCTGCCATGCGAGGCCCCAGATCGGAGCCCCCGATTCCTATGTTTACTATGTCCCGGATGGGTTTTCCCGTGTATCCCAACCACCTGCCCGAGCGCACATCCTGGCAGAAGACTTTCATCTTCTCCCAAACCGAGCGCACCCGAGGCATCACGTCGCGGCCTTCCAACAAAACAGGTTCTCCAGAGAGATTTCTTAGGGCCACATGGAGCACTGCCCTGCTCTCTGTTTCGTTGATGGCCTCTGCAGAAAACATGCTTCCTATGGCCATCTCCAATCTGCACTCCCTGGCCAGATCCATCAGAAGCTCCAGAGTCCTCCCAGTCAACCTGTTCTTGGAAAAATCCACCAAGATCTCATCTCCGAACCAGAGGGAGAACCTCTGGAATCTCCCCGGATCCTCCAGAAAAAGATCCCTCATGTGCAGATCCTTGACCTCTTGGAAGTGCTGCTTCAACCTGCTCCAGCTCTGGGTGCTGGTGGGATCGATCCTGGCCAGCATGGCATACCTCCTTGGCCAGGCAAGTATAACACGCTCGGGCCACTCCAAGCACCAATGGCAGATCCCATAAATGAAGAAATCCGGCCCACTGCAGGAACAAGATCAGGGCTGAGCCAGGGGTATGTTCCAAAGACTTGGCTTTTCTTTGCCCCGAGATGTAGGGAAGCTAGGGAAGAAACGGGGCCCTTATCAGCTCGGGCCCCTCTTTAGAATGGCAAAGAAACTCATTCGATGGTTACCTTGTGACCATGGATGGTTTCCCTGAAGGGCACCGTCACTGTCAAAAGCCCTGATTCAAACTTGGCCTTGGCCTCTTGGGGCTTCACCTCATGGGCCAACATGAAACAACTCTCATACCTTAAGGAGTCTGCTTCGGCCCTGACACAAAATCCGGCAGTGCCCATATCCAGCTCTACGCTGTCTTTGGATGCTCCTGCCAGGTCCACCTCGATTCGAAATCCGCTGTCGTCTTCGTCGTGCATGATGTTGACCAAAGGCACCACTACCCTCTTTCTATCGGCTGCCATGTCAACCACCTCCTTTTCATGCTTTGCCCCGCCTTGCAGCAGGGACTTTTAAGAAACCTTTTGATTAACAGATTAAAAGGCCCATAAAACAGGTCAAGAGCCCAAAAAAATTTTTTACAGTTCACCTTCTTCAGGCAAATTCTTTTGCCCTAAGTGCACAAGCCTTTTGCTTGACACCCGAAGAGGCGGTGTCTACCATCCTCTGGGTGCAGGAGTTGCTTTTGCACTCCCTACAAGACCAGGCTCACAAAATCAGCTGGAGGTGAGAATCATGAAAAAGCTGTCAAGCAAATTACTCTTTTGGATCATTGGGTTGATGGCCGGGACTGTCGCTTTTCTACCGGCCTCTGGCTCCAGGGCCCAGGGTTCGGGGGAGACCCTCAAGATCGTGGTGCCTTACCCAGCTGGGGGAGGCTCGGATGTGGTGGCCAGAATCCTGGCCGAGAAGCTCAAGACCTCCTTGGGCAGACCAGTGATTGTGGAGAACAAGCCCGGAGCCGGAGGACGGGTGGGCACCGAGTACGCCAAGGGGCTTCCTGCTGACGGAAGCTCCATGCTTGTGGTGAACCCCGCCCTCTTTGTCGTGAACCCAGCGGTTTATAGCAAGCTGGGCTATGACCCGGACAAGGACTTCCAGCCCTTATCCCAGATCACCATTTACCAGTTCGTGCTTTCGGTTCCAGCTTCTTCCCCGGTTAAGGACTTCAAAGGGCTCCTCAATTGGATCAAGGAGCATCCCAAAGAGGCCAATTTCGGCTCTCCTGCTGCGGGAAGCCTTCCCCACTTTTTCGGCCTCATGGTGAGCAAGTATGCCGGGGTGGAACTGGTGCATGTGCCATATAATGGCTCCGCCCCTCTGGTTACTGCCTTGATGGGGGGCCAGATTCCCATGGGCATAGACACCTACGAGGCCCAGTCTCCGCACCATCCCGAAAAGATAAGAATCTTGGCCACAGCCGGCACCAGCAGGAAACACCCGCAGATCCCCACCTTTCTGGAGCTGGGTTTTCCCGAAATCCAGGGAGTGGGCTGGAACGGGCTGGTGGTGCCTGCCAAGACCCCCAAAGACATAGTGAATCGCCTGAGCAAGGCAGTGATGGAAGTCATGAAGAGCCCGGATGTGGGCTCCAAGATCAAGGAGTTGGGGGTGGATCCCACGGGCACAACACCAGAAGAATTCGCCAGAATAATTCAGGAGGATAGAAAACGCTGGGTGCCTGTCATTCAGGCCTCTGGATTCAAGCCTGAGTAATAGAACTTCTTGGCCAGCTGGAGCGACTCAGGTGTGAAGATCAAGATCCAACACAGAAAAGAGCTCTTTTCAGGATTACTTTTCACGGGGTTCGGACTGGGCGGGCTTTTGCTTTCCCCTGGTTATAGAATGGGAACCGCGGCCAGAATGGGTCCAGGTTACTTCCCGTTCATGGTGAGCCTTTGCTTGATGGGGATAGGCGTGGTTGTATGTCTTCGTTCCTTGAGGAGACACTCTGCCCAGATCCAGGATTTACAGGCAATTCAATGCCGCCCCCTGCTTTTGGTCTTGGGGACCGTGTTTTTCTTCGGCCTGGCCTTAAGACCCCTGGGCCTTTTGCTTTCGAGCTTTCTTCTGGTTCTTGTCTCCAGCATGGCCCACAGGAACTGGAGTCTCTTGGAGTCTTTGCTCAATGCCGCGGTGCTTGCCATCTTGGTGACAGCCCTTTTTGTCTATGGCCTGGGCATGCCCCTGGGTGTGTGGCCGCATTTTTTTGGAAACACAGGATAGGAGGAAAGGCTTGGAGCTTCTGGCCAACTTAGCCCTGGGTTTCCAGAGCGTGGCTTCCCCCCAGAACCTCTTGTACTGTTTTCTGGGCGTCTTCATAGGAACCCTCATCGGAGTCCTGCCTGGCATAGGACCGGTGCAAACACTGGCCATCTTGCTTCCCACAACATTTGCCCTTCCACCGGTTTCGGCCCTCATCATGCTGGCCGGGATATACTACGGAGCCCAGTATGGGGGTTCCACCACCTCCATCCTGGTCAACTTACCTGGAGAAGCCTCCTCGGTGGTCACCTGTCTGGACGGCTATCAAATGGCCAGACAGGGCAGGGCAGGGGCTGCCCTGGCAATATCAGCATGGGGCTCGTTTCTGGCTGGTTGTTTTGCAACGCTTGTGCTGGCCTTTATGGCCGTTCCCCTTGCCGAACTGGCCCTGGGCTTCGGCCCGGCCGAGTACTTCTCCCTCATGGTCTTTGGGCTTCTGGGATCGGTTGTGTTGGCCTCAGGATCAGTCTTGAAAGCAGTGGGCATGATTCTCTTGGGTCTGCTCTTGGGCATGGTGGGCACAGATGTCACAAGCGGCATCCAGAGATTCTGTTTTGGTGTGCCGGAGCTGGCCGATGGAATCGGTTTTGTTTCCCTGGCCATGGGGCTTTTCGGGATCTCACAAATCCTGGCAGCCCTGGAGAAAGAAGAAAAAAGGGAGCTCTTGAAGCAGAGGCTGGCAGGCTTCTGGTTGGGCTGGAAGGACATAAAAGAAGCTTTTCCAGCAGTTGTGAGGGGAACCCTTTGCGGCTCTCTTCTGGGTATTTTGCCGGGAGGGGGTGCCATCTTAAGTTCTTTCAGCGCTTATATGCTGGAAAAGAAGAGCTCCAAAGAGCCAGAGAGCTTCGGCAAGGGAAACATTAGAGGAGTTGCTGCCCCTGAGTCGGCCAACAATGCTGCAGCCCAGACCTCCTTTGTGCCTCTTCTGACCCTGGGCATACCTCCCAACGTGGTCCTGGCCATCATGGCCGGAGCCATGATGATCCACGGAATCCAGCCCGGCCCAAGGGTCATAAGTTCCAATCCGGCCCTTTTTTGGGGCGTGATTGTGTCCATGTGGGTGGGGAACCTGATGCTTCTGATCTTGAACCTGCCCTTGATCGGTATTTGGGTCAGGGTGCTTTCCGTGCCTTACAGGCTGCTTTACCCTGCCATACTGCTTTTTTGCTCGGTGGGGATCTACGCGGTGAACAACAACAGCTTCGATGTGGGTCTTACGGCCCTGCTGGGTCTTCTGGGATACGTTTTCCTGCACCTGGAATGCGAGCCAGCTCCGCTGATTCTGGGCTTTGTGCTGGGTCCCATGATGGAGGAAAATCTAAGAAGGGCCATGCTCATCTCCAGGGGGGATCCTTCCATTCTGCTCACAAGACCCATGTCTCTGGCCTTCTTGATCTCGGCAGCCCTCTTGCTCTTGCTCATGGCATTGCCGGCGATCCGCAAAGGCAGACAGCAGGCCTTTGAAGCCGAGGAGGAGGAAGGGCTTTGAATTCTGGGGGTAGAGCATCCAGGGGAAAGGGGTTCTCATGACTGAAATCGAGGTCTTGGCAGCGGATTTTCTTGTCCTGGGAGGAGGGGCTGCAGGGTGCATGGCAGCCATAAAGGCAGCCGAGGCTGTGCCTGCCCTGGATGTGGTCTTGTTGGAAAAGGCCGAGATATCAAGGTCTGGGGCGGCAGGCAGGGGAATGGACGCCCTGAACAATGTGGTGGTCCCGGGCGTTGCCACGGTGGAGGAATACATTGAGGCCATCCAGATGGTGACAGAGGGCATCTTGGATCCCACCATAAGCCAGGTCATAGCAGAGAGATCTTTTGAGATGTTGAGGAAACTTGAGGATTGGGGCTGCGAGTTTCCGAGGGATTCCAAGGGACAGTACATAGTAGGGTCTTTCCACCCCAAGGGTCGCTTTTTGGTGGAGATGAGAGGGGACCTGAAGAAAATCCTGGCCCAAAGGGTGCAGGCCACCAGCACCAGAGTCTATAACCGGCACGTGGCATTGGCTCTCATCAAGGAGGGGGAGCATGCTGCAGGGGCCGTGGCATTGGATCTGAGGAAAGGGGTGCTGAGGGCCTTCTTGGCCCCGGCCGTGCTGTTGGCCATGGGAGGGGCAGCCCGCATAGGCCTGCCCAATACCGGGTACCTGCACGGCACCTTTGACTGCCCATGGTGCAATGGAGAGGCCTGGAAGATGGGGTTTGAAGCAGGGGCAGAGCTCACAGGCTTCGAGTACACGGCCACATCCTCCATGACCAAGGATTTCAACGGCCCGGGCCTCTCCACCTTCATAAGACACGGGGCCTGGCTGGTCAACGGGCTGGGCGAGCGTTTCATGGAGAAATACGATCCCATGGGGATGGAGAGGGCTCCTGCAGGGCTGAGGGCTAAGGCCATGCTAGAGGAGATCCGCTGTGGCAGAGGCCCCATAGGTTTTTCTTGCACACACCTGCCTGAAGAGACCATCCGCCTCATAGAGGAAGGTATCTTCGAGACAGAAAGGCCCACCATGAGGGACTATTTCACGAAAAAGGGTCTGGATCTGAGGCGGGATCCCGTGGAAGTGGTCATGAGTGAGGTTTACTTGTGCGGAGGGCATGGACTTGCGGGCTTCGTGGGAGATCATTTTGGAGAAACAACCGTAAAGGGACTCTATGCTGCTGGGGACTGTCTGGCCAACCCGTACGGGTTTCTTGTAGGGGCAATGGTGATGGGAGAGGCGGCAGCCCAAAGGGTTGCCTTATTGAGAGAGGACAGGCCCCAAAACCCGGGCCTGAAGGAAACCCTGGATCGTGTGCAGGAGACTCTGGCAAGACACCAGAAGGGGAAACTTGGGGTTTCTGTCAGGGAATTCGAGTACAAGTTCAGGAGGCTTGTCAATGAGTACGTGGCGCCTCCCAAGTCACAGCTCAAGCTCACAAGATTTTTGCGGGAAACCGATGGCATGTTGCTGGATCAGGAGGATCTTCCAGCCAGGCAGCCCCACGAGGTCATGAAGGTCATGGAGGCCAAGGCCGGGCTCTTCTCGGCCCGCATGGCTGCCTTGGCCTCCCTCTACAGGACAGAAAGCCGCTTCGGACTTTACCATCAGAGGCTGGACTTCCCTCAAAAAGATGACCTGAACTGGAAAACCAGGGTGATTCTCTCTCCAGGGCCCCAAGCTCCTGTGGCCAGGAAGGAGAGGCCGTGAACCTGAGAATAGATAAAGAGATCTGTATCAGATGTGGTGCCTGCGTGGAGCACTGCCCCGGAGACGTGCTATATCTGGATGAGGAAGGATTTCCCCTGGAAAGATATCCGGAGGATTGCTGGTACTGCGGGGTTTGTCAGGCCGAGTGCCCTGTGGATTGCATCGAGCTACTCTTCCCCTATCTGATCCGCTGAGCCCTCTGGCCCCTATCACCCAAAATCAGTGCACCATGCTTCCCAATCTGAGGATGCCCTGGGCGAAACTCATTTCTGCTCCAATGTAGCATGATCTTCCCTATGGACTGCTTGGCCTCTGCTGGCCTGAAATTGGGTGGAGATAAGGGGAATTGGAAGAGCTAAGCCTTAAAAGCAGATCTGCTTAACAAAGGGTCTCATTCTCCCTCCAGCAGGGAGAAGACCCTTACAGGCTCGTCTATACCTTTGAGGCTCACCAGGCCCTTGTCATACACTGGCCAAAGCCCTTGTATTAGCCTGGCAGTCTCTTCGCCTATGAGGATTTCCCCTCCTTTGGCATGGGCTGCCAGGCGCGCGGCCAGGTTTGTCACAGGACCGCTGGCCGTGTAGGTCATGCGTGTGCCCAGGGAGCCCTTGAAACGGGTCATTCCCACAAGAGCCACCCCGGAATTGAGCCCCATGTTGACCCTCACTGGTTCAACTCCTTCTTTAAGACGCGCGTTGTGCTCACGGGTTAGCCCATGGATGTCAAAGGCTGCCTTCACTGCGTTTACTGCATTGGTGCGTGCATCATGATCCTTGAAAACGATCATCAGGCCGTCGCCTGCTGTCTCCACTATGTCTCCATGGGATCTCTGGATGGGATCTACAAAGGTGGAAAAGAGCTCTTCCACCAGTCGGTTCACCTCTGTATCCGGACGGCTGGCGCTCAGGCGTGTGTAATCCTCCAGGTCAAGAAACAATACTGTCACAGCCCTCTTTTCCTTTTCCAGGTTGGCCATCTCTGGGTTTTTCTCAACTATGCTGCGCACAGAAAGAGGCACAAATGGCGACAGATGGCTCAACACCTGGCTTATTCGTATCTTCTCCTGGGTCACCTCCCAGTGCTTCTTGGCCCTTAAGATCACATGACCCACGCTTTCGGCCAGATCCTTTAGAAGATAGAACTCCTTGCGGGTCATTCTGGCCTCGGGCCGCAAGACCACGCTCACCACGGCCATGAGTTCCTGGCCCAAGAAGACCGGAATGGCTATCTCGGGCCCTATGGGCACCACGGTCCCATCGGGCCTCACTATGGGCTGGCTGTGGGGTACAAGCACTATCTTCTTTCTGTTGATGGCCTTTTGCACGGCCATTCTATCCCTCTTGCAAGATTGGCAGTTTATGGGCCTGTCATAAAGGGCACACTGTAAGGGCCTGGTGTACTTGGGAGCGTCTTCATCCAGCAGAAGAATGCAAGACTCCATGGCCTGGGGCACCAAGGCCCTTGCCTCCTCCCTCAACCTTTCCAGGATCTCATTTACCTCCATGGAGGTGGCCATGCGCTCCGCCAACCTCCTTTGAGCCTCGAAACGCTCCTTATAGAACTTGTCAGTGGCTGTTCTCTTGGCCATCTCCCCTCCGTCTGCGCCTGGGCCCGGCCTTCATAGCGAGGATTTCATCAATTCCCAAGTCTTCTGTACCGCCTGGCAAAATCCCCCCACCATCAAATATCCAGATTCCTGAGACTTGCCTCTTGTAGGGGAAGCCGAAACCTCCCTTTTTTCTTGTATACACACCCGGTCACAGGATATCCATATCCAGGCTCCACAGGAAGCCCCCGGACAATGACCCTGGGGCCAATAAATATAGCAGTTCCAGCCCCCAGTTAGGGAGTCTCTCTGCATGGGAACAAAGGGCTTTGACCCCAGGCCTTCAGGGGAAAATTTTTCCCAGGTACAGGTCAGGCTGGAAGCAGGAGCCCAAGAACCACGGATCTGTGCAGGTTATCTGGCCAAAATAAGTTGATATGGCCCGATCCAGGTTGTACAATTTCTTGTGTCACATTGTAGGAATTTCCCATCCAGAGGCCATCCATGGAATGCTTGGAAACATCTTTTCAGGATCTTCAGCACAAGTATGAAAGGCTTAAATCAATAGTGGCTCAGGCTGGAAAGGCTGCGGTGGCCTTCTCCGGAGGGGTGGACAGCAGCCTGCTCCTGAAGGTCTCCCACGACTTGCTGGGCCCCTCTGTACTGGCCATAACGGCCAGCTCCGAGAGCTTTCCCCAAAGGGAGTTGGAGGCTGCCCGCCAGATGGCCAAAAACATAGGTTGCAGACACCTGGTGATTCAAACCCACGAACTTCAGTTGCCGGGCTTTAAAGATAATCCTCCCGAAAGATGCTATCTTTGCAAGAAAGAGCTCTTTGGGCAAATGAGGAGAATTGCCTCGGCTGAAGGCATCCAGGTCATATTTGATGGCAGCAACGCACAGGACGTAGGTGATTACAGGCCTGGCAGAAAAGCTGCCAAAGAGGCCGGAGTCAGAAGCCCTCTGGAGGAAGCCGGGCTCAAAAAACCCGAGGTGAGAGCCCTTGCACGTCTGCTTGGACTTCCCAACTGGGACAGGCCTTCTTTTGCCTGCCTGGCAAGCAGATTCCCTTATGGCGCCAAGATCACCCAAGCGGGCTTGCACCAGGTGGAGGAAGCCGAGGCCTTTCTTTGGAAACTGGGAATGAGGGTCTTCAGGGTACGCCACCATGGGGCTGTGGCCAGGATTGAGCTGGGAGACCAGGAAATGCAAAGAATTTGGAAGGAGTCTCTGGCCCCGGGCATAGTCAGGGCACTGAAGTCCCTTGGTTACACATATGTGGCCCTGGATCTTGAGGGCTACAGGTCAGGAAGCATGAACGAGACCCTGGGAAATGATGAAAGGATTTCCATGGACCCTCTTTGAGGCTCACACCTTTGCCCAGGAGGGATCAGGCCAGGGTCTTGCGGAACCTGCGGGATGCCATCCAAAGTATACAGCATCCCATGAGAGCCAGGGCAGCCATCTGAGGCCACAGCACCTGCAACCCCACCCCCTTTAGGAAGATCCCACGAATTATGACCAGGTAGTAACGCATGGGATTGAGATAGGTGAGCCATTGGATCGATTCGGGCATGTTCTGGATGGGAAACATGAGCCCAGAGAGAAGGATGGCAGGCATGAAGAAAAAAAATGTGCTCATCATGGCCTGCTGTTGAGTCCTGCTGGCAGTGGAGATGAAGAGACCCACCCCCAGGGCCGTGAGCAAATAGACTGCGGTTGACACCAGCAACAGAAGCAAATTCCCCCTTATGGGCACCTGAAACCAAAGCACTCCCACGGTTGTGACCAGAACCACGTCAACCATGGAGATAATGGCAAAGGGAAGAGTCTTTCCCAAGATGAACTCCCAAGGGGTGATGGGTGTGACTATCAACTGCTCCATGGTGCCCACCTCTTTCTCCCTCACCACGGCCATGCTGGTGAGCATGAGAGTCACTATGGTGACAATGGTGGCTATCACCCCAGGCACGAAGAAGTTTCGGCTCTCCAGGTTTTCATTGAACCAGGCACGGCTCTCAAGGCTAACCTGCCCAGGGAAACGCATGGCTCCCCTGGAGCGCTCAAAGCGATCCAGGAGAAGCTCTTGGGAAAATGAGGAGACTATTCTCTGGGCGTACTGAAGTACTATGCTGGCTGTGTTGGAGTCAGAGCCGTCCACTATGAGCTGGATCTCAGCGCTTCGGCCAGAGTCCACCTTCCCCTGGAAGCCTTCGAGGATCCTGAGCACTGCCTGAAGCTCCCCCTTGTCCAGCAGGTGCTCCAACTCCCTCTCCTCCCAAATCAGCCTTGTGAAATCGAAGTACCCAGATCGCACGAAGCGGTCTGTGAGCTCCCTGCTGAGAACCGTACGGTCGCGGTCTTGGACCCCCAAGGATATGTTGCGCACATCGGTTGTGACCGCATACCCGAATACTATGAGCTGGATGACAGGTGTGCCAAAGATCACCCCCCTGGTCCTCCTGTCCTGGAACACCTGGATGAACTCCTTTACCACCAATCTCCATATCCTCTCCACCATGGGCCTAACCCTCACATCTTCTTCTTGAAGACCAGGTTGGTAAGCATGGCCACTCCAGAAGCGAAAAGCACCAACAACCCGGCCTCAAAGGCTAGCACCTCCAAGCCCAGGCCCTTGAGGTAGATGGCCCTGATGAGCTTCACGAAATACCTGGCTGGGACCACTCTGGATATGACTTGCAGGGCAGGAGGCATGTTCTGAATGGCAAAAATGTAACCTGACAGAAGAAGCGCAGGCAGGTATGTGATTACCATGGCGGCCTGACTGGAGAGCAATTGGCTCTTGGTCAAGACGCTCAAGAACATTCCTATGGAAAGCACCCCCAGCAGGAAGATCCCCGCCATTAGGAAAAGAAGAGCCGGGCTTCCCCTCAGGGGCACTGCGAACACATAACGTCCCATGATCACCGCCAGAAACACATCCAGCATTCCCACACAGAAGTAAGGCAAAAGCTTTCCCAAGAGCAGCTCCGGCCCTTTGATCGGCGTGGATATGAGCTGCTCCATGGTGCCGTTTTCCCATTCCCTGGCAACACTCAGGGATGTCAGAAGCGCTGCTATCACATTCATGATCACAGCTATGAGCCCAGGAATTATGTAATTGCGCGACTGTAGTTCCTCGTTGAACCAAGCTCTGGAATGAAGGATCAGGGGCTCCCTAGGAGGCTTGATGCCGGCCTTGCGGATCTCGTGAATCACAAGCTCTCTGGAGTAGCCTGACACCAAAGCTTCCGCATAACCCAGGGCCAGGGTGGCTGTATTGGAATCCGAGCCATCCACCAGAAACTGCACATAGACATCTTTGCCGCTTTCCACCCTGGCGGAGAAACCCACAGGCACCACAAGGCCTGCCAACACCTTACCTGTATCTATGGCCTTCTCCATTTCATGGTAGGACTCTGCCATCAGAACCATGGAAAAATACCTGGAGCCCAAAAAACGACTCAGAAGTTCCCTGCTGGCAGGACTCTGGTCCTGGTCCCATATTCCCAGGGGCACCCTGTCCACATCCAGGGTCAGGGCATAACCGAAAAGCACCATCTGGAGCATGGGCAGAACTATGGCCATGGCCAGGCTTCGGGGATCCCTGAGGATATGGAGAAACTCCTTGCGGGCAACCGCCCATGTCCTAAGCAATTTCACCTGTGGACCTCCTGCTGAGGTGCTTCGGATTTGTCTTTGGCCTCTATCAAGGATACAAAGACATCTTCCAGAGAAGCCGGGATCCTCTCCACCCGCTCCACCTTATAGCCCCTGCTCTGCAGAATTCTCTTCACATCCCTGCTGGTTTCCTTCCAGTCGCTCACCACCAGATGCAGTCCCCTGCCAAAGAGAGCCGCCTCTTTGACCCCAGAGACGCCCTCCAGCTCCCCTAAGGCGTCCTGGGGCCTCTCGCAGGCCACCTCCAGCACTTCCTCTTTCATGTGATGAGTCTTGAGCTCGCTTGGGCTTCCTACTGCTATGAGTTCCCCCCTGTAGATGAGAGCCAGGCGATCGCAGTATTCGGCCTCGTCCATGTAATGCGTTGTCACAAAGACAGTAATCCCTCCTTCTGAAAGCCCGTAGATGAGATCCCAAAACTGCCTCCTGCTCATGGGATCCACCCCCGAGGTGGGCTCGTCCAGGAAAACCAGTGGGGGTTGGTGCATAATGGCACAGCCCAGGGAAAGCCTCTGCTTCCATCCTCCTGAGAGTATGGCCGTGCGGGAATTCCTGTGTTCTTTGAGCCCTGCCATCTCCAGGACCCATTCTTTTCGCTCCTTTTTCTTTTGCGGAGCAATCCCGTAGATGCCACTGTAAAAATCGATGTTCTGCTCAACCGTGAGGTCCTCATACAGAGAGAACTTCTGGCTCATGTAACCTATGTGGGACTTGATCTTTTCCGCTTCCTTGCGGATATCGAAGCCGGCCACCATGCCAAAGCCTGCACTGGGGCTCAGGATGCCGCAAAGCATGCGGATGGTGGTGGATTTGCCCGCCCCGTTGGGACCCAAGAAACCGAAGATCTCCCCCTTGGAAACATGAAAGCTGACTCGGTTTACTGCTACGAAGCTACCAAAGCGCTTCTCCAGATCCCTGACCACCACCGCCTTGTCTTGACTCTTTTCAACCATCCAGGGCGTTCTCCTGGAGCCTCTGTGTTGCCAGCACAGAGACAAAAACATCTTCCAGGCTGGGCTCCACGGCCCTGATCTCCCCAAAGGGGATCCCCTGTCCTGAAAGGATCTTTCTCAACTCCCAGGCGGTTTGCTCCGGATGGGGGGTGACCACATGGATGCGATCCCCGAAGATTCCCATTGATTGGCTCCCCAGGCCCTCTCTCAGGGCTCGGGCTGCTTGCCTGGTGTGCTCTACTCTCAACTCCAGGATGGTCCCCACCATCAGTGTCTTGATCTCATCCGGAGTGCCCAGGGCCAGAAACCTGCCTCTGTGGATGAGACCCAATCTATTGCACCGCTCTGCCTCATCCAGGTAAGCGGTGGAAAGAAATATGGTCACCTTCTGTCTGAGCAGCTGGTAGAGGATCCGCCAGAAATCCCTTCTGGATACGGGATCCACGCCGTTTGTGGGCTCATCCAGGAACAATACCTCCGGGGTATGGATCAGGGCGCAGGCCAGGCCCAGCTTTTGTTTCATTCCGCCGGAGAGGTTCCCTGCCCTGCGCCTCTTGAAAGGTGTAAGGTTGCTGAAGGCAAGAAGGCGATCTATCTTCTCTTGCCTTCCCTTGCGGCCCACCCCGTATATGTCTGCATAAAAATGGATGTTCTCCATGACCGTGAGATCTGGGTAAAGGGCAAATCTCTGGCTCATGTAACCTATTTTCTCTTTTATGGCTTCAGCCTCTTTCACTATGTGGTGACCTGCCACCCAAGCTTCCCCTGAGGTGGGCTCCAATATGGCAGTCAGAAGCCTCATGGTGGTGGTCTTACCGGCTCCGTCTGGTCCCACAAGACCGAAGATCTCACCCTGCCCCACGGAAAAGGTGAGATCTTCCACTGCGGTCAGGGAGCCGAAGCGCTTGGTGAGGTTTTGCGCACGGATACTCTCGCTCATTGGAAGGCCCTCGATCTCTTGGGCTGTGGGGGCATAGACCCCTTATTGACCATCCAGCAGAATTTCTGCATCACCTGGCATTCCGGGCTTCAGCTCCATTTGAGGGTTGGCAACATCTATCTTCACCCTGTAGACCAGCTTGACCCTCTCTTTCTCTGTTTGAACGTTCTTGGGGGTGAATTCGGCCTGGGAGGAAATGAATGAAATCTTCCCCTCATAGATCTTTCCAGGATATGTGTCGGTGCGGACCCGCACCTTTTGTCCCAACTTGACCCTTCCCAGGTCAGGCTCGTCTATGTAAGCCCTGAGCCAGATGTGCTCCAGGTCCGCCACAGTCACCACGGGGGTCCCCGGCGCCACGTATTCTCCTGGCTCCACGTTCTTGGAGAGCACCACGCCCTTGATGGGAGACACCACCAGGGTATAGTCCAGCCGGGTCTCGGATGCAGCAAGAAGGGCTTGGGCCTGCTCCAGACGAGCCCTGGCAGTCTCTATGGTCTCCTTTCTGGGACCTTCCATCACAAGAGCCCACCTCTCCCTGGCTTCCCTAAGGGCAGCCTTGGCCTGGGCTATCTGCTCTGGCCTTGGACCCTCCTTCACCAGTCTGAATTTTTCTTCTGCCTCCTGCACCTGGGCCTTTGCTGTCTGATAGGCAGCCAGCACCGCCTCATACTCCCTGGCCGAGATCACCCCTCTTTGGAATAGCTGAAGTTGCCTTTCATGATCAGTCCTCCACCTCTCCAGTTCGGCCTTGGCCTTGGAGAGAGCCGCCTCTGCTGCTTTTATCTCCTGGGGTCTGGAACCAGCCAATAGCTCAGAGAGAAAGGCCGAGGCCCTTTGGACTGCTGCCTCTGCCTGAGCGATCTCTTGGGGTCTGGCCCCTCGCTCCAGCTCCAGGAGCTGGGCCTGGGCCTGAGCCACCTCAGCCTTTCTCAAGGCCACCTCCTGCAGGATGTCCTTGTTTTCTAACCTGGCTATGGGTTGACCGGCCTGAACATTTTCCCCCTCCTCCACAAACCTCTGCTCCACACGGCCCGGAATCTTGAAACTCACCTCGGCGTCCGTCACCTCGAAGTTGCCCGACACCCTGATGAAGCCCTTTATTTTCTGAGCACCTCTGGATCCCAGGTGGGTGTAGCCCAGGACAGCTCCCAAAAGCATTCCTCCCAGGGCCAGAAGAACAATCACTTTCCTGCCCATGAAATCACCTCAAAAGTGAATCCTTATTCACCGCTCAATGTCCACTCCAGCTGCCTCCACTCCCCTTCTAAAGACTTCCCAGGCCCGCCTGGCGTGGCGGGTCACGTCGAATTCCCCCTGACTCAGGTGCCACAGAACAGCGGCTGGTTGGAAAAGCCCCAGGAAAACCAGGGCCAGGGTAGAAGGATCCAGATCTTTTCTTATGAGACCAGCCTTCTGGCCTTCTCTCAACATGGACTCCACCTCTCCCAGAAGGCCCTTGATTATGGCCAGCAGCCTGGACTTTCTGGAGGAACTTCTGTGGTGGACGTCTTCGGAAAAGATTATGCGAGGCAGTGCCTCGTTCTCACGAATGAGCTCCACGTGACGCATGAGAAGCCCTCGCATCTGCTCCAGAGGGTCTCGGGTTTCCTGCTTTACCGCATGCACATTGGCCATGACTTTCTGCTGGAAGAGTTCCAATATTGCATCCAGGAGCTCCTCCTTGCCCTGGAAGTGCCTATATATGGCCGATGGGACTATTCCCACCCTTCTGGCCAAGGCAGCCATCCTAAGGCCTTTCATGCCCTGATCCCCCACCAGGCGAAGCGCTGCCTCGGCTATCTGCTCCCTTCTGACCTCCCGGTGAAATCGCTTCTGGGTCATATTAAACATCCTTGTGAAGAAATGTTCACATAATACCAAGGCTGGCTCATTGAATCAAGGAATCACCCAGGCAGAGCCGGAAGGTTCGTGAGGAAATGGGGCATCCCAGGGCTCTAGATTAGTACCTGAGCCTAGGGGTAGGGATCCAACCTGTGCTTGCACGAACCCATCCACCTCCGGGGAAAAAATGGATCTCGGTTGTACCCAGAAGGGGTTTACCTCTTTGCCTTTTGGTGCTATCTGTGTTTTTCAAAACAAGCAGGAACAAGAGCTAACCCCTACACTATCATGGAGGTGGCCCATGAGCATGGGGAGGCTTAAGTGGGCGGCTATCATTAGTTTCCTGGTATCCATGGCAGTGCTTTTGGGAGGAGGCTACTTTGCGGTGGAGCATATGCCTCCATATCCAGGCAGGGTCCTGGATCCAGATGGAAAGGTGCTTTTCACAAAGCAAGACATCCTGGCAGGTCAGGATGTATACCAAAGCCACGGCCTCATGGACCACGGAAGCATATGGGGTCATGGATCCCAGAGGGGGCCAGAGTTTTCAGCCGCCACCCTTCACATCATGAGCACCACTGTGAGGGAGCATCTGGCACAAGCCGAATTCCACAAGGCCTATGGAGATCTGGATGAGTCCCAAAAAGAGGTGGCCGATCTGAGGGTCATAAGGGAGATAAAAACCAACAGATATGACAAAACCGCAGACCAGCTTGTCTTGACTTCCTCTCAGGTCAAGGCCCTGGGGGAGATACAGGCCCACTGGGAGAGAGTTTTCAGAGATGGGGAAAAGCGTTACGGAATCTTACCCCAGACCGTAAAGAGCCCGGAACAGAGGCTTCAGCTTTCCAGATTCTTCTTCTGGACTGCCTGGGCTGCATCCACCTTGAGGCCCGGCCAGGACCACACCTACACCAACAACTGGCCTGCTGACAGAAGCGTGGGCAATGTCCCAACCACCGCTACATATCTTTGGAGCCTGGGAGGAATACTGGGACTGCTCATAGTGCTGGGCATATTTGTCTTCTTTGTCCACCACTACGGACTCTGGTACGGACCTGCCAAGGGAGTTCCCCTTGCAGAAAAGCTAGTGGACATGCCCCTGACCCCCAGTCAGTTCAAAGCCGCCAAGTTCTTCCTGGTGGTGGCTCTGCTGTTTTTGGTGCAGACCAACTTTGGCGGACTTCTGGCCCATTACACCATTCATCCGGCCAGTTTCTACTTTCAGTGGATAGCAGATCTGATCCCTTACAGCTGGGCCAAGAGCTGGCACTTGCAGCTGGCCATTTTCTGGATAGCCACCACGTGGGTGGGCACGGCCATCTACCTGGCACCCATAATAGGTGGGGTCGAGCCCAGAAGACAGGCCACACTGGTGCAAATTCTGTTTGTGGCAATTCTGCTTGTGGCCGCAGGGAGTCTCTTGGGCGAGGTGGCGGGAATCGAGGGACTTCTGGGAGAGTGGTGGTTCTGGCTGGGGCATCAGGGCTGGGAGTTTTTGGAGCTGGGAAGACTATGGCAGATACTGCTTTTCGTGGGACTAATAGCCTGGCTGCTTGTGGTCTACAGGGCCGTGTACTACCACCAGAAACTTGGGCACAAGGACGATTACAGCTCCCTGATCATGTTCTACTTGTTCAGCGCTATTTTGGTTGTGGCCTTCTTCGGCTTTGGACTTCTTTACGGCAGGGGCTCCCATGTGAGCCTGGCAGATTACTGGAGATGGTTTGTGGTGCACATCTGGGTTGAGTCCATCTTTGAGTTTTTTGGAGTCGGAGTGGTCTCCCTCATTTTGGTCAGCCTGGGCCTGGCCACTGCCAGAGCCGCTCTCATGGTGGCCTACTTTACGGCGGCCATAGTCTTCCTTAGCGGGATAATAGGAACCGCCCATCACTATTTCTGGTATGGCGGGCCCTCCTTTTGGCTCTCTTTGGGATCCGTGTTCTCTTCCATGGAGCCCGTACCCATGTTCGGTTTGGTGGTTAGGGCCATCCTGGAGTACAGAAGCGTCGCCAAACAGGGCACACAGTTCCCTTACAGGTGGCCCCTATACTTCCTGGTGGCCTCCTCCTTTTGGAATTTCTTGGGGGCTGCTGTTTTCGGATTCCTGATCAATCTGCCCATTGTCAACTACTATGAGCATGGCACGTACCTGACCATGAACCATGGGCACGGGGCTCTTTTTGGAGTGTACGGTCTGCTTTCCATAGGTCTGCTACTCTTTTCCTGGAGGGGCCTGGTGCGCAAAGAGCACTGGAATGACCGGCTTCTAAAGCTCTGCTTCTGGGGGTTCAACGGTGGACTTTTGCTCTTAACACTGGGAACCCTCTTCCCCGTGGGGGTGATGCAGACCTGGACCGCCTATCAGGAAGGATTGTGGGCAGCAAGGGAGGCAGGGTTCTTCGAGAGGGGGCCTGTGCTTCTGCTGGGAACTCTGAGGGTCATCCCGGATCTTACCATAATCCTCTTGGGGGTCCTGCCTTTGACCTGGTTTCTGCTGAAGACCTACCCCCATCTGAAGGCCCAGGAAATAGGCGATGGGGAATCTGTCTGGAAACGTTTGGGAGTAGAATTGTGAGGAGATCTCCTGGCCGGAGGTTCAATACCCATTGATTTGGGGATCAGGATGAAAATTCTTTCTCAGGTCTTAGTTTGCCTGGCCCGCCTGGGGGCTGCACCCCAGACAGCCAGGCAGGCTATTCCATACCAGGCCATGGACATCAGAAAGGCCCATCTGTAGTCCCCTGTCATCTCGAACACCCAGCCCCCCAGCCATGGGCCCAGACAGCCTCCCAGGGCAAAACAAAGCCAGATGGAACCTATGACCGGACCCACCCTGGGCCCCTGGAAGATGTCTGTGACCGCTGCAGCTATGGTGGGGGAGCCCAAACCATTGCCGAAACCAAAGGCCAGGGCATGGAAATAAAGGAGCCATTCCTGGGAGGCCTCCCTCATCCATACCAAAGCCAAAATCCCTGTTGAACCCGCCAGGGCCGCCAGGGTGATGGTGGCCTCTCTGCCTATCCTATCCGAGATGGGAGCCAAAAGGGCTCCTCCCAGGTAAGCCACCCCCACCAAAGAAAGGATCCCAGAAACCCTCATCCTTGGAATGCCCAAATCCACCGCAAAGGCCACGTTGTGAGCCATGAGAATGTGCTGCATCAGGCCCCACAGGGAGAAAACAGCCAGACACATGAGCCAGAAACTGCTGCTCCTCATTGCCCGGCTAAGGGTCCAGCCCGAAAGGCTTGCCGAGGACCCGGGAGAGTTTTCCTTTTGGGACAAGACCAAAGGGATTTCTTTTGCGGCCAAAGGCGAAACCCCGTCTCTGTGTAGGCCGCGCTCCTCGGGTCTTTGCCTCACCACCAGTACCAACAGGGGCAACAGCACGCAGCCCAGGACTATCCCCTGCCCCAAAAAAGCCCTTCTCCAGCCCCAGTCCTCAACAGCCCAGGCCACGGCCGGATACCAGGCATAAGATCCTCCGGATCCCAGGTAGAGCATGGAAAAAGCAAGGCCCCTTCTCTTTTCGAACCAGTACCTGAGGACCATGGCAAAGGGCACGGCCCCCACCAGGCAAAGACCTGCCCCAAAGAGAAGCCCGAAGCTGAGCCAGAAGTGCAGTGGGCTCTGACCCAAGGCCGAGAAGGCCAGCCCTGAGCTAAGTATCAAGGCCCCCAGACCCATGGTGAACCTGGGCCCAAGCCTATCCACCACTGCCCCCACCACTGGGGCCACCAATCCATAGACCAGCATGTGGGAGGAGAGCACGGTGGCGGTGGTGTCCCTGGACCAGCCGAACTCCTCCACCAGGGAGGGAAAGATGACCGCAAATCCGTACCTGGCGCCATATCCAAGGGCATAAGTCACTGTACCAGCGGCTACGATCCACCATCCATAGAAGATCCGGGGGGACTTCACTGTCACGCCCTTTCTCAAAGGGAAATCCTGTAAAAGCCCAACTCAGCCGTCTTGCTTCTGTAAATTGTCCGGGGGGCCCCATTCATTTCCAGGGTCCTCTTTGGTGGGCAGATAGATCACTGCCTTTGCACCCCCGGAGGGCATGCCCTGGAGTTTGATCTCCCCTCCGTGATCCCGCACTATCTTGCGACAAAGAGGAAGGCCCAACCCCGTTCCACCCGGCTTACTGGTAACAAAGGGCTGGAACAGCTCCTCTGAGCGCTCCGGGGTTATGCCCTCCCCGGTATCTTCCACACTTATCTCCACCATGTCCTGGGGAATCTCCTTTGCTCGCAGGACCAACCTGCCCTTGCCTCCCATGGCCTCCATGGAGTTCTTTATGAGGTTGATGAGGACCTGTCTTAGACGATCAGGATCTGCATTCAACCAAATCTGCCCCTCTGCCTCCAACAGGAACTCCACACCTGAGCAATCAGCAGAATCCCTGAACATGGCCAGGGTCTCTTGCAGCAAAGGCACCAAGGCAAAGCGCTCCCTCTGGAGTCTAAAGGGCTTGGAGAAGTCCTGTATCTCTTGGAGCAACCCCTCCAGCCTCTGGACTTCGGATCTGATTATCTCCAGCTTTTCCCTCACCTCTTGAGGCACTTGAGCCTTTCTCAACAAGGCTCTGGCAAATCCCCCTATGACCACCAGGGGATTTTTCACTTCGTGAGTTACAAAGGATAGGGCTCGGCCTATGGAAGCCAGTCTTTCGTTCTGGATGAGGCGGCGCTCCATCTCCTTCATCTCGCTCATGTCCCGCATCATGGCGGTCATGAGGAGACGACCTCCCAGCTCGGCCACTGAAAAGGATATGCTGATGGGAAACTCCTCCCCTGAACGACGCTGGGCAGTAAGATCCACAGTGTGATCAATGAATCGGCCCCTGCGGGTCTCCACGTACCTTTGCACGTACTGCCTGTGGAGCTGCTTGTGGGGAGGCGGGATGATTATGCTCAGGTCCTTCCCAAGGACCTCTTCTTTGGAGAATCCGAACATGGCCTCGGCCGCCTTGTTGAAGAAAACTATCCTGTGGGACTCGTCTATGGTTACCACTGCATCCCTTGCTGTCTCCACCACGCTCTTGTAACGAAACCCCTCCTCGCTTCCCAAACAAAGCCCCTCCAGCAAGGCCGTGACCCTTGCAGGCACCCATTGCACCCCTGGGGGAAGTTCCTTTGGTCTTGTGGAAACGCTTTCTCTGAACTCAAGGGCCAGCTCCGGCAGTTGAGAAGTTTCCATGGCAGCCAGATCCTTTAGCACCAGCTCTGCCGCAACACCCTGTGGCAAATCCATGGAGTCGCCATCCTGCACAAATACTCCCACAAGACGGGGGGCCTCGGGATTGCGAGACCATGCCTCCTTAAGGCACCTGGCAGCATCGTTCCAGCCAAGAAAAAGGACCCTGATCACATTGCCCATGCTCTAGGTACCTCCACACGTACACATGTTCCCACTCACCATAACATGAAAAAGAAACCGCTTCACCTGGCTTCGTGTACTCTAACCTGGGTCTCTTGCCAGGCTCGGTGTTATTGGGGCCAAGCATGTTTACCTGTTCTGGGGCCCGAACCAGGCAAGGACTCGATGGGGTAACCAGGTTGCACATGAGCACAAACGGGGTCAACTGAGGAGATCGTCAAACTGGCCCTGCGCTGTATGCCTTTTGTGGAGACAATTTTTCTGATGGAAGATCTCTCCTGTTTCACCAAGCTGCCAGATCTTCACTTCAGGACTCAGGTTCTTGGCCCTGCAGTCAGCCGGGTTGTGCCTGATCCGGTAACAGGCCCGAGTCCACACCCTGAAGGCCTCGCATATCTGCACAACCGTGGCCTTACCAAAGACCAGCTCCAGAATGGCCATGGTCCCCTCATCCGCACAAGCCGCCCGGCTCGCCCCCGGCTCATCCAAGCCGGCTCCTTAGCTTGGCTACGTTCCCCTTCTGAGCCGGCTTCCCTCACAACCCGGCTGCGAGATTCTTCTCCATCATCATCTTTTCTCCCTTTGATCGGAGGGGGTTTTTCTAGCACAAGGGGGACGGGGTATCATTCAACCGCATTCCCCCATCCACCACCTCGCAAAACAGGAAGGCCCGATTCTGCGTGCAGAAGGTGACAAAATAGGCGCCAGGTTGCGTGTAATCGTATCCCCTGAGGCGAATGCTGCGGCATGGTTATGGTCGGCGTTAATAAATATGAACGTTGCTCCAAATTATAAGCGCCCTCATACACCTCTTGCCTCCACTCATATCGCCTCTTCTCCTCCTTCCTCGAACAAACGCAGATATGGGTCGAAGCGAAAGCGCCGGTTGCGGGCATAGCCGGTGATCTCGCGCAACAAGCCGATGCCTTCCAGCCGTGCCACGATCTGGTTTGCCCCGGCTGGAGTAATGTCCAGCCATTCGCGGACTTTGGCGACTGTGACGATGGGGTGGTCGAAAAGGCGGTCCATCACTCGTTGACCATTGGCAGCCGCACGGCCTAGGTGGTCCGTGATACGGGCGCGGTATTCTTCGCGCATGCGCAGGATTGCGGCGGCCGTGTGCGTTGCCTGGTTGCTGACCTCGATCACCCCATTGAGAAAGAAGGAAAGCCAGCCCTCCCAGTCGCCGGCGTCACGCACCGCTTGCAGCCGTTCGTAATATTCGCTGCGATGTTGCTTGAAATAGTGTGAGAGGTAAAGAACCGGCTTGGAGAGAAGCCGTTTTTCGGTAAGCAGGAAGGCGATGAGCAAACGTCCGATGCGGCCGTTGCCGTCCAGAAACGGGTGAATGGTCTCGAACTGGGCGTGGACCAGGCCCACCTGCACCATTGGTGGCAGGCCGCCGCCATCGTGGATAAACCTTTCTAGGTCTGATAACGCCTGCGGCACCTCGTGGGGCGGCGGTGGCACGAAGGTCGCGGTCGCCAGTGTGCAACCACCCGGGCCGATCCAGTTCTGGCTTGTGCGTAGCTGTCCCGGCTGCAGGCGACTGCCACGCACGCCCCGCATGAGCTCTCTATGGATTTCCCGGATCAGACGCACCGAGACTGGCAACTCCGCCAGCCGCGCCAGGCCGTAGTTCATGGCTCTGACATAGTTAACCACTTCATTCACATCATGGGGCGTGTCGGGATCGAAGAGTCGTGCTTCGGCAGCCAGAAGGTTTTGCAGCGACGACTGGGTACCCTCAATCTGGCTGGAAAGCACGGCCTCCTTTCGCACATACATGAAGACGAACAAATCGGGGTTGGGCAGCGTCAGCACTGCACCGTCGAGTCGGCCCAGCGCATAATCAGCGGCTGAAAGCTTCTCACGCAAGGGCCCGGCAAGATTGAGGGGTGGACTGGGCGGCAGCGGTACAGGGATAAAAGCGCGGTAGCCGGTGGGTTGAAGAACGTAGCGCCCGGCGCGGTTGGCTTTGTTTTCACTTGCGTTGATCATGGTGAATGTCCTGATTTATGATAAACAGTATGTTTATTATGGACAAGAAATGCTCCCATAATCAATGCAGCATTTAAAAGCCCAACTCCTTGAGATTCGCATCAATGTCCGCATCCAGCCGCGCGGTTTAGGCCTGCAGTGCGCAGTATTGAGCCGTCGGCGGCGCATCTTCTTCTAGAAGGGTTCTTCGTCTTTTTCCCTGGCTGCCGCAGCCATATATTTAATACCGTGGTCCCATCCCATGAGCAAGGGTCCGATGGCCAGACGAACACTATAACAACAACCTAAAAAAAACGATATTTTGGCCTGCGGCTCCTTGCAGAGGCCCGGGCGGCCAGTTGGTGCTCTACAAGCCCCGAGTTTCAGGGTACTGTTGGAGCAGGGGACCCTTTGGCTTGATCTCAACCAGATAGCCCCATGGCCTCGCTCTTCGAACGGGACAAATCATTGAATTCCAGGCAGTTGCGAAACATCTACAGAAGAAGTGTTGGATCCCAATTCAGTTGTTGCATTTTTTGCAACAGCTGCCGCGGATGGGGAAAAAAAGTGGCTGGCTCGCCTGGCTCTCGTAAATAGGTCCTTGAGAGGCCAAGATACCCAATGAAAGGTCCTAGCCCAAAGGCAATGAGAAGGCAGTCCAAGTCAGGAAGTTAAGCCCAAAGGAGGGCCATCAGAGTTCGTCCAGGGGGTTTTTTTTCTTCTTGAGACCTTCTTTTAGCTGGCGTTCCAGATCGCTGAAAAGCTCCTTTTTCTTGTCTCCCTGAGAGGCTTGGAGCTTCTCTATCTCCTGCTGGCGCTTCTCCCTCTCCTGCTTTAACCTGAGCACCTCTGCCTCCAAATTAGAAGCCCTTTCCTGCCTGGGGAGCTCTTCCAGCCTGAGATGATCCTTGAGATAGATCCTTTCCTGGAAAGCCCCCTCCACCACCTCTAGAACCTCCAGCTTGGCCAGGCGGTTGCAAAGATAATGGCCCATCTCCGTGGAAATATCCAGCATCTGGGATACGTCTTTTACCGATGGGGGTCTTCCGTTCTTGTGAACAAAAAGCCTGATGGCCGCCACAAAAAGATGTCCCTGCTCATATGGGTTGGCAAATTCCTCCATAATGAGTTTTATTCTATCTGAACCTGAGAACCCATGTCCAGGATGGAAACCAGGGCTCATGGGCTTCTCTCAAGCCCCCCAGGAGTATCCTGCGGGAACCCAGGCCGCAGCCCCAAGGGGCAAGACTTGGGGTTGGCTGGGGAAAAATGCAAAAAAAGCCATGGAGTATGCCGGGGCGGGGCTTTCCAATGCCTTTGTGAAGGATTTGAATCAGGGCTATACTAGATCTGGCCCCTGGAGTTTTAAAATCTGATGGAGTCCTTATTCTTCAAAAAAAATTTGTCAAACGCAAAAGCCATGGCCCGTCAGATCATATCTTTTGACTTGGATGGAACCCTTGTGGAAGAAGGTTTCAGCACAGCTGTCTGGCGCGAGGCAGTCCCTGCCTTGGTGGCCCGGGAAAAAGGGCTTTCTCTGGAGCAAGCCAAGAAATGGGTGTACACACAGTATGACCTTGTGGGCGAGGGATCCCTGGAGTGGTATGACCTGGCCTACTGGTATCGCAGATTCGGCCTGGATGGAGCCTGGCGCCGAAGTCTGGAAGAGCATCGGCACCTGATCAGACTCTTTCCTGAGGTGAAGGAAGTTTTGCAGGAGCTGATTTCCTACTATGATTTCATCATTCTTTCCAATGCCAGCCGACCTTTTATAGAAGAGGAGCTTTCCCAAAGCGCACTGGATTCTTTTCCCTTCTTGCACGTGGTGTCAGCCACCTCTGACTTCGGCCAGGTCAAGAAAACCAGTTCCTTTTACGAGCAGGTCTGCAGGCGGCTGGAGTTGGATCCCTCTAGACTCATACATGTGGGGGATCACCCTGAATTCGACTACCGGGCGCCCAGCCAAGCCGGCATAAGGGCTTACTTGCTTGACAGATCAGGCCGGGAAAGAAAAGAGCATGCGGTGATGGATCTCAGGGAGTTTGCTCGGAAACTGAGGTCCAAGGGCTAAACCCAGTCTCAGCTGGAAACGCACAGATCAAGGAATTCAGGAGCTTTTGCCTAGACACAAAAAAACTCCCGGCACACAAGCGGTTTGACCGGATGGACCAGACACACACCAGCTCCCTGCTTTGAGAATCTCAGAAATGGGCAGGCCGCCCACTCTGGTAGGGATGTTTCCCAAGGTTTCCAGACTCCCTTGGGGGTGTGATAGAGAAGGTCTTCCCTGCCCAGCTTCTCCCAGAGGGCCATATCAGCCGGGCTGCTGCTAAGAGGCCCCGAAGCCAGCCCCATGCAACAGCTTCCGCACTGGCGGCAAATCACTGTGGCTGAGTTCTCCGAGTGTTCTGGGAAAAGAACCTCCTGGCCCGAGGGCTGATGATTCCTACTGGTTACGTACGCATCATGCACCCCCATTAAAAGCCTTTCCAGCTCAAGGCGAGTTTCCCATCCAAGCTTCTCACGCATCAGGAAGTATATGCGCAGAAGGTCTTCCAGGGCCAAATAGCCTTTGAGGCATAAAGCCTCCTGGAGTCCCAGGGGCAAGCAGGCCGCCTTGGCTTTGTGGAAGAGCCCCAGCTCATCTAGCATTTGCCACAAAATCTCTCCCAGCTCCCAGAGGTCTGCCTCGAGCATTGGTATGGCCCCTTTGTGCTTCCAGCCCTGCTGCCTGAGAAATCTTTGGATGTACATGAAAAAGCCCCTAGCTTTCAAAACAAGCAAGTGTTCTTGAATCCCCAAGCCTTGGCTGAGCCAGGCTTTCCCCAACGGCCAGGGCTCTGACAAAAGCTGCCGACTCAGTAGTTATCATGGAACCCAGAAGGGTTTCTCGCTGAGTTTGCCCTTTATGGAGAGCGTCCCACCTGAATATTTCCAGGTATCGTTGCCTGGATCCAGGTCTCCTTTCTGGTCATACTCTTTGGTCAAGGCGATTCCACCCAGACTCTTGAGCTTGGCAGACACTAGATCTGAATGATACAAATTCCCCTGAAAATGAAGCAGGAATCCTAAACCCTCGGCTGACTCCTTGGCTGCATACAGGTCTCCCTTGGTGCTTAGCACCCAAACCATGAAATCTAGAGGGCTTCCTGGAAGGAGATTCAACTCCAGATCCATATGCTCAGCACTTGAGCCGTCATCCCCAAGGAACCAGAGGCGGGCATCAAAGTACTCATCTCCGTCAAAGAAAGACTCGCCACTTGGATCCTTGAAGGCCCCATTCGGTATTTCAAGATAGGCTTCCATCTTGCGTCGGACCCCAATCCACTTCAAGAATTGCCCCCGTTTGGGATCTGAAAAGGAAAATTGGGATTCCAATCTCTTCCAGGTCACTTTCAGTTTGAACCACTTACCTTACCATATGCTCATGGGTTCCTGGGCTTCCAAGCCGTATGGACAAGCCCCCACAAGCAACACAACAAAGGAAACCAAGCCCAAGATCTTGTGAAATCTTGCCATGGCGAATCTCCTTTCCCCCAAATATCTCTAAGTGACAGTTTTTCTGATCAATGAATCAGCCATACAGTACCCCAATGTTCCAGGCCCACCACCCTGATTCCCAGGATCGCCCTTGCAGGAGAAAAATCTGGAGCCTGGAGCTCCTGAAAACTTCTTCTGAGGGAAAAAAAACTTAGGCACATAAAATCCTGGGCTCAGTTAATCTCCAAGCTCAGCCGGCCTTTCTTTTCCTGGAATCCAACATTTCCAGAAAGCTTTGTATCTGGCTTTCTATGCTCTCGATGGAGTAAAGCCTGGGGTCGTTGTGGTCCGCCTCCAGGATCACCCCTGGGATTCCTGTTTTCTCTGCCACTGCACGGCGCAACTCAGGAATGTCTTGAGAGACCATCTTGCAGCTTCTATTGGAGTGATAGAGAAAACCGTCCAGTTCATACTGTCTGGCATATTCCACATAGGTCTGAATTCTTCTTTGGAGGTGAAGATTGGCTGTATAAAGGTATTGTTCTGCCCAATCCTGGAAAGGGTCTTCCTCTCCCACAGAGAGGGTGGCCCAGGCCCAGGTGTAAAGGGATGTGACAAGGGCCGCACCCCTTTCATCCAAGAACTCAGAAAGACGCCTAAGCTCAGGCCAGATGGGAAGATTGTCCCAGAAGAGCCTGAAGCGTTCATTGCTCAGCGCTCCAACCCCTCTTCTGACCCTTTCCTCCAGTTCTTCCAGAAGCCTCTGGTAGAATTGCACCGCAACCTGCGTGCCCCTCTGTGCCACAATAGGGGCCATGGCTATGAATTGGTCGAAAACAGTTATGGGAGATGGTCTTTGGGAACCGCAAAGCAAAATGCGCGTCCACAGCTCCGATGCTTCCCTGGAGAGTCGTATGCTTTCCCTCAGTCTATCCCCCTCCAGTTTGCGACCTGTGATATGCTCCAAGATTCCTTGGAGCTCCTCTAGCTGCCCCCTGACATAGAGCTCAGCCCGGGGATCTTTCTCCCCGTTTCCCGAATGGGGTACATCTATGAGCACCATAGGAGCCCCGTACATGCGGGAAAGCACCTCGAACCACTTGGTGAGGGTGGAGCACTGGCTGTTGGAGACCAGGAGAAGATCAGGCTTGGGCAGGCCGAAGGTGGGGCTCTTGCCCGTCAGGATGGAGCCCAGGTCGCAGCGGGCGTAAGAGCAAAGATCCATGGAATATCCAAGCTTCTCGGCTGCAGGGGCCACCTCCTCGGAAAGCCTCCTGGCTCCCAGGATCACTGCATGGTTCTCAGGGTATATGGGAATGAACTCCATGGCATAGAGAAGCTCCACAGGGGTAAAGGCATTCACATAGGCTATGAACTTCCCGTTTTGCCTGGCTGTGTGGGCTGCTGTGTAATAATCGATGTTTATTTGTTTCAAGTCCCTCAAGCTGGAAATAGGATTCATGGGCTCATCCTCCTGGGTGAAGCAGCCGGTGTGGATCTGAGTTTTTCATGTAGACTCCAAGGCGATCCTGGCTCCACACCGATCCTGGTTCACCCCATTTGAATCGCAGGATCCTGACCTTCCCCAGGCAGTGGAATTTTGGGCTCATGGGAGATCCTCTCCTATCATCTCCCCAAAGGCCTCCAGTCTGACTCGGATCTGGGCCAGGGAGACTCCCCTTGTGGAGGTTTCCAATACCAGGCTTGGGATTTCTTCCTTTTCCAAGCCTCTTTGGAGGTCCGGGAGATCGAAACCAGCAGCCTCGCAGAATTTGGGATTAAGGAATATCACACCCCTGGCCCCGCTTTGTTTGACCCTATCCAGGAAATTATCCACAACTCTGTTGGGCTCGTCGTGATAACCCGGATAAAGAGGCAGGGAAATGAGCCTGGTTACCATGGCATCAAGAGGATCTCCTTCCTGCTCATGACCTGCTATGGATCTGTAGCCGCAAACAGTCTCATCGCCCACCACCACCAGACCCAATTCGTCCAGCATTTTTGTGATTTCTGGCGGATCCCAGATCTTGCCCCTCACGTACACAGGTACAGGCCTGTGGGATTTCTCATCCTTGTCCATTTCCCAGGGCAGCTCTTGCATCCAGGAAAGATGTTCCTCTCTGGGGGTCTTCATGGCAGAGGCCATGAGCATGTGGACCCTTTCCCATGTCCAAACCGAGGGATTCTTCCTGTGCATAAAATAGGCTTCTTTTAGCCTTGAGCGGCTTTTCCTGTAAAGATCCAGGCTGGAGCCCAGATTCTCTGCAGTGGGGAAGCGCCCGGTGATGTTGCCTAGATATTTCCCGAACCTCTCCAACTCATTTCTGAGGTAAACCTTTGCCCCAGGATGATGAAGCCTCTTGGGAAGCCTGAGGAATTCGTGTCTGGTCTGTGGAAACCTGTGGCTCCAGGTATGGTAGAGGTTTCGGGTGGTGTCGCATACGTAGGGAATTACAAGCCCGTCCAGGAAGTCCAGTTGACCGGTAAGACCCATCTCCATGAGCCCCATGGCGTGTGAACAGGTATAGGCGGGCAAACTGGCCTGGGCTTGGGAGACAGGAACCGCTGCTCCCTCCAAGGCCAGTGGAAGGGCACCGGCAGAATGTATCATCTCCTCTGGCACATCTGGAAGCAGGTGACCTATGACCTTTCCCCCTGTCCTGTGCTTCCATGATCTGGCCCATTGCAGAGGATCTCTCATGACCTCTAGAAAAGGCCTCCACGGGTCTATAGTCATTTTACGGCCTCCCCCACCCGCCTCATTGACCGTTGCTGGCCAGTGCGGGTCCATAATACGCCTTTGTTGGAAAAGACTCTCTTTCTCTGCCCACTTTATTGGAAAAGAGCTTCAATCAACTCGGTTCAAGGAACTCTGAATTTCAGAGCCTTCCATCACAGAGCCTCCTGCTCCCACCAAACCATCCTGGTCGGATTCTAGTGGAAACCTGCAGTGACGAGATTCCCTCAGGGCAAGCAAGGTATTATGGAAAGGCTCTCAGGTCAATCCCTGGAACACCAACTCACCATGTGCATGATCAACCTGGATTACTTTCTATGACCGGCTGCATCAGGAGTTGCGCCCCGGCCCTTCCCAGGTGCATTGACCTATTTTCAAGCTCAGGGAGAAAAAGGATCTGATGGGGAAGACCATTGTGCAGAGCCCAGATTTCAACGGGAGGGATTCAACCCCTCCCGTGCCAAAACCAATACCTCTTTGTGATGGGACCTGGGCAATATCAAAATAACCTAAGCTCCTCCACCACATATCCGCCCACAGCCCCTGCTCCTGCTCCCACAGCGGCTCCCACAATGAGAGGGCCTCCCAGAACTATGGCCCCTGCTGTTCCCAGCCCCGCTCCTATGGCACCTCCGCTCAGTACCCTCTGCTCTGTACGACTCAAGCCAGCACAACCTGCCAGGACAAGTGCGCAACCCAAGCTCAACGATACCACACGAATCATTCTCCTCACCTTCATTGGCTCACCTCCTTTGTCCAGATCTCATGGGTTACACAAAGCCATCATGGAACCAGGCCAATTTGCAAATTTGTAACACGGTATCCTGGTTTCACAAGCCACAGCCCTTCCAGATTTCATCTTTAAGCACAAGACGTGCCAGAAATAAGAAAGCGGCCGGGAGCCACTTTCCACTCCCGGCCGCACATTGGATGATAACTGCTTAGGCCACCGGTTTTTCCTTGCAGGGCTTGAACTGGTACCCGGTTTCAGGCCCGGGGATAGGAGCTACCGGCTCTGTGAGAAGAAAGGACCCAGCCTGAATCCAACTCTTCAAGGTCTGGGCTATGCTCCTGGCTCGGGCGTAGCTGGAGAGGCTGGCCGTGGGGATCTCCTTGCCGTTCAAATGGATTTTCCCGCTCCTTAGCTGGGCGTATGTGACCCAATCCAGGACCTCAGAGCTCCTGTTGGGATAACTCTGGCTGTAGTCCACCACAGGGGCATAGATGTCCTGATCCGTGACCAGGGTGTGCTCCAATACCTCCTCATCCAGTATTGGAATGGGAATCCCTATGCCCACAGCCATGCTGGCCCCGTACCCTATGAAGGAGACCCCTCTTATCCAATCTGCGCTCATCTGTTTCAGATCCCCTATCACGGCCAAGGTGCCCGCCCCCACCTTGGGAACCCCCTTTTCGGTGCGTGGAACCCCTGGGTTGTGCTGGGTCCCGTGCCAGGCCACATAGCCTATGCCTCCACCCAGGAAGATACGGGTGCCCAGGCCTATGGTCCTGTACAAGGGATCATTGAGCAAGGGGGAGAGCTGTCCTGCGCTGCAGTAATTGGCATTGCCGCACTGGGGCCTCAATGTGCCCATGTAAGTGTAGATGACCCTGTCTGAAAGGTTAACTGCAACATTGTAATTTTGATAGCAGTTCCTGGGGTTGAAAAGGACAGCCTCGTTCATGTCCTCCAGACGAATCATTATCTGGAGTTTTTTCTTGGGATAGCAGTCCGTGCCGTAGGCCCTGGCCTCAAGCCTGACGGCCTTGCCGGCCAGGAGATCTTGAATCAGGTGTCCGCCGCCGTAGCGAAATTCACCCGGGTACACCTGATTTCTTGGGTCATCATCGGGGATGGCCGTGGCACCCACCAGGATGTCAACAGCTGCGAAACCCGTGTACGCGGGGATCCCGTTTAGGGTTACCTGGCCTCCTCCCAGTTTTATCCTTGGCTTTGTATGCCCTATGTTGAAATAGGCCCCTGAAGAACACATGGGGGCAAAGGTGCCGGTGGTGACCACATCCACTTCCCGGGCAGTCTGCTTGGCCCCCTTTTGCTTGGCCAGATCTATGATCTCCTCGGCCGTGACCACCACGGCCTTGCCGCTTCGAATCCTCTCGTTTATCTCTTCAATGGTCTTTCCCATCTCTGCCTCCAGGCATATTAGGATCTGGGCCGATGGGACTGCGCATGTCCCCAGGCCTTGAAATTTTTGCCCTCCGCGAGGGCAAAGACCGTGGGTGCCCCTGTACGGGGCTGCGCATGATCCATCCCATTGCCATCACCTCTCTTTCCTGGAAGCTGTCAGGTTCCAGGGGAACCTGAATATCTGACCATTTTAGTTGGGCCTCATCCCGGTGTCAAACTCTTCCCGCAATCCGGGCAATGGGCATAGCCCATGAGTCAATCCCCTTTTCTTTCCTCCTCAAAAAGCCAGGTGCTCAAGTACCTCTCACCTGTATCAGGCAGCACCACCACTATCAGCTTGCCTTTGGACTCAGACCTGCGAGCCACCTCCAAGGCAGCCCAGACCGCGGCTCCGCTGGAGATGCCAGCCAGAATCCCCTCTTCCCTGGCCAGCCGCTTGGCCATCTTCCCGGCGTCTTCGCTCTTCACCCGAATGATCTCGTCCACCACCGAAAGGTTCAGGACCTCAGGCACAAAGCCTGCCCCTATGCCTTGTATCTTGTGCGGGCCCGGCTTCCCGCCTGATAGAACCGGGGATTCCTCGGGCTCCACGGCCACAGCCCGAAACTGTGGTTTTCTGGCCTTGATCACCTCCGAAACACCGGTTATGGTCCCGCCTGTGCCTACCCCTGAGACCAACACATCCACCTGCCCTTCTGTGTCCTGCCATATCTCCTCGGCCGTGGTTCTTCTGTGAATCTCAGGATTGGCCGGATTTTGAAACTGCTGAGGGATAAAGTACCGGGGATCCTCTGCGGCCATCTCCTCAGCCTTTCGCACGGCCCCTCTCATGCCTTCGGCAGCAGGGGTCAGGATCAGTTTGGCCCCCAAAGCCCTGAGCAGAATCCTGCGCTCCACGCTCATGGAATCGGGCATGGTCAGAACCAATGGATAGCCCTTGGCCGCACAAGCCATGGCCAAGGCAATACCTGTGTTGCCACTTGTGGGCTCAAGCACGATTGTTTCAGGCCCCAGCTTACCGGCCTTCTCCGCTGCCTCTATCATGCTGACCCCTATCCTGTCCTTTACGCTGTGACAAGGATTAAAGGACTCCAGCTTGGCCACTACCTGTGCATGAAGATCTCCGGCCACCCTTCGAAGCCGCACTAAGGGTGTATGACCTATGGTCTGGGCAATGCTTTCATGTATGCGCATGGGGGGATGCCCTCCTTTTCTTTTTTGAGGAATGAAGACCTATCATGTCCGCCAGGGTAATGCCAGCCAGCACTTCTCTGACCGCATCAGCAGCCTTTCCCCAGACCTCTTTGGTGGCACACTCTGCGGACCTGGGACACCCCTTGGGATGGGCCACGCATTCCACCAGGCTCAAGGAGCCCTCCACGGCCTCCACCACTTCCAGCATTTTTATCTCCTCAGGAGCTCTAGACAGCTGGAAGCCCCCCTTGACACCTCTTTTGCTCTTGACCAGGCCGGCCTTGCGGAGAGGGCCCACAAGCTGTTCCAGATACTTCACAGAGAGGTTTTGCCGCTGTGCCAAATCCTTTAGAAGAACCGGCCCCTGGCCCTGATGGATGGCCAGATCCAACATGAACCTTGCACCATATCTGCCGCGGGTGGAAAGTCGCATCTGATATTCCTCCCTGAGTTTTTTACCATTTTATAAAACTGGTAGGATATGTCGCAATACCTCTGACCTGGATTATTTTCCCAGATGGGTCAGGTTGGAGCTGAGCCCCCAAATCCTTGCTACATTCATCCATTCTTGCGTCTGGCCCGGGCAATAACCCCGCAGAGAGAATCAAAGTGGCTTTGAGCATAAAACAATTTGGTCCAGGCTAAGGTTTGAAGTTGGTCTTTATTATCTGCCCATAGCCAATGATGCAAACCAGATTGCCTTGGCAATGGCCTTCCATGGATCTGGAGGGCAGGCCTTTTCAGGAAAAACTCAAGGCAAACCTCTTGAATCTTTTCATGGCTTCCCCCAGATCCTCCATCCCCACCGTAAAGGCCATCCTAACGCAGGGTCTCCCAGAGGGCCCAAAAGGCTCCCCGGGCACCACCACAACCCTTTCCTGCTCAAGGAGGCGTATGGCAAATTCCTCTGTGTCCTGGGTGATGGATTCCAGGTTGGGAAAGATGTAAAAGGCTCCGGCAGGTTTTGAAACTCTAATTCCTGGAATCTGGCAGAGACTTTCGTACACCAGATCTCTTCTTTTCTGGAATTCGGCCACCATGCCCTGGACCAGGGCATGGCCGGATCTCAAGGCTGCTAGACCAGCCCTTTGGGAAACAGAAGAGGCGCAGGAGGTGTAGTAGGTCACCACCTTGGTCATTTCCCTGATCAGTTCAGCGGGTCCGAACGCATAGCCGAGGCGCCACCCTGTCATGGCAAAGGCCTTGGAAAAAGACCCTATGACAACCGTGCGTTCACTCATTCCAGGCCGAGTGACCATGGACTGGTGGGCATGCCCGTCAAACACAAGCCTGTCGTACACCTCGTCACACACAACAAGCAGATCTGCCTCCCTGGCCAAAGAGGCCAGCCTGTCCATCACCGCAGCCGGGATGACCGAGCCTGTGGGGTTGTTGGGCGAGTTTATGAGCAACACCTTGCTCTTGGAGCCCAGGGCCTTTCCCACCTGCTCAGGCTGGGGCACGTAGCCGTCTTCCAGGCGGGTGGGCACATGCACCAGCTTCCCCCCAGCCAGCTCTACGTGGGCGCGATATTCCGGAAAGTGAGGCTCTGGAACCAGCACCTCATCTCCAGGGTTCAAGACGGTCCTGAAAAAACCCGTAAGGGCGCCCATCCCCCCGGAGGTGATGAGCAAGTTCTCCTCCTGTAAAGAAATCCCATAGCGCTCCTGGAGATAATCCCTAAGAGCAGCCAGAAGCTCTGGGTCTCCCTGGGAGGGCGCATAATGGGTGGCTCCGGCCAGGGCATCTTCCAGGGCCCTTCGGCACACCTCCTGGGAGGTGGGAAAATCCGGCTCCCCTATGCCCAGAGAAATAACACCTTTCAGGCCAGAGGCCCGAAGGCTCATTTCCCTTATCTTGGATGGCATCAGCTCTTTGACAGCCCTGGCAACCCATCTTTGCTGCTCTGCCATCAGAAAAAAACCCCTTTAATCCCTTGCAAGCCCAAAATCACACCCTCACACATAACCGAACAATTTGGGCACCCACATGATCAGGGAAGGCACATATGTAACCAAACCCAGAGTTACCAGATTGGCTCCCAGAAAGGGCATGGCCCACCTCGTGACCAGGCCGAAGGGGTATCCTGTTATACCGCACACCACAAAAAGCAGGACTCCCACAGGAGGAGTTATGAGCCCGATGGAAAGATTCAAGATCATCACGAAACCGAAATGCAGTGGATGGATACCCACGGCCTGGGCCACAGCCAGCAAGGTAGGCGAAAGAATCACAATGGCTGCCCCGGCCTCCATGAACATCCCCACCAGCAGAAGCACCACATTGATCATCAGAAGAATCAGATAAGGATCCTTGGTGATTCCGAGCAAGGCCGCAGCAATCTTTTGGGGAACCTGCTCGGCAGTGAGCACCCATGCGAAGATATTGGCCATCCCGATGATGAGCAAAAGCACCGAGGTGGTGATACCTGTGTTGACCAGGATCTTGACCAGGTCTCTCCACTTGAGTTCCCTGTACACCCACAGCCCAAGGATCAGGGCATAGAATACTGCCACAACTGCCGCCTCTGTGGGCGTGAAGGCCCCTGCCAGTATCCCCCCTATTATGATCACAGGAGCCAAAAGGGCCGGACCTGCTACCAAAAACTCCTTCCAGATCCGTCTCAAGGAGAGAGGCTCCTCGTCCCTTGGGTACTTGTACTTCACTGCAAAGTAATAGGCCATGCCCATCATGGCCAGACCCTGCAGAATGCCAGGGATCATGCCCGCGGCAAAAAGAGCCCCTATGGAGATGCCTGTTGTGACCCCCAGGATGACCATGAGAATGGAAGGCGGGATGGTAGGCCCCATAACCGCAGCCGAGGCAGTTATGGCAGCAGAAAAACCCCTACCATATCCTCTTTGCACCATGCCAGGGATGAGCACCGAACCAAGAGCAGATGCATCTGCCACAGCAGAGCCGGAAATTCCGCTCAAGAACATGGCAGATACCACAGTGGTGTGGGCCAGCCCACCTCTTATCTTTCCCACCAAGACATTGGCTAGAGAGATCAGCCTCTGGGTGGTGCCTCCCACGTTCATCACCTCTCCGGCCAGCACGAAAAAAGGCACTGCCATGAGAGGAAATGAATCCATACCAGTGAAGATGCGCTGAGCCATCAGGTTGAGGGGAACATCCGAAGCCAAGAGCACGGCCAGGGAGGTAATGCCGAGGCAAAAGGCAATGGGGAATCCCATGACAAGGGTGATGGTGAAAGCCACTGCCATGAGCAGGAGCATCTGTGCACCTCTACATGAAGCCCGTGGCTGTTTCAGGACCCAGGCCCCCTTTTACCGCGAGGACCCCGCTGAAGGCCACTGACCTTCTCAGACTTGCGGCAACTTGCACCATCTTCTTGATCATCCATCCAAAGTGGCAGCGGTCAGCCGCCTTGTTTTGAGCTGCTGTACCTGGAAAATCTCTCCCAACACGCCAGCCACCAGCTCCAGTATCATGAGGCTTGCACCCACTGGTACCGCCATATAAGGGAAGATCATGGGAATCTGCATGGCCGGGGAAAGCTGACTCTCATTAAACAGGGCCAAGGAGAATCCCTGCTTGGCCACTATACCCAGAAAAACTATGGTGGCCACCTGTACCAGTAGCATAACCCTTGAGGCCCAAGCAGGAGGCAGCCTGTCCACAAAGAGGCTCACCCCTATGTGTCTGCCTTCTCTGAGGGCCACAAAGGCCCCCAACATACCCATCCAGATCATGAGATAACGGGCCAGTTCCTCTGACCAGGGAAAGGGCACATGGATCAAGAAACGAAATATGATCTGAAGAAGCACTATGACTGACATAACGGCTCCGATGACCACCAAGGCCGCTATGGATACTCTTCTGAGCCCTTCACAGACCCATGCCATGGCTTTTGCTATTTGCCTCATGCGGGGTCCCTGTATGGAGAAAAGGCGGGATACAGCTTTTCCCGCCTCATGAAAACCCCAATGACTAACCCCAAGCTAAAACCAGGCAATTACTTCTTCTTTACCCACTCGCCGTACTTCTGGTTGGCCATCTTGATATGCTCCTGCACTATCTGACCAGCCTTGTCCCCCACCGCCTGCTCTCCCTTCTTGGCAGCATCCAGGGCCTTTTGAACCCACTGCTCTCCTACCTTCTCCTTCAGGTAACCTAGGGTGGCCGGTTGAGCCACATCTCTGAACTTGGCCATCTCCTCTTTGGTGGGTTGATAAACCACCATGCCCTTGTCCTTGAGCTTCTGAAGCCCCTGGATGTTGGCTTCCTGGGAGAATCCATTGTGAGCAGCTGCCAGCACCTTGGCGGCCTCGGCCACCACCTTCTGCTGCTCGAGGGTAAGCTTCTTCTGATAGAACTCCTCATTGATGAAGATGAAAAGGGGATCATAGAGATGTCCATCCAGAACCAGGTACTTCTGGACCTCGTAAAATTTCATGTCGTGGATAAGCACTATAGGGCACTCCATGGCATCCACCACTTTCTGCTGAAGCGCGGTGTAGAGCTCCCCAAAGGCAATGGGGGTTGGCGATCCGCCCATGCTCTTGACCATTTCCATGTGCACCGGGTTCTCCATGGTGCGTACCTTGAGGCCCTTCATGTCCGCAGGGGACTTGATCTCCCTGACATTGTTGGTGAAGTGCCTGTAGCCATTCTCGGTTATCCCCAGGATGCGCACCCCTGTAGCCTTCAGAAAGGCCTGGGAGAACTCCTGCCCGAACTCCCCGTTGTAGGCCTGCCATGCCGCAGGAGCACTGGAGAAAAGATAAGGGATTCCAAAGACCATGACCGGCTGGAAGAAGCCTGCCACCGGACCAGAGGAGAGGGTTCCCATCTGAATGGTGCCCATCTTCACCCCTTCCAGGGCTTCTCTTTCATTGCCCAGGGCAGAAGCGTGGTAGGCCTGCACCTTTACCTCACCTTTGGTGCCTGTTTCCACCATGGCCTTGAAGATCTCAACAGCCTTGACTGTGCGGTTGTCAGGGTTGGCAGGCCCTGCATTGGCCAGCTTGATGACCACCTTGGCCCAGGCCTCTTGGGCGTTGACAAGGGCCAAGGCCGCCACAAAGAACAGACAGGCGAGTCTCTTCATGCTTTAAATCCCTCCTTGTGGAACTGATTGTGAAGCGGCACTTCCTGGGACCCGTGGTTTGGGGTTGGGTCACCGAGAAGATTGGCTAAGTATACGAATCCACCACAGCAAGTGTCAAGCAAACCTCAACTCCCCCAGGTTTCCAGAAAAACCCTTTCTCAAAGCCGTGCTGGATTATCCCAATGTCCATGCCCTTGGCCGGGTCCCCTATGGCCAGACCCTTCTTTACCGCTTGAAAACATCTGCCCCTCATTGATCAAAGGGGGCAAAGCCCTTCTTGTTTTCTGGGAGCATCACTGCCCTTAGAAGTTCTGCATGGCGAAGGGCTGCAATCTCCCTTTCCAGGGCCCCTGGGTCAAGACCCGTCACCTCCAAGAGCTCCTCAAAGCTGGGCCTTGGCTCCCGGCCGATGCGCTCCAAGATCTTCTTTCCGGCAGGGCTTATGGCCTGATCCTTGAGGCGCCGTGCAGTGTAAATGGCCCACGGGTCGCAGGCGCGAGGAGGACTGAGGGCATCCATGTAGCAATCCTCGCACAAGGTCTTCCCTGCATGATAACGCACATCAGACTCATCAACCTGTTTTTGGCACCTTTGGCAAAGCATCTCCGAGATCCCCCGCCTTTAATAAGAAAAACTACCCCCGAACCCTCTTCCATGCCAGTCCCCAAAAACCGTCCAGATCCCCAAGCCTGGAAAGGCCTAAGAGCATGCCCATGGGAAAAATGACAAATCTACTGCTTGGAGCAGACCCGGCGCCCCACAGCAAGAAGCAATCCCTTAGGGTCCGGATGTGATGGAGATCTCGAGGATCTTTTCATTGTTGTCCTCGCTGCTCTCAACAATGGCGTTTGTTGGGTCCACCGAGATCTTCAGAGAATAATTTCCCGAGCTGAGGCTCTTCTTTAGCCTGAGGGTCTTGGAACCATTGAAGAGCTCACCCTGATCCAGCTTGGGAACTCTTTGGGTCCCCAGCACCATATCCTCTGATCCGTCCTTTAACAGCCTGAAAGAAACCCTGGCGCTTTTGGTTGCCGCTTCTTCACCCTTGTTCTCTACGGTGTAAGAGATCGTGATCTTCTGTCCTGGGTTGGCGGTATCAGGGGCAGAAACCTCCTTCAACTCCAGATCCGAAAAGCCAGGCAGGTTGCCATCCGGGTACCTGACCGCCACTGCCAGGAGCCTGTCGTTTATGCTCTGGCTATCCTCATTCATGAGAAGGATCATGGTGTTGCCATTGTCTCCCATGGCTCCTGAGATATGAGGCTTGTTTGTGCTTAGGTGGAAACCGTTTAGCCCACCATCTTGGGATACGGTGATGGTTCTTGTTGCCACATTGAACTTGGAAGTTCTGTTTACGGGTGTAACCTTACTGGAAAAAACGCATGAGCCTAAAGAGTCACAGTTTATGATCCCGATTTCTGCCCTGTAAGTCTGCGCGGCCTTATCCCCAAAGCCTACAAATGCCCATCTTCCCAAAAGATCCTGTTGGGAATAATCCCTGTCATTCTTTCTTAGCAGCACGTGCACTGCAAAATCATTCCCCAAGTCAGGATAGAATTGGGAAGGATTTGATACCAAAGCCATGTTCCTTTGAAGGCCCAGGTACCCGGTTGCAAAATCACCCGCCTGGAAAGATCCGTCAGGATTAAATTCAAGGGGTATTGGACCAAAACTCACTTCATGGATGTTACCCCCTCCCTTCTCATCATTTTCCCATCCAGAGGCAGATGTGATCTCAAGACCATCTTCTGATGACCCGATTGTCCCGATCACAGAGCCGAGCCGATTCTTTCCCCTATCCACCCCAAGCAAGTCCTTCTCATAATATGCAGTGAAATATTCACCCAGGAGGGCAGGGTCTTCATATTGAGTCTCTGTATCTAGCTTCAAAGCGGCTACGAAGAACTTCTCACCACTTCTTTCCATCCCGGTTGTGCCGTCGCAAAGAATTACGGTCTTGCTCTCACTGAGAAAGCACTGGAGCGTCTCACCTATAAGGATCACTCCACCTTCTCCCACAGAGTAGCTTAGGGTCTCTCGAGCACTCTCCATGCAGTAATACTGGTTTGGGCACCTATCCGCACTTTCCTTGTAATTGTTTTCTGTGGTGTAATCCTCGTTGAAGTTTATTGTCCCGGCCTCTGTCTTGTAACCAAACCAGGAACCTTTGCCGCCTTTTCCCAAGACTATGTATCCCCATTTGCCAAGAAGCTCTTGGGGCGGCTCAGCCATCGCAATTTCCATCTTCCCTGCCAAAAGAGCGGCCCCTGCCATGGCGGCCAAGGCCAAAGCTACCTTCCTACTCGCCATAGTTCTTCCTCTCCTCCTTTCTGATCCATTCTGCCTTCTGATGGGCAAGTCTTCTAATATCACTGGTGCGCTCAAAGCCAACTCACCATCGGGATCCGAAGTTTAGGACTCCCTCCCCTCCAAGTCAAGCCCATGTGTGATTGTGGGAGGTCCTTTTTTGCAGGACTGAAATGAATGGTACGAGTTTTTGCAGAAAAAAGGGCCCCTCAGGCCTTAGGCCTGTGGCCCAGCAGCCTCAATGCCCCCCTGCAGAGGATCTCCACCCCAGTCAGCATGACATCCTCCTGGAACTGGAACCTGGGGTTGTGAAGAGGAGCGCAACCCTCTTGGCCCACCCCCAGGAAGAAATAGCAGCCAGGAACCTCTTCCAGGTACCAGGACATGTCCTCTCCCGTTGTGGTGGGCTCTGGCTCCAGCACCCTATGTTTTCCCACCACCTGGGCCGCAACCTCACCAATGAGCTTTGCCACTTCCTGATCATTGACAAGGGGTGGGCATCCCTTGGAGTACCTGAACTCATAATGGGCCCCCATGGCCCGGCACACCCCATCCACTACCCTCTCTATCCTTTCTGGCCAGCTCTCCCAAACCCCACTGTCAAAGGTCCGGGTAGTGCCGCTTAGCTCCGCCACCTCCGGGATTATGTTGAAGGCGGTGCCTGCGTGGAAGGTACCCACTGTGACCACTGCAGGGCACATGGGGTTCATCTGGCGGCTCACTATGCGTTGGAGAGCTCCCACCACCTGAGAGCCCACCTCCAGGGCGTCAACGCAAAGATGAGGCATGGCTCCGTGGCCACCACGGCCCAGGATCCTTATGTCGAACCTGTCCATGGCTGCCATCAGAGGGCCTGCTTTGACCCCCACACTCCCCTGGGGCAGGCTGGGCCAAAGATGGCATCCCAAGGCCCATTGCACCTTGGGGTTGTCCATCACCCCCTCTTGGATCATGGGCTTTGCTCCGCTGGCGCCCTCCTCTGCAGGCTGAAATACAAACTTCACGTTGCCCTCGAGACTATCTGTAAATGAGGAAAGGACCTTGGCTGCACCCAAGGCCATGGCCATGTTCCCATCATGACCACAGGCATGCATCACCCCCGGATGGAGGGAGGCAAATTCCAAGCCCGTGTCCTCTTGGATGGGCAGAGCATCCATGTCCGCCCTCAGCATGACCGTGGGCCCAGGCCTACTGCCCCTAAGAAGCCCCACCACCCCCCAACGAGCCACACCTGTTTTTACCTCCAGGCCCAATTCTCTTAGGCATCCAGCCACAAAACCAGAGGTCTTCTCTTCACAGAAAGCCACCTCTGGGATCTTGTGGAGGGCCCTTCTCACATCAAATATCCACTGCCTTTGAGAAACAACTACTTCCTCGAGCTCCATTTGTACCTCCGACTGCAGAATTCAAACACTACCTTTGTTTTTCATGGACCATTTTTCCATTTTTCCATCTCTGATTAAAGCCACCTGAGCCCTCTGCTCCCACCTCATCCAAGAGAGTCACTCCTTGGAGCCAGTGCCAGGACCCGGAGTGGGTTTTTGGGTATTGAGGAGAAAGCACTCTTTCCCATACTTTGGATCCGTGGTCTCATGTGGGAAGACTCAAGAAGGACAGGAGGCAAGGGGGACATGGATGAGATGGTGGCTGTGGTAACAGGGGGTACCAAAGGAATAGGACTTGGTATAGCTCAAGCTCTGGCCCGGCGAGGAGCTTCAGTGGCCCTTACCTACCACAAGGACCATGTTTCGGCCCGCAAGGCCATGGAGAGACTGGAGCCTTTCCTTGAGTCCGGCAGCAAGGCCCTTCTACTGCAGGGAGATGTGGGAGACCCAGGTGTTGTGAGAAGCCATTGCAACAGAGTCAGGGATGAGCTGGGCAAGGTTTCGGTGCTTGTGAACAATGCCGGGGTAATGCCACGAAGGAGCTTTGGTGACATAGGCGTGGAGGATTGGGAGATGACTTTGCGTACCAATCTCTCAGGAGCCTTTTACTGGACATCAGGGGTTGTAGCGGACATGGAAGCCATGGGATTCGGCCGCATAGTAAACATCTCTTCCATAGCCGCAAGGGGCGGGGGAGTGGTGGGAGCGCATTACGCCGCGTCCAAGGCAGCATTGCTTGGCTTTACCAAGTACCTGGCCAGGGAGCTGGGCCCCAGAGGAATCACCGTAAATGCCATTGCCCCGGCCTTCATAGAAGACGCAGGCATCTTCACGTCCTGGAGCCACCAGCAGAAAAAGGCCCTGCTTAAACAGGTGGTGGTGCCACGCCTGGGGCTTGTGGAGGACGTGGTAAGGGCTTTGGAGTTTTTCTTGGACTCCCCCTTTGTTACCGGAATCACCCTGGATGTAAACGGGGGAGCCTTCATGCCATGAGAGGAACCCCTGGGCCTTGAGCTTGGCCATATGGGCCAAGGTTATCAAATGATCTTCTGGGGGGAGCCGTCCATGAAAGCCTCGAAGAATTGGGAGCTAGAGGAAACCCAACTGGAACTCTTTGAGCAGATCTGTGCAGGCATAACAGTGCTGGATCTGGATGGAAAAATAAGACACTACAACAGAGAGGCGGCCCGCATTTTGGATCGAAAGCCCGAATATATCGGCCGCGAGGTGACACATTGTCACAAGAAACAAGAGAGCATCCAAAGGATCCAGGAAATGCTGGTTTCCTTCCGAGAAGGCAGGCAGGAGCCTTTTCACTGGGAAATAGAAAGATTCGGAAGAAGGCTGCTCATAAGTTTCTCGCCGCTAAAATCCAGGGGCCGTCTTGTGGGATGTATCCACATGGCCGTGGTGAAGCCTTCCTGAGTACCCATAGGCTCAGGATCATTCAAGGCCCAAGACCCGACCCACCCTGGAAGCAATGCTCTGGCCTATGCTTATGGAGGCCGTGGCTGCAGGAGATGGTGCATTTAGGACATGGATCATCCCAGGGGCCTCCTGGATGAAGAAATCATCCAGAAGATTGCCCTCTGGACTCAAAGCCTGGGCCCTTACCCCAGAGCCCCCGGCTCTCAGATCTTCAGATCTTATCTCTGGCATGAGCCTCTGGAGTGCTTTAACAAAGCCGGCCTTGCAAAAGGACCTATACATTTCACCCAAGCCGGTCTTCCAGTAACGTAAGGCCAATCTCCAAAAGCCCTTGTACATCAGACTTTCAGCTGCATCCCTGCCACTTATGGAAGTCTTGGTGTATCCCTCTCTCTTGAGGGCCAAGACAGCATTGGGCCCAGCCTCCCTGACCCCGTGGATGGTGCGTGTGAAGTGCACTCCCAGAAAGGGAAACCTTGGGTCTGGAACCGGGTAGATGAGCCCTCTGAGGAGATCTTTCTTTTCTGGAGATATCTCATAGTATTCCCCCCTGAAGGGCACTATGCGAAGCCTTGGCCGCAAGCCGCACATTCTGGCTATGCGATCCGACTGCAACCCCCCGCAGTTGACAAGCCCTTTACAATGGAACTCCCCCTTTGTTGTCTCCAGGATCATCAAGGAGCGGCTCCTTCTCACCCCCAAGAGCCGTGTGGAAGTTCTTATCTCACCGCCTAGCTCCTGCACCATGGAAGCAAACCGCCTGGTCACCTGGGAGAAATCTACTATTCCTGTTTCCCCTACCCACAAGGCGGCGATTCCACTGGCATGGGGTTCATATTCCCGGATTTGCTCTGGCCCTATTCTCTTTAGGTCCACCAGCCCGTTGGCTCTACCCCTTCTTTCCAATTCTTCCAGGCGAGGGATCTCCCTTGGCTCCACTGCCACAACCAGCTTTCCGCAGCGCTCGTAGGGAATTCCTTGCTCTTGGCAGAAACGGTACATGGCCTCTTTTCCCCTTGTGCAATTGAGCGCCTTTAGAGAACCTGGCCTGTAATAAAGCCCTGAGTGGATCACGCCGCTGTTGTGTCCTGTCTGATGGGCTGCCAAACCATCCTCTGCCTCCATGAGCAGAAGGCTCAGGTTGTAACTATGAAGGAGGGCCATGGCTGTAGATACACCCACTATCCCCCCTCCCACCACCACCACATCCCAGTGCTTGGATTGCATCAGACTCATTCCTCCAGAAGCTCTACTCTCTTTACCCGATGGAGGTCCCTCACATAGCCCTTGGATCCCACAAGCAGAAGAGCAGATGCCACAAGGCCGAACAAGGGTATGACCAGCAAGGCTCTGTCAAGACCAATCTCGTCCGAAAGCCTTCCTATGAGCATGGGAGACCAGGCTCCACCCAGTAGGTGCTGGCAAATCACGCACAGGCCGTATGAAAGGGCTCTCAATCCCGGGTGCACCACATCCTGGGTCACGGCTGCAGAAGGAGCCACGTAACACACGGTCAAGATCCCGAAGGCCACAAGAAGAGGGGCAAAAGCCGGTGTGTTAGGCAGTATGAAGGCCAGAGCTAGAAGAATTGCCGAGACCAGTGAGGTGATCCCCGAAAATACCATCCTGGCATCCAGTCTGGTCTTCCTCCACTTGTCTGCCAGAAACCCTCCCAGAGGGGCTCCCACCAACACCAGCAGCGCAAGCCCTGCTGCCATGGTGCCTGCCTTCTGTTCACTCATGTTGTGAAACCTATGAAAGTAGGATGGCAACCAGGTCATCATGCAGGTGGTTATGGCAGTGTTCATGGCAAAGGCCAGGTACACGAACCAGAGGGTGGGAATTGCCACCAGCTCCTTGACAGAAGGCCAGAGTCCTGCCACGGCAACGGGCTTACCTCCCATCTCCTGTTCCGAGAGAGCCACTGTCCTGTAGTCCTTGGTGAACCAAAACAAAACCGCCAGCACTAGTCCTGGCACGGCCACCAGCCCGAAGGCATGTCGCCACCCCCAGTTTTGGCCAAAGTAGCCTCCAACCAGGAAACCCACGGCAGCTCCAAGGGGTATGAAGGCGTTCCAGATTCCCATGGTCCTGGCCCTGACCTGCACTGGGTATGCAGCAGCCAATACGGCCGTTCCCGCAGGAGCGTAACCTGCCTCTCCCAGTCCCACCATGGCCCTGGCCCAGATGAGCTCCCCGTAGTTGCGGGCAAAGGCGCAGGCCAGTGTGGCCATGCTCCAGAAGAAGACCATGATGGAAATCATCTTCCTTCGGCTCCAGCGGTCCACGACCAAGGAGAGTGGAAGAACAAAAAGAGCTATGGTCACGTAAATCACGCTCGTCAAGGAGCCCAACTCCTGGTCCGAAAGACCCCAATCCCTCTTGATGAAGGGGATCAGGGAACCCACCACCATCCTGTCCGCATAATCGAAGAGGTAAGTGAGGCAAAGGAGGATCAGAAGATAAAGGGCTCTGCCACCCTCGAGCCTGTAGAGCCTCTCTTTGCTCTCGGCCGCACGGATCTCGCTGTCCTGGCTCACGATCCCTCCCTTCTGGCTTTACGATGAGACTCTGGGCTCACCCTCGGGGATCCTTCTCAGCCAGCATGGCTTCCAACCCATAGCTCCATTCCTGGAGGATCAACATTGGCCGCAGGATCCACCTCCACGTGGAGCACCGCCGGCAGCCCGCTGGCCACCGCAGCCTCTAGTGCCGGCCTTATCTCTCCCGGCTCCCTCACATACGCTCCGAAACAGCCCATTGCCTGGGCCACTAGATCATAACGAAGAGGCGCATGGTCACAGTTGAGAAAGGACTCATTCCCGAACACCCGTCTCTGGGATGCCTTTTCCATCCCCCATGCTCCGTCCACCATGACCACAGCCACTATGGAGGCGCCAACTCTTTTCGCTGTCTCCAGTTCCTGCAGGTTGAAGCCAAAGGCACTGTCTCCGGATATAAGGTAAACCATCTTTTGAGGCTGGGCCAGCTTCGCGCCTATGGCGTAAGGAAGCCCTGTTCCCAGGTGCCCGAACTCAGAGGTCCAAAGGAAGGTTCTGGGCTCCAACACAGGGTGGAGATGCACACACCAAAGACAGGTGTTCCCGCCATCCATCACCATGACTGCCTCCCTTGGGAAAAAAGAGCGCACCTCCTGAATGACCCTGCCAGGAATCAAGGGAACCTTGTCCTGGAAGTAACGGGCTTTCAGGTCTTTTTCCCAGGCCTGGATGGTTTGCCTTATTACGGCCATACGTTCCTGTTGGGGTCTAGGAGGTCCCAGCCGCTCCAGCTCCAGCAGCAAGCCTCTGAGCACAGGCTTCAGATGTCCCAGGATTGCGATATCAGGCTTTCTGTTCTCCCCAAGCCTCTCGGCTGCTATATGTACATGAATCAGCCTTTGGGAATCCGCAGGAGCCCACAGAGGCGGCCTGCCCCAGAACTCCAGTTCCCCAAAACGGCATCCCAGAGCCAGGCAAAGATCCGACTGGGCCAGGGCCACCCTAGCCCCTATGCACAGGGTGGGCACACAGAGGGGATGATCCTCGGCAATGGCTCCTCGGCCTGCCGGGGAAGTGCTCACAGGAGCCCCAAGGTACTCTGCCAGTTCCCTGAGCTCCTCCCAAGCTCCCGACTTCAAGACAGCCCCACCAGCATGGATCATTGGAGTGTTGGCTTCCCAGAGAAGGCGGGCGGCCTTTTTTATGTCCTCAGGATCCCCACCTGGAATAACAGGTTGCAATGGCAAGAGTTTCTCTTGCTGCCAGTTGAAGGTCCCATTTAGGATGTCCTCGGGTATGTCCAGGTGAACCGGGCCTGGGACATCGCTTTGTGCCAAAGAAAAAGCCTTGTGAAGCAGCTCTGGCAACCTCTCTGGCTTCAAGACCTGAAAGCTGGCTTTTGTAACGGCCGAGTAAGCTCCCCCCTGGTCGAAGACCTGCATGGCCCCACGCGGAGGTTGGATCACCGAGGTCCTCCTCTGGGACGTGATCACAACCATGGGTACCTCTTCCACCCGGGCGGCAATGACTCCTGATATGAGATTGGCCGCCCCGGGACCGGCCCCTGCCATTACCACCGTGGGAGTTCCCGTGACCCGAAACCAGCCATCGGCCATGTGGGCTCCTGCTGCCTCGTGTCTTGGGGTTATGAACTTAATGTCCTTTGCCTCTCCATGCTCCTGGACCCACTTGAAACATATGTTGTAAGTTCCGTCGGGAATCGCGAAGATTCTCCGAACACCCATCTCTGCCAGAGTCTCCATCAGGACTTCACCAGCAATTCTCTCTGCCATCTGATCTCCTCCCTAAGGCACTCGACTTCCTGGTCCTGTAAAGACCATTGCCTTGTTCCAATGAGCCCTCCCAGGCCGCCTTCCCTCAACCTGGTCCTGCTCTTAGCTCTACCAACACCTTCCCGTCCCCAGGCTTTTTAAGAAGGCTCTGTACCTTGGCCGGGAGCTCCTCTAGGGTTATCATGCCCTCGATCATCTCCTTTACCTGCAGCCGCCCGGCTGAGAGCATCTCCAGACATTCCTTGCACTCCTTCTGAGTGTTGGCGTACGAGCCCTGAAACCTCAGCTGTTTTAGCATCGCCATGGCTGGGGCCCATTCCATTTTCCCCTTGGGAAGCCCTATGAGCACTATCTTTCCCCCGGGACTCACCATCTCCATGGCCTGTCTCAAAGCATCCAGGCTCCCAGCGCACTCCAGGGCAGCCCCCAGTTCCTGGCCATCACACCAGGAAGAAACCGCCCTGTACAGGTCCTCCTTGGTTGGGTCAACAACCCGGGAGGCACCCAGGGCCAGCGCCCTTGTCCTTCGGCCTTCCTGCGGCTCCGACACCAGGATCTTTTCCAATCCCATGGCTCTCAACACGGCCACTGCACACAGTCCTATGCCGCCTGCCCCCAGGACCGCAACCCTCTCCCCAGACCCTATTCCAGCCAGGCGAATCCCGTGAAGAGCTGTGGCAAGGGGCTCTGCCAGAGCTGCCATGGCCAGATCCAGATCCTGTGGAACTGAAATGAGCATGTCCTGCGGGACAACCAGCTTCTCGGCAAAGGCCCCAGGGAGGGCCCCAAGGCCTATGGCCAGCCTCTTGGGACAGAGATTTTCCTCTTGCCTGAAGCAGGCAGGGCACACACCGCAACCAATGGGTCTGACTATGACACCATCACCCAATGAGAGCCCCTTTACTTCCTCTCCCAGGCCATCTACCTGCCCGCTCATCTCGTGGCCCAGGATGGTGCCCTCGGGTAACTGGCCTGAGCCCACAAGAAAAAGATCAGAGCCGCATATGGATGCATAACACACCCTCACCCTGACCTGCCCGGGCCCCAAGGCAGGCTCAGGAAGCTCTTCGATTCTGAGTCCCCTCATCTCCTTTCTGTAGACAGCAGCCAGCATTTCCCGACCCCTCTTTCAGATCCTGTACACTCCCCACAATGCTCCTGCAGCCACCAGAGTGAAGGTCAGGGTTATGACCATCAACAGGCTCATGATGGCTCCTGCCCATGCGAACTCCCGCATGGTGAAGTAACCCGATGTGTAAGGAATCACATGAGTGGGAGTCTGTGTCACCAGCACGAGCCCCAAAGAGGAGCTGAAGGCAGCAGGGGCTACCAGCAGCCATGGATCCACACCCAGATCCCTGGAGAGCTGGATGAGAAGGGGAATTAGTATAATGCCGCTTACGGTGTTGCTGGCCAAAAATATTTTCATGGCCATGACTCCTGCCAAGACCACTGCCACCTGCACTGCAGGGCTTATGTTCTGGATCCAGCCCAACACCATCCATGCCATCCAACGAGCAGCGCCTGTCCTGTAAGTGATCATGCCTATGGATAGACTTGCCAGAACAAGGATTATGGCCCCCCATGGCACAAGATCCTCGGCCTCTTTCCAGGAAAGTACCCTTAGTCCGGGGAAAAAGAGGGCAATCCCCCCTGCCATGGAGACCCATTCCATGGGAAGGGTTACACCAGTGATGTCCCTCAATGGCTCTTCCATGACCCAGAGGATGGCCACCACCAGGAAAACCATCAGTGTCCTCTTTTCCTTGGACCCCATGGCCCCCATGGCCCGCTTTTCGGCCCTGAGTTGCTCCCTGGAAAAAGGAAGCTTCTTGGACTCGGGCGGGAACAACATCATGAGAACCCACCAGCCCATGGGAACCAGTATCAATGCGCTTGGAACACCCAGCTTCATCCAGTCCAGAAAACTGACCCTGACCCCGGCCAGATCATTCAAGAAAGCAATGGCTATGGGGTTGGGCCCGCAGCCTGCAGGAGTGCCTATGCCGCCGAAGGTGGCACCCCAGGAGCAAGAGATCATGAGGGCCTTTCCAAAACTGCTCTCATGGGGTCGCATGTTGGCCCTCTCCAGGAGCCCCACCCCTATGGGCAAGAGAAGGGCTGATACCGCCATATCCGTTATCCACATGGACAAGAGCGTGCCCCCAACCAAAAAGGCCATGAGAACTCTGGATGTGGATGGTCCCACCAAAATCAGGAGGCTCAGAGCCATTCTCTTTCCCAGGTCAGATCTCTGAATGGCAGCAGTTATGAGAAAAACGCCCAGGAAGAATATGACTATACGATTCCCAAAGCCCCACTGAAGAAGTATGTCCAGCCCCTGGGGGATCCCATGGACTGTGGAGCCAGCGCTTCCTGCACTGAGCCCTTCTGTAACCCCCAGAACCGGTGTCACAATCAATGCAAGAAGAGCCGTGACCGCAAATGGGATTGCCTCTGTGATCCAAAGCAGGATGGTAGCAACCAGCACTCCCATGGCCCTTTGTGCCTGGGGACTCAGATCTATGGCCTCCCCGGAAGGCGTGTAAAGCAAAGGAGGCTGCCATAGGTGCCCCACCAGCCAGTAGAGCACCACCGCTGTGCCCAGGATGCACAAGTCCCTTTTCCCTCGGTGAACCCGCATGGATCTTGTCAAAGGATCATGAGCTGGCCGCCTGTTATGTTTATGGCCTGGCCGGTCATATAAGAGGCCCGATCAGAAACCAGGAACCGTACGGCCTCGGCCACATCCCTGGGAGCGCCCATTCGCCCCACAGGTATCTGGGAGAGCTTCTCTTGGCGCACCTGATCCAGTTGCTTTCCCAATACTCTGGCCTCCAGCTCCCAGCTCCAACGCTCCAAGGGGGTCTCTATCTGGGCAGGGCACACTGCATTGACCCTTATGCAATGGGGTGCCAGCTCCAGAGCCTGGACCCTTGTGAGCATTATCACCGCGGCCTTGGCAACACAGTAGGCGCCTGCAAAGGCTCTGGGCACCTTGCCGGCCTTGGAGGCCACGTTCACGATGGCCCCTCCCTTTCCCTGTTGAAGCATCTGAGCCACCACCGCCCTGGATACCAGAAAGGTGCCGTGAAGATTTATCTCCAGGGTTTTTCTCCAGGCAGACTCCTCCATGAGATGAAGTGGTCCCGGCCCTGGAGCGCCCCCTGCGTTGTTGACCAGTATGTGTATCCCTCCCAACTCCTCCACCACAGAGCGGACCATTTCTTGAACCGATTCCTGAGATGTCACATCCACCTGCACCGCCATTGTCTTGACCCCCAAGGAGCTTAGCTCCCAGGCCGCCTTATCCAGATCTTCCCGGGTGGGAAGCCTGTAGTAACCCGCAGAATCCAGATCTCTACAAAGATCTGCCAAGGCCACCCTAGCCCCCTCCTGAGCCAAGGCCCTGGCCACGGCAAACCCAATCCCCTCCCTGCTGCCAGCCCCTGTGATTATAGCTGTCTTGCCCTGCAGCTCTCCCATGGGACAATTCCTCTCTTGCCATTATGGGTCAGAAAATCTAAATCCACGGCCTGTTAGAGTTGATCTTGGGGGTTCGGCCGGGATTCTAGCAGTCCAGGCCATCTGGTTCAAGCAATTGTATGAGTCCACCGCCCCATGGAACCCAGGCCTCAAAATTGAAGAAGATGGCCAGATGGCAGCAAAGGCATATCATCTCCCGGGTCTTTAGGACTTCATTGATCATCGGGCCAGGGTGAGGTTTGTGTTATCATAGTTTGGAGAGATCAAGAAGGGAGAGGCTTTTTTGGAGCAATATGAAGTCATAGTCATCGGGGGAGGCCATGCTGGCTGCGAGGCTGCACTGGCCTGTGCCAGGAAGGCCCACAAGACTCTTCTTCTAACAATCAATGTGGACCACATAGCCTGGATGTCCTGCAATCCGGCCATAGGAGGATTGGCCAAGGGGCAGTTGGTCAAAGAGATAGATGCCCTGGGCGGAGAGATGGCCAGGAACATAGATCTCACGGGTATCCAGTTTAGGCGTCTCAACACAAAAAAGGGTCCTGCAGTATGGTCCTCCAGGGCCCAGGCGGACATGTTCAGGTACGCAAGGCGCATGAGAAGGGTGTTGGAAGGCCAGCCAGGGCTCTCCATTAGGCAGGCTTTGGTGGAAAGGATCCTGCTCAAGGGGGACAGAGTTGAGGGTGTGGAGACCTCCCTGGGAGAAAAAATAGCTGCCAGGGCGGTCATAGTAACCACAGGCACTTTCCTGCAAGGACTGGTTCACATAGGCCTCAAGAGCTTCCCGGCAGGGCGTATGGGGGATCTACCCTCTGTGGGCCTCTCGGAGTTCTTGCGCTCACTGGGCCTTCGCATGGGCAGGTTGAAAACCGGAACCACCCCAAGGCTAGATGGCAAGACCGTGGACACATCACGGCTCCAGGTGCAGTGGGGGGATGACCCACCCATACCCTTTTCCTTTTCCACCAAGAAGATACCCTTGCCGCAGGTGCCATGCCACATCACTTACACCACTGAGCAGACCCACGAAATCATCAGAGAGGGGCTGGAGCGCTCCCCCCTCTATCAGGGTCTGATCCGAGGCGTGGGAGCCAGGTACTGCCCTTCTGTAGAGGACAAGGTGGTCAGGTTCCCGGAGAAGGAAAGGCACCAGATATTCCTGGAACCCGAAGGTCTGGACACCCTGGAGATATATCCCAACGGCATATCAACCAGCCTTCCCCTGGACATCCAGTTGAGAATGGTCAGATCCATACCGGGTCTGGAGCAGGCCGAGATCATCAAACCCGGATACGCCATAGAATATGACTTCGTGGACCCCACCCATCTTTGGCCTACGCTGGAGATGAAAGAGATCCGGGGGCTTTACCTGGCTGGCCAGATCAACGGCACCTCGGGCTATGAAGAAGCCGCGGCTCAGGGATTGGTGGCTGGTATAAACGCTGCTTTGGCTTTGGAGGGAAAAGATTCCCTTGTGCTGGACCGCTCGGAAGCCTACATCGGGGTGTTGATAGATGACCTGATCACCAAGTCCACACAGGAACCCTATCGCATGTTCACCTCCAGGGCCGAATACAGGCTGCTTCTCAGGGAAGACAATGCTGATCTACGCCTCAGGGACAAGGGGTTTCATGTGGGGCTTGTAACAGCCCAGGAGTACGAAGGTTTTTGCAGGAAGAGAGAGGCCATAGCCCTGGAGCTGGAAAGGTTGGAGAAAACCAGGGTGAAGCCCTCCAGGGAGGTGGACCATGTGCTGGAGGAGTTAGGAAGCGCTGCTCTGGAAGAGCCTCTCAGCCTAAAAGCCTTGCTTCGGCGCCCTGGGATCAGGTATAGGGATTTGGCCCCTCTTGATCCCAACAGAGCCCCCCTGCCCCAAGAAGTTGAGGAGGAAGTGGAGATCCAGGTCAAGTATGACGGTTACATAGACAGGCAGCTAAGGGAGGTCGAACGGTTCAAGTCCATGGAATACCGCAGGATTCCACCGGATTTGGATTACAAAGCGGTGCATGGGCTGTCCAAGGAAGTGGTGGAAAAGCTAAGCAGGATCAAACCCTTGAGCCTTGGACAGGCCTCACGGATCTCAGGGGTCACCCCGGCTGCCATTGCCGCCTTGATGATCCACCTCAAGAAGAAACGGCTCTGGAGTGCCTGAGATATCTGAGTATTTTGGAGCCAAGCCAGCAGTCCAATCCTTCTGAGACGTGAAAGCCTGTGGCAGCAATGATGAGGCCGAAGGCCAGGAGAGTGCAACCCTGGAACCTTGTCAAGATGAGCTCCTGAGCCAAGAACATGGTGGCGGCCCCCAACACAGGACCCCAGCTGGATCTGGATCCACCTAATAGAACCGAAACCACAGGTGTCAAAAGAACCTCTGTGCCCAAGGCCGAGTCCGGACTCACGTAACCGCTTTGGAGCGGATATATCCCCCCGGCCAAAGAGGCCAAGGCTGATCCCACAAGCAGGGCCTGAGTCCTCAAGGATTTGTCATTTATGCCCAAGTGGCGGGCTGCCAAGGGATCCATCCCCACTGCCCGAAGCGATCTGCCCCAGCCAGAGCCCATGAGTTTTTGGTGAGTCCACAGCGTTACCCCCAAGAGCACCAAAGTGCACACATAAGGGATCTCCTTGGGGAACATGGAAACCGAGATCCCAGCCGTACCCCCAGTGAACTCCTGTAGATTTCTAGCCAGTGTATTTAGAAACAATGCCAGGCAAAAAGACCCAACAGCAAAATCAGCACCCCTCATCTTGACTAGAAACGGGGCTGTCATCACACACATGAGCATGCCCGATGCCCAGGCCATAAAAAGAGCCAGCCACCAAGGGTGTCCAGCCTGAAGAAAGATGGCACTGCTGTAAGCGCCCAGCCCAAAGAGGGCACCGTGGCCCAGGTGAATCTCCCCAGCCATGCCTCCTATGAAGCTGTAGCTCAAGGCCAAGATCGCCTGTTGGCACAAGCTCCAAACTATCAGTGAGCCATAAGGCCCAAGAAAAAAGAGCCCACATGCCAAGAGGGCTGCCCCCGAAAGCCACACAAGGATGCTTCCCAAATATCTCATTCCAGGCGCCTGTTTCGAGAGGCCAAGACCAGAAATAGCAGACCGGGGGCCAAGAGTGGATGCCACTGGGATCCCAACCAATAAGAGACCAGGGCCTCCCCACCACCCATGGCCCATCCAAGGCCTGTGGTCCTAAGGGGGCTCAGGCCTCGGCCCAGGACCGCCAGGCAAAGTGCTTTTATGGTCCAACCCAGACCATCCTGAACGGTCACCACCTGGGTGGCTCCCAGCAGCACCCCCCCAACTCCAACCGTGGCCAGCCCCATGGAGGTGACCCATTGCCCCAAGCCTGTGGGATCGATTCCCACCAGCCTCAGATCTTCGGCCCCCATGTTCCAGGCCCTCAATGCCTTTCCCCTTCTGCTCCACCTGAGAATTCCCCACAGAAATGCAGAAATCCCCAAGGATGCCAAGAAAGCCATGGCCTTGGTCTTGGAAAAAGGGATGAATTCAGCCTGTGAAAAGATTTCTCCAGACACTGGTAAAGCCGTCAGAGGAAGGGGCCATATCCACTGGGTGAGCCCCTCTAGGCTCATGGCCCCCCCCAGGGTGATGAGCAAGATGGATCTTTCTGCATGGCCATGGCTCAAGAGCTTCCAAAAGGCAGGAGGATGGGCCAAGACAGAGATGAGTCCCAGGAAAAGGGCCCCTCCCAAGGCATAGGGCAAGAGATAAAGGCCATATCTTTGAGAAAGCTCCACAGATGCCAAGGCTGTTACCACTGCAAGCTGGCCCATGCCCAGGTGAACTTTTCCCGTGGATCCAAGTATGAGCTGCAGTCCCACGGCCAAGACACCGTAGAGGCTACCGTTGGCCACACCCTGGAGAACCACTTGAAATTGGGCCAGCATCAGTTCCCTGCTCCATGTTTGGAGGGGTATCTGTGGGAGGCTGTGGCCAGGCGTGGCGGCCAGATGATCTGGTAAGAGCCCTCCTGGATCTGAGAAGGATATGTGTTTATGGAGCCCACTCCGTCTTGTCTGAAATAGACCCTGCCGCCTATTGTTTCTGTTTGGCTGCTCTTTAAGGCCTTCAAGAGCTCAGATGGCTCGAGACTCTTGCTCCTGGCCATTACATCCTCCACCACCTGGATGGCCATCATGTACGCCGGGACCCAAGGATAGTCTTCCAGGGAGATGCGGCTTTTGGAGAGAAGATCAACAAAGCGTTGGCTTCCAGGACCTCCCATGCCCACGGACCAGTAGGACTGCCCGGTAACCCCCTCAGCTGCCCGACCCAGGGCCCTGCGAAAGGCTCCGCCGTGATGAATGACGTGGAACTCACGTGGCCTAAGGCCATGCTCCCGAGCCTGGCCCATGAACAGGGTCGCAAAAGCAATATTGGCAGAAACGAATAGTATGTCGGGGTCCTCAGCCTTGAGCTTGAGGAGAATTGGAGTGAAATCCCTCGTGTCCCTGGGGGCCACGTGGGTGGAAAGAACTTCCAGCCCAGCCTCTCTTGCCAGGACCGTGGCACCTTCGCACACTCCTTTGGGGTGTAGAGTGTCTTCCACCACAAAGGAGACGCTCTTGGCAAGCCCTTCTGCCTTTATCATTTCCCAGTAGCGGTGGGTGTACCTGGGTGCCTCGTCTATGAGGCATGCTATCCATTGGTACCCCCTCTGGTAAATCCTGGGGGAGTTGGCGCATATGGCCAGCAATGGGATCTTGTGGATTTCGGCAGCAGTGGAGGCTGCAAAGGTAAGGGGGCTGGAGTAGGGTCCCAGCATGAGCTGAACCCTGTCCATTGTGGCCATCTTTTCGTACAGGCGTCTTGCAGTGGCCTCGTCGCTTCTATCATCATATATGAAGAGTCGAACAGGCACTCTCCTCCCAGCCCAAAAGACCCCTCCCTGGCTGTTTAGCTCCTGGGCCCAGGTATTCAAAAAATCCCCGAAGGGGCCCACCTCTGAGGCAAAATGTCCTGTCTGGGAGATGGTGGCTCCGATTCGCAGCTCATCTGCCTGGCCCAGCTTCCCCAAAAGAAGACCAACTGCCAAACTCACCAAGATCATTCTCTGACCCATGAGGCTCATGAAAGACTCCTTGCTCTGAAATTCAAAGGGGCCACCCGGGCTTCAGCCTGGGTGGCCCCTGGGCCTAACATGGCTTTGAAGAATTCTGCCCCTGTTTGAGGCAAAAGGTCAAGTCCAAAAGCGCAGGGCCTTGAAAGTTTAGGGGGTATCGTGATACCCAGGGATTTCTGGGTAAAGAGCCATAGAAAACACAAGGCTGCTACATGCCTGCGTGCAGGCCAGGGGGAAAGCCATGGCACCAAGCAAAAAGGATCCCGGGGCACTCTTGAAGGAACGCATGAACAGAATCAAGAAAGCAGTAGCCCTGGAAAGGGTGGAGCGGGTACCCGTGGTTTTGGAATATGCTGGGTTCGCAGCCCGGTTGACTCGTACACCCATGCCCGATTTTCTTTTGGACCTGCAAAGATCTGTGGAGGTGATGATCCGGGCTTATAAAAGAATAACAGAGGGGCTGGAGGCCGAGGGAGTAAATTATGGTCGCTTTTCTCCTTTTGCTTTGAGTTACCTGTGGCTCTCCAAGGTTAGAGTTCCTGGACTTCATCTCCCTGGGGATGCCTCTTACCAAGTTTTGGAAAAAGAACTCATGACCCGCCAGGACTATGACGCAATCCTTGAAGAAGGCTGGCCCAGCTTCCTGGAGACCTTCATGCGCCAAAGGGTGTTGGAGGACCTGGATCCCAGGCTTCTTCCCCGCAACCAGGCTCCTGTGGATGTGGTGGGAAGGTGGGCGGCTTTGGGAGTGCCGGTCTTGCGTTCTTACACTGTAGCACCGCCTTTGGAGTTTCTGAGCGGCGCTAGATCTCTTACATGTTTTTTCATGGATCTGGTGGAGATACCCCAGAAGGTGGAACAGGTGATGGAGACCATGATGGAACACATGGCAGAGGTACCATGCCGACAATCCTTGAAGGAAGGCTATCCAGCAATATGGGTGGGAGGATGGCGGGGAGCTCCTTCTATGCTTTCACCAGAGATGTGGGAACGATTTGTCTGGAGGTACTTCAAGAGGCTGGTGCATCAGGTAGTAGAGGTCGGATTGATTCCCTTACTGCACCTGGATGGTTGCTGGGATAGAGAGCTTGGAAGATTCAGGGAGCTGCCCAGGGGCAAGATCATAATGGCCCTAGACGGCCACACAGACATATTCAAGGCAAAGGAGCTGCTGGGGGATTGGATTTGCCTCATGGGGGATGTGCCAGCCAAGATGTTGGCCTTCGGGTCCCCTGATGAGGTTTACTCCTACTGCTCGAGGCTCATAAGGAATGTGGGGCCCCAGGGCTTTATACTGCATTCAGGCTGCGACATTCCTGAGAATGCCAGGTTGGAAAATGTGCGGGCCATGCTGCAGGCATCAAACGATCTCAGGACCCCATGAGAGAAGGATTTTTCTTGCAGCCCACGCTGTATTGACCGCAGGGGTCCTTGCCTGAATAATATCTCTTTGGCACCCATAGATGGGTTCAGGAAAAGCTCTTCTAAGAGGTGCAGACATGCCCATTTACGAGTTCTTTTGCCCTGATTGTAACACCATCTACAACTTCTTTTCCCCAAAGGTGGATACTCAAAAAAAACCCGCCTGTCCCAAGTGTCCAAGGCAGGAATTGGAAAGATGGCTTTCTCCTTTTTCCACTTTGCGAAAAAGCAAGGGGGGCGCAGAGGATGAGGATTACCCCCTTTCTGACATAGACGAGGATAAGATGGAGAGGGCCATGGCTGCCTTGGCCCAGGAGGCAGAATCCCTGGACGAGGAAGATCCCCGCCAGGCCGCCCAGCTCATGAGAAAGCTCTCTGACATGACGGGACTGAATCTGGGCCCTGCCATGGAAGAGGCCATCCAGCGAATGGAGGCAGGCCAGGATCCAGAGGAGATCGAGGCGGAAATGGGAAACCTGCTGGAAGAAGCGGATCCTTTCGCAGCCTCTTCCAAGAAGGGTGGGAAACACAAAAGACCTGCCCCCAGGTTTGACGATACCCTGTACAGCCTTTGAGCCACAGGCAAACCGCCAGATTTGTGGCCGGGCTTTGATCTCCCAGGAGACGGCTCTCATTTTTAAGGCTCAGTGAATAACTGAGTTCAACTCCAAGATCTCCGGGATGAACTGATCTGTGCTCAAGTGCCCACTGACTTTCCTGCTGAATCCTTGCCCCATCCATGTGAAAAAAGGTTGCACATTAGTGAGTTTGGGGATGGCCTGGCCTTCCCCACCGATTTCCCTGTTGGGTGATCAGGGATAGACCTCAATTGCCTGCCTCCTTAAGCCTCCTGAGCATCAGGCAGGAATGATCCTTCAGGGTTTTGTAAACCTGATATGGTTTTTTCTGTTGACAATTTCCATCACAGGGGTCTAGAATTCTTTCGCCTCACCTCTTGGAGGCCGTTTTCCAATTCGACCATGGGAGGGAATGACGTGGTTCTCAAACAGAAGGTTCTCAAGAAGCTCAGGGAAGTGTCCCCTTGTTTCCTTTCCGGAGAGTCCCTGGCCCAGGGAGAAGGGGTCAGCAGGGCCGCTGTTTGGAAGGCTGTGTTAAGCCTTAGAAAAAACGGATACAGGATTTCAGGGTCACCCCGCAGAGGATACAGGCTCGTGGAGCCTCCGGACCTTCTGACAGCTCATGAGGTGGAGCCCTATTTGAGAACCAAGGTGATGGGAAGGGTCGGGTACCACCACTTCAAGGAGCTCAGCTCCACAAACGACAAAGCCAAAATCCTGGCTGCTGAGGGGTGTGCAGAAGGTACCCTGGTTGTGGCTGAAGCTCAAACAGCGGGCAGGGGAAGACTTGGCAGATCCTGGCATTCTCCCTTGGGCAGCGGGCTTTACTTCTCTTTGATCCTGAGACCGGATTTCGCCCCCCATCTGGCTCCTCGAATCACCCTTCTGGGAGGTGTGGCCCTGTGCCTTGCCATCCGGGAACTGACGGGGGTAAAAGCTGGGATAAAATGGCCCAATGACGTGATGGTCAGAAACAGAAAAGTGGGCGGCATCCTAACTGAAATGGAAGCTGAAGCCGATGCTATACACCACCTCATCCTGGGCTTCGGGGTCAACATCAACATGGAGAATTGCGATCTACCCGCCCCCCTGAAGGCTACCTCCTTGATGCTCGAGACAGGAAAGCGCCAATCCAGGGCCCAGATCCTGGCCAGGATCCTCTGGGAAGTGGAGGAGTCATGGAACAGGCTTCTCAAGGAAGGCTTTGGCCCCATTGCGGATGCCTGGAGGCATATGAGCGTCACCCTGGGAAGGTTGGTAGGGGTTGAAACAGAAGGAGGTGTGGTGGTTGGAAGAGCCAAAGACATAGACGAACAGGGCGCCCTTCTCCTGACGGATCAAGGGGGTCACCCCCACAGGGTGACCCATGGAGAGGTACTCCATGTGCGCTGAGTGCCACGAGTCAAAGGTCTTTGACCAGCCGCCTGGCGGCCAGGTGGCTTCATTCATCAACAGGATGGTCGTGGCATCATTGATGGCGTCTCTGACAGCCGCCAGCAGCCTCTTGGCCATTCCCCTAGGGCCTGTGCCCATAACCCTCCAGAGCCTTTTCGTATTGGCTGCAGGAGGTATTCTGGGAGCTCGTTGGGGAGCTTTGAGCATGAGCCTTTATCTGCTCATGGGAATAGCCGGGCTTCCTGTGTTTGCTGGAGGAACATCGGGGATTGGAAAGATCCTGGGACCCAGTGGTGGATACCTCTTGGGGTTTGTAATCTCGGCAGCTCTGGTGGGATTCCTGACCCATAGGTTCCAAGGAAAGACCTACCTGTTTCTGGCCTGTCTGGCAGGCTTGGCTCTCATATACTCTCTGGGGTCTGTGTGGCTTTCACTGGTGAGCAGAATCTCCATGGAAAAGGCCATTGCCTTGGGGGTGATGCCCTTTCTGCCAGGAGATCTGGTTAAAGCCTCTTTGGCTGCCTTGCTCATAGCCAGATGGAGGGCCAGGGCCAAAAAAATATGATCCAGATTCAGGAGCTTAGCTTTAGATATGCCAAGGACAAACCCTGGATCCTGAATGGGCTGAATCTGGAGATCCCAAGGGGCGAGTTCACCGTACTTCTTGGACCCAACGGTTCTGGCAAGTCCACTCTGGCCGATTTGTTGGCCGGCTTGCTTCTGCCAACTTCAGGTCATGTCAAGGTAGATGGTCTGGACTCAAGACACAACCCCGCACACCTGACGGGCAAGGTGGGATTGGTGTTCCAGAATCCGGAGCACCAGTTTTTTCATGACACTGTGAGTGCAGATGTGGCTTTTGGACCCGAGAATCTGGGACTTTCAAGCCCTCAGGTAAAGCAGAGGGTGGAGCGGGTTCTGAAAGAGGTGGGAATAGAGGAACTGGCAGAGCATTCCCCTCAGCAGTTATCTGGAGGACAAAAGCAACTGGTGGCCATAGCGGGAATCCTTGCCATGGAACCCGAGTATCTGATTCTGGACGAACCCACGGCCATGCTGGATCCCCCATCCAAACGCAGGATCAGAAATGTGGTAAAAAACCTGCATGCTTTAAGAGGTTGTGGAGTATTGTGGATCACCCAGGACATGGAGGAAATGCGGGGAGCCACCAGGGCCCTGGTGCTGTCAGAAGGACGGATAGCCTTGGAGGGCTCCCCCGAAAAGCTCATGGAAAAACCAGAGGTTCTGGCTGATCTGGGCCTTGATCCTCCCTTGAGCATGGAGCTGGAGCGCATGCTCAAGAGCCAGGGCATGGAGGAGGCAGCCCATTTTGTGCGAAGGCGCTCCATGGAGCTCCTGGGGCTCGGAGCTTAAGAAATGTCAGGCCCGCTCTTGCAAGAGGCCTCCTCTTCGCTTCATAGAGCGCCTGCCTGGCTCAAACTGGGCTTGGGCCTTTTACTTGGAATCACGCTGGCAAGCCTTTCCAATCCCCTGGTGCCAGCACTTTCAACCATCATCTGGTTGATCCTTCAAGCTCTGGCAAAGCAGAATCCCTGGAAAACCATTCGTTCCTGCTGGCGGGCACTTCCCGTGGTGGGGGCAATAGGCCTGACCCATGGACTGAGTGGGCATTGGCTCTCAGGCCTACTGCTTCTCTGGAGGCTTTGCCTGCTTCTTTGGATTGCCCAACTGGTGGCAGCCTGCACTTCTTCAGGAGAATTTCTCAAGCTTATGGAGCGAATCTTGCAGCCCATCCCCTTGAGATGGCTGGGAATCTCATCCAGAGATGTGGGAATCATGCTGCTTATCTCCATGCGCTTTCTGCCATTGATGCAGGAAGAGATAAAGAGCCTGCTCAAGGCTCAAAGGGCCAGGGCCTTTTCTGCACGCAGGCTGTCATGGAAAGAGCGTTTTAGACACCTTCTCCTCATGGGCCAGCTTCTGTTGGAGGGGGTTTTTCGTCGGGCCGAGCAGGTGAGCCGAGCCCTAAGGGCCAGGGCGTACCTGCCTGGAAGCCTCACCGGATCATCTGGCTCGGAAGCCATGTGATGAGCTCCGGCCAGATAGAACAGACCACAATGCCCAGGGCCAGGCACAGGGCAAAAGGAGCTGACCCTACCAGGATTTTCTCCAAGGGTATGCTGGGGGCTATGCCCTTGACCACAAAGAGATTGAGCCCAAAAGGTGGGGTGATCATGCCCACCTCCATGTTGATGGTGATGATGATACCGAACCATACTGGATCGAACCCATATGCGGTGATCACAGGATGGAGAATGGGACAGGCTATGAGTACTATGGCCACGGGTGGGAGCAAACAGCCCAGTATCAGAAAAAAGAAGTTGATGGTTCCCATCAAGACCCACCTGTTCAGACCCCAGCTCACCAGAGACTGGGTGATGGCCTGAGTTATGTAAAGCTTTGTTAGGAGCGTGGTAAAAAGAAATGAACTGGCGATTATGAGCATGATCATCACGCTTTCCCTGACTGTCATCTCCAGGATATCTTTGTACGCCTTGAAGGAGCGTAGCCTGTAGATGAGGATGACCATGACAAAGGTTACTATGGCGCATACTCCAGCAGCCTCACTGGGTGTGGCGTAGCCTCCGTAGAGAACCACCAGGAGAAATACAACCAGGAGCATGAAAGGGCTCACCTTGAGAATGCCTGCCATTCTCTCCTGAAAGCTGTAAGACACCTCCCCGTAAAACTCCCTTCCCGTAGGACCACCTCCTGCCCCTGCTTGGACCGGATTTGGTATGGCCTGCCTGCTGCGGGCCCATCTGGCATATAGCACCACCCAGGCACACATCATGGCCGTGACCACTATCCCGGGGATCACGCTTCCGACAAAGAGCTTTCCAATGGAAGTTTGGGTTGCTATCCCATAAACAATGGGCACCACACCAGGAGGAATCAGGTTGCCCAAGGCTCCGCCCCCCACTATGGAGCCACAGGCCAATGATTCTGGATATCCTCGCTTGCGCATCTCGGGTATGCCCATGGTCCCTATGGCCGCAGCTGTGGCAGGGCTGGAGCCGCACAGGGCTGAAAAGATGGCGCAGGCCAGCACATTGCTGATGGCAAGGCCTCCTGGGAGCTTATATATCCACCGATGAATCCCCTCATACAGGTCTGCACCGCAAGGAGTCACGGCCACTATGGCCCCCATGAGCACGAAAAGAGGTATGGCCAGAAGGCCGAAGTCGTTCACTCCATCGAACATGACAAGTGCGGTCATGTCGAACTGGGCAGGATCCAGGAAAAGGTACATGAAAACCAAGGATGGCACTCCCAGGCCAAAGGCTATGGGCATGCCGCTGAAAAGGGCCACGAAGAGAACTCCTATGATGATGATCCCCAATGTTATGGGATCCTGGAGCATGAATCCCTCCTACTCGCCGCACATGATCGGTGTCAATGGGTATGGCCTATGCAGGCCCTCCCACTCAAGCCCAGAATCTGGATCAACAACTGTAGCGAGAGCATGGTCATGCCAAGGGGCAGGAACAGATAAGGAATTGCCAAGGGAGGCCCCCAGAGGGACTCGGAACGCCATCCCTTGCTGAAGGCCTCCCAGAAAAGCCCCCAACCCTTGTACGCCACATATGAGGTGAAGAGCAAGGCCATGCATGAGGTGATCCTTTCCATCTTGTCTCTTACCTCTGGGCGCAAGGCCCTTATGACCACATCTATGTTTATGTGGGCTCCGTCTTTGAGCCCATATGCAGAGCCCAGGAAGGTAGCCATCACCCCCAGGTAGATGGCCGACTCTATTTCCCAGATGGTGGGAATCTTGAAAACGTAACGCATGAGTACTTCGTAGGTGAGTATGAGGGAGGAGACCAATATGGCCACCGCACTCATCCAGTAGAGCACCCTGTTGAATCCCTCCACCCACCTGGCAAGCCTCTTCAACAGCTCCATGTACCTCCTCCCTGAGCACAAAAGGCTCACTTTACAGCCAAGGCCATCTCCAGAAGCTCCTTACCCTCCTTTACCTTTTCGGCAAACTCCTTCCAGGCTGTCTTCTTGGAGACCTCCAGCCAGACCTGGAAGTCTTCCGGAGTCATGTCGTAGACCTTGACTCCTTTTTCCTGAAACAACTGCGCCACCTCGGTGTCGTCCTTTATGGCCTCTTCCAAGGCGAACTTCTCCAGCTCCCTGCCAACCTCTATCAGCACTTTCTGATGCTCGGCAGAAAGTTTCTTCCAGGAAGCCATGGAGATCACAAGGGGCTCCAGCATGTACCAGATGGTGGTTTTCCTGGGAGAGGTGTAGTGTTGAACCTGCTCATAGAGCCTGTATGATTCAAAAGAGGAAGATGAAGTCAGACAGACGTCCAGCACCCCTGTCTGAAGAGCAAAATATATCTCAGAGGAAGGCATGCTGGTGATGGCTGCGCCAGCTCCCTCATGAAGCATCCTCTCGAACATCTTGCCCGCGGCCCTGGCTTTGAGGCCTTTTATATCCTCCGGAAGCCTCACCGGCTTGCCACGGCTGGCTATCCCGCCACCGCACCATGCCCATGTAAGAATCTTGATGCCGTTTTCTTCACATATGCTCTCGATCTTCTTGCCTATGGCCGAATCTTTCCACCTCATGGCCTGCTGGTGATCTTTTACGATACAGGGCATGAGGGTTATGGAAAACTGGGGGACTTTGCCGGCAGCATAGTCCAGGGGAAATACGCTCATATCCAAGGCACCCTTTAGCATGGCATCATATTGGGCCTGGGGTTTGAAAAGCACCGAGGCCGGATACACCTCGAATTTGAGCGCCCCAGAAGTCATCTGCTCTGCCTTCTTTGCAAAAAGCCTGCACAGCCGATCCCTGAAATCACCTTTCTCCAGGGTCCCACCAGGCCATTGGTGGGATATCTTTATCACCTGCGGCTGGGCAGCCTTGCCCTGGCCCTCGCAAATACCACTCCAGCCCAATAACATGCTGGCCAGCAAAAAGCCCATCAATTTTGCACTTGGCCCCAAACGTTTCATCTTGTCTCCTCCTTTCATGATTTAGCATCACTCCATGAAGAAACTGAGCCTGGCCATAAGGCCTCCTTTTTTGGCCCCCATCAACTTCTCATCCCAAGAATCACGATCCACCCCCCCTTACGTCCCAGGAATCATTCTCTAACATGGAATCCGTCAAATCCCCTGCTGAGAACCAGGCAAGGAAGTTCTAAGCCCTACCACCCCTATACCATCAGACTCTTGGGCTGGATTCCCATAGCCTTCACGGGAAACAGGCCAACACTCTTTTCCTGGAGACCAGCTTCAAAGGCAGCTTGGGCTAAAGTAGCCCCTGGAGGGCCAACACATGGATAGCCGGTCTCAGAAAACCAAACATGTCATGATTACCGGTCCTCTCGTGTAGCCCATCCAGGGACCGATGTCAAGAGAAAAAAGCAGACCTTGATATGCTCAATACTGGTATGATAAGGAAGGCTCACAGGGGAAAACCGATGGAATGCCCCAAGTGTGGATTCAGACAGCCTGAAGAACTCTATTGCGCCAGATGTGGAGTTCACATCCCCAGCGCCCTGAAGCGGCAAAGGAGAAGGACTCTTGCGGGCCTGGCTGCAGCTGTCTTGGCCTTCTTATTGCTTGGGGTAGCAACAGCCACCTGGTGGTTGAAACAACGCCCGGCCAAAGAACCAGAACTCCTGGGGCCGTCTGAGGAAAGGCAGTCCATACCGCGCATCCAGCCAGCTCCTCCCCTGCCAGGGCCTGAAGGCCGTCCTCAGAAGCAAACCCGCCCAGCCCCTTCCCAGAAAAATGTGCCTGCTTCCAAAAAGAGCAGGCTCACTGCAGGGACCTCAGGCTCTGAAGCAGATTCCAAGACCCCTTCTTCCACACCAGGCCCTCCCACATCGCCTCAGATCATGGAGTCCGATCCAGAGGTGCAGCTCAAGAGGTGGGCTGCCCAGGAATGGGTGGATCGTGCCAAGGAGTTGGTAGATGATCCAGAGCAAGAGATGGAGATGTATCTCAAGGCACTGGAGGTGGACCCTGGGTACGCACCAGCCCATTACCACTTGGGAATGCTCTATTGGAGAAAGGCCGACAGGGAGATGGCTTTGGAGGAATTCCAGAGGTTCTGGAAGCAAGCCTCTGCTGAGGAACGCCGAAGCTTGCCCCTCCCCGAAGAGCTCACCCAGGAGGAACAAGAGCTCTTCACACAAGAACAACAATGAGGCCCTGCTCAGGGCTCCTGGGGCATAGCCGCCCTGGGCTCCCTTTGATCACCAGGCCTCACACGCTGAGCCTTTGACTTTCGAGGGGCAGGCCTAAGAGCAAGGCGTGCCACCTCCTCCATGCGTCTGATCAGATGAAAGCGCATCTCTTTTCTAACCTTCTGTGGAACCTCTTCTAGGTCCTTGCGGTTTTTTTCAGGCAGAATGACCGTCTGTATCCCGGCTCTGTGTGCAGCCAGCACCTTTTCCTTTATGCCGCCTACGGGCAGGACCAAACCCCTGAGAGTTATCTCGCCGGTCATGGCCACATCCGGCCGCACAGGACGATCTGTCAACAGAGAGATCAGGGCCGCCAGTATGGTCACACCCGCAGATGGACCGTCTTTGGGAATAGCCCCTGCAGGCACATGCACATGTATGTCATATTTCTCGAAAAACTCCGGGTCTATCTTGAGACTTTCTGCATTGGCTCTGATGAAGCTCAGGGCTGCCTGTGCAGATTCCTTCATCACATCGCCCAGTTGCCCTGTCAGGATCAAGGATTTCTTGCCCGGCATCTTGGTGGCTTCCACAAAGAGGATGTCGCCTCCCACAGGAGTCCAGGCAAGGCCTGTGGCCACACCTGCCTGGGAGGTCCTCTCTGCCACCTCAGAATAGAACTTGGCTTGTCCCAGATAGGACATTAGACTGGCCTGAGTCACATGGACCTTCTTGGACCTGCCCGAGGCGTGCTCGCTGGCCACGGCCCTGCAAATTGCAGCTATCTCCCTTTCCAGATTTCGCACCCCGGCTTCCTTTGTATATTCCTGAATGATTCTCCTGATAGCCCTCTTGTCGAAAGAAATGGCATCATGGGGCAGGCCGTGGGCTTCCAGCTGTCTGGGTATGAGATACTGCCGGGCTATCATGGCCTTTTCCTCCAAAGTGTACCCGGGCAGCTCCAGCACCTCCATCCTGTCCCTAAGTGGTGGGGGAATGGTTTCCAGCACATTGGCTGTGGTTATAAACATGACCCTGGAAAGATCATAGGGCACCTCCAGGTAATGATCAGAAAAGGAATGATTTTGCTCAGGGTCCAACACTTCCAGGAGGGCCGAGGATGGATCACCTCTGAAGTCCATCCCCAGTTTGTCCACTTCGTCCAGCATGAAGATGGGATTTGAGGATCTGGCCTTGCGTATGCCTTGGATGATTCGCCCGGGCAAGGCCCCGACATAGGTCCTGCGGTGGCCCCTGATCTCTGCCTCGTCCCTCACACCGCCCAGGGAAAGCCTGACGAACTTCCTGCCCAGAGCCCTTGCTATGGACTGGCCCAAAGATGTCTTGCCAGTGCCTGGAGGCCCCACAAAGCAAAGGATGGGCCCCTTGGCATCGGGTTTGAGCTTTCTCACCGCAAGGTACTCTATTATGCGTTTCTTGACCTTTTCCAGATCATAATGATCTTCATCCAAGACCGCCCTGGCTCTATCTATGTCCATGTTGTCCTGGGTGAAGATGGACCAGGGCAGATCCACCAGCCAATCCAGATAGGTGCGCGAGACCGTGTATTCGGCCGCAGCGGGGGGCATCTTGGAGAGCCTGTCCAATTCCTTGAGTGCCACTTCCTTGGCTTCCTGGGGCATTTGGGCCTTGTCTATCTTGTCTCTCAATTCTTGGATCTCGGCGGTCTTTTCATCCGTTTCCCCAAGCTCTCTCTGGATGGCCTTTAGCTGCTCCCTGAGGTAAAAATCCCTCTGAACCTTGTCCATCTGGCCCTTGATCTCGTTTTGGATCTTGCTTCCCAATTCCAGGATCTGGACCTCTCTATTGAGCAGTCGAAGCACCTTCTCAAGTCTGTCTTTGACCTCCAGAGCCTCTAGAACCTCTTGTTTTTCCTCAACCTTCACATTCAGATTGGCAGCCACCAGGTCAGCCAGGTTACCTGGGTTTTCCACGTTCAAGGCTATGATGCCCAACTCCGAGGGCAGATGGGGAGACATATCCAAAAGCCTCTTGAAAAGACCCTTGATGTTGGACATCAAAGCCTGAGTCTCGAGATCCTCCACCAGCTGGTCTTCCAAGACCCTGATCCTTGCCCTCAGGTAAGGCTCCTGCTGGATGTATTCCATCACCTGCATCCTGGCCAGAGCCTGGACCAATAGTCGAAGGCTTCCATCAGGCATTTTCAACATCTTTTGTATTAGGACCAGCACCCCAACCTGGTAAAGGCCTGAGGGATCCTTTTCTTCAGCACCTTCTCTCAAGGCCACCAGTCCCATGAACCTATCGCGCACCACGGCTTCGTCCACAAGCCTCACCAGCCGCTCGTCTGCCACGATCATGGGAAGCATCATCTTGGGGAAAGCCACCATCTCCTTCAGTGGCATTATGGGGACTTCCTCGGGCAGGGCGCCTGGAGCCTCCTGATCCACTGAGTTCTGTACGGTGGGTTCCTCGCTCATCCTTCTCCTCCTTATATGCCGCAATGTCAGCTTGGCTGCTTCAGAGTCCCTTACTTGACCAGGATCTCCCGACTCAGCTCAGGCCCCTTGGGAACCCGAATCATCAGGAAGCCATCTCGATAAACAGCCTGAATCTTTTCCTCCAGCACGGGCACGCGGATGCGAACACTTCTCTCAAAAGGACCAAAATCAATTTCCATTTGATGGACCCTTCTTTGGGGATCACAGACTGGATTTGTGCGCACCCCTGAGATCCTAAGGACCCCACGATCCATGATCACCTGAATCTCCTCGCTTCGCATACCGGCCATCTCCACCAGTATCAGGATCTCCTCAGGAGTCTCGTACAGATCCATGGGCGGGGCGAATCCGGGAGAGGACCTGGGAAAAAAAGAACGAGAGAGGTGCTGGGCCACCTCTTCCATCATTCGCTCCATTTGGTCCTGCATGTCTTCCAGACCTCTTCGGATTCCTATCTTCTTTATGACATCCATGGGAATTCCCCCCCCCTCCAGGCAAAAAGCCAGAGCAATGCTTTGGCCTTCCTTGGAGTCAAATACACTCTTGTTTCACCCTGAGCCCCTGGCTCCAAAAGGAGCCCTCTGTCCCCAATATCTGTGGCCTGCTTTGTTCTTGGTGTCCCCCCCTTTTTTTCTGGCCCCAGAAACCTTTTTACGAACATGCCCAAAAAAAATTCTTATAATCAATTCCACAGGGCGCTTGAGGTGTGTGGAGGGCCCAACCGCCGCCTTATCACACCTCACAATCGGCCTATTGCCTGCAGCACCTTTCTCAAGATTTCCCTATTGGCCTGGCTCATGGGAGTCAGGGGAAGCCTCAGGGGCCCAGCCGGAAGGCCCATCATGTTGAGGGCCTCTTTCACGGGCACCGGGTTGGTTTCCATGAACAGGGCTCTTACCACAGGAAGTGTTCGGAAATGGATCTCCCTGGCTTCTTCCACACGGCCTTCCAGCATGAGGTGGACCATTTCCCTGTATTCCCTTCCTATCACGTTGCCCACCGCACATATCACCCCATGACCCCCTAGGGCCATCATGGGGAAGGTCAGGGCATCTTCCCCGGAAAGCACGTAGAAGGGTTTCTTGCCTTGGCGGGTGGCCTCCAGGATACGCATGGTCTGGGTAAGATCCCCGCAAGCATCCTTTATCCCTATTATGCCATCCAGTTTGGCAAGCTCTATGACCGTCTCGGGCTCTATGTTGCGACCTGTGCGGCCCGGAATATTGTATAGCACCACGGGAAGCCTGGTGCTTTGGGCTATGGCCCTGAAATGGGCCAGCAACCCCCCCTGCATGGGTTTATTGTAGTATGGACAAACCTGAAGAGTGGCATCTGCCCCAACCCGCTCTGCGTGCCTAGTCATCTCTATGGCCTCAGCAGTGCTGTTGGAACCGGTTCCCGCAATCACAGGAACCCTGCCCCTGGCCTCTTGAACCACGATCTCTATGACCCGGCCGTGTTCCTCATGTGTGAGGGTGGGCGACTCCCCTGTGGTCCCACAAGGCACAAGCCCATCTACACCCTCCACCTCTATGAGATGATTCACCAACTTCCTGAGCCCAGGTTCATCTATGCTTCCATCCTCCAGAAACGGCGTCACCAATGGTATGTGACATCCCCTCAAGTCCATGGTATTCCTCCCCCAATTGTTTTTCTTCAACGTTTACCGAATTTCATCTCCAGAAGCAACTTCTCAGCCGAAGAACGCACGCCCGCGGTTTGCTCTTGGGACAAAGCACCCCTGGAGGCTCTTGGGCCCCTGTTTTTTTTCATGATCAGGCTCATGATCCTGGAAATGAAAGATCTCTTGCCCATCAGGTTTGCTTTCCAGTCTTTTGCGCCTGCTTCCAGCCTTCCCGCTTCCCACCTGGCCTTGTGAGTTGTTGCAACCACTTTCCTGCCTGGCCGGGCAGCTTTTCCCCTACATCTTTGACGAGCTCAACAAGCACAGGGGCCAGCCTAGATTCTTGCAAGACCGCTGTCCTGGAGGGTAGGATGTTTACCAGGGCCACAAAAAGCCCCAGACACAGCACCAGCCCCTTTAAGAGTCCAAAGCCGAAACCCACGGTTCTATCCAACCATCCCAGCTTCAGGAGCCTCAGGCTCCTTCCCAGCATCCTGCCCACCAAAGACACTCCCACGTACGCAGCCAGAAACAACACCCCACATGCCACCAAGGCGGCCACCCACTCGGTTTTGAGCCAGGGCCTGAGCCAGGTTGCCACAAATGGATAAAAACGCGCGGCCAAAAGGAATCCTCCCAGTATCCCCACGAGGGAAAAAACATCCCTCACAAAACCCTTCCAGGTGCTGTACAACAGGCTCACACCCAAGATTCCCAAGAAGACTATGTCCAAGGGGTTCATGTTTCTTATATACCCCGGGGCCTCAAAAAAGTCAAAAAGAGGCCAACTTTCACATCTGTATAGAGCCCATGGGTTGGATCCCATCAGAGTTTTCCAAATCGAGAAGAATCAGAAGGAGAAAAAATGAGTTTTAGAGAGAAAATAGAAGATCTCTAGGGTAGGATGAGTTTTTAATAGATTGTTGATAACTGACCCATGTATTTAAAATTACGAGTTTTTTGAGTTAAATTGCCGTTTCAAGGGTTTTCAGAAATCCTGTCCTAATGACCTAGAGATATCAAAGGTTTCTAGTTTGCCCCTTCAAGATGATTTCCTCCTGGACCGAATCCCGCTGATTAGGCCTAATGCAGGTTTGACTTCACCAGGTATCAGGGGGCAACATACTGCGCGTTTGCAAACATTGGTCTGATTCCCTCTTTCACATCACCATTGTAAACCAAGGAGTTTGGGCATGCAGGCCATCTGGGATCAAGCCAAGGAAGTGATAAAGGAATCCATGGATCCTGAGGGCTTTCAGCGCTGGATAGCTCCTCTGCGTCTGGTGGAGGGTGAGGGGGACCATTTGTTGCTGGAGTGCCCCAGTGGGTTCTTCAAGGATTGGGTGGAAAGGCATCATCGAGAACAACTGGAGAAGGCCCTAAGAAAAGTTGCCGGTATGGACAGGCAATTGAAATTTCTAGTACAGAAGCGCCCTGATGAGCCCTCCCTCAGGGAGAAGAGAGCTGTCCAGATGCGTTTCGGGGACTTAAGTCCGTCCCCTTTGTGGCACTCGGGATTGAACGGAGATTATACATTTGATCGTTTTGTGGTGGGTCCATGCAATGAGTTCGCTTACAGCGCAGCCTTGGAAGTAGCTAGATCCCAAAGGACCCGTTACAATCCGCTTTTGCTCCTGGCCAATGTGGGCCTGGGCAAGAGCCATCTGTCCAGCGCCATAGGTAACCATGTTGTGGAACACGGACCTCAACAGAGGGTGTGCTACACCACTGCCGAAGGTTTCATGACAGAGATGGTAAAGGGTTTGAAGAACAAGCACCTGGAAAGCTTCAAGGAGAAGTACAGGCGCCAGTGTGATGTGCTGGTCATAGACGGCATAGAGTTTTTGAGCGGCAAGGCCCACACTCAGATCGAACTTTCCCACACTCTAGACGCCCTGACCAGTGCTCGCAAGAGGATAGTGCTTACCAGCAATCTGCCTCCCAAAGACATCCCTGAAATGGAAGAGATACTGAGGTCCAGGATCACCAGCGGTCTGGTGGTGGACATAAAGCCCCCGGATCTGAACACACGCTGCAGGATCCTGCAACACAAATCAAAACAAGAAGGGGTGGAACTTCCCGAGGAAGTCACCGATTACTTGGCCAGACGATTCACAGACAATGTCAGGCAACTGGAAAGTGGTCTTATACATCTTCTTGCCAAGGCCTCCCTGTTGAGGAGACCAGTGGATTTGGAATTGGCTAGGGAGGTGACGAGGGATCTTCTGCGGGAAAGCGCTCTGCCTTCGAAACCTACCATAGAGCAGATAGTGGATTGCGTCTGCCACCATTTCAAGATAGAGAGGGAAGCCCTTTTGTCCAGATCCAGGAAAAAGGCTGTGTATTATCCAAGACAGGTGGCCATGTATCTTTGTCGCCAGCACACAGACGCCACCCTGACCAGCATAGGCAAGGCCTTCAGAAGGGACCACGCCTCTGTGATTCATTCATTGGCCGTGATTCAAAAAAGGTGTCTGGCAGACACAACCACAAGGCACCAGTTGGCCTTTTTGTCTCAGCAGATCTTGAAAGATGGCTAACCTTAAGCTCAAACACAGCCTGATTTCCCTGTGGGGTGCTTGGGGGCTTTAGTCCCCAAAGCTTATCCAAACCCCGAGCGGTCCCAAGCTCAGACCCAAGCCAGATCCTGAGAAAAAACCAGAGGTTCTTTGAGCGCAGGTGGATTTGTCTTAGCTCATCATGAAGTTAGCTTCCATGACCTGACTGGTGTGAATGTTAGCGGCTGGCCATCCGAGGAGTGTCTCAAGATGCTGTTTTGTTATGCAAGGAAGTTCTGATACAATGTTTCAACTTTGGAATAAGGCTGGAGGTCGCGGCATGTCAAAGCGCGTGGTGGTAACTGGGATCGGAATGCTCACTCCTTTGGGCATTGGGCTGGAGGCTTCATGGAAGGCCTGTGTGGAAGGGCGTTCCGGGGTAAGCAGAATACACAAGTTCGATCCTTCTCCTTTTAAGACACAGGTTGCAGGCCAGCTCCAGGAGTTTGATCGCTCCAAGTACCTGGATGCCAAGGAGGCCAGACGTTACGACGATTTCTGTCAGTTTGCCTTGGTGGCGGCTGAGATGGCACTGTCAGACTCAGGTCTTCACATAACAGAGGAGCTTAGGGACAGGGCAGGGGTGATAGTGGGAACCGGTTTTGGAGGGCTTGAGACCTTTGAAAGGAATTTCAAGGCATTTCTGGATGGAGGACCCAGAAAGTTATCTCCTTTTTTCATCCCCATGATGATCGCTAACATGGCCTCTGGGTTGGTGGCCATACGTTACGGAATAAGGGGTCCCAACACCTGTACGGTTACGGCCTGCGCTGCCAGCAGTCACGCCTTGGGGGATGCTTTCAAGGTCATCCAGCGGGGGCAGGCAGATGTCATGTTTGCCGGAGGCACAGAGGCTTCCCTTACCGCACTCATGCTGGGGGGCTTTGATGTTATGAAGGCCACCTCCACCCGCAACCAGGATCCTCAAGGAGCCAGCCGTCCCTTTGACAAGCAAAGGGATGGTTTTGTGCCTGCCGAGGGAGCAGCGATTCTTATCCTGGAGGAGCTGCAACACGCCAAGGCCAGAGGGGCCAAGATCTATGCGGAGGTGTTGGGCTATGGGATGAGCAATGATGCCTACCATTTCACCGCTCCTGATCCCGAAGGAAAAGGGGCTGCCCTTTGTATGCGCATGGCCTTGGAGGACGCCAATATTGCCCCCGAACAGGTGGATTACATAAATGCCCACGGCACATCCACACCCCTCAACGATGTCATAGAGACTCAGGCTATCAAGAAGGTTTTCGGAAATCACGCATACAGCTTGGCCGTAAGCTCCACCAAATCCATGACCGGCCATTTACTGGGAGCTGCCGGAGCGGCAGAAGCAGCCTTTACCTGTATGGCCATAAGAGATCAAGTGGCGCCCCCCACCATCAATTATGAAAATCCCGACCCCGATTGCGATCTGGATTATGTGCCCAACAAGGCCAGAGCCATGGACATCAGATATGCTGTTTCCAACTCCTTTGGTTTCGGAGGCACCAATGCCAGTCTGGTCTTCTCTAGGCTGAAGGAATAATGAGAGGAGACGAATGGATAAGAAGACCCAAGCTTTGCCCACCTGCGCTTATTGCGATGAGGACACATCAAACAGGGCCTGCCGCGTAAAGGGAGGGCCCGGGGCCAAGGGATGCCCCACCCACTTCAACAAGGATGTGCTCAAGAGAGCCATAAGCTGTTATGAGGATCCTGAAACCAAAGAATTTGCAAGGCAGGCCTCCCGGCAGGAAGCTGAGTGCTATGCCAACAGGCACCAAAGCCCCTATGTCATGCAGCCCACCAAAACTAGGATTGTGGAGATCTGCGAGTTTGCAAAGAAAATGGGATACCAGAGACTGGGACTTGCCTTTTGCATAGGGCTCGCCCAAGAGGCTCGAATCGTTTCAGAGATATTGGAGGTGCATGGCTTTGAGGTGATCTCAGTGGTGTGCAAGGCCGGAAGGACTCCCAAAGAAATCATAGGAATCCTGGATGAAGAGAAGATCTATCGCAACACGGACGAGTCCATGTGCAACCCCATTTACCAGGCCATGCTTCTCAACGAGAAGAAAACCCATATGAACGTGCTTCTGGGTCTTTGCGTGGGGCATGACTCTCTTTTTTTCAAGTACGCCCAAGCCCCTACCACGGTTCTCGCAGTCAAGGACAGGGTAACAGGACACAACCCCCTGGCAGCCATTTACCTGGCTGGCTCTTATTATCGCAGGCTCAAACATCCTAAACTGTGAGCTCAGTGTAATTTTCTACAAAGCAAAGATTTTTGTTGCATAAGAAGAACATCTAGGATAAACTAAAAAAGTTGGTGATATAGGTTGGACGGTTGGAGCTCATTCCATTGTGTTTGTCCCTCTCCTTTGGAAAGGCTCACTCCAAGTCGAATCCCAACGAAATCAAAAAAGAAGAAAGGTAGAGATTAATGAAAGGTACAGTTAAATGGTTCAATGAAAAGAAGGGTTATGGTTTCGTGCAGAAAGACGATGGAGGGGATGCTTTTGTCCATTATACGGACATCGTCGGCGCGGGATTTCGTACCTTGACCGAAGGTCAGAGGGTGGAGTTCGACGTGGAGGAGGGCCGCAAGGGGCCGCAGGCAAAAAACGTGAGAGCCGTCTGAGCTAGTTTTTGTTGTGAGGCCGCAAGAGAGGGGCGGCCTATACCTCGCCTGAACTAAACCAATGTTTATCCGGTCGAAATGCTCTTATCATGGGCGCGTGTTGAGGCCTGTCTTGCCGAAGAACCTTTAATTGCTTGGAAAAGATTGTAGTGCAGCCCAGGCACATGTCTGGGCTCAGGGCTGAGAACCCCTATTATAGGGATTTCCGTACCTGTCCTTGTGGAGTCTTTCCCACAGAAGACCATGGCCTTGGCGAGGGGCTTTGGATTCATCCGGGTATCCCACGGCCACAATGGCCTCAACTTCTAATGTCTCAGGAAGTCCTAATAGTTGAGCCACCCTTTTGCCTGCTGTAGTCTTTTCATCATACATGCGGCCCCTTACCTGTATCCAACAAGCCCCCAAACCCATGGAGACCGCGGCCAGCAGGATGAAGGTGGTTGCAATAGAGGCGTCCTCCACCCAGACATCGGATTTGCCTGAATTGGCGCAGACCACTATCCCCAGAGGTGCCTCCTTGAGAAAGGCAGCTCCGTGTGGTTTACAATTGGAAAGATCCTCCAGAATCTTTGAGTCAGTCACTATTACGAATTCCCAGGGATTTATCCCTCTGGAAGAGGGAGCCATGAGGGCGGCCTCTGTCAGGCGATCTATCTTCTCGGGCTCTATCTTCTGGCTCTTATACTTGCGGATACTTCTTCTTTTTCTGATAACAGACCAAAAGGAGCTAGCCTCCTCAACATCTTTTAAATCCCCCATCGGTGTTCAGCCTCCGTCTGTTTGAGGAAATGCGGTGTTGGCGTACAAATATTCCATTTTTTCCTTGTGGGAGAGTTCTTCTCGGGCCAGCCTGAGCAGAAGTTCCCGAACCGGTCCGGCTGGGTGCTTGGCAGCCAACTCCCCGTAGAACTGGTGTGAGATCTGCTCCTTCTTGGCCGCTGCCAAGAATACCTCCTTGAGTCCCCAGGCCGGATCCCACTGAGGCGTCCCAAAGATCTCCACAATGTGGGCATCAACTGGTTCCTTCATTCCCAGGCCTTGGGCCTCAAGCCTTCCTTCCCTATAAGCCTGGAGCAGATCCCTGTGGGATAGTTCCTCTGCGGCCAAGAAAAGAAGGGTATCCTTTGCAGCCTGGTCTTTCACCTTGGAAGCCAGCTCTGTGTAAAGCCCATGGGCTGCCAATTCCTCTGCTATGGCCAAGTCCAAGACCTTCACCAGATCCAGCTTGCCCATTGCCGCCATAGCCTCCTTTTACCTCACTTGGACCTTCTATCCTCTAAGCGCACCACAGCTGTCTTGCCTTCTGAGCCGGTGGCCTTTTTCAAGCCTCCAGGAGGGAGCAACTCCACTTCCTTGGGAAGTATGCCGGTGGCCTGGCGAACTGCCTCTTTCATGCGGCGGGCCAGGCTCTGACATAAACTCTGGTCCTGCAAATAAGCCTTGTCTTTGAGTTCCACCATGACGCTTAGGTAATCCACGCCTCTTTTGTCTTTATCCAGGATGATCCTTGTTTGGGAGCCAGTCTCCTCGAAGCTAAGGACTGTCTCCTCCACCTGACTCGGGTACACTATTATTCCTTCTAGGCTAACAGCATCTTCCGCACGGCCTTTTATGGCAGCAATCCTGGGATGGGTCCGGCCGCAATCACAGCTGGCCCATGTTATGGCAGAGAGATCCCTGCTTCGGTACCTTATGAGGGGAGTCCCTTCCCAAACCAGGGAGGTCCAAACCAGCTCCCCCTCCTCGCCCTCTCCCATGGGCAATCCTGTGCGGGGATCTATACATTCACAAAGAAAAGCGTCGGCCCAGACATGCATGCCAAACTGACGATCCCGCACCTCACACTCACATCCCATGGCTGGTCCCAACAGTTCGCTCATTCCATATAGATCGAAAGCCCTCAAGCCCAGGGCGCTCTCAATTCTTTCCCTTATGGCTCGACTCCAGGGTTCGGCTCCCAAGAGCGCAACCCTACAGCGGGCCCCCTCCCGCAGATCCATTTTTTTTCTCTCCAGGAGTTTGGCCAGGTTCAGGGCCTTGCTGGGCGTGGCACTGAAAGCCGTGGCCTCTGCCCCCAGGAGCAAATCCAGAAGCTGTTCTGCTGGTATGTCTCCTGCCGGAACACTAGTCATACCCAGTTTAAGGGCCCCGTAATGAAGTCCGAAGCCCCAGGTGGTTATTCCCGTGGGAAAGGCATTCAGCAACACGTCCCCGGGCCTCAGTCCCACCATCCACAAGGCTCTGGCATTTAGATCAGCCCAGTAGTCTATGTCATGCTGCGTTGCTGCCACCAAGAAGCTCTTCCTGCTCCTGCTGCCCGCTGTGGAGTGGATCTCCCGAACCCTAACCGGATCAGAACAAAGTCCTTGAAAAGGATAAAAGGATTCTATCTTCTCCCTGTCCAGAAGAGGCACCTTCCTTATGTCTTCGAAATTAGTGATCTCATCTGGGTCCACACCTGCGCTGGCATATAGATCCCTGTAAAACTGACTGTGAGACATGACCCGGGCCACTGCATGGCGAAATCTTTCCAGCTGGAGCTCCCGTAGCCTTTCCGCAGGCATGGTCTCTATCTCAGGCTGGAAGTGTAGTCTTGCCCTCATGGCCACAAGCCACCGCTTGATTCATGATTGAAAAATGATCTTGGGATCACAGGGGCTCCACCCTCACAGCGCAAACCTTGTAACCCGGGATCTTGGAGACCGGATCCAGTTTGGAATGGGTCAGCAAGTTGGCTGCTGCCTCAGCATAATGAAATGGAACGAACACAGTTCCCTGTACGGCCTTATCCGTTATTCTGGCCACAGCCTTTATCTGCCCTCTCCTGGAGAGCACCCTCACCGTGGAACCCTCCTTAAGGCCCATCCTCTTTGCATCCTGAGGGGAGATCTCCACCTCACATCTTGGGGCCCTTTCGGATAAGCCCTTGGAGCGCCTGCTCATGCTGGCCCCGTGATATTGGTAAAGGATCCGGCCTGTAGAGAGGTAAAATGGATACTCCTCGTCAGGAAGCTCTGGCGGCTTGGTGTATTCTACCGGGTGAAAGAGCCCCCTACCCCTGGTGAATCGGTCTTTGTGCAAAAAAGCAGTCCCCGGATGATCCAGTGTGGGACAAGGCCATTGCAGCCCTATCTTTTCTATCCTGGCATAGGTGATACCCCCATAGCTGGGAGTAACCTGTCTGATCTCATCCATCACAGCCTCAGGGTCTTTGTAAACCATGGGAAGTCCCATACGGGTGGAAAGGGAGCAAAGGATCTCCCAGTCCTGCCTGGCCAGGCCTGGGGGCTCAACCGCTTTCCTCACACGCTGGACCCGCCTCTCTGTGTTTGTGAAGGTGCCCTCTTTTTCCGCAAAAGAAACCCCTGGTAAAACCACGTCAGCCAGTTTTGCGGTCTCTGTCATGAAGATATCCTGCACCACCAGAAACTCCAGATTTTTCAGAGCCTCCTCCACATGGTGCAGATCCGGGTCAGAAAGCATGGGGTTTTCGCCCATTATGAACATGCCTTTGATTTCACCTTTTGCTGCACCATCCATCATTTCCATGAGGGTCAGGCCCGGTTTGTCGGGCAGAGATTTCACTGCCCAGGCCCGGGCCATCTTTTCCCTGACCCCCTCGTCACCCACGGGCTGGTAGCCGCTGAAAACATTGGGAAGTCCACCCATGTCGCAGGCACCCTGAACATTGTTCTGACCTCTCAAAGGATTGACCCCGCCGTTGGGAACCCCAACATTTCCGCAGACCATTGCAAGGTTGGCCAAAGCCTTCACGTTGTCGGTCCCGGAAGTGTGTTGGGTGATACCCATGGCATAAACGATGGAGGCAGACTTGGCCTGGGCATAGAGCCTGGCTGCTTTTTCCAGATCATTGGCAGGGATTCCTGTGATGGATTCAACCTTCTCGGGAGTGTATTTCTGGATTACATTTTTCAGAGCTTCAAAGCCCTCTGTGCGCTGCTCAATGTAAGTGCCATCTTCCATTCCATCCCTTAGGATCACGTGGATCAATCCATTTATCCATGCCACGTCTGTCCCTGGTTTGGGATTCAACCAAAGCTCCGAGTAGGAGACCAGATCTATCCTCCTGGGGTCCACCACAATGAGCTTGGCTCCCCTTTGGCGCACCGCTCTTTTCATGTAGCTGGCTATGACAGGGTGCATCTCAGTGGTATTGCTGCCCGTAAGCAGGATAACCTCGGCCCGCTCCATCTCTGAGATGGAGTTGGTCATGGCCCCACTTCCAAACGCGGCGGCAAGACCTGCCACCGTGGAGCTGTGTCAAAGACGGGCACAGTGATCCACATTGTTGGTTCCAAGGGCACCTCTGAAGAATTTTTGGAAGAGGTAGTTCTCCTCGTTGGTGCAGCGGGCAGAGGTAAGCCCGGCCAGGGCCTGAGATCCATACTCAGACTTGATCTCCGAGAGCCTCCTTGCCACGAGATCCAGAGCTTCGTCCCAGCTGGCCTCCCTGAAGCTCCCCTGGTGCTTGATCAGGGGCTGTGTGAGCCTTTCGGGGTGGTGAATAAAATCATAACCAAATCGTCCTTTTACACACAGGCTTCCGAAATTAGGTGGGCCATATCTATAATCTGATGTGACCTTGACAACTTTTCCATCGGCCACATTCAGATCCAGTTGGCAGCCGACCCCACAGTAAGTGCAGGTGGTGCGCACCTTCTTGAGCCTCCATGGCCTGGCCTGGAACTTGGCCTGTCGCTCTGTGAGAGCCCCTGTGGGACATACAGAGACGCACTCTCCGCAGAACACGCAGTTGGACTCTCCATAAGGGAGATCCCATGCTGTGACTATCTTGGCCTTGCCGCCCCTGTAACCAAAATCTATGACCTCGTTTACCTGGACCTCATTGCAAGCCCTCACACATCTGCCGCACAGGATGCACTTGTTGAGGTCCCGCTCGATCATGGCATTGGAGGTGTCCTTGGGGTAATCCGGTGAATCAACAGGGAATCGGAAGCTCTCGATACCCAGCTCGTATGCCAGCTCCTGCAGCTCGCATGACCCATTGGATTGACAAAGCAGACAGTTGTGATCCCCGCTTGACAGGAGCAAGTCCACAACCAGCCTCCTTGCTCTAAGCACCCTCTCGCTCTTAGTGTGAACCACCATGCCCTCTGCCACGGGCATGGCGCATGAGGCCACAAGTGCTGGCCTTCCCTCCACCTCCACCACACAAACCCGGCATGCCCCTGAGATGGGCAACCTGGGATGGTAACAAAGGGTTGGGATATGTATTCTGGCCTGCCTTGCTGCCATGAGAATGGTGTTGTCCTGTGCAGTCACCACCTCTTTACCATCAATCTTAAGCTTCACTCCGCCCATAGAGGTCTCCTCAACACATGATAATATTGCTTAGATCTGGGGCATCAGCAGCTCGCCACGATCATCAGATCCCCATCAAAGGAGTGCCTTTTCAGGTCCTCATAATGGCACTGAATTTCTTGGGACAGACCTCATAGCAGGTCCCACACCTAATGCATTTCTCTTGAATTATCCTGTGCACAACTTTAGGAGCTCCTTCGATGGCATCAACCGGACACTTCTTCCTGCACATACCGCATGCCTTGCACCTCTCTGGGTCAATCTCGTAACGCACCAATGCTGTGCAAACCCCGGCCGGGCATTTCTGCTGGCCTATATGGGCCTCATATTCGCAGCGGAAGTACCTCAAGGTACTTAGAACTGGATTCGGAGCGGTCTGCCCCAGGCCACATAAGGAAGCATCTTTAACAAAAGAGGCCAACTCTTCCAGCAGCTCTATGTCTCCTTGCTGTCCTTGTCCCTTGGTTATCCTTTCCAAAACCTGAAGCATCCGCCTGGTGCCCTCCCGGCATGGTGTACATTTGCCACAGGATTCGTCTTTGCAAAAATCCATGAAGAACCTTGCCACATCAACCATACAGGCATCCTCATCCATGACAATGAGACCGCCCGATCCCATGATGGCGCCCGCTGCCGTAACAGACTCAAAATCCAGCCCAACATCCATGTGTTGAGCTGGTATACAACCTCCAGAAGGTCCCCCCAATTGTGCTGCCTTAAATTTCTTCCCCTTCTTGATGCCGCCACCGATCTCCAAGACCACCTTTGACAGTGGGGTACCCATGGGCACCTCCACAAGCCCCACATTGTTGACGTTACCGGTCAAGGCGAAGACCTTTGTTCCCTTGCTCTTTTCTGTACCCAGGGAAGCATACCAAAGCCCACCATTAGCTATGATCTGAGGCACGTTGGCGTAGGTTTCAACGTTGTTTAGAACAGTGGGCTTTCCCCAAAGACCCTTTTGAGCAGGGAAGGGAGGCCTAGGCCTGGGCATGCCTCTTTTACCCTCAATGGAAGTCATGAGAGCGGTCTCCTCACCACAAACAAAGGCCCCCGCCCCCTGGTAGATCTCCAAGTCTAAGCTAAATCCAGTACAAAGTATGTCCTCTCCCAAAAGCCCCAGGGCTCTGGCTTGTTCCATGGCTATACTCAGTCTTCTGAGTGCCAAAGGATATTCGGCTCTGCAATAGATGTATCCATGATGTGCACCAATGGCCTTGGCTGCGATTATCATTCCCTCCAATACAGCATGGGGGTCTGCTTCAAGCACACTCCTGTCCATGAAGGCACCAGGGTCACCCTCATCTGCGTTGCAGCAAACATACTTGATAGGTCCTTCGGACTTGGAGGCGAACTCCCACTTGAGCCCAGTGGGAAAGCCAGCTCCGCCCCTTCCCCTCAACCCCGAGGCTTTGAGTTCGGCGATTATGTCCTCAGGGGTCATTTCCGTGAGTGCCTTGGCCGCTGCCTGATAGCCCCCTCTGCCTATGTAATCTTCTATTTTCTCCGGATCAATGAGACCGCGATGTCGCAGAGCTATGGTTTTCTGAAGAGAGAAAAAAGGGACGTCTTTCATCCTGGGGATGGGACTGCCCGTAACCTGATCCTTGTACATCAAACGTTCTACTGGGACGCCTTTCAGAACGTGTTCTTCGATGATCTCCACTGCATCGTCCGGTTTCAGGTATTGATAAAAGATTCCTCCTGGGTACACGGTCATTACCGGACCCTGGGCGCAAAACCCATTGCAGCCGGTCTCCACAACCAGTGCTTTTTCCCGTAGTTGTCTTAGTCTTATCTCCTCCCTGAGCCTATCTATGACTTGTAGGCTTCTTGTGGCATGGCACCCTGTTCCACCGCACACCAGCAAGTGATACTGCTGCGCCGGTTCACCTGCTATTACCTCGTCGCTAAAGCGAACTGCCAAAGATGGGGCTATCTTCTCAGCCATCTCTATCAGTGTCTGCGGATTTAACCGCTCCATCTCTCCACCCCTTTTTTAAATCTACAGCATCAGTAAGTACCCAGAATTTCCTTCACCTTGTCTGCTTGCACCTGCCCATACGTGTCATCACCCACCATCATGACAGGAGCCAAACCGCAAGCCCCAACGCACCTCAGACTCTGAAGCGAGAACTTACGATCCGGGGTTACACCACCATCCTGGACACCCAGCTCCTTTTCCAAACGTTCCAGGATTTTGTTCGCTCCTCGCACGTAACAAGCAGTACCCAAGCACACCTTGATCTGATGTTTGCCTTTGGGAACCCTCGAGAAAAAACTGTAAAACGTAACCACTCCAAAAACCCGCGCCATCGGCACATTCATTCCCACCGCAATCCATTCCTGAAGCACATCCGGCAAATACCCTGTGACTGCCTGGACCTCTTCCAGCACTGGGATCAAAGCACCGGGTTTGCCGCGATAACGTTCCAAGACCCTTCCTACCCTTTCCAAGTCTTCCTCACTGAACTCTTCCAGCAACCTGTCCCTCAACTTGGCTTGATTCATGTTCTCGCCCCCGAACCCTCGCCTTCTATCAACCTGTCTGCAACCTTCAACATTTCCTCCAACAACTCAGGTGCAGCCAAATAAGGAGCCAAGCAATTGATGTCAGAATCCCTCACTCCTTCTGATTGGGGAACAATTCCAAGAAACTCGAAGTCCTTTAGCTGTTCCTGGAGAAAAACCATGTCTTGGGGACCTCTAACCTTGTTTGCCAGTATTCCCAAGCGGGTCAGTCCTATATCTGCAGCCAATCTCTTGATGGTGCGTGCAGTCTCTATGCTTCTTCTGCCGGGCTCCACCACCACCAGAAGTCTGTCCACAGCCCCGGCAGTAGCCCGACCCAGATGCTCTATGCCGGCCTCCATGTCCATGATCACCACTTCCCTGCGGTCCAAGAGCAGATGTGTCACAAGGGCCTTTAGCATGGCGTTCTCCGGGCAGTAGCACCCACCGCCGCCGCTCTTGAAGGCACCCATCACCATTAGTCGAATTCCTGGTTCAATGGTCTTGGAGAACCTTTCGGGAATGTCCTCTACACGGGGATTCATATTGAACATGCCCCCTGAGGTACCAGGCTTGGCACCGGTGCGCTCATAGATGAGTTTGTCCATCTTCACAATGGGAAGAATGTCCGAGGCGTCTTGAAGGCCGAAGGCACTGGCCAAGGTGGCGTTGGGATCTGCATCTATGGCTAAAACCTGGTAGTTTTTTGTGGCAAAGGCCTTGGAAAGGGAAGCTGCAATGGTTGTCTTGCCCACTCCGCCCTTGCCTCCGATGGCGATTTTCATTGGGTAGTCCTCTCCGTGAGCTAAGGCCCTGAGTCACCCGGATTCCCTAACAGCACCTTGCTTTGCCAATGGCAAAGCCCTGTGGAAGATATACATGGTTTTTTCTCAAATCCCAGAATTCTGTGAGGCTCGCACCACTTCATTGCCAGTATCACATCCCAGCAGCTGCCAAAATCTCAGGCACAACATGCTCTCTACCTATGGCCATTATGTGGACCCCGTCACATATTCTTTCCTCTTTGAGCTGCCTCACCATTCTACCTGCGATCTCAATCCCCTTTTCCAGAGCCTTTCCCTTGGGAGCAGCTGCCAACTCGTCTATGAGCTCTTGTGGAACAAAAATTCCAGGCACATTGGCATTCATGAACCTTGCCATACCAGCTGAGGCCAGAAGCACTATCCCTGCCAGTATCTTGACGTTGAACTTCCTGGCATAGCCCATGAACTTCTTGAAGTTGTCCAGATCGTATATGGCCTGGGTCTGGATGAACTCAGCCCCTGCTTTGATCTTCTTCTCAAATTTGAGAAGCTGGGGCTCTATGGGATCTGCCTCGGGCGTGACTATGGCCCCCACGCAGAACTTGGGGGAGCCCTTAAGATCATTGCCTGCAAAGTCCTTGCCCTGCTCCAACTGGCGTATGAGCTTCACCAAGAGCACCGAATCCAGGTCAAATACGGCCTTGGCCTCAATGTGATCCCCCACTGTTATGTAATCCCCGGTGAGTGCCAGCACATTTCTGATACCCAGCACATAGGCCCCGAGAAGCTCTGATTGCAGTGCAACCCGGTTTCTGTCCCGGCAGGTCATCTGAAGAATGGGCTCCCCTCCGGCCTCTTTGATGAGCTTGCAAACAGGAAGGCTGCCTATGCGCATCACCGAGCTCTGGTTGTCCGTGACGTTCAAGGCATCCACCTTGTCCTTGAGAAGCTCTATGTTATGAAGCATCTCTTCTATGTCCACACCTTTAGGAGGCCCTATCTCCGCTGTTATCACAAAATCCTTCTTCTCAAGTGCTTCGGCAAAGGCCATGGGCATGATCAAGCCTCCTCATCTTTGTAAGCGGCGTGCCAAATTGTGGATGGAGTGGTCTGCACCTTGTAGTTCTTTGCTGGATGAATCTCCCTGATCTTATCCAATCTGCCTTGTCCCTCTAGCCTCTTGTAAATCAAGGTCCAAGCGCAATCCTTCTCCTTGCTTACTTCACACTTTCCGTGGTTTGTACCGCCGCAGGGCCCGTTGACCAAACCCTTGGGGCATATGGTAATTGGGCACACACCCCCGGTTTCAGCCAGCAGGCAGTTGGCGCAAGCCCTGCACTTTTCACTCCAGACTCCCTCTTTTTCAGCCACTCCTATGAACGTGGTGTTGAGTCCTGGCAAGACCACCCGCTTGGGGAAAAGTTCAGCAGCCAGCTGTACTCCTGCCCCGCAGGCCAGGGAAACCACCACATCGTATTCTTCCATTTTGTGCTTTACCGCTTCGAAATACTCCCTGTCGCACTGACGCTGGATGGTATCTTCCTCCACAATCACATCTTTGCCTTCCTTTTTGAAGGCCATCCTGAGTTGGGAGGCCAGAAGCTGTACTTCCTTTTCACCTCCGGCCATGCAAACTGCAACACACGTACCGCAGCCCAAGACCAGTATCCGCTCACAGCCATCCAGGTAAGATTTGATCTCTTCCAGGGGTTTTCGCTCTCCTACTATCATGGCACTTTCTCCGTCTCACGGCTGGAAACCGCATCCCCTTTCCGGAGGCCACCCCTCTTTCTCATATGGAGGCGCTATTCCGTTTTGAGGTGCGTGGAGCTTTCAGGCCGCATTCTTATTTTTTCTTTTCAGAGGAGAAGGGCCCAGTTCCTTGGCCCTTCTGGTCATTTCTGTAACAGCTTCTGCAAAAGCCAAAGCCATGGAGGAACTCATGTTGAACATCTCCAACCGCTCAGGCTCGATCCCTATTTCCTTCAGTAGCTTCTTGGTAAAGCGAACCCACCTTTTGGCCCTCACATTTCCTTCCAGGAAATGGCATTCGCCCTCCAGTCACCCGGCCACAAATACCGCATCGGCCCCTGATTCAAAGGCCTTGAGAAGGTGAAGTGGTTCCACCTTGCCCGTACACAGCAACTTTACCATGCGAACACTGGGCGGATACTGAAGCCTCATGGAACCTGCCAGATCAGCAGCCGAATACGCGCAATAAGTGCAACAGAAAGCCGCTATCTTGGGTTCGTACTCCATCCTGATGTCCTCCTCCTGTTTTTCGCTCTGGAGCCTGCTTTCACTTTCTTGCCTTTTCACCCGCTGCCGGTTTTAGTTGTGAGATCCCATGGAAGCTTTTGCAGATTCCTATCCTTCTAAGGCTGCCACCTTGGCCAATATCTCCTGGTCCGTGTATCCTCCCAGCTGAATGGCTTTCCTGGGGCACGCCGAGGTGCAGATCCCGCAGCCCTGGCAGGCCGCCGGGTTGATCTCAGCCACACCTTTTGTCCCCACCTGGGGCACATGATAGGGGCAGGCCCTGACGCAGGTAAGGCATGCCACGCAACGACCCTCATCTACCCAGGCCTTCTCTCCAGGCAGATAGAGTCTTTCCTTGGCCAACACGGTAACGGCCCTGGCCGCAGCAGCCTGAGCCTGGGCTATGGTGTCTCTTAGGAGTTTGGGTCCATGGGCCAGACCCGCCAAGAAATTACCTTCTGAGGCGAAGTCCACGGGTCTGAGTTTCATGTGCGCTTCCATGAAAAAGCCGTCAGCGTTCAGAGGAAGCTTGAACTGCAAAGCCACAGGCTGATCTTTCTCCCCTTCCACACCTATGGCCAGGCCCACAAGATCAGCATGAATCTCCACTTCTTCCCCCAGTACGTGGTCCTTGACCCTCACCACCAGCCCTTGGTCTGTTTTTTCCACAACAGGGGGCTCCTCCTTCTTGAACCTGATGAAACTGACTCCTTTCTTCCTGGCCTCCTGGTAGTAGAGTTCCATGAGACCGTAGGTCCTGATGTCTCTGTAGAGGATGAACACCTTGGCCTCTGGTTTGAGTTCCTTTATCTTCAATGCACTCTTCACAGAGCCCTGGCAGCAGAGGCGACTGCAGTACGGGTTTTGCTCGTTTCGGGACCCCACGCACTGTATCATGACCACGGTGTCCACCCCTTGCAGGGCTGGAGCACCCTTTGCCAGCAGGTCAGAGATCTCAAAATAGGTCATGACCTTGGGATCCTGTCCATAAAGGTATTCCTTGGGCTCGTAAGGCCTGGCGCCGGTGGCTATGACTGTGACACCGTGGCGAATCTCCTCTGTGCCCTTGGAGTTGGAGATCTGGGTCTGGAAGTTTCCCACAAAACCCGAGTGGGAAAGGATCTGACTGCCAAGGTGGAGCTTGATCTTGGGATGCTTTTTCACCCGCTCCACCAGCTTTTCCAGATAGGCCTTTATGTCGTCTCCCTCGATGGTGGTGTGCAGCTTTCGAGCAATGCCACCCAACTGCTCGGTCTTTTCCACCAAGTGCACAACGTAGCCCTGGTCAGCTATGTTCAGGGCCGAGTTCATGCCTGCCACACCGCCTCCCACCACCAAGGCTGTCTGTTCCACAGGCACCGTCAGCTGTTCCAGGGGCTTGGCGTTTCTGACCTTGGCCACGGCCATCCTCACCAGATCCTTGGCTTTTTGAGTTGCCTTCTCAGGCTCCTGTTGGTGTACCCAGGAGCCCTGGTCACGGATATTGGCCATCTCAAAGAGATATGGATTCAGCCCTGCCTGTCTGATGGTTTCCCTGAAGAGGGGCTCATGAGTCCTGGGGCTGCAGGAGGCCACCACAACACGGTTTAGACCCTGCTCCCTGATTACCTCCACCATGCGCTGGATGTTGTCCTGGCTGCAACTGAACAGATTCTCTGCAGCATAGACCACCCCCGGCAATGTGGCAGCATAATCCTTAACCTCAGGCACTCGCACAACGCTTGCTATGTTGATGCCGCAATCGCATACAAAGACGCCAATCCTGGGCTCATCCTTGGAAATGTCTATCTCCTCTGGGTAAGAGCGCTCCAGGATCTCCGTATATCTGGCCTCGGCCAAGATGGTCTCGGCCCTGCCCACAGCAGAAGATGCCTGCATCACTGTCTCGGGGATGTCCTTGGGCCCTTCGAAGGCTCCGCACACGAAGATACCTGGTCTGGAGGTTTCCACAGCCTCAAGCCCCCCTAGGGAGGAAAAGCCGTAAGGATCCAGCTCCACCCCGACCTTCTTTGCCAGCTCCACAGCAGAGGCAGAAGGCTCCATGCCCACGGAGAGCACCACCATGTCGAAGGTCTCCTCGTGGACCTTCCCTTCTTCATCCACGTAACGTATCAAGGGACTCTTGGTGTCAGGATCTTCAACCACCGAATGGATTCTGGAGCGAACAAAACGCACTCCCATCTCTTCCCGAGCCCTATCGTAATAGCGCTCGAAATCCTTTCCAAAGGTGCGCATGTCCATGAAGAATATGGTGGCATCCAGATCCCCTTTGGCGTGCTCCCTGGCTATGACAGCCTGCTTTATGGCGTACATGCAACACACCGAGGAGCAATAGGGATGATCTCCCTCATTTATGTTCCTAGATCCGGCGCACTGGATCCAAGCTATGCGCTTGGGCTCCTGGTGATCCGAGAGCCTGATCATGTGGCCTTGAAATGGGCCTGAGGCACTTAGAATCCTCTCGAACTCCTTGCTGGTCACAACGTTCTTTATCCGACCATAGCCGTAAGTCCTGAGCTTTCTGGCGTCAACGGTTTCAAAGCCCGGAGCCAGGATCACTGCCCCAACCTCAAGAGTCCTCCTTTGCTCCTCCATGTCGTGCACAACGGCCCCGGCCTTGCAGGCTGCCACACATTGGTAGCACTCGCAGCACGCACCGCAATCCAGACATCTGGCAGCCTCTTGCCGTGCCATTTCCTCTTGCACCTGGAGTCTCACCTCCTGGAATCCCTTTATCCTCTCCGGGGCAGGCACCACAGGTACCTTCATACGCTCCCTGCGTTCCACATCTGCAGGAATTTCGGTCCAGTTGTCCCCCATGGGAGGTTCTTCCACCCATTCCTTGGGGAGCTCCTCGCCTTTCAAGTACTTGACTATATAATTGGCAGCTCTCTTTCCCGCTGCCACTGCTTCGATCACCGTGGCCGGACCAGTGACCACATCGCCTCCTGCGAATATCCAGGGCACGCTGGTCTGAAGGGTTTCAGGGTTTACCACCAGCAAGTTCCACTTGGAAACATCCAACTGCAGCCCATCTCCCAGAAATTCCAAATCAGGCTCTTGGCCTATGGCAGGGATTATGTGATCCGCCTCCAGGAAGAACTCCGAAGCCTCTACCGGAATAGGCTTTCGCCTGCCTGTGCTGTCAGGCTCAGTGAGCCTGGTCCTTATACACTCCAGACCCTTGAGCCTGCCCCCCTCGTGCACCACCCTCAAAGGAGCAGCCAGAAAGTTGATCTTGACTCCCTCGGCCTCTGCTTCCTCTATCTCTTCGGGCTCTGCCAGCATCTCTGCCCTGGAGCGCCTGTAGAGAATGCTCACCTCGCTTGCACCCAAGCGAAGGGCTGTCCTGGCCCCATCCAGAGCCGAATGACCGCCGCCGATGACCACCACCTTGCCCTGGACTTTCTTGAGCTGGCCCAGATGCACCTCTCTTAGGAAGCTGGTCACATCCTGGACACCCGGCCCATCCTTTTCCCCGGGAATACCCAGCTTGAGACCCTTCCAGGCCCCGGTAGCCAGAAACACGGCCTTGGCCCCATGTTCCTTCAGCTCCTTGAGGGTCACATCTTTTCCTATGCGCACATTGGTCTGTATCTCCACTCCAAATCGCTTCAGGTTTTCTATCTCGGCATCCAGGACAGAACGGGGGAGTCTATGCTCGGGTATGCCGTAGCGCATCATTCCTCCCGGCTCCGGCATGGAATCATAGACAGTCACTCTGTAGCCTTCCAAGGCCAGAAAATAAGCGGCTGTCAATCCAGCCGGACCAGATCCCACCACAGCCACACGATCCTCTTTGAACTCTATGGGGGGAACCTCAAGATCTCCCACCGGGGCATGATCAGCAGCCACCCTCTTGATCTCCCTTATTGAGATGGGCTGATCCACCTGCTTGCGCCTACAGCTCTCCTCACAACGGTGAGGGCAAACCCTTCCCAGTATGCCTGGGAAAGGCAGATCCCTCATGATTATCTGCACCGCCTCTTTATATTTGCCCTCTTTCACCATGGCCACGTAGGCTTGCACATTGAGGTTTGCCGGACATGCCATGCGACAGGGGGCGGTATCCAGCTTTTGGATGGCGTAACCGCTGGGAATGGCCTGGGGATAACGTTTGTAAGTGGCCTTTCTCTTGGAAAGCCCTAAATCGTATTCATTGGGCCTCTCCACTGGACAGACTTTGGCACACTCCCCGCACGCGGTACAGCTGGAGAGGTCAATATAGCGGGGAAATTGAGCCACCTCCACCTTGAAATCCCCGGGTTCACCTTGAATGTCAAGGACTTCCGAGTTGGTAAGCAGCTCGATGTTGAGATTGCGTCCGCATTCCACCACCTTGGGTGAAAGGATGCACATGGCGCAATCATTAGTGGGAAAGGTCTTGTCCAACTGGCTCATGGTGCCGCCTATGGCCGCAGAACTCTCCACCAGGTAAACATGAAATCCGCTTTCAGCGAGATCCAGGGCCGCTTGAACGCCACCTATGCCGCCGCCCACTACCAGAACAGATCCCTTAGCCATGTATCGCTCTCCTACAAGAAGTGATTGAGCTTTCCATTGGAGGAAGGCCTGCCAATTAGTTATCAATCTGGGGGAGGCAAATGCGGTTCTCCAGAGGTAGTCACCTCAGTATAAACTCGCAGGATGAAGTGTTCAAGCTTATCTACCCGAGAAGAGGACAAAAGTCAAGTCTGAGTAGCCCGGCTGTCTCCATCCACGCCAGGCATGACCCATGGCACACCCACAAGCGCGCCTCTGGCAAAAGAAGTCTTCATATAATAATAATGAAGAGCTATTTCAAGGAGCTTGGGATTTGGGAGAAGGCTTTTTTTGGGGGAGGGCCGGTCTCCCGGCCCCCAACCTAGATCGGTTCTTAGCTTCTCAGGAAGGTTTTTATGGCTTGGAGCCAGCTGGCCTCGTCCAACTCCTCGAAGAGATCCTCGGCTGCAACACCACCGTCTGCAGCCAAAGGAACCCCTCCGGCCATTGCCAAGAGCTGGTCTCTTTCTGACTGAATGAAGCCGTGGGCTTCATGCCCGAAGTGAAGGCCCCTTAGGTTCTTGCGAAGGGCTGTGGGCTCCACCACCACAAACCAGCCCCTCTCATAAGGTGAGCTGTGAAACTCCAGAGGATCTTTGCTTAACTGGGAGTTTTGATGCACCACAATGCCGTCAACTGGTGACAGAACCGAGACCGTGTGACCGTTTCTCCTGAGGGAAAAAGCCACTTCTCCCTGACGTATCTCTGCCCCCACAGGGGGAAGCCCCACCGCCTTGACCTTTCCCACCAATCTTCTTCCAAAATCGTCCATGCCCACACGAACCCTCCCACCGTATTCGGGCCTGGCCCAGGTATGGCCTTGATGATAGTAAAGATCTTCAGCCACCAGGAAGCCTCCCACCTGGGTCTGGGCCCTCACAGGCAATACCTGGGATGTGAGCCGCTCCTGCATCATCTGATCAAAAGAGCAGTTGCCACACTCGTAAGCATTGGGACATATCTTGCTAGAGACCTCTCCTGTGAGCATGTACCTGCACTTGCGGCGAGATGCAGGTAACTGCATCATCTTTTGCACCCAGCTCTGGGTGAAGCGCTCCTTGGGGGTCTCCACCGTCAGGGGAGGCTGGCTGGCCTTGGTCTCCACGGTCCTGGACTGCATTGCGTGGTCATAAGCGCAGGTAGGGCAATCATAGTTGTTGTCACAAAGCTTAAAAGAGACGACCCCTGCTTCCATCCAAATGCATTTCCTCTTGCCTGCAGGCACTATCTTCATGGAGCTCTGGATTCTGGGTGTCATGGCGGTCCCTCCTTGTTAGATTTAGCGGATGCTGCCCTTACAGAAAGCAACTAGAATGCCAAAAAACGGCGCAAACGATAATATATTGAATCTATTGGCTAAATCAGCTTAAAGCCAGCGCATGGACAAAAGAACCTTAAAGATAGATGTCGAATGTCTCGACATACATGGAGGAGATAATTCCCTTATTGTTTCTAACATATTGAACTTAGGCCTTTTTTTGAGATGCAGAAAAGTTCAGCTATCTGTAGAATTCTTCGGCATTCTAGAGTTAGGCTTAAGAGCAGCTCTCTGTTTCAGCTCCCATCTTAAAAGTTCCATACAGGTGGGGCACAGGGTGGCCAGTTTGGCATCCGTGTGTTCTATGATGGTCGAGGCATGCATCACACAGCGAGCATCCCGGCAGTGCGTCAAACCCACCAGATGTCCCACTTCGTGCACCGCGGTCTTTTCAAGTCTCTCCATCAAGAGATCCCAGTCTTGGGCTTTCTCGCAGAACTCAGGTCTCAGCCGGTAGGTTGAGATGACTGCAGCACGGCCCCCCAACTCAGATAGTCCAAACACGTACTTGAGGGCGGGCAGGAAAAGATCCACCCGGGTCACTCCCAAGATGCCCAGCCCTCCCTCAGGGCAGCTGGCCTTGAGCCTTTCCAGCAAGGCCCTGCATTCATACTGGGATCTTCGCTCGTCATAAGCAAAGTGAGGATTTCCCAAGGGACTCAGGACACGGCAAGAGATCCCCATCCGGGATCCTATGGAGCCCTGCAGCATCTCCAGGATTCCCTGCTGGGAAGGGCCCAGGTGGGTGATATAAAGGTAGTGAATTGGCTTTACCTCCTGGGCTCTATCTTGTAGCGTTTCATCTTGTTGTAAAGGGTCTGCCTGTCTATCTCCAAGAGACGGGCCGCCTGTCTGATGTTCCAGCCTGTTTCCTCCAGTATACGTTCAATATGGAGTTTCTCCATTCCCTTTAGGGATTTGGGTCTTGGCTCACAGGGTTCTTCCCTCTTGTAGAAGGGCAGATCTTCAGGCAGGATCTGGCCTCCTTTGCCTATGACCAGGGCCCTCTCTATGACATTTTCCAACTCCCTCACATTGCCTGGCCAGTCATATTCCATGAGCGTCTTCAGGGCTGATGGAGAAATCTTCACTGGCTCCCTGTTCATCACCAGCGAGTGTTTCTTGATGAAGCTCTCCACAAGAAGAGGAATATCCTCTTTGCGCTCCCTCAAAGGTGGCACCTGGATACAGATTACATTTAGCCGGTAGTATAGATCTTCCCTGAAGCGGCTTTCTGCAATGGCTCTTTTGAGATCCCTGTTGGTGGCAGCCAAAATGCGCACATCCACCTTGATGGGTTCATGACCCCCCAGCCTGCAAAATTCCTTCTCCTGGAGAACCCTAAGCAGGTCCACCTGGGTCTTAATGCTTATCTCTCCTACTTCATCCAGGAAAAGGGTGCCCTGGTGGGCCAGTTCGAAGCGGCCTCTCTTTGTGTGCACGGCTCCTGTGAAGGCACCTTTCTCATAACCAAAAAGCTCGCTTTCCAGGATGGAATCAGGCAAAGCCCCACAGCTTACTGCTATGAAGGGCTTGTAGCACCTGGGACTGTTGGCGTGTATGGCCCTGGCTATTAATTCCTTTCCTGTTCCGCTTTCCCCTGTGATGAGCACAGTGGAATCCGTGGGAGCAACCTTCTCTATGAGCTCATAGATCCTTTGCATGAGATGACTTCTACCCACGATCTCATCGAACTCGGCCCTGTCCTCCAGCTTTTGCCTAAGCAGCAGGTTCTCCATGAGGAGTTCCCTATGGGAGATGATTCGCTGTATCTCCAGCTCCACCTGGTCAGGATCAAAAGGTTTCAACAGGTAATCAAATGCTCCCTCCTTCATGGCCTGAACCGCCGTGTCGATGGTTCCGTATGCGGTCATGATTATGACCTGGGCCTCTGTGCCCACATCCTCCCCTTTGAGCCTCCTGAGGGTTTCCAGACCGTCCATTCCAGGCATCTTCAGATCCAGGAGAATCACGTCCCAATCCCGCTGCCTGGCCATGGCGATGGCCTGCTCCCCTCCCGGTGCCAAGTCCACCTCGTAGCCGTCCTCTGTAAGCCAGTCCTTAAGGCTCTCCCGCATGGGTGCCTCATCGTCCACCACCAGTATCCTGGGCCTTCGTGTCATGGGATATCCCTTTCCTGGTTTCCGTTGGCCTCAAGGGTTCTTGTGGGCCCGTACACACAGGGAAGATAGACCCGGAAAGTAGTCCCTTCCCCCACCCTGCTTTGTACCTCTATGCTGCCTCCATGTCTGGTGATGATACCGTATACCACTGCCAGCCCAAGACCCACGCCCTTGGCCTCTTCTTTTGTGGTGAAAAAGGGCTCAAATATCTGGGAGAGATGCTCCTCAGGTATGCCGCAACCCGTGTCTTTCACGCTCAAGAGTAAGAATCCCTCCCTGTCCCCCTTTTTGGCCTCAAGGCTGAGAAGCCCCCCTTTTCCCATGGCTTCCACACCGTTCATGACCAGATTCAAGATGGCCTGCTGAATCTGGCGGAAATCACATCGCACAGGAGGGAGACCTGGCTCACAGGAACACCTGAGCCTCATCTCTCTCATTTCCAAATCATGGGAGACCAGGGCCACGGTCCTCTGGATGATCTCCTCTATCCTGTGCTCGGCCACATTCAAGGTGGAGTGCCGTGCAAAGGCCAAGAGGTTTCTGACTATTTCTCCGCAACGGGCTGTCTCCGACTCCATGGTGTCCAGAAATCTGGAAATGTCCGAAAGCCTCTTGGGGTTGAAGCTCCCCCGCCTCAGCATGTTCTTCATGAGCTTGGTATATGTGAGCACCACAGAAAGGGGGTTGTTTATCTCATGGGCTATGGTTGCTGCCAGCTTCCCCAGGGAGGCCAGCTTCTCACTTCTTATGAGTTGCTCCTGGGTTCTGCGAAGTTCTTCATAGGCCTCCTTCAGCCCCTCATAAAGATTGGCGTTCTCCATTGCCACGCCTATCTGGTTTCCCACCGCAGTCGAGAAATCCACAAAATCCTGGGGGAAACGAAACTCGCTGTAGCTGGAAACACACAATGCCCCCACGGCTTTGTCCTTGGACATGAGGGGAATATATACAGAGGAGATCAACCCCTCCTCCACCATGTCCTGTACATAGGGATCCTCGGCTCTTAGGAAATTGTCCACCACTATGGCCCTCTTATGGAGCACGCTCTTGCCCAGCAACCCGTCGCCCACCTTTCGGCGCTGGAAGTGCGGCCTGTCTATGAATCTGCTGGAGGCACCCTTCCAGGCCACCAGGTTGAGCCATTCGCCCTTGGAATCCAACATATATATGCGAATGCTGGCCCCGCGTAACAACTTCAAAAGCTCGTCTATGGTGTGTTCCAAAACCTCTTTCAGCTCAAGGCTGCTGGTCAAGGTGGTGGCTATAGAACTCAAGGTGGCAAGCCTTGCGCTTTGCTGACTAAGCTCTTCTCTGGCTCTTATCTCTTCGGAAACATCCCTCAGGATCAACATGTGGCCCTGAAGCTGCCTGTCTGCCCCCCCTATGGCAGCCAAAGTGACCCTGGCTTCCAACAAGACACCCTCTTTCTTTTTCAGAAAGCAGTGGAACTCCCTCACTGAACCCAGGGGTTCGGCCTTTAACCGAAGCAACTCCACCTCTTTGGGGTCTTGGAACAGTTCTTCTACATTTCTCTTTTCACAAAGCTCCTCAGGGCCCTCATATCCCAAGAGATCTGCCGCAGCAGGGTTGGCCATGCCTATGCGACCCGTAACATCGCAGACCAGCACTCCGTCCCTGGACCATTGGAGCAAGGACCTGGCCACTCTATCCAAGCCCTGCTCAGGATGGCTCGATGATCTAAGCCCGGCTCTTTTCATAGGTAGGTCTCATCCCCGAGATCGACTCTGTATCCGGCTAGAGTTCACCACAAGAGCTTCAAAAAACATAGAAGCCTCTCCAGGCATGAAAACAGGCAACCTCGCGCCCCGAACTTCCCTGGAGAGGCTCTCTGTACTGGCCGTCCAAATTGATCCGGCCCTTAACATTTTAAAAAAACTGTGGCGTATCCGACTCTTATCCCAGTGGTCCACTCATTCCAGCACTATGGCGTTGGCCAAAAGGGTCCATAGATGCACAGACTCGAACTCATAGGTGTCCTTGTATTCCCTGGCCAAATTGTTTATTCCATCAAAGCAGTTGACACAAGGGGTGCAAACCTTGCTGGCCCCGGATCGCTTTATCTGATCCACCTTGACCTTACCGTAATAGGTTCTGGCCCTGGCAAAGCCGTTTATGAGGGCACCCCCACCACCACTGCAACAGATGTTGTTCTCCCTGTTGGGATCCAT
>FWPU01000511.1_pt1 | contig 124270 bp, 115 predicted proteins | sample 2228361 | NCBI WGS metagenome assembly FWPU01 (sample SAMEA103939777, study PRJEB20133) | metagenome | reverse complement strand
GCTTGAATTCCTTGCCCTGGGCATTCCCACGATTACGGAAATCCCTAAAGAGTATGAACCACTTCTCCCTGATCACCCCTTTATCAATGCTAACAAAGAAAATCTCGCTGAAGTTTTGTTAGAACTGCTCACCAATGTAAAATTACGCAAGGAAAAAAAGGAGCAGGGCTTGCAATGGGTTAGGGAATTCGTCCATCCAAAAAGGGTGATGGGACTTATCTATCAAGAATACCGAAAACTCGGCTGGGTGAGGTAGTTGCCCGATTCAGATGTGTAATGTTCGCAGACGACCCCGTCTTTCATCAAAATAAAATCTTACCCAAATTAAATCCGGTTTGATAAATCAAACCGCTACAATTCTATGAAATGTTGAATTATGATACAGCCTCTGAAGCCATGCTGAAAGTCCTTAGACTGAACAGACCATACCAGCAGCCCTGCCCGTAAACATATAACCAGAAACGAAAAATCTGGAGTAGCAACCCTGATTTTCATCAGAGCTTGCCCTGAATTAATTTCAGGGGCATGCGTTAGCCGCGTCTTTCTGGTTTTTTTGGTTTGTTTAGTTTCTTTGGTTTCTTTAGTTTATCTGGTTTATTTTTCTCTTTTGAATTTCTGATTTGGTATTTGTTTGGAATTTGCCTTTAGCGAGCGTAGCGATCCTGCAAATCCGCCGTTTATTTCGTGTTTCGGATTTGACATCTGTTTTTGCGAACGCAAAGGTGTGTATATCCATTTGCAAAAACCCATTGACAAAATTAAAAAATGCTTTATAATTGACGGATGTTGAAGATTAAGCTTAACGGCACAATATTGGAAGTTGAGCCAGACAAGAAGATCGTTGAGCTGGTAAACGATAAGGATTGCATTGCTGCGCGGATAAATGGTGAATTGAGAGACCTGAGTATGCCCATAACTGAGAATTGTGAGATAGAACTCATACATTTTGATAACCCTGAGGGCCAGCAAATCTTCTGGCATTCCACTTCCCATATAATGGCAATGGCGGTAAAAGCGCTTTTTCCTGATGCAAAGTTAGCCATTGGACCGTCTATTGACCAGGGTTTTTATTATGATTTTGACCGCTCAGTACCCTTCGCCACTGAAGACCTGGCAAAGATTGAAGAAAAAATGGCTGAAATAATAAAGGAAGACATCCCATTTGAGCGTATTGTAATGAAAAAAGAGGCAGTGATTGAGTTTTTTTCCCGCAGGAATGAATATTATAAGATTGAACTTGCCCGCGACATTCCCGACAAAGAGATAAGTCTCTATCGCAATGGGGAGTTCGTTGATCTGTGTCGGGGACCTCATATTCCCAGAACTGGAATGGTGAAAGCCTTTAAACTCTTGAGCGTTGCAGGTGCTTACTGGCGTGGTGATTCTCGCCTGCCCATGCTTTCAAGAATCTATGGTATATCTTTTGTTAACAATGACCAGTTGAAGAACTATCTGCATAGGCTTGAGGAAGCGCAGAAAAGAGACCATCGCAGGCTCGGCACCGAGCTTGAATTATTTTCAATCTTTGAGGAAGCTGGAGCCGGGCTGGTGTTCTGGCATCCGAAGGGCACGATCATAAAAAGAATTATTGAAGATTACTGGATAAAACAGCATCTAAAAAATGGTTATGAAATCATTGCCACACCCCATATTGCCCGTAGCCATTTGTGGCAGACATCTGGCCACTATGATTTTTACCGTGATAAGATGTTCACACTGCCTGTTGAAAATGAAGAATATGTTTTAAAACCAATGAACTGTCCAGGGCACATCCTGATATACAAGTCAAAGGTCAGAAGCTACAAGGAATTACCCATAAAGTTTGCAGAACTGGCAACTGTTTACAGAAACGAACTTTCCGGAACTCTTCACGGATTATTAAGGGTCAGGGGATTTACCCAGGATGATGCACATATTTTCTGCCGGCCTGATCAGATTGAAGATGAAATAGTGAAAATTCTGCAGCTGACACTCATAATATTTAAGAAATACGGTTTTGGGGACTTTCAGGTAAACCTTTCGGTCCGCGACCCCAAGGAAAAAGAGAAATTTATGGGCTCGGACGAAGAATGGCAGCGGGCAGAACAGGGTTTGATATCAGCTCTGAAAAAAGTTAAACTACAGTATAAAGTACAGCTTGGTGAAGCGGTTTTTTACGGACCTAAAATTGATATTAACATCCTCGATGCAATTGGTCGTGCCTGGCAGGCAACAACCGTGCAGTTTGATTTTAATCTGCCGAAGAGATTCAATATTGAGTATATGGACGCAAAGGGACAGCATAAAGAGGCAGTGGTGATACATCGAGCACTATATGGTTCTCTTGAAAGATTTATCGGCACATTAATTGAGCATTACTCAGGTGCTTTTCCGCTCTGGCTCGCGCCGGTCCAGGTCGTGGTAATGCCTATAACAGATAAGGAAACCACCTTTGCAAAAGATGTGTTTCACCGTTGCCTTAAACATGGATTGAGAAGCGAATTGAATACTAAATCAATGAAAATAAACTATCGAATTAGGGAAGCAGAAGTCAAGAAAATTCCATATATCCTGGTTGTTGGAGCACGTGAAGTTGAGAAGAAAACCGTTTCTGTTAGAAAGCGGGGTCGTGGTGACCTTGGAGAAATGAAATTAAAGGACTTTTTTAATCTTTGTGATGCAGAACAAGGGGGTGAAGATTAAGATTAAAAACCTACCAAGAGTGAACACTGAAATTAAATCTGATAAAGTAAAGCTGGTGGATGAAAATCGTCAGTATATGGGTATCTTTGAAACCTCAATCGCCCTGCGTATCGCCCGTGAACGAGGTGTCGATCTGGTTGAGGTTGCTCCAGATGCCCAACCACCAGTGTGCCGGCTCATGAATTTCGGTCGGTATGTTTATGAAAAGAAAAGACAGGAAAGAGAATCAAGAAAACACCAACACCAAACACAGGTAAGGGAAATGAGATTGTCAATGAAGATTTCTGAACATGATTATCAGGTGAAAATGAACAAAATCAGAGCATTTTTGGAGAAAGGTGACCGGGTCAAAATCAAACTACGTTTAAGAGGCAGAGAAATGCTCCATGCACGAATGGGAATGAATCTCGTCGAACGAGTCATCAATGACCTGAAGGAAATTGCCAAGGATGAGGCGCCACCAAAACAAGAAGAACAGATTATTTCCGTAACCTTGATTCCCCAGAAAATAAAAAAGGAGAACAAACAGGATGAGCAAACTTAAGACAAAAAGAGGCTGGCTAAAAAGAGTTAAGATAAAGAAGGATGGCAAGATTTTTCGTCGCAAATCAGGTAAGCGGCACCTTCTGACAGGCAAATCACGAAAACGCAAAAGGCGGCTGTCAAGACTGACTCCAGTATCCCGTTCCGATCTGAAAAAATTCAGGGATTTCAGATAGTCCATGCAAATGAAACGGGATAAACAACCTTTATTGCACGACACTTGACAGAATTTAAGTTTTGATTATAATCTCTGATTAAGTCTGAAACTGAATGATTTCAGGCGTTCCAGAAAGAGAATATTAGTGAAAGGAGAATAGATGCCAAGAACAAAGAATGCACCATACACGCGAAAAAGAAGGAAAAAATGGCTGAAAGCTGCCAAAGGATATTGGGGTGCAAAACACCGGCTTTACAAGACTGCCCGAATTCAAGTAATGAAGGCATGGCTCTCAGCATACCGAGAACGCAAAAGGAAAAAGAGGGTATTCAGAGCACTGTGGATTACCAGGATCAGCGCGGCACTGCGAGAAAAGGGCATTAAGTATTCTGTATTCATGAATTCTTTGAAGAAAAATAACATTGACATAGACCGAAAAACACTGGCACTGCTCGCCTACGAACACCCTGAAGAATTTAATGCCCTGATAGAAACGATCAGTAAATAGCTTGATTTTAGAAAAATGGACAAGAAGATCGCTGAACTGAAATCAAACATCGAAGTTGAAATAGATAAGATCAGGGATTCCAAAACCCTTGAGGCTTTCAGAATTCGTTATCTCGGTAGAAATGGCATTTTAAATGAGCTGTTCAAAGAACTTGCCAATCTTCCAGTTGAACAAAAAAGGCAGCTGGGCAATGAAATAAACCTTCTGAAGGCAAGGTTGAGTGAGATTCTGGACACAAAAAAGGCTACCTTCAATCAGACAAAAAGCCAGGATATTGATTTGCTCCTGCCCGGAAGAATGAGTTATGTCGGACATCGGCATCCCCTTTCCTTGATTCAAGAAGAAATAGAGTCTTTCTTTGAGAATCTTGGCTTTGTTGTAGCATCCGGTCCAGAAATTGAGTATGACTGGTATAATTTTGAGGCATTGAACATCCCGAAAGACCATCCAGCCCGTGACAATTTCTCAAGTCTCTATATTACCGACGAACTTCTTTTGAGGAGCCACACCTCACCAGTTCAAATTCGGGTAATGGAAAAAACCAAACCGCCGATAAAAATCATCTGCCCGGGGAGATGCTACAGATTTGATCCATTTGATCCAAGCCACTCTCCAGTATTTCATCAGGTTGAAGTCCTGTATGTTGATAAAGGTGTTTCTTTCGGAGAACTGAAGTGGCTACTTGGTGAATTTGTAAGGCATATTTTTGGTCCAAAAACAAAATATGAATTAAGACCGAGTTTTTTTCCGTTCACCGAACCGTCTGGCGAACTCGCCATAAGCTGTTCTGTATGTCAGGGTGATGGATGCCCGGTCTGCGGCAATACAGGATGGCTTGAAATGCTTGGTTGTGGAATGGTCCACCCTCAGGTATTAAGAAATGTGAAGATATCACCGAAGGAATATTCAGGTTATGCACTGGGTATGGGTATTGAACGAGTGGCGATTATTAAATATCTCATTGACGATATTAGAGTATTTTATAATAACGACATGAGATTTCTGGAACAATTTTAGATACGGAGTAGTCAATGTTTATTTCAGTTAAATGGCTCGAGGAAATACTAAATACAAAGTTGGATGTAAGGGCACTGGAGAAGGCAGCAAATAATCTCGGCATGGAAGTAGTCCAGCAATACCAATATTGTCCTGGAGATATCGTGGTTGGGAGAATTGTGAAAATTGTACCGCATCCAACATTAAAAAATCTGAACATTCTGAATATCAGAACCTCAAGCAATCAACAAATTGTAACGGCAGACAAGAATGTCAAAGAAAATGACCTTGTTCTGGTCGTGGTCTCGGGAAAGAAGTTTAAGGATCAGGTAGTTGGCGAAAGAGATTTTGACGGCATTAAGTCGAACGGAATGTTGATAAGTGAAGAAGAACTCGGTCTTGCCGAAAAATCAACCGGCGTGATTGTCCTTGACAAAGGGACCGAAGGCAAGTGTTTCACAGATATATTTGATGACATAGTTTTAGAAATCAAGGTCAACACAAACCGTCCGGACCTGTTATCGGTCATCGGACTGGCACGAGAATTCAATCTGGGTCTCGGAACCAAATTCATTACAAAAGAAAAAACCATTGAGCAAGTAAATCATATTGATAAGTGCTGTGTAAAAATTCAGGACATTGAGGGATGTCCCAGATATACTGCGAGAATATTTGAGGATGTGAAAATCAAAGATTCTCCGTTTTCCGTAAAATGGCGCCTGTCCTGTATGGGCATGAAAGGGATTAATAATGTGGTTGATATCACAAACATAAATATGTTGCTCTATGGCCAACCACTCCATCCCTTTGATCTTGATCTAATTAGACTGCCCATAATAATCAGACGGGCGCGAAAAAATGAACAGTTCGTAACCCTTGAAGGGACTGTATTCAAATTAGATGAACAGGACCTGGTAATTGCTGACAAGAACGGTGCTATTGCCCTCGCGGGGATAATTGGTGCCCGATGTTCCCAGATAACTGCATCCACCAAGCGCATATTGTTGGAAAGCGCTTATTTTAATCCACGGCGTATTGCCCATACAAGAAGGCGTCTTGGAATTCAAACCGAAGCGTCACTCAGATTTGAAAGAGGTGCAGACTTATCCGTAGTGGATGAAGTCTCAAGGAGAACAGCCGAAGCGTTCATAACCAATGCGGAAGCAATAGCAACAAAATTTGTTGGCATTGGAAAGAAGGCGAAACCAAAAACCATACTCTTTTCCCGTCGTCACATGAACACTATTCTATCTCTCGATCTTAGCGCTGACCAGGTCAAAAACTTACTGAGCAAATCCGAAATCAAAGTCTCCGGCAAAAGTCAACTCAAGGCAGATATTCCGCATTACCGCTATGATCTTCAAATTGAAGAAGATATCTACGAAGAGGTTGCCCGCATATACGGTTATATGAATATTCCTGATGTCCTTCCCGGGCGATGGGCAGTTACAAGGATACATGATAAGAGCCGTTCATTGGTAAAATCTTTGAAGTCTTACATGATCGGCCTCGGTTTCTCTGAAACCTATAACCTCTCGCTCGTATCCAGTCAACGACTCAGTGACATCGGATACAGTGAGTTTGTGAAATTAAGAAATCCTTTAAGTGAACGTTTTGATGCATTACGGCCCACTTTGTTTCTGGGCTTACTTGATGCAGTCCATTACAATCTCTCAAAGGGCAATTATTCGCTTAAACTCTTTGAGGTTGGTAATATTCTCCTAAGTTCAGAACCTTTTCAAGAGAAAAAGCTGGGTGCGATTGTGGGCGGTGAACTTCATCCCAATTTCTGGGAGAAGACTGATCAGAAGCTAAGTTTCTACGATGCCAAAGGTGCAGTTGAAATGCTATTTGAGGCACAAAGAATACGCGGCATTGAGTTCAGACACGATAAACATCATGGATTCAGTCAGTCAGCAAAAATCGTATTTTCGGATCAGGAACTCGGCTACATCGGTATTATCACTCCAGAACTTTGCGAAAGGGAATTCTTCTATTTTGAAATATCAATAGATAAAATACTTCCGCTGATAAACGAACCATTTTATAATCCACCACCTAAATATCCTGCCAATATTCGCGACCTTGCGTTTTTGTGTGATGAAACGATTGAAGTGCCCACAATAAAAAATCTGATCAGTCAGGTCGCTGGACCTATTCTTGAAAAGGTAGTGCTTTTTGACTACTACAAAGGAACAAATCTACCGCCGGGTAAGAAAAACCTCGGCTTCAGACTGTACTTCAAAGCACCGGATAGAACACTAACTGACCAAGAAGTTGATAATTTTGTCAAAAGAATAATCACTGAGGTCTCAGGTAGTTTTGGGGCCATTTTAAGAAAAAAGGAGAACAATTGAACGGAATAGCAAAACTTGAAGAAAAGATTGATCGGTTAATTAATTTGATTAATGAATTGAAACAGAAGATCAGCGTGCTTGAAGAAGAAAACAAGCAGTTAAAAGAGAAAGAAGAAGAAGTGAAAAGGCGTGTTGATGGTCTTATTGAGAAGATCGACACGATGACTTTGTAACTTTTTTTGGCTTGTTATCAATGAGCCATTAGGAGCAATCTTGAAGAAGAGCCAAACTAACGAGGTTGTGGTTAATATCTTCGGAAATGACTATCGGATAACATCCGAAGACATGGACGAGGAACGAATTAAGAGAATTGCAGAACTTGTTGATAAGAAAATGAAGGATATTCATCGGGAATTTCCTTTGCCATCAACCACCAAGATTGCGGTGCTTGCTTGTCTAAATTTGGTTGATGAATATTTGCAAAAAGAAGAGCATCTTAACAAAAAGATTTCTGACTTGGAACAGAGAATAAACTCTCTGATTCTGAAGATTGACGAGGTAATTACTTAATTCGTTCCCTGCGATGCTCGTGATGGGCATTAAGTCTTGAGCCAACACCCATCGTTAGGGAGCCAAGTTTGGCTATAGGTTCGCCTATAGTTGACAGGCACCCACTTTAACCCTGGGTTCAAAGACTTTTTCCCACACGGCATACGCGGGGAACTTTATTGAATTTCACCCGACGCAGTAGCGTTACGCGACCGGGACCAAGGAGGTTTATATGATAGTGCTAATAATCGCCATTATCATTCTGGCTTTAGAGGCAATTTTTGTGATTTATTTTTACCTGAGATACAATCGGGCAAAAATTATCAGCGCTCAGGATGAAGCAAGAAGAATCATAGAAGAAGCAAAAAAGGAAGCAGAAAATTACCACAAATCGGCTGAAATAGCCGCAAAAGAACACTGGTATCAGGAGAAATTGAACTTTGAAAAAGAAACACTCAATCGAAGAAGGGAAATTGAGAAAGCCGAAAGACGTCTTTTGGAAAAGGAAACCGGGCTGGAAAGGCGTGAAAGACTTATCATCGATAAAGAAAAGGAACTCATAAACAAAGAGCACAATATTCAAAATCGAGAAAAAATTATCCAGGTAAAATCAGAAAGACTTGATCAGCTCATTAGAGAAGAAACTGAGGCATTACAGAAAATTGCCAATCTCTCAAGGGACGAAGCGAAAACCGCACTGATGAAAAATCTTGAAGCTGAAGCACGACACGAGGCATCTGCACTCTTGAATCGCATAAAAGAAGAAGCCAGACAAAAGGCGGAAGAAACCGCCCGTGAAATCGTTATCCAGGCAATACAACGCTGCGCTACAGGACATACAACAGAAACAACAATCTCTGTTGTATCAATACCTTCGGAAGAGATGAAAGGCAGAATAATCGGAAGAGAAGGTAGGAATATCCGAGCATTTGAAAACCTAACCGGGGTTGAAGTCATAATTGATGATACACCTGAGACAATCTCTTTATCCTGTTTTGATCCGGTACGGCGAGAAATTGCCAGGATCGCGATGGCAAAGCTAATTTCTGATGGAAGAATTCATCCCGCCCGTATAGAAGAAGTAGTAAAGAATGCACAGAAGGAAATAGAGACCGCAATAAAGAACACGGGCGAAGAAATTTGCCTGGAACTGGGTATAATTGGATTAGCACCAGAACTCATCCGCCTGCTGGGTAAAATGCGTTTCCGCACAAGTTATGGACAAAACCTCTTACAGCATTCAAAAGAAGTCGCTTATCTATCAGCGCTCATTGCCCAGGAACTGGGTCTTGACCCGATTATTGCAAAACGGGCAGGGTTGTTGCACGATTTGGGCAAAGTGGCTGACACAATTATGGAGGGTTCCCATGCCCAGATTGGAGGAGAACTTGCTGCCAAGTTTAATGAAAGTGAAACCATTATCAACGCAATATCAGCTCATCACGAAGAAATAACACCAAATTCACCCTATGCTTTTATTGTTGAAATTGCGGATTCTATCTCGGGATCAAGACCTGGGGCACGAAGGGAAACAATTGAAGCATACATCAAGAGATTAAAGGCAATTGAAGAAGTTGTTTCCTCTTTTGATGGTATTGAGCGTGTCTATGCGATTCAGGCAGGCAGAGAAGTGCGTGTAATGGTTAATCCCGGAGCAATCTCAGATACTAAAGTTGCTACCATTGCGAATGACATTGCTCGAAGAATTGAAAAAGAAATACAGTATCCGGGGCAAATCAAAGTAACTGTAGTACGCGAAACGCGGGCAATTGAAATAGCAAGATAGTAGGTCTTACCATAGTGTGGCAATACGAGAAGTGTTCAAATCTTGACTTTACGAAATTTTTTGGTATAATTGAATGTGACAACAATGAAAGCGGTCGTAAAGACAAAACCAGAACCAGGCGCAGAATTATTAGATGTACCGATTCCGACACCGGGACCCAATGATGTCCTGGTAAGAGTACTCGCAACTTCAATATGCGGAACTGACCTGCATATTTACCAATGGAATGAATGGGCACAAAAACGCATTAAAAAAATCCCCCAGACGATGGGACATGAGCTGTGTGGACAGGTTGTAGAACTTGGCAGCAATGTGCAGAATATTAAGAAAGACAACATTATTTCTGCAGAAACACACATTGCGTGTGGCTACTGCTATCTCTGTCGCAATGGCCTTGCTCATATCTGTGAAAATGTCAGAATTTTCGGTGTTGATATTGACGGAGTGTTTGCCGAGTACGCAGTCGTTCCAGCAAGCAATGCCTGGGTAACTGAAGACAGAATTCCTAAGGATTATGTCTCAGTAATGGAACCGCTGGGTAATGCAATTCACACAGTGCTTGCTGGTGAAATTGCTGGCAATTCAGTGCTTATCACAGGTTGTGGGCCAATCGGACTCATGGCTATCTCGGTCTGCAAGATCTCAGGCGCAACAAAAATCATTGCCACAGAGGTTAATGAGTATAGATTGCAGTTGGCAAAAAAAATGGGTGCCGATGTTATTCTCAACCCTAAGAGAAACAAAGTGGTTGAAACAATTCTTCAAAACACAGATAACAAAGGTGTTGATGTAGTACTTGAGATGTCAGGAAATCCAACAGCGATAACCGACGGTTTCAAGGTTCTGAGACCCGGTGGTAGATATTCAATTCTCGGCATTCCTGACCGTTCTATTAAAATAGACCTCGCTGACATTGTTTTCAAATATTTTACTATCCAGGGTATCAACGGCAGACTGATGTTTTCAACCTGGTACAAATCAACCAGGTTTCTTGCCTCAGGCAAACTTGACCTTGACCCTTTAATTACGCATCGCCTGAGACTTGAAGAGTTTGAGAAGGGAATGGAACTAATGGAAAACGGCAATTGTGGCAAAATTCTCTTATATCCGTAATCCGCGATGATAAAGGGCATCGGCATAGACCTGATTGAAATAAGCCGATTTTCAAAAGTCTCAAAGGATTTTCTCAAACAAATTTTCTTACCACAAGAGATAACTTCTTCTAAAAATAACATATCACGACTCAGCCAGAGATTTGTTTTGAAGGAAGCCATTTTGAAAGCACTCAGGAAAGGCATGCATTATGGTTTTTTCTGGCATTACCTTAGATTAACAACCAATAACATCATCATCTCAGGACCGTTAAGACAAAATCAGTCAGAAAAACTATCTATCCATGCCGGAACAGGCAATACAAGAAAATACGCCTGTGCCGTTGCAGTCATAGGGCACAAAGAGCAACTCATTCTTAACTCTCAAACGAACAAAGGAGGTAATGATGCTCACGCAATCATTTAATATTGGCTCCTATGAAGACAGATATAAGAATTTTGATTGGAAACAAAGCGAGCAAGAAATAAACTACGGTAAAAACGGGGATTACAACATTGGGTATTACTGTTGCGACCGCATTTGCGAACTCGGATATGGCAATAAGCTTGCCCTGATATGGCAGGGTTTTAGCGGAGAAATCAAGAAATACACCTATGATGATATTCGCATTAACAGTAATAAGTTCGCCCATTTCCTGAGCTCACTCGCGATACAACCAGGTGAGCGTGTCTGTATATTCATGGACAGAATTCCTGAATTATACATTTCTTTTGTCGGTATACTGAAAGCGGGATTCATTGTGCAGCCACTTTTTTCTGCCTTTGGTGAGGAAGCCCTGCTCACGCGGCTCGATGATGCGAAAACTCGTGCTATACTAACCACGCGCAAACACTTGCCAAAAATACGGCGAATAAGATCGCAACTGCCAGACTTGAAATTTATAATTGTTTTGCACAACGAAGGCAAGCCCATTGAAGAAGGAGAGATTGAATTCAACATGGATGCTTACGAAAAGATTGATAAATTTACCATCTATCCCGCAGAAAAGGAAACTCCTTCTGTGCTACACTATACGTCAGGCACAACCGGCAAACCCAAAGGTGCCCTGCATGTCCACTCTTCAATTATTGCGCAGTATATCACCGCAAAATGGGTTCTTGACCTGAAACCAGATGATATCTACTGGTGCACGGCAGATCCTGGATGGGTAACCGGCACATCTTATGGCATAATCGGTCCCTGGTCAAATGGCGTAACCCAGGTGGTCTATGATATTGGTTTCAATACAGAAAAGTGGTATGCATTTATTGAGAGACATAGGGTCACGGTCTGGTACAGCGCACCTACTGCTATTAGATTATTAATGAAAGAAGGTGAGACTGTAGTAAAAAAATACGATATGAAATCTCTGCGCCATTTGATTAGTGTGGGTGAACCACTAAATGCCGAGGCAGTTGTCTGGTCGGAAAAGGCATTCGGTTTACCATTCCATGACTCTTATTGGCAAACTGAAACAGGTTCAATTGTAATCTCAAACTATCCAGGCATGAAAATAAAACCAGGATCAATGGGTAAAGCATTTCCCGGCATCACTGCCACTGTCGTTGATCCAAAAAACTTTGAACCAATACATACCCCAGGTTCCATCGGGCTTATTGCGTTAAAACCAGGTTGGCCATCGATGATGAGGGCGTATTGGAACAACAAAGAAACCTATGACAAAAAATTCAAGAATGGCTGGTATATCTGTGGCGATCGAGCCTACCTTGATAATGAAGGCTATTTCTGGTTTATCGGCAGGGACGATGATGTGATAAATACTGCCGGCCATCTTGTCGGACCTTTTGAAATTGAGTCGGCGTTAATTGAACATCCAGCAGTTGCAGAATCTGCAGCAGTTGGAAAACCCGACCAGGTAAATATGGAAGTCGTTAAGGCATTTGTAGCTCTAAAACCTGGTTTCAAACCAAGCAACGATCTTGAGCTGGATATTATGAATTTTATTAGAAAAAAATTATCTCCTCTCGCAATGCCCCAGGAAATTGAATTTGTTGATTCACTGCCCAAGACCAGAAGCGGCAAGATTATGCGCAGGCTATTGCGTGCAAAGGAATGGGGCGAAGAGATAGGTGATATATCAACTCTGGAAAATGAATGAAGGGGGAAACAATGAGCGAAGCATTAAAAAAGGTGATAATTGATTATGTCAAAAAAGAGTACCTTGATGAAGATTCGGATCAGGAGATTACGGAAAACACTCCGCTGATTTCGAGTGGTATTGTTGACTCTTTTTCCATGGTTTCTCTTAAGACATTCTTGGAAAAAAAATTCAGCATCAAAATTCCTGACGAGAAGGCAACCACCGATGCATTTGATACTGTAAACAATATCATAAAACTGCTCTCAGAGTTCACAAAAATTGACTGAGAAATCATTTCTTCGGTCTCTCGGGTTTTTCAAGTATTCTAATATTTGCTCTTAAGAAGGAGGTTTCATGGCTTTTGATACAAAGCTGAGAGATTTTTTCTCTACGGAACTAAAAAACATACAAGAAAAAGGGTTATTCAAAGAAGAAAGATATATCGCATCACCACAGTCTGCGATGATAAAAGTGGAATACCCTGCCGGGTCTCAGCCAAAAGAAGTGATAAATTTCTGCGCTAATAATTACCTGGGATTATCAAGCCACCCTGAAGTTATCAAGGCTGCACAATTGGGATTGGAGAACCGGGGCTACGGAATGTCATCCGTGAGGTTTATTTGTGGAACACAGGATATCCATCGCGAATTAGAACGAAAACTCACAGAATTTCTGGGAACCGAGGATACCGTTTTGTTTCCATCCTGCATGGACGCAAATGCGGGTGTTTTTGATGTTGTTCTTGATAAAGATGATGCAATGATTGCAGATCGACTTGTTCACGCATCAATCGTTGATGGGATGAAACTCTGTAAAGCGCAAACTTTCAACTATAAACATCTGAATATGGCACACCTTGAAGAAAAACTCCAGGAGGCGCAAAGTTGTCGTTTTCGCATGATAATCACCGACGGTGTTTTTTCTATGGATGGGGATATCGCACCACTTGATAAAATATGTGAACTCGCAGAAAAATACAATGCTATGGTAATGGTAGACGATTCCCATGCGACCGGGTTCTTGGGCAAGAACGGCAGGGGAACGCATGAACACTGCGGGGTTGTTGGCAAGATTGATATTATAACCACGACCCTGGGCAAAGCAATGGGCGGCGCATCTGGCGGATGCGTGAGTGGCAGGAAGGAAATTGTAGAAATGTGCAGACAGCGTGCCCGTCCTTACCTGTTTTCAAATACTATCCCTCCGGTTGTGGTGGCAGCAGCAAATAAGGTGGTTGATTTGATTGCCCGCACAACCAAACTCCGCGACAAATTAGAGGAGAACACGAAATATTTTCGGTCAAAGATGAAAGAGGCTGGTTTTGATATACGAGAGGGTATCCACCCCATTGTACCGGTAATGTTGTATAATGCCAAACTTGCCCAGAATATGGCGCGCGACCTTTACGATGAAGGTATTTATGTCGTGGGTTTCTTCTTTCCTGTTGTCCCACAGGGGCAGGCAAGAATAAGAGTTCAGATTTCTGCAGTTCATGAGAAGGAGCATCTGGACAAAGCCATTGAAGCATTCAAAAAAGTTGGCGAGAAATACAAAATCCTGGGCAAGAAGAAAGACGAGATAATTGCGATGTACGGATTGTAACAGATACCTAATTACCCAAAATGCTTTGAAGTGAAAGGTCCATTATCTGACCGTGAATAAGACTGCTGACGCCATTGTCATAGGTGGCGGAATCATCGGTTGTGCCACAGGTTATTACCTGACAAAAAAGGGACTCAAGGTATATCTCTTTGAAAAAGATTATCTAACTGCTGGTTCTACAGGACGATGTATTGGTGGTATCAGACAGCAATTCTCAACTGAACTGAGCATCAAGATAGCCATGGAGTCAGTCAAAAAATTTAAAATCATGCATGAAGAACTTGGCATGGATGTGGAGTTTGAGCAAGATGGTTATCTTTTTCTCGCACACAGCAGGGAAAAAGAAGAAACTTACAAGACACTGATTTCCTTTCAGCAGAAAATGGGGTTGGATGTTGAATATGTTGATGTCACAACAATCAAAGAGATTGTCCCGGGTATAAATACCGAAGGATTGCTGGGCGGTGCCTATTGTCCTTCTGATGGGCAGGCAAATCCTTTTCTTGTTGTGGATGGCTATGCTCGCAAGATTAGAGAAAAGGGGGAAATCTTTCTGCATTGTGCGGTTATGAGCATAAATCAGGATTCAGGAAAAACAAAATCAATTACCACGATTGATGGTCAAACCTATTTTGCCCCACTTGTAGTAAATGCCACCGGACCATTTGCGAGAAAATTCTCTGAGCATCTTGGTTTGGATATCCCCATATATCCTGAACGACACGAATCACTTATCACTGAACCAATTTAAGTGTGCTTTAAGCCGATGATCGTTGATTACCGTCCTGATGGCTGTTATTTTCACCAGAAGGCAAATCAGGGTAGTATTATCGGTTGTTATACGCCAGTACCAAATGTTCCTGGCACAGACATCCGTTCGTCATTTGAATTCATAAATGAAATGGGAAGAAGAATGGCACGGCTCATCCCAAAACTTGAAAACATAAAGATAATCAGACAATGGTCGGGAAGCTATGAAATGACTCCGGATGGCAATCCGATTCTTGACAAAACCGATATTGAAGGACTATGGATTATCAGTGGATTTTGTGGTCATGGTTTTATGCTTGGCCCAGAGATAGGGTATATTGCATCAGAATATATTACAGCTGGCAAACCACCCTATGACATAAATGAATTTTGCCTTAGTCGTGATTTTTCCCGCAAGGAAGTAATGAAATAGTCTTTGGTTTACTACCTATTACTTTACTCTCTTCTCGCTATTTGTTACTCTCAACTTCTTATTAACCACGACGCTCTTGACACCATATATTGGTTGTATATGATATACATATGTTTACATTGGTGAAAAAAGACCGTAAAACCAGGGCACGCATTGGTATTTTGAAGACCAAATCCTACAGTGTCCCAACACCGAACTTCATGCCGGTTGCCACTCAGGGAACAGTCAAGACCCTTTCGCCAAAAGACCTCAAAGAAATCGGGGTGGAGATTATAGTATGTAATACCTATCATCTAATGCAAAGACCAGGAACCGCACTCATAAAAAGCATTGGTGGTATTCACAAATTTATGAATTGGAACAGGGCAGTTCTGACAGATTCGGGCGGTTTTCAGGCGTATTCCCTGAGCCCGTTGAGAAAAGTAAGTGACGACGGAATCATGTTTTCTTCTCACATTGATGGTTCAAGAATAACTTTAACACCCGAAAATGCCATTGAGGTCCAGAGAGATCTTGGTACTGATATTGCAATGTGTCTTGATTTCTTTACACCTTATCCCTCAGAAGCTATTGAAGCACGCATTGCTGTTGAAAGAACCGTGAAGTGGGCCAGACAGAGCATTACCGTAAAAAAAAACCCTTGCTATTCGCAATTATCCAGGGAGCAACTTACAAAGAACTACGGAAAGAGTGTACGCGCCGTCTCCTGGAATTGAAGTTTCCGGGCTATGGAATTGGTGGTTTAATGATCGGAGAACCACCAGCACTAACCATGGAAATCGTTAAAGAGACAACCGATGAGATCCCTGAGAAAAAGCTTCGTTATTTGATGGGTTGTGGCTATCCTGAAGATATTCTGGAGGCAGTGAGTCTGGGCGTTGATCTTTTTGATTGCGTCTTGCCAACAAGGAATGGCAGAACCGGGATGGCTTTCACTTCTGAAGGCAAAATAATAATCAAAAGTAGTCGCTACGCAAATGACAGAAATCCCCTTGATAAACACTGCAATTGTTATACCTGCTTGAACTTTAGCCGGGCATATCTTCGTCACCTGTTTAATGTCGGAGAGGCACTCGCAAGTCGTCTCATCAGTTATCATAATGTGAAATTCTATATGAATTTCATGAAGAAAATCTCTCATCATATTAAACGAGGTGATTTCGACAGATTCTCAAAAGAAACAAGGCCTCTTTTGAAATTCCGCCAGGAAACAGATAGTGGTTAATTTACCTCTTGACATTCTTGCAATTATATATATAATATTAAAATTTGATTTAAGGGGATTAGCCCCTTGTGAAGTTTGTTTAATAATGAATTACAGAGCAAAGGAGTGAATATGTTCGGGAAAAAGAAAAGAGTGATTGGTCTTGATATTGGTTCGAGTCAAACAAAAATAGTTGAACTTTCACCAGGCAAGACCAAGAAATTGGTCAATTACGGTATCTCCAAGATATTGCCAGACGCAATTGTGGAGGGTGAAATAATTGATCGGGAAGCAGTTCTTGACTCAATACGCACATTGCTTGAGTCGCGCAATATCACCACAAGAGATGTCGTGATCGGTCTTGCCGGACGTGATGTGATCATCAAGCGAATTGTGATGGACCGCCTCAGTGAGGCTGAAACAAGGGAAAACATAAAATGGGAGGCGGAACAATATGTACCATTTGACATAAACGAAGTCTCACTGGATTTTGATGTAGTAAATCCAAATTTCAGCGAGAATCAACAGGAAGTGGTCCTTGTTGCAGCAAAGAACGAACTAATAAACAACCTCAGCACACTGCTGAAGGATTTAAATCTCAATCCAGTAGTAATCGATACTGCTGCGTTTGCGCTACAAAATGCCTACGAATATAACTATCAGGCAAATCCAGAAGAATCCACAGGACTATTGAATATCGGTGCAGGTATGACTGTGATCAATGTTGTAAAAGGCAATTCTTCATTGCTAGCAAGAGATGTTTATTATGGTGTAAATTCTTATATAAACAAGCTACAAAAGGAAATCGGATTCAACTACGAAGATGCTGCAAATGCAGTGAAAGGAACAATCCCGGTAGGTGCCTCTCAGGAATCAATCCAGAGTGTTTTTGAGGCATTTGTGAACGATCTCAGCACCCAGATTGAACGAAGTCTTCAATTCCTCTCAACCGTAACCGGTGAAGAGAAGGTAAACAAAATGCTCATCACAGGTGGCGGTTCGTTAATACCAAATCTTGCTGAATATCTGAAGAGACGGCTAAATGTTAGTGTGGAGATCCTTAATCCATTTAAAAATATTCTGTATGACCCCACAATATTTGCACCTGAAGGGGTTGATGTGATTGGTCCAGTATTAACCCAAGCAGTTGGTCTTGCATTAAGGGGGGACTAATGATAAAAATAGACCTGTCAGCAAGCCCTAAAAAGGCAAAGATGGCAAAAGCCAAACCCGCAAAAGGCGGTGCACCACCAGTGAAATTGCCATCAATAAAACTCAGTGCGCTCCTTATTCTGGGCATTGTGGTGGTTGTGGTCATTATTGCCATCTTCTTAATAGTCCAATCGACCAGAATTGGTGGTCTTAATCGTAATATTAATGAATTAAGGACGAGGTTGGACGAACTGAAAGTGTATGTCGCAACTGTTGATAGTCTGAAAAAACGAGAAAAAGAACTAATGGCGCTTATCTCTCCCATTCGCGATTTGAATAAGAACCGTTTCTTGATTGCTCATATTCTTGATGAAATTTCAGCGCGTATTCCTGAATTTACCTGGTTAACCATGCTCAATGTAACAGCACAGAACCAAATCAATATCAAAGGAACCACTGCATCTAATCTTCTGGTTGCTGACTTTATGAACAGACTTGAAGAATCTCCTTATATCGCACTTGTCGATTTAACTGTTCTTGAGAAAAAGACTATTGAGAAACAGGAAATGATGGAATTTACACTTACTGCGAATGTCAATATTGACACAACCACGGGAGGTGGTAAATGAACTTGAAAGAACCTAAAACTCAACAAACAATTGTATTTCTGATAATACTAATAGTCGTGTTAGTACTCTTTTTCAGATTCCCCTACACCTCAAATCAGAAAAAAATAAAGAGCCTTGAAGCAAAAAGGGACTCACTTCAGATAAAGGTTCAGGAGGCTGAAGCAGCAAAAGCTCGTCTACCTGAATTACAGGCAAGAATCGCCCAGCTTGAGGCAGAATGGGAAGTTGCCAAAGAAATGCTGCCCCAGGAAAAAGAAATTCCGAAACTAATTCAGCAAATATCAAATTCGGGAACCAAAGCAGGTGTAAGTTTCCTACTTTTCAAGCCGAGCGGACCCGTTGGCAAGGCAAACTACTCAGAAATACCAGTCCAGATCAAGGTTTCCTGCGGTTATCATCAACTTGGGAAATTCCTTTCTAATGTAGGCAATCTGTCCCGTATTGTGAACATCCCATCAATAAAAATTGCCGCGGGAAAAGATCGCAGTACCCAGGCGGAATTGCAAGCCATTACCTATACTGTCGCAAAACAGAAGGAGGTGCCAAGTGGTGTTCCACGTCGTCGGTAGTATTCTTTCACTATTTATTGTCATAAATCAAGCACCAGCCGGTGATTCCTTGTTTCCAGTGGAAAAGTATAATTACGAAGCAGCAGGACGTAGGGATCCCTTTGTGCCGCTACTCGGTTTGGAACTGGGTGGTGGGAAGACCGGTCATTTGAGTCCGGAAAACCTTCGTTTAATTGGTGTACTTTGGGGCGATCGTGGTTACTACGCTCTGGTAAAAGATGGCCAGGATAATGGTTATATTCTCAGACGAGGTGATCGCGTTGCTGGTGGTCATGTTAGCGAGATAAATCGTCAGGCAGTAATTTTCGAGATTATGCATGCGGGAGTAGTAACAAAATATGAGTTAAGGCTTCAAGAGGAAAAAGAAAGGAGGTAAATTATGAGATTTTTGTTGACGATTCTCTCAATACTCTCTCTTTTGAACGGCGTAGTTATTAAAGATGTTATAGTAAAATCAGAGGGAGTGAACACGAAATTGGTCCTTGAAGCAGACGGCCCTTTTATTGCCAACGCTTTCAGCCTTAAGGATCCATCACGGATGGTCGTGGACTGCTCTGGTGTTTCAAGTAATCTTATGGGCAAGACTTACGTAGTGAATTCTGGTGGTATAAAAGAAATATCCATAACCGGGTTTGTTGGACAACCCGACCTCATTAGAATTGTGTCAAAGCTTAACCAGGACTATTCTTTTTTGACCTCGACCGAGGGGAACAATTTTGTAGTAACATTACTTACCGGATTAACTGCACCAATACCGCAATGGCAAGCAGCTGTTGCCCAGGCTACGGCGTCAGTTCCAACCGAAACAGCTCCACCCGTTGTTCCTACGACAAGGCCTGCAGCAAGTGTTACCGGACGTCCCATCAGCATTGACCTCGAAAATGCAGATATTTTGACGGTCCTCAGGGCACTTTCTGAATATGCCGGCGTCAATATTGTTGCCGGGAAAGATGTAAAGGGAACAGTAACGGTAAGGCTGCATAATGTTCCATGGCATCAAGCACTTGAAATTATTCTCCGCGCTGCTGGATATGCCTATCGTTATGATGTTGGGGTTATTCGCGTTGATACTGCCGAGAATCTTGATAAACAGGATTTTGACCTCCCACTAATCTCCAATATTTACAAACTTGAGTTTGCAAATCCCAGTGAGATGCTGAACAAAATTCAGGCAATGCTTTCACCAAAAGGTAAGGCAAATGTTGACGACAGAACGAACTCTGTCGTGGTAACAGAAGTAGAACCGATTCACGATAAGATCAAACAACTCGTAAAATTGCTTGATACGCCAACTCCGCAGGTTGAGATCATGGCAAAGGTTGTTGATATTGATGTTGCACAGTCTCAAGGTCTGGGAATCAATTGGACAATAAAAGGACTTGAAACCAGGTTATTGCGTGCAGACCTCGCCAGCAATCCAAACCCGGCGATTGCAGGTTATGGTGTCTTTAATGTTGGTTCTGTTCCCTCTCTGGCACAGGTAACAGCAACAATCAATCTGCTTGAAGAAACAGGCAAGGCAAACACGATCTCAGCACCGCGGGTTTCTGCTGTCGACAACAAAAAGGCATCAATCCTTGGTGGACAGCGATTTGGTATACCCACAAGAGATATGGCCGGTAATACCGTCATTCAGTTCTATACAGTTGGTACAAAACTTGAGGTAACTCCACATATCAATTCCTTAGAAGAAATTACCATGGAGATTCATGCCGAAGTTAGTGAACTTGACCGCGCATCAGCACTTGCGGGTAGACCGATTATCACGACATCAGAAGCAGATTCCAAGGTGCTTGTGAAAGATGGCAATACTGTCGTGATTGGCGGATTTATCAGAAAGAAAGAAACCAAGAATGTCAGAGGTATTCCGATTCTCAAGAGTATTCCCATTATTGGCGCACTTTTTAGAGAAACCACAACGACATACGAAGATCGTGAATTATTGATATTCATTACGCCAACGATCATAAAGTAGTAAAGGTATAAGAGAAACCGAATACTGATAAGTATTTAGTACAGACCCCGAAACATAAGAATACCACTGTTTCGGGGTTTGTGCAATTATGACCTGTATTGTGACGAGAATCAGCGCCGGCAAAAATAGAGGAAAAAGACTGTCTGTTGCGCGAGCCGGTATAAGACCAACAAGAGGTATTATCCGCTCAGCAATATTCAATATGCTGGGAGAAACGATTGCCAATGCAGCTGTCTTAGATATCTTTGCTGGTACCGGTGCCCTGGGCATAGAAGCACTTGCCAGAGGCGCGCAATTCTGTGTTTTTGTAGACAACCACTGTGCGACGCTAATCAAGAATGTTAGAAATTTAGACCTGCAAGATAAAATACTTATCATAAGCCAAGATTTTAGACCCGCCTTGAAACGGTTGCGCAGCAGGAAATTTGATATTGTGTTCATTGATCCACCCTATATGAAACCATATCTCAACGAAGCTTTGAACCTACTGTCGTTTTATGAACTTGTTGCTGAAAACAGCATAGTCATTGCCGAACATACCCATTTCAATCGTTGCATAGTTCCAGTTGAATATACCATTATAAAAGAAAAGAGATATGGTGACACACTCGTATCTTTTCTTAGTTTAAGTCATAAAAAAAAGGTGCAAAAATGAAAAAAGCAGTCTATGCAGGAACTTTTGATCCAATAACCAATGGTCACATTGATGTCATTAACAGAGCAACAAACATATTTGACAGAATCATAATCGGGGTTAGCGGCACTCCCAAAAAGACAATGTTCTCGCTCGAAGAAAGGATAGCTATGATAGAAGAGATATACCAGAATAATACCAGGATAATTGTCAAAGGATTTTCATGCCTGCTTGTTGACTTTGTTAGATCAGCCTCCGCAAGAACAATTATCAGAGGGATCAGAGCAGTTTCTGACTTTGATTATGAATTTCAACTTGCCCTGATGAACCGAAAAATAGATCCGGAAATTGATACACTTTTTCTCATGCCGTCAGAAAAATACTTTTTCGTCAGCTCTTCGCTTGTCAAGGAAATTGCTTTTCTCGGCGGCGATATCTCTAAATTAGTACCGCCTCTGGTTAGACGCAATCTTGTGCGAAAATTTAGACCTAAACTTTGATACTTCGTTCAATAAACATATGTCTTTTTATCTTTTGGGTTGTCGTTTTAGGAAATTCTTCTTCACGAATTTCAAATTTGGTAATTCTCTTGTAGGCTGGTAGATTTTCATTTATTTTCCTAATCTCTTCTCTAAAAATATTTTCAATATCAGAAAATTTAAGAGTGATATTCTGATTGATACTGTGCTGCTCAAGTAATTCGTAATCAGGATAGATCAAAGCACACACTTCCTCTTTCTTGCTCATCGGATCAATTCTTGGGACAACGAGCACTTCCTTAACCCATTTGCTGGTTATAATCTTCTCTTCAAGTTCTTCAGGAATGATATTTTTACCCGTTGCCGTAACAATCAAACTTTTCTTCCTGCCGGTGATATAAATATAACCCTCATGGTCAATGTAGCCCAAGTCGCCAGTATAGAGCCAACCATCTTTCAATACTTCATTCGTGGCTTTCTGATTATTGTAATATCCAAGCATCACATTCGGACCTCGTATAATTATCTCACCGATACCATTGTCGTCAGGGTTGAATATTTTCACTTCAACGCCCGGTAGTGGTCTTCCAACCGAGCTGTTTTTTGGTCGTTCAGGAGGATTTGCTGAAATAACCGGTGCGGTCTCGGTCAATCCATACCCCTGTAATATCGGAATACCAAGCATCTCCAAACCCTGAGCGATCTTGGCAGACAATGCAGCACCACCAGAAACTGTGAGACGTAGATTTTCTAAACCCATTTCCTTTCTGATTTTACTGAATAGCGGTTTTCGCAAGAATTTGAATATGGAAGTCACACCACTGAGCGTGGAAAAAACGATTTTGGTTGTAAGGGAAGCACTGGCGATCTTTCGGTGAAGCCCGGCAAGAAACTTTTCAAAAAGTAAAGGCACTGCAATCAAACAAGTAACCTTTGATTCTTTCATTGTTGCAATCAACTCATTTGGTTTTAAGCTTGGTGGATAGTATATTGAGGAACCTCTGTATAGTGGATAAAGAAATCCGCAAGTTGCTTCAAAAGTATGATGCATGGGAATTACTGAGACAAAAGTGTCGCTATCATACACCGGGATGGTCTTTTCGACAGCCAGCAAATTAGCGATTATGTTCTCATGACTGAGCATCACCGCCTTTGCCAAACCCGTGGTTCCCGAAGTAAATATCAGAACTGCCAGCGATTCAGGTCTGATTTCTGTTGTTTCTTCGCCGTCGGCTTGGCGCAGGCTTCTGATATCATTCATATCAAGTAACCATTTGAAATCTTTGAGTTCATGTCTGACAGCTTCTATCTTATATAAGTAATTGTTTGAACATATCACACCTCTTGCACCACTTTCCCGAAGTATATGCAATAATTCACCTTCAGAAAGTAACGCATCAAGTGGCACACAAACCAGGCCGGCCCGATTAATAGCAAGATAACTTATTGCCCATTCAGGGCTGTTCTCGCCAAGTACACCAAATCGCTCGCCTGGAACAAGCCCAATACTAACCAGGTGATTTTTCAATGCAAGAACCCGTTCTTTCAGCTGTCTGTAGGTATAACTCGTACCACTCTTTTTCAAGGCAATTTTGTCAGGATAATTGCTCACTGCCTCTTCAAAAATTTCACCGATTGTTCGCACAGTTTCCTCCCAGGACAGTAATATTTTCTTTTCCTTTTTTCAGCAAAATTGGTACTAATTCTTCAACAGTGTATTTCTCTCGCAAAAGGAAAAATTCTATCAGCATCGGCAGATTAACGCCACATAATATCTTCACATTTTTATAGACCTTAACCAAATTCAAACAGGATATTGCACAACTACCACCGGGAAGATCAACAAACAAAATCTTTTCCTGTTTCTCATCACTGATAGAGTGTTTCAAAGTTTCGGCAAGCATTTCGCATGACGACTTTTCATTGGAAAAAACCTCAACTGATTCCTGCTTACCCAATATTCTCTCCGCTGTCTTGAGCAACGCACGTGCAAAATCTCCATGGCCCACAATTATACCTTTAATCATTCTATATCCTCTTCAAAATAAACGCTGGGCAACTTTTTCTTGAAAAAAATACGCTTCAATTCTTCGTCATATTCACGTGCGGTATTTATTCCCCTTAATGCTAACAAGTAATTCATTGCTACAACCTCAGCAATCACAGAAATGTTCTTTCCCGGCGTCAACGGTAGTGAAATATGAGGAATTTTGACACCCAGTATTTCCTTGAGCTTCCGCTTTAGACCAAGTCTTTCATATTCACCCTTTGTTTCTTCCCAGTATACGAGCTCAATTACTATTTCTACACGCTTGCGCAGGCGAACCGCCTTGACTCCGAATATCCTAAATATATCAATTATTCCAACACCTCTGATTTCCAGGTGATGCCTTAATTTTTCACTCTTCTCCGCGCCGGTTCCAATCAATAGTTCACCCCGCCGCACAATTTTGACAAGATCATCGGCGACAAGTCTATGGCCTCTTTCCACAAGATCAAGAGCACATTCACTTTTACCAGTACCAGGTCTGCCTATGAACATAACACCAACACCATAGATATCTATCAGTGTTCCATGAAGAAACAGAGTAGGTGCAAGTTTGTAATCCAAATAGTTTGATAAAGCGTGGATAAACGGAGTTGTGGATATAGGTGTCCTGAGCACCGGAATTTTTCTCCTATTTGCCTCATCAATAATTTTCTTATCAATCTTTAGGTTCTTGGTAACAATTATGCAGGGCGTTCCAAGCTTCATTACTGTTTTTATTCTCATCTCTTTTGTACTATCCTTCAAGGTCTTCAGATATGATGTTTCGGTTTTGCCGATGATCATAATCCTCTCGTGCAAGAAATATCCGGTATATCCTGCAAGGGCAAGTCCCGGGCGGAAAATATCACAACTTGTTATTGCTCTTTGCTGAAGGAACTTCTCACCGGTGATTATTTGCAGAGAAAAGTCTTTCTTTTTTTCCTTGTATAATGTATATACCGAGATGCTGTTGGTCTTCATACTCTCTTCGTTTTTGCTGCAATCCTCTTTCTTTCTTTGAACTTATCCTCATATTTCTGCAATTGCCGTTCCGCCTTTTTTGCCACATCAATGATTCCCTGATATATATCCTGGGTATTAACCTTACTTTGAATGGTTGAATGCTTTACAAGCAAAGTCAACTCCACAGTACTAATAGATTTGTCTTTTTCTAAGATTAGATGACCATCAATTATATGATGTTCGAATCTCTTCAGTCTTGCCAATTTGCTGCCAGCAAACACAGTAATAGCATCAGTTAATTCAAAATTTCTTGCGGAAATTTTTATATTCATTAATCCTCCTTATGAAATACCTCATGCTAAGCCAAAATAATGCAATTCAGGACAACCATATTCCTAAAAGACCAGCTTCTGGATGTTTTTTTCCAGATTTCCTTCAAAAAGATAAGATGCTACTGCAATACCTGACGCCCCTGCTTTAAGAACCTGTCGATAATTTTTATCATTTATTCCACCGATGGCAACGATCGGAACATTTGTACATCTGCTTATACGTCTGATTAAATCTAAACCGCAAACACGTGCATCGTTTTTAGTTTGCGTCCGAAAGACTGCACCAACACCTAAATAATCAGCTCCCGATCTTTGTGCGCCGAGCGCTTGTTTTATGCTTCGAGCCGAAACACCGATGATGAATTTACTGCCAAATATCTCTCTTGCTACACCCACTGGCATGTCCTTCTGACCAAGATGGAAACCATCTGCGCCAACTGCCAATGCAATATCTGCACGGTCATTTATGATGAACTTCGGTACTGATCCGCGGATCAATCTTCTTGCTTTGACGGCAAGGCAATAAAATTCTCTATCTGACATACGCTTGATTCTCAGTTGAATCATTGTTGCGCCGTAGTCCTCAAGGATCCCAATCATGTTTCCCAACCGATTACTATTCAGATATTTCTCATCAATTATTGCATAAAGTCGGGGATCAAATTTCTTTTTGATTTTCCCCACGAGCATTTTTTCAAGATCATAGATTTGAAACCTTATTCGCTTGATTACCTTGCTCAATTTTCTCTTCCTCATCCGCATAATTTCTTCAATTGTTCTCGACGCTTCCTTTGCCCGGGTGAAATTCGCAATGACCAGATCGTTGTCATCATTGCGGGAGGCAGAATCAAAGCTTGATTTGCGGCCAGGATCAACTTCGCTCCGGCGCTGGGCAATCAAATCGGAAAAAGGAAGAGACTTTTTTAGCTGGTAGAAGTCTCTTCGCAAGCATCTAATTTTCTCAAGGGCAACCTGGTCTATCACCTCAAATCTGACATAATCTTCCAGAAATTTCAATGATTCAGTGAGTCTATTCAGATTCACATCAAGCATACATTCCCAAGCCACAACAAATTATATTGAAATGCAGATTACTGTCAAGTGACAGCTATCCAACATTAGGTATCTGGGGGATGACTTGACTGAAGAACCCTATTTCAGTAGTGAAATGAACAACAAAACTGCCATAACGGCGAGAATAATGGTCATTATGAGCATAAACTTGTTCAATCGTTTCGTATGGTATTCCTGACTCAAAAAATATTTTAGAAGACCATCGCTGATATTCTGAATACCAAGTTTCGTTTCGTTCCCAACTTTTAGTAAAGAGGCGGTTGTCAAGCGATTTTCTTCAACCTTAACGCAGACATTTTGACTGGTAGACTCATAACGAGCAGTCAGATTTCTCAAATCATTGAGCATCTTCTGAGTACTCCCTTCAAACTGCTTTCCAATTTGCTCAAGGCTACCTGTTATTTCCCGAATGATTGATTGTTGATTATCATTAATGCGTACGATTGAATGATTTAGCTGGATTATCGCCTTTTCAATACCTTCAATGCTCTTTCTTGAACCAACCTGTAACTCGGCTATTATTCTCTTCAAATCCTCAAGATTCACACTCAACGATTTATCAATGGAACTTATTATCTCCTTTTGTTGTTGCGATAAAACACCCAAGGACCTGTCTATAGCAATAACCACTTCATCAATGCGCATTGCTTTGCGTAAATCACCAGTTATTCTTTCTAATTCATCAGCCAATTTTTCAAGACGGTCTGCAGTATCAGAAACATGTGTAGTACTAACTGCTTTCGGCGCGGGTTCCAACCTCTCGGGTTTGTCCTCAAGAATCACTGTATGTATTTCAGATAATTCTTCTTTGATCTTAGAAGAAGTCTCTGCTGGCACCTCCTTCGTTTTTTGTTCTATTTCTTCAGCCTTTTTCTTCTCACCAACCTTATCTGAAATTGTTGCTATTTTGTCTGCCATGGTGCGGTCACTCACCTTGAGATTCTTCAGAATTTCCATTGCCTTGGTTACTTCTTTCTTGTTACCTGCCGCCATCTGTCTTTCAATGTAAGAAAACAAATATATTGCTGCATCACTTCTTTCGTCGAGTTCTATCAATAGCTGGGCAATGGTAAGATTGACACCAACATTACCCGGGTCATATCTCAGGATTTTTTTACAAAGGGCAAGTGCATTACGCAGGAAATTGTCATTTCTGAATGCTTCAATTCCTTTTTGATAGACCACCAGAGCATCTTTTGGTCTGTTCATCTTTATGTACAGATCGCCCAATCGATTTAAGAGATTCCCATCGTTGGGATCTAATCGTATTGCTTTCTCAATGGTGCCAGCTGCTTCCTTCAATTTCCCCACCATTTCAAGATTGGTGGCGTTTTTAAGTAGTTCTTTTACTGCATCCTGTTTGTTTTCAGATATCATGTTGTCAAATCATAAAACATGGAGCCTGGTGCTAACCAGGCTCCGCAGTTGGATTCCTTTGAATCCACTATTCATTTGCAGTGCGTTCGACCTTAATGGCTTTGTCTCCCTTCGGAGTTTGCGTAATCTCAAACTTAACTCGTTCGCCTTCTCTAAGGACCCGATAACCTTCGCCCACGATATCTTGATAATGGACAAAGACATCACCGGTTCCGTCTTCTTTCTCTATGAAACCATAGCCCTTCTTACCATCGAACCACTTTACTTTTCCGTAGACCAAATTTCCTCCTTTCGAGCCTTCATCGCCCTTGAAGTTCATAAGGGCAACCTCTACGGTCAAAGCTTATTATATTATATGCAATAAGTGAAACTTGTCAATAGTGAAATTGTATGGACAAAACGCAAAAGGGGCAAGGTCTTAACCCTGCCCCTTTGTTTGATATTACTTCTTTTTTTTCTTTTTACCTTTCTTTTTTGTCTTCTTAGCGCCGCATTTAGGCATTATTCCTCCTTTTTATTCTGATGATTATACTCATTATTCTCATTTTGTCAATAGCTTAGATCAAATTCCTGACGATCACTATTGACTAAGAATACAAAAGAGTGTATAATCAAGCGAAAGGAGTCTTATGGCAACTTATATTTTGGCAACCAAACTCTCCAACGAGCTGACTAAAGATCTAAAGAAAAGAGCTGAGTTCGGAAGACAATGGATGGACAGAGTGAAAAAAGACTGCCCCGAAGTGAAGTTCCTTGCCCATTATGCACTTCTGGGTCCTTACGATTTCTTGGATATATACGAAGCACCCAATGAAGAAACTGCGGCAAAAGTATCGATGATCAGTCTGTCTGGCGGCGCGACCTCAGCGGAATCCTGGACTGCGATTCCCTACAAGAAATTTCTTGAATTGATACAAGATCTTTGATTGCAGTGAAGGATTTCGTCTGCGTTCTCCGTTGCAAAGGCGGGATCAATGCACGTGATCAGTTTGTATATCAAGGTCCCAAAGATTGTTGGTTGAATTTTACACTTTTTAATGGTAGTAAGAAGTGCAAGTATGGCTGTCTGGGGGATGGACATTGTGTTAGCGTGTGTCCGACTCAGGCAATAAAAATGACCAAAGACTTTTTGCCAGTGATCGACCCTGAAAAATGTGATGCTTGCGGAACTTGTGTGAAGGAATGTCCGCGGGGCGTTCTGGAGATCCTTCCACGTTCACAGTTAATCTATCTTGCCTGCAAATCTCTGCAAAGAGGCGACCTGGTAACAGAACTCTGCACAATTGGTTGCACAGGGTGCGGCATCTGTATAGAAGTGTGCCCTTATGAAGGTGCCATAAAAATTGAAGACAATCTACCAATAATAGACTATGAGAAATGTAACTCCTGCGGTATCTGTTTTCACAAGTGTCCGAGAAACTGCTTTATTGACCGTGCCATAGCAAGACCATATGGAATCATCTCTCTTAAATGTAACGGCTGCGGTGAGTGCATAAAAGTATGTCAATTTGAAGCAATTAAAGGTATACCGAACCAGCGCCATATCATCACCAAAGAAAAATGTGTTGGTTGTGGCAGATGTTATGAGGTATGTGCAATCAAAGCTATTACCATGGTTGGTGCACTTGGCTATGCAGATGTCGCCTGAATCAACAATAAACTACGAAAGGTAATATTAATGGTAATTGAATATACTAATTCAAATTTGGAAGATGCGGATGTTGTCATCATAGGTTTTCCCTATGATCGAACATCATCCTTCATTCCCGGTTCAAGATTGGGACCGAGGTATATCAGGCAATGCACAGAAAATATTGAATGGTTTTCACCGTATCAGAATCGTTCAGTAGATTCGGTCAAGATTGCTGATCTCGGTGACTACGAATTCGCAAGTGATAAACAAATTTATGAAATAGAAAAAAAGGCATTTCAATTATACAGGAAAAAGAAGAAGGTGATATTCTTGGGCGGAGAACACACTATTTCATTTCCCATCATTAAAGGAATAAATAGAATCGTAAGAAAATTCTCTGTAGTACACTTTGATGCCCATGCAGATTTGAGAGACAATTATCATGGTGAGAAGCTGAGTCATGCCTGCGTAATGAAAAGGGTCAGTGAGATAATCGGAATGAAACATATTTTTCAATTTGGTATACGCTCTGGAACCGTAGAGGAATTCTCGCTTAATAAGAATTTGTTCAGGTTCTCGGCATTTCAGCCTCTAAAAGAAGTTTTGCACAAAATAGGTGATCCAATATATATTACAGTTGATCTGGATGTGATTGATCCTTCAGCAATGCCTGCGGTTGCTACTCCTGAACCCAATGGTATAACTTTCAAGGAATTGCTTGATTGCCTTTTCTTGTTTATGGACAGAGATATTATCGGAGCAGACATTGTTGAATTCAATCCATTGGCGACTTCGCCATGGTCATCAGGCTCCCTTGCTGCCGAGGTACTACGAGAACTTGTGCTCGTTATGAGTAGCAAATAGAAAAGGAGGGTTTATGTTCATCTCCACTATTCTCATTTTCTGCCAGTTTGCTGAGGGCATTGAGAACAAACGGGTAATATTTCCCGAGGTAGTTGCAGCAGAATCAACACACTCATATGATGTATTGCACTATTTAATAGACCTTGATTTGCCAATGACATCGCGCTATCTTGCCGGTGCTGTTACGATCGCCATGCGCAGTAATATAAACAATCTGAACCAGCTCGACCTCAACCTTGCGGGACTGAATGTTGATTCTGTAAGGGTTGATGGCGTTGTTGCAACTTACAACCATATTGGAGACACAGTCTTTATCACTCTCCCCCAGAATTACAACCAGGGTGATTCATTCAATGTTATGGTTGGATATAGTGGAACTGCCTCTGGTAGCATGGGATATCTCTGGTATCAAAGTTTACATCCGATTTCATATACTCTTGGCTGTCCATTTGCTGAGAAACGGTGGTTTCCCTGTTATGATCGTCTGTGGGATAAAGCAGATCATGGCGTAGAATTTTACATCACGGTTCCTGATTCTTTCACGGTATGCGCGACCGGCGAATATCTTGGTAAAACAGTGTCTCAAGGCTACGCCACCTACCATTGGCAACACAAATACCCCATTTCTCCATATCTAATTCACTTTGCTTCATCTATCTATACGACTTATTCAGACTGGTATTTCAGAACGCCGGGAGAAAGTCTTGAGATTAAATACTATTTTTGGCCTAATGATACAATATATGCACCAACAGCCTTCTCCCTGACCATGGATATGCTGAGTTTTTACGAATCATTATTTGGCAACTATCCCTATGAGCGATATGGAATGGATGTTGTAAATCCTTTTTTCTATGGTGGCATGGAGCACCAATCAATGAGCACAATTCACAGAAGCTGGATTACCAATCCTGATTATTACGGTATTGCCCACGAACTGTCTCATCAATGGTGGGGTGATATGATAACCTGCTTTGGTTGGCAGAATGTCTGGCTGAATGAAGGCTTTGCTACCTACTGCGATGCACTGTATCGTGAACATAGGGAAGGCCACACAGCATTCATTAATCTGATGGTGCAACGCTTGAATGCCTATTTCAGTGCTGAAAATTCAAATCCCCATCCATTATATGATCCGCCAGCAAACCTGATATTTGAATGGGGGCACAGTTATTGCAAGGGTTCATGGGTGTTACACATGATACGATATCTCTGCGGCAGCGACAGTGTCTGGCTCCATCTCATGGCGACATACCGCGACTCATTCGCCTACAAGAATGCATCAACTGATGATTTGAACCGCATAATGAATCAGGTGTTGAATAGTGATTACAACTGGTTTTTTGATGAGTGGGTGTATAATATGGGATATCCTTACTACAGCATCACATGGAATAAAGTCTATGAGTCGCCATACTGGCGTCTAACTCTTGATATAACGCAAATCCAGACCATTGGTCCGGTAGTATTTCATATGCCGCTTCCCCTTGGTGTCAATTTTACTTCAGGGGATACAATAATTACCCTGCAAATCAGCCAATCACCGCAACATTTTGAATTTCTTTTCAATCAGGAACCGATCGGGATTGTCGTTGACCCTGAACGATGGATAATTCAGAAAAATACTGTTACCGGTGTTGAGGAAAATAGAAAACAGGCTTCCTGCAAAAACTCTTCCGGCACAACAATTTGCCGAACAATTGAAATCGCTTTATCACAGCCGCAAGAAATAAGAATATATGATGTTACCGGGCGTTGTCTACTAAGAGAATATGCTAAAGGTCTGTGCTATTTCCCACCCTCCAATGGAATCTATTACATATTCTCTGGAGCAGAGTTGAGGAAATATATTGTACTTAGATAAAAACGCTTCTGTTCTAACAACTTGTAACCTGCAATAATCTGCGAATAATTTCAAATACTTCCTGTCGGCTGGCGTCCAGCTCTCTTTGGAGTTCGGATTTGTCACCCTTACCTAAGACTGAGGCCACAGTAGCCAATCCTTCAGGTAAAATTAGATCTGTAGCACCAATTGTAAGACGATAGACATCTCTTATGTTTTTCAAAAAAGCAAAATCACGGGCAAGATTTGTTATTTCCGTCTTAAGCTCTGGCATCCTTCCCCCTATTGTTCCAAATAACTGCATATTAACTGGTTCTGTTATTTCAAATTTTGCCTTCAAGGTTAACATTATCATTTCAATATCCCGCAAGCCCCCTGAACATTCCTTGATATCAATGCCTGAATCAATTAACTCATTACGTTCTGCATGTCTGGATTCTAACTCACTCAACATCATTTGAACATAGCTTTCTTTCTTCACAAAAATAAGAGGACATATGATTTTTTCAGTAAAATCATTTTCAAAACGGCGTGATCCAGCAATGAGTCGTGCCCCAAGAATTTGAGACTGTTCTATGAATATATCTGGATTATTTCCGCTGAGGATTTCCTCTAAGTCCTTTAGGGTTATTACATAGCGTCCAAAATACTCGGCAAATCTGTGGTGCGGAATTGTACCTCGTTTAATAATTTCTGCATTCATTTTGCTGATAACCTTGTTAGAATATGAAAGCAATTCAGGATCTTCAGAGTTTAGCACGACAATCAAATCATAATCATCATCAAAAGCCTGTTCTCGAGCATGCCCCCCCGCTGCAAAAATGGCAAGGACATCTTCAGTGATTATTCTCTTGTTAAATTCAGCATCGGTCTCTTCCCGGCATAAATCATATAAAGTTCTAATATATTGGTCAGAAAACTCAATAAACTCCGCATTTGTTGACTCAGACGAAGCACCTTTTAGCGTTGCCAACGAAACCCGCACAGTCTCAAAATCATAATAATCACCAAGTTTCTCCTTCTTTGTTTCGTATGTTCTCATTGAACCAATGTCGCTGTATAGACCAGCGGCAAATTCCTTTAGTGCATTTTCATCATTTAGGAATCTGAGACATTCAGGATATTTAATGGTGATTCTCACAAAATAACGCTTGAAGAAATGGCTTGAAATATGATAAATATTGATGAGCTCTTTAAAGTCTTCAATTATAGTGGCGATATCTTCCTCATAAACCTTTTCCCTTAATAAATTTGAATAAACAGCCAAATTCTCTGTTGTTTCAAGGGCGAGTAATCTATTCACAAGGGAGGGGTAGTGCGCAAAAACAAATGCAATATTCCTTATCGTATCAGGAAGCCTATTGATGATTTTCAAAAACTGATCATTCAGTTTCGTATAAAGAACCAAAGAATTTCTATTTTCCCCCAGTATCAACATAAACGCCATAAGAGTGTAGAGGTCATATTTCAGCCACCCGATATATCTCTGGACCATTTTCTTCTGTTCTTCTGGTGTTAGTGTGTTAAAGTCAAAAACAAATCTGTTCAGAATTTTTTCGCTTCGGAAATCATCAATAATATCATCCCAGAATGACGTCCCTCTAAAAAATTTGAATTCTTCAATAAAATCCCTCACAAGATTTCCACTATAACTAAGCTCAAAAAATTTCTTGAAAATTGAAATCTGTTTGAGATGAAGCTTTATGTCTTCAATCAGAGTTGGAATTACCTTACGGACATTAAGGATATGCTCATAATAGTGAATCAGTAAATGATCTTCAGCGTTGCAAGATCCAACATCAATATAGCCGAGCAACAGTGCAATCTTTCTGATGTTTCTTTTACTGGTATCATCAATTACAATACTCTCCTCCTGTGTAACAAAAAGTTGATAAAGATATCTGAATATTTCAATGAACGTAAGTGAGTGTTCAAGCATAGTGTATTCAGCAAACCGCTGTGTATCAATTTTGCGTAATTCATCGATAATATCCCAGGCATTAACCTTCCAGACATTGAAAATTGTTTTCTTTGCGGATATTATACTTTTGATAGGTCTTAAGCCATCTTCTTTCGGATTTACATACGATTTACTAATTGGCTTTGCCAGCAGGGACCGAACCTCGCCAAGAATGCCCCTTAGATAGCCCTCATGATACTTATCAAACCCTGTCTGGTTGTAATAATAACGACTGATTACTTCATTTTCGAATTGTTGGAAAAGCTCCTTGCTGCCAATAATTACTGCTGAACCAAGCATCTCATTAATAATGACGAAATCTCTTAGTTCATTCTTTAACACAGCTTTATACTCCTTTATTGATGCCGAATAATGAGCAGTCCCAATATGTTCTGAAAGATGAAAATGAAATGATGTCACATATTTCAGCATTTCCCTACTGACATTGGCAATTGCGTAATTAAATTTATCGCGATATTTTGAACCACCATCAACAATTCCAACATCAATATCATCCTGGTCGGATTTTGTTCCGACACCCATAATGACAAATTCTATGATTTCTTGATCTCCAAGAAAAATTCCTAAGAGTTCTTCAATATAGGAGGTAGTCAAACTCCGAAATTGATCGCCTGCCTGACGCATAAAGTCCTTGTATATCTCTATTTTATCTCTATTGGATGATAACAGTTCCATTTTCAAAGTATCAACCAAATGGCGGTTCATCCAGAGAAGATGAAGGGCGGTGTAGGCTCCAATAAGATTCAACTTCTGTTCCTTGCTTTCAGCCACCGCTGCGACAATCCTTAATTCCTGTTGAAAATTACTGCTTGGATGTAAAAAATGAACAAGCTCCCTCTTCTTATTTATTTCAATTTTTGCAAGAAGAAGCTCGTAAAACCTCTTAACGGCCTGCAGTTGTTTGCGATAATGATTACCGAATTCCCTGGTTTTTTCAGTTAGTATTGTCAAAAAATCTTTCATATCAGAAACTGTTGAACAAAATCCGGGATCTTTATATCGTGGTAACCAAGTTCAGGAGCAATACTGAGAATTTTTTGCAGTCTGGTTTTGAACTCCGCTGTTCTGTCAAATTTTTCTATTTTTTGTCTGATATGATTCCAGAAATTTGCATTCATCATATCGTTATTATAGATAATATAAATGTGTCTGAGATCAACACTCAGATCTATTTTCAAGTCCATATCTTTCTCAAGACGGGGTGAGAGAACCTTCTCCACAAAAACATCCCAAGGGTGGGCAAGGCATAAATCGATTGGGAATTTACCATCTTTAAGTTCTATAATTGTAGTGTAATGATTCAGGGATGATAGATTTTCTGCATAGAATTCGAAGAATCCTTCTCTCAAAATATAATCGACATTGAACCAGCTCTTACTGAATGACCAGGCAGTATGGAAACTTGTAATCTTTTCGCTAATCATCAACTCATCATCGTAATTGACAATACGCAAATTGTGGGATTTGGATTTGCTGATAAAATCTCTCAAAGTTCTAACATCTCTAAACAAGAGGTCGATATCCCAGTAAGCAGTATATTTCAGGTAGTTGGTTATTAATAGTGTCAAGGCACCGATAATAATAAAATTCAACTCCTTCTTATCCTGATGCAGAGATAGTTCAGCAAGGATCCTAACAAAATTGACTCGCCTTTTTTCATCAATACAATCTAACCAGTCATGCATGATACAATGAGTTTTCAGGCAATTAGATAATCAGGATATTGGAACACCTATTTGCCTGATATGTTGATAATCTTATTCCAACCTTTGTGCTGCGGTAATGCCGGCACGGAATGCTTTGAGATTCAGTTCTTCAGTTCCTTTAGGAACCCGCGAGAGTATAGCTGACTCTACCGCCTCTTTTGACACTGCATTAGTGAGGGCTATGATAACTCCCAATGCAACAATGTTTGCGACCAGTGTCTTTCCTGTTTCTTTCTCCGCAATCTCTGTAATCGGAAGAGAACATATTTTGAACTTGCCTGGCGGACATTTTGTTACATAATTGGAATCTACAAGAACAATACCATTATCTTTTACATCGCGGTAATACTTATCGCACGCCTCCTGGGTAAAGGCAAGTAGCAAATCAATGTTGGTTGCCTTGGGGTAATCAATATCTTCATCGCTGATGATTACTTCAGAGCGACTTGAACCACCTCTTGCCTCAGGTCCATAGGACTGGCTCTGGGTCGCATTCTTGCCATCATAAATTGCCGCTGCCTCGGCAAGAATTTTACCCGCAAGAATCAATCCCTGACCACCTGAACCACTCAATCTAAGTTCATAACGAAAAGGCACAGAACCTCCTTATCTCAAAATCATCAAATCTTAATCCACTAATTTATAACTTAGCTTTGCTTTGCTCTAATACGTTCAACAAGTTTCTGATATTCTTCGCAAAATTCCGGTCTTTCAATATCATGCAGCACACCGATCGTAATCTTCCCTTTCCTTTCCTCATCAGATAGTTTTCTTGCAGTTTCTATTGGGAGGCTGTTTTCCTTATAGAATTTTAGCATGTCAACAGCACTTCCCAGACGATTGGGCCGGGCATAATAAGTTGGACATGGTGACAGAACCTCAATCAATGAAAATCCCTTCTTCAGCAGTGCTTTTTCAATCAGTTTATCAAGTTGGGTTGCGTGATAACAGGTGGAACGGGCAACAAAGGCAGCACCGGCAGCAATTGCAAGTCCTGAAATGTCAAAATCAGGCTCAGCACTGCCATAGGGTGCAGTACTCGCCCGCTTACCAAAAGGGGTGGTGGGTGATACCTGACCACCAGTCATGCCGTAGATATGATTATTGTAAAGCAAAACAGTCATATCAAGATTTCTTCTTGCCGCATGAATAAAATGATTTCCGCCGATTGCAGTCGCGTCACCATCGCCAGTAACGACAATAACCTTCAATTTTGGTTTGGCAAGTTTTAGCCCGGTTGCAAAGGCAATTGCCCTGCCATGATGTGTATGTAAGGTATTAAAATCCATATAGCCTGGTGTCCGTGAAGAACAACCAATACCAGAGACAACCGCCATATCATCTTTCTGGATTTTCGCGCGGTCAATTGCCCTGATCATCGCCTTCATTATTATACCACAACCACAACCTGTGCACCAAATGTGCGGAAATTTTTCACTCCTTAAATATTTCTTATAGGGAAACATCTTTTATCCTCTCAAATATCTCTCCTGGTGTAATCAGAGTTCCATCAACCCTGTTTACCTTTAACGATTCTTTCCTCGTTGCACAGTCAACTTCGTGGGCGATCTGACCGAGATTCATTTCCGGAACAATAAAGGTCTTTATCTTACCCGAAATCTGAAACAGTACTTCATAGGGAAATGGCCAGAGCACATATATTTGAAACAAACCAACCTTGATCCCCTGTGTCCGTGCTTCGCGCACCGCCCTTCTTGCGGGACGAATGCTTGAACCGTAGGAAACAACGCAAATCTCCGCATCATCAAGAAATTCGGACTTGTATGCAATAATTTCGTTTTTATATCTTTCTATCTTGCGGTTTATACGACGATACAAGATATCAATCTTTTTTGGGTCGTTTGTGGGAAAACCTGTTTCATCATGGCTCAACCCTGTAACATTGAATCTGTAGCCAGTACCATAATGTGCCATTGGTGGAATATCTGATTCAGTAATTTTGTACGGAATGAATTGTTCAGGCGGTTCTGATGTAATAATTCTATTAATGATCTCTATCCTGTCCGGATCTGGTAATACAATCTTCTCATTGATATGTCCAACAATCTCATCAAGGAGAATAATTGCGGGCACTCGGTATTTCTCCGAAAGATTGAATGCCTTTATTGTCCATTCATAGGTTTCCTGAACTGTGGATGGTGCAACAGCAATTACTGGATGATCTCCATGAGTTCCCCATCTTGCCTGCAATACATCTGCCTGGGAAGGTAGCGTTGGCAAACCAGTACTTGGTCCTCCCCGCTGAACATTTACCACCACACATGGCACTTCTGCCATTGCCGCATAACCGATATTTTCTTGCATTAAGGAAAATCCCGGACCACTGGTTGCAGTCATTGATTTCACGCCTGCCAGCGAAGCGCCAATAATTGCACCCATTGAAGCAATTTCGTCTTCCAACTGGATAAATACACCGCCAAGTTCGGGTAAACGTCTTGAGAGATATTCGGCAATTTCGCTCGAAGGGGTTATCGGATATCCACCAAAGAATCTCATGCCCGCTACTATCGCTGCCTCGGCACAAGCTTCATTGCCAGTCATTATCTTTATTTTGTTATCCGGTACTCCCATTTTCAAATTATTCCTGATATCCTGATTTTCTGATTTTCTGATCTCCAGATACTCTCAAACCCTCTCCACTTCTATTGCAAAATCCGGACAATAGATTTCGCATAACTGACATCCTGTGCAAGCATCAAGATTTGCGACTTTTGCCTTTTCTCGTTCCATTATCAAAACTCTTTTAGGACAAAATGCAACACAAATCTCACAACCCTTGCACCATTTTTCATTTATGGTTATTTCAAATTTGCGGGTTCCAACTGACATAACAAACGTATTATATCTACAAAATTAAAAAAGTCAAGTATCGTTGCGCAATCAATCAAAACCATTATTGACATTTATACTGCAATAGATAGAATCATAACATGAAAAACAATAAACAAAAGGAGAATCAATGAAATTCAATCAGTTTTTGATCTTTTGCTCATTGTTTGTTGAGTTTCTGTTCGGTGTAATACCCCTGCCCGGTTCACCAACCTGGACATCGGTGGATACTGATTATTCAACTGGTGGCGCACTCTATGATGTAACAATGGATGGCTGGATAGAATACTGCACGGGTAATGGCAATGATATGGCATCAAATAGAAATGGTATCTATATTAACACCAGTGGTACACTTGAAACCAATGCCTCCTGGCGCTCAAGCGAATCTGGATATTTCTCACATATCTATATAGGCGATGTCAATAACGACAGTTTTCCTGATATGGCAGTTGCTTATCTTGGTTCTGGTTCTTCCAATCAGGGACCAACCAGAATCTATTGCAATAATGGTTCAGGTTTGATCACTACTGCCTGGTGGGTCTCATCTGACCAGTATAATTCATTTGACTGTGCATTCGGTGATATAGACCTTGATGCCGACCTTGACCTTGCTGTCGTTGCCGGTGATCCATACAGCAATATCCGCGCACCCGCGAGACTTTATAGAAACAACAATGGCATTATTGAAACTACGCCTTACTGGATGAGCCAGGACTCAACACCAAGTGACGCCGGCAGATGGATTGATATTGATAATGATGGTTTTCTTGATTTGCTTGTTGGTTATCGGCGCAAGATTGCACTATTCAAGAATACTAACGGCAGTTTGGGAACAACTGCTTTCTGGTCAACACCAGTCCCTGGTTGGGTATTGAGGATTGCCATAGGTGACTATGATAACGACGGTTACAAAGATTTCGCTGTTGCCTGCAATGGTCAATTAAGCGGCGATTCAAGCAGAATTTATGTTTATAGAAATAATGCAGGAATCCCTCAAACACCACCTGCCTATGTAATGCTTACCAACACAACATATTGCTCCTGCGTTGAATGGGGCGATGTGAACAACGATGGCTGGCTTGATCTGGCTGCTGGTGGCTGGTGGGAACCTGTGGTTGTTTTTGAAAATACAAATGGCATAATCAATACTACACCGGGCTGGTCATGGAGTGGTGGTTCAAATTTGGTGTGCGAGACCGTAATGTGGAATGATGTGAATAATAGTTCGGTAATTACTATGACAGAATACAAGAGTGGGAATGGAACAAGGAAACTATTTTATCTGAATCGCTATCCAATTCAAGGATTCAATAGAATCAGAATTAATGGTAGCCCAGTTCCTCTTACTGATTATACCTATGACCCTTTAACCGGTTGGGTTTCACTGAAAAATGCTCCACCTGCAGGTAGTAATAATATTGAAATTGTCTATCGTTATGCCCGTTATCCAGATTTGGGCGTAATCAACTGGACGCGCAATACAGGAAACTATTTGTTTGTTAATACCATTGTAGGTGTTGAAGAACAGCTTGTCCCTGTCCCTGCAATACCCAAACTTGTTGTTTATCCAAATCCATTCAAGAATACTACAAATATCAAATACGAAATCCGCAATCCGAAATCCGAAATAGATCTCAATCTCTCTACTTGCTACTCTCTACTCACTACTTTGAATATCTACGATGCCTCTGGCAGACTCGTAAAAAATCTGCAACCTGATAACACCGTAGTCTGGGACGGAACCGATAACCAGAATAACAAATTGCCGAGCGGAGTCTATCTGATTGAGGCAAAGATTGATAATAATACTATACGGCAGAAGGTGGTCATAAACAGATAATCGTGCAATGCATTGGGGTCAAATCTTCACAATTCACAATCTAAGCTGTTGCTCTTCTTTTTTGATAGAAACAAAGTCATTTCTTACAGATATCTGTCATATTGTGAATTGTGAAGATTTGACCCCATCAATTAGTAAACTTATTTGTTGTTCAAATGTCTTAATGTTATAGCGAGGTGAAAATGTCCAGACAAATTACTGCTCTGTTTCTGATCTTTGTTTGCACAACGCTGGCGTGGATGGTACTTGGCGGTGTTACCAATACAAGGACCCAGGAACAGGATATTAAATTAAGGGGTGCAATAGGTCAACTATGGGGAACGATTCAAAGGCAACCTGCACCAGACGTTTACTATATTACAACCAAAGAAAAGATGGTCACAACTTACAGTGGCAATGAAAGAATCGTTGAAATCAAAATTGATACAACCTACCACCCTGTAAATATTGCCGGCAGTGACATACAAATAAATATCTCACTTGAGCATCGCAAAAAGGGTCTTCTATGGTATTCTACATACAGGGTCAAATTCCATGGGAAATATTCAATAATAAACACCGCCGAAGAAGAAAAAAATATTTACTTTGACTATGTCTTTCCTACGGCTGATGGTGTTTATGATAATTTTCATCTCTCCATTGATGGACAGCGAGTTGGCGAGCTAAAACCGGTTTATGGCAAAATATCAAGTGGATTACAGACAAAACCAAGTCAAACAAGGACAGTGGAAATAAGTTATGAATCCCAGGGCATGGATGAATGGTGGTATGTCTTTGGCACGAATGTGTCTCACATACAGAATTTCAACCTGACAATGACAACTGACTTCGACAAAATTGACTTCCCGGAGAACAGCATTTCTCCGACAGAAAAAGAAAAAACTCCCAGTGGCTGGAAGCTCACCTGGCAATATAATGATCTGATTTCGGGCATTCAGATTGGTATGAGAATGCCCCAGAAAGTAAATCCTGGCCCGTTTGTAAGCCGGGTGACTTTCTTTGCCCCAGTTGCGCTGTTACTCTTCCTGTTTCTTATGTTTATCATTACGGCAGTAAAAGAAATGAAAATCCATCCAATGAACTACTTTTTTATTTGCGCAGCATTCTTCAGTTTTCACTTACTGCTTGCGTATCTTGCCGATCATGTTGATATAAATCTTGCCCTGATAATATGCTCACTGGTATCAATATTCCTGGTAATATCATACATGCGTATCGTAACCGGAACAAGATTTGCACTTATTGAAATTGGCGTCTCGCAATTAGTGTATCTGGTGTTCTTTTCCTACACGTTTTTTCTGGAAGGTTATACCGGCCTTGCGATTACAATCCTCTGCATCATCACACTTTTTCTTGTGATGCAACTTACTGCCCGGATAGATTGGAACAGAAAATTCAGGGAGCCTATAGGTGAACAAAGTCACAAAAATTAGCTGTTCAGGATGTGGCAAAAATCATTGAAATGGCACGCATAAATTTTTAGGGGGCTAAATGACCTTAGCCCCCTATTAAATGACGTTATCTTCTACTCATTTTTCTTTCTTGCTTTTGACCAGTCTCACACTATTTGAACCGCACTTTGGGCAGGTGTGTTCTTCAATGATACCTTTCACATAGTGCAATCTAAACTCTGCTCCACATCTCAAACACTTGAAATCAGCCTCATCAGACATAGGACCTCCCTTAGAAAAATCCAAAATACGAATATCGAAATACGAAACAATTCCAAAATCTCAGTATGCCAAAAATCCTAAAATTTATGCTCGTATATTTACGTAACAAAGTAATCCGGTATTTCACCTTGCTATTTTTCACTAAGAACCCTCATTGTGTATTCAATCTCTTCCTTTGTCACGCGCTCTCGGTGTTTTTCAATATCCTGCATTGTTTTGGCAAATCTCTGGCCTTCGGCTGCACTTATCCATTCAAGAAAAAGTCTATCTGGTCTGATTCCGAGCTTTTCAAGTTTATCCCATAATTTCTCAACCCGCTTCTGGGTCCAGCGATTGGCATCAATATAATGGCAATCAACAAAATGGCAACCCGAGACAACAACAATTGGTGCACCTTTTTTAAATGCATACAAAACCCATTCTTCATCCACCCTGCCGCTGCACATAGTTCTAACCAATCGGGCATTTGAAGGATACTGCAATCTTGCACCTCCACAGGTATCAGCACCTGCATAAGAACACCAGTTACAGGCGAAAACAATAATTTTAGCATGCGGGTCTTCTTCAAGAAAGGCATCAATCTGGGCTAATGTCTGTTCATCTGTAAAATGACGCATTTTTATTGCCCCGAATCTGCATTCCGCACCACACGTGCCACACCCCTTGCACATTGCCTCGATCAATTCTATTGTCTTCTTTTTCGGTTCTACTTTGATTGCCTTGTAAGGGCATGCCTGAGCACAGATTGTGCAAAAACGACAGACTTCAGGGTTAATAATGGAGGTGATCGCCTCAAGTTTTATCTTACCCGCAGAAAGAACAGTCAAAGCACGGCTTGCAGCTGCGCTCGCCTGGGTTACTGAATCTTTTACATCCTTTGGCGCTTCGGCACAACCTGCAAAAAATACACCACTGGTCGGTGCATCCACTGGTTTTAGTTTGGGATGCGCTTCCATAAAAAAGCCGTCTGGGGTTTTGGAAAGGGTTAACAATTGTTGAACCTGGGGCATATCCAATCTGGGAATCACACCTGTTGAAAGCACAATCATATCCAGCTCATGTTCTTCAATCTGATTGGTCGTGGTATCTTCAACTACAATCTTCAGATTATTTGTTTGTGTATCTTGAGCGATCTCACCAGGAATACCACGCACATATTGAACCCCTGCTTCTTTACTTCGCTTGAACAAATCTTCAAACCCTTTACCAAATGCCCGGATGTCAATGTAGAAAACCTTGGCGTCAATATCTGGATAATGATCCTTTAATAAGAGCGTATCTTTCACAGTGTTCATGCAACAGATATTGCTACAATAGGGCTTTCCTCTTTTCTCGGAACGAGAGCCAATACATTGAATAAAACCGACTGTCTTGGGTCGTTTCTTATCACTTGGTCGCAGGAAATGTCCATCTGAAGGTCCACCTGCAGAGATCAATCTTTCAAATTCCATGCTTGTAATGACATTCGGATATTTGGTGTAGCCATATTCCTCAAGTTCTGTTGGGTCATAAACATCCATACCCGTTGCAACAATCACAACACCAGCATCAAATTCCACAGTCTGATCATGCATATCGTAGTTAATGCATTTTTTATCGCATTTTTCTGCACATTTGCCGCAGGCGATTGGATTAGTGCCAAGACACGCCTTCATATCAATAAGATACGCAGAAGGCACAGCCTGGGCAAAAGGGATATAGATTGCCTTTCTCAATGAAAGCCCAACCTGGTACTCATCAGGAGCTGCTACTGGGCAAACTTTAGCACATTCTCCACAGGCAGTACATTGGGTTTCATCCACATAGCGCGCCTTCTTGCGCACCTTAATGTGGAAATTGCCGATATATCCCGAAATTGACTCTACTTCGCTATAGGTTAGTAATTTTATGTTGGGATGTCGCCCGACATCCATCATCTTTGGTCCGAGAATTCATATCGCACAATCCATTGTTGGATAAGTCTTTGCCAGTTGCGCCATTAAACCGCCGAGCGATGGCTCCTTTTCCACGAGATAAACCTTTATCCCTGAATCTGCCAGATCAAGGGCTGCCTGCATACCTGCTACACCGCCGCCAATCACAAGTGCTGCTTTGGCAACAGGAATCTCCCTTTCTTCCTGTGGTTCTAAGAACCTTGCCCTCGCCACATAAGCCTTCGTAATATCAATCGCCTTCTTTGTTGCATTATCCTTTTCTGCCATATGTACCCATGAGCAGTGCTCTCGAATGTTTGCCATATCAACAAGATATTTATTCAAACCGACTGATTCCACACAATTTCTGAAAGTCGGTTCATGCATACGCGGAGAGCAGGCTGCAACCACGACCCGATTCAGTTTCTTCTCAAGAATCGCCTTCTTGATCTCGGACTGCCCTGGCTCTGAGCACATATAACGATTTTTTGTAGCATGAACAACATCCTTGAGTTTTAATGCAGATTCAACCACAGTATCGACATCAACCGTTCCCGCAATATTTGTCCCGCATTCACATACAAATACACCGATTCTTATGTTTTCAGAAAGCATCTATATCACCCCCTTTCTGTTTGCTCTGCAAAATCGAAATTCAAATGTCTGCATCCGAAACAATATCCAAATTTTAATTTTACAAACTTAAAACAAAGTAAGCTACTCACTTCATCTTCTCCAAAATCTTATCCACCTTTATACGATGGGTGTGTAAACCGACTTCTTCAGGACTTAACCCCTGGGCAAGCCCCAGGAGTTGAAATAGATATATTACTGGAATGTTGAATTCTCTACCTTTCTTGCGAGCGATCATTATCTGCCCTAAATCAAATGAAGAAAAACAGGTTGGACAGATAAGACCCATACAATCTGCTTGTTCAGCATCAATTGCAGAGAAAATACTTTCAGTCATTTCAAGGGGTAGTTCATCATCCATACAACCCTTACCACAGCAGAGCATTCTTTCTTTGTGTTCAACCGGGATCGCACCCATTGCCCTGATAAAATCATCAAGAATCTGAGGGTAGTCAGCATCGTCAACATGCATTATTTGACTCGGTTTTAAGAGATGGCATCCATAATGGATACCAACCTTGATACTACCCAGCGGCTTCTTCACCGACCTTGACACAACACCCATACCAAGATCATCCCGGATCAAAACTGTCACATGCTTTACTTTTAATTTTCCTTTGTATTCTTTATTTATCTTTTTCAGTTTTTGATTGATTTCATACATTAGTTTATCATCTTCAGCAAGGAGATATTGTGCTTCTCTAAGCGTTGATATACAACCCGAACACATTGTAATTATATCAAGCCCGGTTTCCTCGGCAGTTGCGAGGTTTCTTGCCGCAATTGTAAGCCACTTCATCTTATCCCTTGCCTTGAAATATATCGGGTCAGGACAGCAGGTAAATCCATCAATGTCAACGAGTTCAATGCCTAAACTGGGCAATGTCTTCCTGATTGCAAGTTCCATTTGTGGGTATTTTAAGGGCATCATGCAACCCCAGAAAGGAACAACCTTCATAGTACTATTCTATCCTTGATTCTGCAATTGTCAAGAAAGACTTTCTGCATCATTCCTCTGTAATTTTCTTTAACTCCTCAATTGGAATTTTCTTTAATTCGGGCAAACCCAGTTCCTGACGAATACGATTCACTGCGGAAGTTACAGTAACACTCACTCCGGTCTTGCCAATGTTTTCAGAAAGCTTTGCCAGGGTTTCTGGTGCAGTTCCTTTCTCAACACAGATATTCTTCAAGGCAATGATCACCTCTATGGGCCTAACATCCTGTGGACAACGCTCATAACAGGAATAACAGTTTGTGCAGAGCCAGATTGGAGAATCCTTGCCGGTTAATTCATCTTCCATACCAAGGAGCGCTTGCAACAAAATTACTCGGGGATTGAAATCTTTGGCAAATCTGGTTGCAGGACATGAGGCAACACAGGCACTGCATTGATAACAGTAGTTGTGGTGCTTGCCACCAGAAACCTGATCTAATTTTTCACGAAATCGAAAGTTGACCACGACTTTTTGTTTCATTTATTCATCTCCATAATTTCTCATTTTTGTAGCGTCCATCTTTAGATGGACGAATAAATTATTTCCCATAATATTTAGACCAAGAATACTTATATTCATACCACTCATTTGCAATTCTTCTCCTTACCGGATTGTTTAAAATATATAATGCAACCTGTTCAAGACTTTCTTCTTTTCTCAGAATATGGTCGTAAAAGCTTCGCTGCCAGAGTTTCTGCGTACCAAAAATCTGATTAATCTTTCGTGATGTCCTTCCCTTGATTGATTTTATAGTTTCTAACAGATTTATTTCTTTTTCGTCAGGATTAAACAAAAGATGTAAATGGTCAGCCTTCAAGCACCAGGCTACAATCAAATCTTCAAATTTTTTTATTTCCTCAATGAGAATCTCAGCATATTTATTCCTTAAAAATATAGGTTTTTTCTTATATGTTCCAATTATGATATGAACTGGATACAAAATATGAGTATAATCAAATTCACAAAGTCTTGGTGAACGATGTTTACCATAGGTTTTATACTTCGTCCGGCTGAAGCCGGCCGCTACAGGAAAGGATTTTTTATGGTCGGACGCTACATTTGGAATTTGTTTCGTGCTTCGGATTTCGTATTTCGAATTTAATAACATAGCTTACTCCGCAATCGCATCTGCAATCAAATTCACAAAGTTTTTCGTCTCAATCTTAATATCCTCAGTCTGCTGAATACCTGGTGCTTCTTTCATTGCACAGTTAAAATGGATTTCACATTTAGAACAGGCAGTAATTAATAAATCAGCACCGGTCTCTTTTACCTCTTTCAATCTTGTAATCTGGATTCTTTTGGAATAGTTAGAACAATTCATCCAGGCACTCACACCACAACAGAGCGCACGATTTTTGTTGTGACGCATTTCTTTTAATATCATTTTGGGAATTGCCTTAAATAACTTCCTTGGTTCTTCATATATTCCCATGTGTCTGCCGAGTCTGCAGGGGTCCTGAAATGTCACAGTCCTTTCAACCTCTTTAAATCTAATCTTCTTTTCATCAATTGCCCTGGCAATGAATTCAGAGATATGATAGATTTCCCAATTAAATTCAAAATACCTTGGATAGTCAATCTTGAATGTTCTGTAGCATTCAGGACAGGAAAAGATAATCCTTTTTGCGCCTGAATTTTTAATAAGATTGATATTAATCTCTGCAAGTTTTTTGAAATTTTCAAAATCACCCTGCCACAGTAAATCATGTCCACAGCATCGTTCGCCTCTTAATAGAACAGGATCTATACCCAGATAATTTAAAACCTTTATTGTAGCATTCGCACTCATTGTTGGGATAACACCAATATCACTGAACAAAACATCAAAGAATGGTGCACAGCCGACAAAATAGATTGTATCGCCATTTTCACTGATCTTTAAATTTTTGTCCAACCAGTCCATCCTTTTCGGTAAAAGCCCAGGAGAGGACATAATCCGCATCAAAGACTGGGCAGCACCACCATGGGAACATAATGCCTCTTCACCAAGTTTTTGCGCCTCAAACCTGATTGCCTGAGTGAGTTCTATGTAATTGATTCCTGCTGGACAGGTCTCATCACAAAGCCGACAGCTAAGGCAGGACCAGATATTCTTGTCTTTCAATAGTTCACTGTTTGTGCTCCGGAGCGCACGATTAAGCAATATTCTTGGCGAATAACCATGATTGAATCTTGAGACAGGACAGATTCCTGTGCATTTACCACACTCAAGGCAGAGAAGAGCACGGGAGTGTTTTATTGCCTCAGTTAATGGCATAAGGACGCCTTAATTCAAGAATATCAGAAAACCAGAATATCAGGGTATCAGGGCAGAGATGCATCAAATTCTCCGTTTTTTATTCCGGATGTATCTAATGAAGCCATTTATTCCCCTCACTATCTCTTCATATTCGCTAATCCAATTCAATCCATTTTCACAATTTAAGTAACCTTTTCCCATAAGTTTTCTAATGTGATTTTGAGTCTCGCCAGCTTCTTTTCTGGCGGTGTTCAACCCCTTAATTTTATCATCATAATAATATGATGAATATCCCTCGGCACTGTTATCACAAACTGATGAAGAAGACCGTTCAACCTGGTCTCTAAGTTTGTATTTTTCCTCATAGGGTAATGTCTTGCAAAATTTATGGATTGCTTTCATTAGCTTAAATGCCTTCTGCCATATCCACAACCTTTCAAAACCAGGTAAACACTTATCGCAATCAAAACCCGCACTTCCCTCCATCACGAGGAATTCCTTCAACTCCTTTAACGGATAGTCAAATTCACCTTTATCCCGATTTTTCTTTTTTTTCATCCCCTGATATTCTGATCTTCTGATACTTTGATACTCTCTTTTATTCTATTCGGGCCTAATTTTGTTATGGTCTCCGTAAATTCTGTGGCAACACGGGCGAATTTCGTAACTTCTGCCGATGAGATCCAATCAAGTTTGAGTCGCTCTGGCTCAATACCAAGCATCTCTACCAATTTTTCCGTTGTCTTATGTACCTCTGCTGCCTTGCGCGCGCCAAACATATAATGGCAGTCTTCAAAATGGCAGGTGGCAACAAGCACCCCATCGGCACCAAGTTCAAACGCCTTCAAAACCATACCTGGCGTAACCCTGCCGCCGCACATCACCCGAACAATTCTGATATTGGGTGGATATTGCAATCTTGCTACACCAGCACCATCTGCTGCTGGATAAGAACACCAGTTACAGCAATATGCAACGATTTTTGGTTCAAAATTCATTTAAACAATGCTTCCAGTTGAGCTTTGATCTGTTCGTATTTAAAATGCCTTAAATCAATAGCACCGGTTGGACAGGCTGGAACACAGGTTCCGCAACCTTTGCACATTGCTTCATTAACTGTAGCAATATAGGCTCCGGGTTCTTTTTCAATAATTGATACTGCATGAAATTCACACACCTCAGCGCATCTACCACAGCCTCGACAATAAATTTCATCAACGGTTGAAGTAATCGGTGGCAGCACAATCACATCCCTGCTTAATAACGCCGCAACCTTTGCTGCCACAGCTGAAGACTGGGCGATGGAATCACCGATGTCCTGCGGAAACATACAACAACCAGCAAGGTAGACTCCTTCTACAGTCGTCTCCACAGGACCAAATTTTGAGTGGCGTTCCAGGAAGAAAAGATCGGCTCCCCTCGGAACTTTTAGAAGGTCAGAGAGTTTCATTGTTTCATTGCCATTGGGTATCATTCCTACTGATAAAACCACTCCGTCAACCGGTATAGCAACTCTTCTATCAATTACATCATAATCCATTTCTACAGATTCGGCTTTTACATCACCAATAATTTCGGGCATCTCACCTTTAGCAAGTTCTGAATAAGGGATAAACAAAACTCCAAGCTCCCTTGCCTGACGGTACATCAGTTCTGCCCCTTTTGTATACACCCTTATGCCGCGATGGAATATTGTTACATCAATACCTTTTTTACGCAGTATGATCGCCTGTTTAATTGCTGATTGACAACAGTATCTTGAACACCAGGTATTACCGACTTCGGCACGGGAACCTACACACTGAATAAATGCGACACTCTTAAAATTCTTCAATTTCTCATCATCACATAGCAGCATCTCTTCAAGTTCCATACTCGTAAATACATTAGGATATTGACGATAACCAAATTTATCGAGTGGTTTGTAGAGATCAGCACCAATTGTCAGAACAATTGCACCTGCTTTTAACTTGAATTCTTTTTCTGAAGTAGCAATAAGTATTTCAAAATTTCCTACAAATCCTTTTATATCTTTTATATCAGCGCCGGTATATATCTCAACCCCTTTTGCTTGCAGTTCATTAATTTTCTGTCTGATTAATTCAGCCCCTGGTTTACCCGATGGATAAACATTGGATAATCTGGCTACTCTACCGCCAAGTTCTTTTTCCTTTTCCAGCAAATAAACCTTAAAACCACGATTTGCCAGGTCGATTGCGCACTGAATGCCTGAAACACCACCGCCGATAATCAAAACATCTCGACCGACATTCAACGTTTTAGGATATAATGATTCTAATCTCTTTACCCTTTCAACATACATTTTGATTATTTCTTTTGCCTTTTGTGTTGCCATTTCAGGATCTTGCTGGTGAACCCACGAGCACTGATTTCGGATATTTGCCATATCAAATAGATAAGGATTAAAGCCAATCTTTAAAAGTGTTTCCTGAAAAATACCTTCATGCGTCTTTGGTGTGCAGGCAGCAACGACAATGCGGTTGAGTTTGTTTTGCAGTATTGCATCCTGAATTTTTTTCTGCACACTTTCGGCGCAGGCAAAAAGATAGTCTTCAACATATACAACACCGGGTAGATTCTTTGAATATTCACATAGTTGTTTAATACCAAGGACCGCACTGATATTGGTCCCGCAATGACAGACAAATACACCCACACGCGGGTCTCCACTCAAATCAAGTGGTACAATTTCTTCTTTCTTTTCTTCCACTACTTCTTCCTTAACAATCACACCAGCCTTTGCTGCAGCACCGCTTGCTTCAGCGATGGCGTCAGTAATATCCTTTGGTCCTGTGGCGCAGCCACAAACATAAATGCCTGGCTTTGTTGATTCAAGCGGATTACTACAAGGATCAATTTCCTTGAAGAACCCATCGTGGGCAAGTTCAATTCCCAGAATCTGGGCAAGTTGTTTTGTTCCGACGCCCGGGATCATTGCTGAAGAAAGGATTGCAAGATCTACCACGATATGTTTGATTTCACCACTCAACTGGTCCTCATAAGATAAAATAATCTCACCGGTCTTTCTGTCCTCAGTAATCTTGGAGGGTTTACCCTTTATGTATTTCACACCAGCATCCAGGCTTCTTCTATAAAACTCTTCAAATCCCTTTCCAAAAGCCCGAATATCAATATAGAAGACCATTATTTCTGCATCTGGATAGTGTTCACGAATAACAAGCGTATCCTTGATTGTATTCATACAACATATTCTTGAACAATAGTCAATGTCTGCCTTCATATTGCGCGAACCAACACACTGGATAAAGGCAATTCTTTTTGGTTGTCGAACATTAGTAAAAGTCAACAATTCACCCTTGGTTGGGCTTGCCGCATCAAGTAATCTTTCCAGTTCAAAACTCGTTACAACATTTTCAAACCTGGAATAGCCATACTCACTCGCCTCGCGTGGATCGTAGTAATCAACACCTGTCGTCACCACAATCGCACCAACCTCTAATTCAATCTCTTCTTCTGGTTCATCAAAATCAATCGCCTTTGCCTTACATGCTTGAATACATTTGCCACAAACAATCAATTCCCAGGGGGTAATCTTCTCTTCCCTTTTTTCTTTCAGCTTCTTCATTATTTTGCGTGCCCGTTCAGGAACATTATCAAGACATTCTTCCCTTACCCTCACATAGGCTGAAGGAACTGCTTGATTATACGGTGTGTAGATGGCTTTCCTTGATTTCAAGCCAAGGTCAAATTCATTTGGTTCAACAATTGGACAAACCTTAACACAATCCCCACAGGCAGTGCATTTGCTTATATCAACATACCTTGGATGCTTGACAATCTTTACCGAGAAATTGCCAACCTCTCCCTTAACTTCTTTGAGTTCCGACATTGTAAAGAGGGTAATGTTTGGATGTCGACCGACATCCATCATTTTAGGACCGAGTATTCAAGCCGTGCAGTCCATTGAGGTAAATATCTTGTGGATTTGAGCCATTCTGCCGCCTATATTTGGACTCTTTTCTACAAGATACACCTTGAACTGGGCATTTGCCAGGTCAAGAGCAGCTTGAATACCAGCAATCCCACCGCCAATTATTAGCACGCCTTTTTTCATTAATGCTCCTGATTACTTATTCTTCACCAAATACTCTTTTCCGTATCTATAGCCTTCTTCAAATGCTTTCACATTTAAGGGTAGTGCCTTGTCCGGAACCGAACCCGGGAGGGCGTCCTTCATTGCCTGATAACTAACAACATCGGTCACCGCCGTAAAGAAACCGAGCATTACGATATTTGCTACAATCCTATTACCTAATTGCTCGGCAATCCTTGTTGCGGGAATACAACAAACTTTGAGGCTCGGCCTACTTGGTCTTGTTGAAACGAGGTCTTCATCAATAATCAAAATGCCATTGTCATCAAGTTCTGGTTCGAACTTTTCGTATGCCTCGCGAGACATTGAAACAAGGATTTGCGGTTTTGTTAAATAAGGGTAGAGGATTTTCTCATCACTTACAAGAAGCTGGGCGCTGCACGCACTACCCCTTGCCTCAGGACCAAAACTCTGCGTCATTGTGGCATGCTTATTATCAAATATTGAAGCAGCCTTGCCCACAATATAGCCACTCTTTATTATACCCTGACCGCCATATCCTGAAAAACGAATTTCAACCATAATTATCCTCCTTCTGCAATCGCTTCAGGCACACACTCATCAATCATTCCGTAAAGCTGGTATTTGTCTCCAAGCACGGTTTTGAATCGCTGGTTCATAGCATCAATAAAGGTTGGCCGCTCACGGTCAACGAATTTACCGACAATAATCGGCCCCTGAAATTTTATGTCGAGCTCTTCCAACTTTGCATCATGTTTTATGATACTGTTATCGTGATAATATTTTAGAATATCAAGACCAGTGCCAAGACGATTCAATCGCCCATACAATGTTGAACACGGTGCAATTACCTCAATAAATGAAAAACCTTTTTTGTTTAGTGCCTCAACGATCGAATTACTCAAACGTCTAATGTCAAGAGCGGTCCAGCGTGCAACATAAACAGCACCACAGGTATCCATTAGTTGGGGCAGATTAAACGGCATTTCAAAATTACCATAAGGACTGGTTGAACAGACCGCAGTTTCGGGCGTAGTTGCCGCCACCTGCCCTCCGGTCATTCCATAAATGAAATTATTTACGCAAATAACCGTGATATCCATATTTCTTCTTGCCGCATGTATTAGATGGTTACCGCCTATTGCCACCAGATCTCCATCCCCAGAAAAAACGACTACCTTTAAATCAGGATTGGCAAGTTTTAAACCAGTCGCAAAAGGAATTGGCCTACCATGAGTGGTGTGAAAAGAATCAAGTTTTACATAACCAGGCACACGACCCGTGCAACCTATCCCAGAGACAATCGCCACCTTATCAAGATCAAGATCTGATTTTTCCAGGGCTATGAGGAAGGCGCTTAAGGAGGGACCAATACCACAACTTGGACACCAGATATGGGGCATCCGATCCATTCTCAGCAAACCTTCTTTGGGGTGTGCCTCAGTTTTCCTTTCAGTTGATGTTTGGGCATTTGTCTGTTTCTCACTCATTTCAACGCCTCCTTTATTGCACTCAAAATATCGTCCGGGTTATGAACCCAACCTCCACCATGAGGCACAAGCAATGTTTTGCATCTACCTTTAGCACATCTTTCAACCTCAAGTGCGATCTGTCCATAATTGATCTCAACAGTAACCAATGCCTTTACCCTACTTGCCAGTTCAAATATTCTCTTTTCTGGAAATGGCCAGACCACAATCAATCTCAAAAACCCAACTTTTATACCCTGTTTGCGGGCATCTGCTATCGCCCTGTATGCTACCCGACTGGAGATGCCGTAGGAAATAATTACAATATCTGCATTTTCAGTTTCCTCTTCTTCATAACGGATTATCTTGTCAGCATTCTTACGAATTTTTTCAACCAAACGGCGAACCAACTTTTCCTGAGCAATCCAATTCATAACCGGATATCCCCTTTCGTCATGAGTGAGCCCTGTCACATGGAATCTGTAACCGTCACCTGCTTTAACAATTGGAGGAATCAAATCAACGTCTGGTTTGAATGGCAGATAAGCATCCTTTGGACCTTTATACCATTTTCTTTCAACAAGCTCAATTTCTTCAGGCATAGGAATTACAACTTTTTCTGTCATATGACCCACGCATTCATCCATCATTAGAAAGACCGGCACACGATATTGTTCAGCGAGGTTAAAACAATCAATTGTAAAATCAAAACATTCCTGGGGTGAATTCGGAGATAGCGCAATTATTTCGTAATCGCCGTGAGAACCCCATCTGACCTGCATCATATCGCCTTGCCCAGTCAGGGTTGGCAATCCGGTTGATGGCCCTGCCCGTTGAACATCAACAACGACTAATGGCGTCTCCAACATTGCAGCAAGTCCAAAATGCTCCTGCATCAAAGAAAAACCAGGACCACTCGTTACCGTCATTGATTTCTTACCTGCCCAGGAACCACCGATTATTGCGATGGAAGAAGCAATCTCATCTTCCATCTGGATAAACACGCCACCAACCTCGGGAAACCTCTGAGCTATTCTTTCAGCGACCTCAGTTGAAGGTGTAATAGGATAACCAGCAAAGAAACGACAGCCTGCTGCTAAGGCACCTTCTGCACTGGCATAATCGCCATCAAGATAATGGGCACCAGTTAATACACCTTTTGGATCTGCCTTCAGTTTCATAAACCTCCTCGCATAAGATTCGAACTAATTTTGTTGTTTTAATTCTTATCAAGAATCTCAGAAACAGTCTTTTCCTTGCCCAATGTGACATAGATTGCAAATTCGGGGCAGATTATTTCACACAAATGACACTCACGGCAATCATCAGGGTTTTTCACATAAGGTGGATGATAACCTTTGACATTAAACTCACTTGACATTTCAAGTGCTTTTTTGGGGCAGAATTCAACACAAAAACCGCAGCCTTTACAGCGGTCTTTAATTATATGAATTTCGCCCAGAGGAACTTTAATTTTATCCGCATCAAGCGGTCTACGCCAGAACTTCATATTTTATTCCTTTATTGCGACACTGACCATTTCTAAGACTGTCTTATCTTTAAGATTTTTTAACTGGGAGGCACCACTGGGACAGGCAGCAGTGCAGGCACCGCAACCCTGGCACAATGCTTCTATCACCTTTGCAATATTCTTCTCTTTATCTTTTTCCCGCGCGCCAAAAGGACAGACACCAATGCATACACCACATCCGGAACAGAGATTTTCATCAACCATGGCAATTAAAGGTTCAAATGTTATCTTTGGTTGTGATAGAATTCCAATTGCTTTGCTCGCCGCACCAGAAGCCTGGGCAACGGTTTCAGGAATATCCTTTGGTCCGTGTGCCGCACCAGCAATATAAATACCAAGAGTATTGGTTTCTACAGGCCGCAGTTTTGGATGTGCCTCGGTCAAAAAGGCATTTGCATCACATTGAATCTTTAATTTTCGGACAAACTCCTCATTGCCGCGGGTCGGTACCATTCCTATCGCCAGTACAACGAGATCTGCCTCAATCTCAATCTTCTTGCCTACGAGTGTATCCGCACCCAGCACAATCAATTTTCCATTTTCTGGATAAACCTTTGAAACCTTGCCCCTTATATAAAGTGCACCTTCATCTGTAGCACGGTTATAGAATTCCTCAAATCCCTTGCCTGGTGTACGCACATCAATATAGAAGATTATCGGCTCACCATCATGCACACGATGTTTGTATAATATCGCATGCTTTGCTGTATACATACAGCAAATCTTGGAACAATACTCAAGGTGGTTCTCTTTATCCCTGGATCCGGCGCATTGAATAAATACAACACGCTTTGGCACTTTGCCATCCGAAGGACGCTTAACTTCACCACCGGTCGGTCCTGAAGCAGACAGTAACCTTTCAAACTGTAAAGAAGTAATAATATCCGGGTTTGTTCCATAACCATACTCTTTCAATTTCTCAGGTTCGTAGATATCATAACCAGTTGCCACAACGATTGCACCCACATCATACTCTACTATCTTATCTTCCATATAATGGTCAATTGCCTTTGGTTCACAGACCTTCTCGCATTCAAGGCATTCACTACACACAGTGCAATTAAGGCACCGTTCTGCTTCATTCTTTGCAGTCTTTTCATCAAAACCAAGTTCAACCTCAGCAAAATCCTTACGTGCATCAATACTCAATTTGGGCATTTCTGCACGTTTTGATTTGGAAAGATCTTTGAGTTTCTCTGGCTCAGGCCGGGCCGTCGGTAATTTTTTCTGTTCCACCTTTCGCCCGGTGAGGTAGGCATCTATATTTTCTGCTACCTTTTTACCAGCAGCCACAGCCTCAATAACAGTCGCAGGTCCAGAAACAAGGTCACCGCCTGCAAAGACTCCCTTTGTAGAGGTCATCAAGGTATCAGGGTCTACAGCCAGTGTTCCCCATTTCGTAAATTCAAAGCCTTCACCCAACCAGTCCGATCTTGGTTTCTGAGAAATTGCCACAATGACATTATCAATCCGCAGTCTAAATTCACTACCGGGTATTGGTATTGGCCTTCTTCTTCCCGATGAATCTGGTGCCCCGAGTTCCATTCTTATGCATTCAATCTCCGCTACTTTCTCCTTACCAAAAATTTTGTTTGGTGCAACAAGAAATTCTATTTTTACGCCTTCTCTTATTGCCTCTTCAACTTCCCAGGCATTTGCCGGCATTTCTTTTCTTGATCGGCGATAAAGAATGGTAACATCGCTTCCGAACCTTTGGGCAACCCTTGCTGAATCAATGGCTGCATTACCCCCACCGATAACCACAACTTTGCTGCCCAGGGAAACTTTTCTGCCCAGGTTTATTTCTTTTAAGAAACTGACACAGTGCAGAACACCGGGCAGGTCTTCGCCTTCAATATTCAGTCTCAATTCCTCCGGTGCTCCTGTTGCCAGAAAAACAGCGCGATATTCATTCTTTAATTGTTCAAGGGAAATATCCTTACCGACTTTTATGCCGGTCTTTATCACCACGCCGAATGATTTGATATAATCAATATCTTTCTTAAGTTCTGACCTCGGTAATCTAAACTCTGGAATTCCCCAAGCCAATAGACCGCCCACCACATCCTCTGCTTCGTATACGGTAACTTGATAATTCTTTCTTGCCAGGAAATAGGCACAGGCAAGTCCAGCTGGACCAGAACCAACCACAGCAATCTTTTCACCAGTGGGCTTTTTCTGTGTCAGTGGGTAATCACCATGATCAGCAATAAATCTTTTTAATGAAGCAATAGATATTGGTTCATCAACTTCACCACGAACACATTCAGTCTCACAGGGATGGTTACATACACGACCACATACACTGGCAAATGGGTTCGCCTCTCGTTCAAGGAACAGTGCCTCTTTGTATTTTCCAACTCGGATTAATGCAACATAACCTTCTGCATTCACGCCTGCCGGGCAAGCGGACCTACAAGGTGGGTGGCCAATCTTTGTAATTGTAAATCTATTGGGAACCGCCTGGGGAAAAGGCCGATAAATTGCCGTCCTCTTAGTTAGATTATCTTCAAATTCATTTGGAACAGAGACCGGGCAGACCAATGCACACTCACCGCAACCATTGCATTTTTCCCAATCTACATAAGGTGATTTTTGCCTTATCTTCACCTTAAAGTTACCAACTGTTCCACTGATTTCTTCAATTTCGCTGTAGGACATTAGTTTTATGTTCTTGTTTTGAGCCATTTCAACCATTTTGGGTGTTAAGATACACTGTGAGCAGTCAAGCGTGGGAAATGTTTCAGAAAGTTGTGCCATCCGGCCACCGATTGAGGGAGATCTTTCTAAAAGAACTGTTTCAATACCCGCATTGGCTATATCCAAAGCCGCCTGAATGCCAGCAATTCCACCGCCGATAACCAATGCCCTTTTTGTAACATCCACTAAGATTGGCTCAAGTGTCTCGTCAAAACGTACCTTTTCAATCATTGTCTTAATGATTTCTCTTGCCTTTTTTGTTGCCACTTCTTTCTGTTCATGAACCCAGGAACAATGCTCGCGGATATTCGCCATCTCACCAACATAACGGTTTAGACCGCCCCGTTCTGCAGTGTTTCTAAAGGTATTTTCATGCAATGTCGGTGAACAAGCCGCAACAACTATCGCATCAAGTTTTTTTTCTTTGACGGCGCCTATGATTAAGTTTTGGCCCGGGTCAGAACACATATATTTATAGCTTTCCGCATGTACAACACCTGGATATTTTTTAAGTTCCTCAGTTAATGCCTCAACATCTACGGTCTTGGCAATATTTATACCACAATGACATATGAATACCCCTATTCTCTTCATGTTTATACTCCTTGCCTTTAGTATAATTGTTAGCCTATTATAGTGAAAAGTAATTTAATGTCAATACCAAATAGAAGGCATAATAATCCATAAACCCAGGCTTATACAGCCAACTCGATTACCAGAAAATGGGGCAGTAAAGTACTCATATGTTTTCTGTAAAGTTCTTTTCTACGAAGAAACTCGCACTGAGGAAACAAGTAGTTAAGTTCTCAAAGATCTTTACAGGTTATTTGCTTAACTATCTTGTCATTATGATAGAACTTGATTGAGTCACCTGATTGTAACGCTTCAGTAGCATTAATGCCTATTGCAAGAAGTCTAATCTTTGCGATAAGAAATAGTTTATCTACTGATTCAGGGTACTTACCAAAACGATCCATAATTTCTTCTTTGAGTGATGCTAATTCATATTCTGTTTGAATATCCATAAGCCGTTTGTAAATGGCGGTTCGCTCATATGGACTCTGAATATATTCACTTGGTATATAACCGGGAATGCTCAAGTTGAGTAACGGTTCAGCAACAACTTCTTTTCCCTGAATTTCATTGACCGCACTTTGTAACATTTTTACATAGTGATGATAACCTATTGAATTCACAAAGCCTGATTGTTCTTTGCCAAGAATATTGCCGACCCCACGAATTTCCATATCCCGAATCGCAAGCCTGAATCCTGAACCAAGCGTTGTATAAGAAACAAGAGCACTCAATCTGCCTTTTGCCTTATCGGTTAACGGCTTAGCTGGTACAATGAAATATGCGTATCCCTGAATGTCAGCACGGCCAACCCTACCCCGCAGTTGATGTAGGTCAGCAAGACCAAAATTGTGGGCTTCATTTACAAGAATTGTATTCACGTGCGGCATATCAAGACCCGATTCAATGATTGCGGTTGAAAGTAGTAAATCATACTTGCCTTCAAGGAATCCAAGCATTTTCTTCTCGCTCATTACCGAATCTATTTTTCCATGAAGAAGACAAATCCGTATATTCGGTAGCATACCTTGCAGACGATGCCTGATTGCTTCAATTGTTTGAATGCGATTATGAACAAAGAATATCTGGCCATGCCGATCAATCTCTCGTTGAATTATACTCCTTATCATATCATCATCAAAATGGATAATCTGCGTAATAATATCCTTTCTGCCGGTTGGCGGCGTATGAATCACAGAGATATCTTTCAAACCAGCAAGTCCCAGGTAAAGCGTTCGTGGAATGGGTGTTGCGGAAAGATAAATAACATCAATTCCAGGTTTGAGTCTTTTTATTCTGTCTTTCTGCATCACCCCAAAACGTTGTTCTTCATCGATAATCAGGAGACCGAGATCCTTGAATACAACATCTGAATGTAGCAATCGGTGTGTCCCGATCGCAATATCAATACTGCCTTCCTGAATTCCCTTGAGCATTTTTTTTAATTCTGCTGGTCTTTTGAATCTTGATGCCATATCCACTGTTATTGGAAAATTTCTCAATCTTGCAGAAAAGGTATTGTAATGCTGAAATGCAAGCAGGGTTGTCGGGCATAGAAACATTGTCTGCTTACCATCAAGTGCTGCCTTGAAAGCAGCACGCAATGCTATCTCTGTCTTTCCAAAACCTACATCACCACAAATAAGCCGCTCCTGAGGTTTGGGAGATTCCATATCTTTTTTTACATCAGCAATTGCCTTTGCCTGATCTGGTGTTTCTTCATAACCAAAACCCAGTTCCAGTTCCTTGATTTCAAAGCCATCTGCTGAAAATGTAAATCCTTTGCTCTGTTGCCTCCTGGCATAGAGATTCAATAAATCATGAGCAAGAATTTCTGTCGCCCTTCGCACTTTTTGCTTGGTCTTAAACCACAAATCACTGCCGATTTTTGATAGTTTCGGTGGTTTGTCCTCACTGCCGATATAGCGTTCAAGCAAGTTAAGTTTTTCTGCAGGCAGGTACACTTTTGCTGAATCCGCATAGTTTAAATACAGACACTCAACTTTCTTTCCTTCATAATCTATTTCCACCAAACCCTTAAATTGACCGATTCCATAATCATTATGTACTACATAGTCATCAATCTTCAAGCCCTTTAAATCATCAAGAAATAACCCTTTGAATGTCTGTTTTCGCTTGGGCAGGGTTCCAAAAACATCAGTCTCGGCAAGAAAGACAATTTGTTTGTCTTCATCTATGAAACCTTCGTTTATTGGCAAATTGATCGTCTCAACAGGCCCTACCATCGCAAAGAGTTTTTGTGCAGTATTGGTTTGAACCAGAAAGATGTGCCTATAATGTTGGTTGTGCAGATCCTCTTGTAGCACCTTCAAATCTCCAAAATACTTGCGTACCGGGCTGAAGCGATATGTGAAATCACCGCTATCTTGGAGAACGATTTGAGCTACAGGAATATCAAGATTGCGTTCTGTTATGAGAACACCCTTTTTCGCTATGATTTTTAGCAGTGAAACAGCGGATTCTGGTTTGACAAGTTTGAGCATGACTTCCTCAACAGTATCAATTGATCGCTGGGTTTGGGGATTGATTTTCCGAATTGAGCGAATGACATCACCCTCAAATTCAATTCTGAACGGTTCCTGTTCTGGTTCATAAACATCAACAATCCCCCCCCGCACAGCATATTCAAACTCATCCTCCACAATCTCTTCTCTCGTGAAACCGGTTGCTTCCAACCTCTGCACAATGTCATCCAAACAAAGATGATTATTCTTTGCTATTCTTATTTGCTCCTTTGTTTTAACCTCTTTTTCAAAATATTCCATAGTTGTAGTGATTATTGCTGCATCACAAAAATATGGATGTTTTTCATCAATAAGAACGGATTCCGGCACAAGGGCGGCAATTTCCAGACCAAATCTTTCAATCTTATCCGGCGCGGTTACAAAAATTACTGGATTGACCTTCTTTGAGAGTTCAAAAATGAACAAGGAAAGCGCCGAGCCAAAAAGCCCGGAAATAGCAATCTTCTTCTGCTGATTTAACTTTGCTACTATCCTATCAATAGTTGGGAAAATTTGCAATTCCGACATAATGTATCACCATAGTCTACACTATTTTTTGAAAAAATCAAGGATCGGAGGAAGAAGATAATCCTCAACTTATCAACATTGAACATCCCGTAAGAATTCCGGTTTCAATCATGATATGATTAGAAAGGGAAACAACGCAAACACTTAAGATTAAAAGCAAATCAGTTATTGATGTTTGCCAATATAGCACAATTGAAGGCGAAATGTGTTGATTTTCTTCTATTAGGTAAGAACTTCACGGTCTACTGATTTGTCGCATTCGTTTCTTTGTTATATTGACTTTCAATTTCCACTCAATATTGATACCCGTCACATCATAATTCTTTGTCATAAAGATTTGATCCTCCTACGCAAGCTATATTGTGGGCAATCTCACCGAAACTGTTGTCCCTTCACCAACCTTGCTTTTAACCACTATTCTGCCATGATGGGCATTCACAATCTGCTGCACAATGGTCAGCCCCAGTCCAATACCACCTTTCTCTTTTGTCTTTGTTGTATAAAAAGGGTCAAAGACCTTAGTTAAATCCTCCTCAGCTATTCCGATACCATTATCAGTGATACTCAGAACGACAAAACACTCGCTTCCTTTCATTCCTTCAGCAGATACAGCGATCTCGATCTTCCCATTTTTTTCGACTGCCTGAATTGCATTCAAGGTCAAATTTATTACGACCTGTTGCAGTTGATTAAAATCACCAAGGATTCTAGGGATACCTTCATCATAGTTCTTGATCAGTTGAATATTCTTCAACAAGAATTGATCTTCCAGAAGCGGAAGTGTATCATCAATGAGACGTTTCAGCTGTATTCGGGTAAGCTCAAGTTCGCTCTTCTTGGCAAAATTCAAGAGATTCCTGACTAATCTGCCGATGCGTATCGTCTCACGTTCAACCATCTTTAAATCCCTTTTCCACACTTCAGGGTCAATGCGTTTTTCTTCAAGCCTTCTCAAAAAAAGATGGATATAGTTGACTATCCCATTTATAGGATTATTTATTTCATGTGCAACACCAGCCGCGAGTTGACCCATTACGACAAGTTTTTCAGAATGGATCAGCTGCTCACGCAGATTCCTCAACTCGGTGAGGTCACGGAAGATAATGACTACCCCTTTTGAATTCTTTTGCACATCTTCAAGTCTGAATGCAGTATAAGAAACCGAGAGCTGATTAGCCTCTTTTCCGGTAATTGTCACATCCCGCCTTGTCACCGGCATACCAGATCTTATGACCTTTTCGAAGATACAGGTTTCTTTGCACAAACTACCCTGTAGGATTTTAGCACATGATTCTCCCAAAACCTCATCAAGACAATAACCGGTTATCCACTCTGCAGCTTTGTTAAAAGATGTTATCTGTCTATTAAGGTTGACTGTCAAAACCCCTCCCTCCATGTTTCTTAGAAGCCCTTCAAGGAAAGGCCTCATTACTTCAAGTTCCAAACCCGACATATCTTTCTTTTGCATTTCTTATTATACTAATTTACTTGCGGGAGTCAACAATGAAATCAATTATTGTATCATTGACAACAATTCCAATTGCCATATAATATCTTGTGGATCGAAGTCATATTCAGATCAATTTTATAGGGTCGGTCAAGGTTAATGGCCTTGCCAATATCCTTAAAGAATTAGAAATGCTGTTTCTTTTTCCATTTAAGATAGGTAAAGAATACGAATATCCATTATATGCTTTTGAACCGAAAAGAAATCAATACTATGGCTACAAAATCATAAAGGATTTACTCACCGAACTTCACCAGGATGTTGTGAAACTCATTGGGATTACAGATATTGACCTATGCACCCCGGTATTGGAGTACATTTATGGAGAATCACAATTCAATGGTAAAATAGCACTCATCTCAATTCATCGTCTCCGCCAGGAATTTTATCATTTCTCAGAAGATAATCTCCTGCTCTTACTTCGCATAAAAAAAGTTTTGATCCACGAACTGGGTCATTGTTTTGGGATGGTCCATTGCGATGACACCATGTGCGCGATGTATCTGGCAAATAATATCTTCACTCTGGATAATAAGAATGACAAATTCTGTGCACGATGTAGTGATTATGTTAGAGAAAAAATCAAAAAGGAGTATTATGGAAAGGCATAAAATTTTGATTGTCGATGATGAAGAGATTATGCGAAATTCACTCTATGACTGGTTGAATGAAGATGGTTATATTGCCGAGGCAGTGGAAAACGGTCATAAGGCATTGGAGAGGTTAAAGAAGGAACCTTTTGATTTAGCCATTGTTGACCTGAAAATGCCGGGCATGGACGGGATTGAACTCTTGAAACAACTGACGGTCATAAATTCAAAAATTCCCGTAATTATTATTACTGCCTATGCAACCATTGATAGTGCAGTAATGGCGATGAAGGAAGGAGCAGCAGATTATCTGGTTAAACCATTCAATCCCGAAGAAATAAGTCTGGTAATAAAGAAACTCCTTGAACACCAGCGTTTGATAAGAGAAAATATCCGTCTGCGCCGGGAGCTTACAAGAAGATTTAAATTCCAAGATTTAATTGGCCGTAGCCCCGAGATGCAGAAGGTTTTTGAGATGATAAAGACTGTAGCACCAACAAAATCTACAATTCTCATAAGAGGAGAGAGCGGTACAGGAAAAGAGCTTGTGGCACGGGCAATCCATGAATTGAGTCCAAGAAACAAAGGACCATTTGTTCCAGTTGCTTGTGGGGCAATGCCTGAAACCTTATTGGAGGCAGAGCTATTTGGTTACGAGAAAGGGGCATTTACAGGCGCGGTAACAAGCTATAAAGGAAGGATTGAAATTGCTAATAACGGAACACTTTTTTTAGACGAAATTGGAGACATCAGCCCTAAAACCCAGGTTGACCTTCTCCGTTTTATTCAGGAGAGGGAATTTAGAAGGCTCGGTGGCAAGGAGCTTTTAAAAGTTGATGTTCGAATAATTGCGGCAACCAACAAGAATCTTGAAGAAATGGTCAAAACCAGTGTATTTAGAGAAGATCTTTATTATCGACTAAATGTGATAACCATTGAAATTCCCCCACTCAGGAAGCGTAAACAGGACATACCGCTGTTGGTTGAGCATTTTCTGGATAAGTATCGGCTCGAAACTGGCAAACAAATTGAAAAGGTATCAGAAGACGCAATGGAATTACTAATGAAATCTGACTGGCCAGGTAATGTTCGGGAACTTGAGAATGCCATCGAACATAGCGTTGTGGTCTGCAAAGGTAATGAGATTGTATTGGAAAACTTTCCAGCCTCCCTGACGAAAAGTAAACATGAACAAACCTTAACAAAGTCAACATTTTCGCTCGCTCAAATTGAAAAGGAATATATCTTGAATGTGCTGAATGATAATGCATGGAATATAAGACGAAGTGCTGAAATATTGAACATAAATCGGTTAACACTATACAAAAAGATTAAGAAGTATAATTTGAAAAAACAACCAAAATAATACCTGGCTCCACAAATGCAGAATATATATCTATCTCGCATAGTGATGTTATTGGTAGGATCTTACAGATTTACCATTATTTACTTTGTATAGTTTTCTTGTTTTTCCGCCATTGTGGTTAAAAAAATAAAAATGTGTTTATAAAATAACCAACACAGTGCATTAAAAATCACAAGATCATAATTGTGTTTATTTTGTAAACAATATTGCGCATTCCACATTGAATATATCTTGAAAAATCATAAGTTTCTTTTCCATGATCAGGCATGATTTTTGCATATTAATAGCCGTAGAGGTTAATATGAAATGTCCATTCTTGGAAGAAATTGTTGTCCAATATTGTACTGCCTGTGCAGTAAAAAAGATGCTTCCTAAGGATAAACTTGTGGATGCCAATCCTTGTGAGGCAAACTACACTTTATGTCCAATCTATAAGGAATTTTTAATGAAAGAAGAGAAATCAAAAAAGGAGCAAAAAATGGCAGAAATCAGAGAAAAAGAAAACCTTTGTATCTGGACAAAGGCTGGGGTAATATCCTATCGTATTTGTACCTCAGATTATGATTGCAGAAACTGTGCTTTTGATCAGGCACTTAGTGATGCAAGTGGTAGATATATTGAGTCACCGATCGTAGTAGAGGCGATTAAGAAATTGAAACAACTTCCTGCAGAAGAACGAAAATGTCGATATATGCTTACCGGAGACTTCGCCTATAAGATTTGTCCCAATAACTATGAATGCTGGCATTGTGCTGTTGATCAATACATTCAGGATATAATTGAGGCAAATCCACATTTACGTAGGAGACGAGAACGAGAGATCAAGAAAGAAAAGAAGATAAAAGGATTCGCCTTCAGAGATGACTATTACTACACACCAAATCACATCTGGCTGAAAATTGAGGGGGATTTGGTGAAAGTTGGCATTGATGATTTTGCGGTAAAAATAATCGGGAAAATTGATGAATTACGATTTCCGGAAAAGAGCGTACTTGGAAGTAAAGAAGACTGTTGGGAAATTGGTAGCGGATACCGTATGGCAAGAATGCAGCTGCCGATGGCTATTGAAATTGTGGAGATAAATGAAATTGCAAAATCCCAGCCTTCGATAATTGCCAAAGACCCGCACAATCTTGGTTGGCTCTTCAAGATTAAACCACCAAAAGAGCTAAGCGAATTAAAAAAAGGAGATAATGCAAAGGAATGGATTGAAAAGGAGTTTGACCGCCTGCACGAAGGATTTGAACAGAGTATTGGTTTAACAATTGCTGATGGGGGTGAAATTGCTGCTGATTTGTACGAACGTCTGACTGATAATCAGTGGTCAGAATTAGTTCGGAAATTCCTCGGTTAGCATAATCCTTTTGCACGACTCCATAGGTTTGTATTGAGAGTACTATGAAACTGCCACACCAAGTGCGATTGAATTCAATTTAGTCTCTGCATCATCAGCCCGGGAAAGCATCACGACAGGCTTTCGTGCACCAGCGACAATACCCGCTGCCCTTGCGCCTGCAAAATAGATTAACCCTTTTGCCCAGATATTGCCTGCAGAGATATTGGGCATCAGAATAAAATCCACATCACCGGCAATCTCGCTTATTATCTTTTTATGCTCTGCCGCCTCTTTTGACACAGCCACATCAAAACCAAAAGGACCTTCAATTATTGCGTTTTTGATTTCGCCATTCTTATTCATCTCCACAATTCTTTGTGCATCCACTGTCTCAGGCATGTCAGGATGAACTGTTTCACTTGCTGCAATAAGTGCAATCTTTGGATTGTTGATCCCGAGATTGTTCATTAACCAGATTCCATTATGAATAATGTCAATGCGGGTCTTCAAATCCAATTTGGGATTCATTCCGCCATCAGACATTAACATAAGTTTGTGGTAACCCGGAATATGAATGACTGCGATATGACTCAGTATCTTACCGGTTCGCAATCCATATTCTCTGTCCAGAACGCCCTTGAGAAATGCTGAAGTAGAAATCATCCCTTTCATCAAGAAGTCACCTTTTTCCCTGACAATTGAAATTGCCTTTTTCAGCGCAGCCTCTTCCCCACCTATATCAATTATCTCAACACCATCAAGATTAAGGCTCATTTTTTTACCACACTCTTCAATTGCCTTTTTTTCACCAACAAGGTAGGCAGAAATCAATCTTTGATTCAAAGCAAGATTTACGCCTTCAAGCACGGTCTCATCCTCAGCCTTCACTACGACACAATTCTTCCGGCCTCTTTTTTTAGAAAAACCAAGCAATTCTTCAAAGTTCTTCATATCAACTTTGCCCTAATATAATAATCCTCTGCAACGGGCATCGGATATTGAATCCGAGCCCATATCTGAGATCTAACGAATTCCTAAGTAGTGGGCATCACAATTTGTCGCCGAAGTCCTTTTTGAATGCGTCAGCCAGTTTTGTTTCCCAGTTCTTCAGGGTATCCATCTTGCCAAGAAAAAATCTGAGCACGGGTGGCTCTGAAACCCATTTCATACCACCAATCAGATTTCTATTCTTATAGAGCCAGTTTATTCTGTTGACCGCATACTCAATGTGCGAAACACTGTAGACCCTTCTCGGAACAGCAATCCTTGTAAGTTCAAGATCTGCATATGCTTCAGAACCATCTGGATTGCGCTCCATTGACATTGTGCCACGTTCCATTGCCCGCACGCCAGAGGCGATATAAAGCGCTGCGGTTAGGGCTGCAGCAATATACTCTTCCTTGGGAACATGAGATATGAATCTCTTCGCATCCAAATGACAAGCAAGGCCGCCCGGCGGGGTTACTATTGGAATTCCTGTTTCCAGCAGGCGCGAGGCAAAATATCTTACCTGCTCAATTGAACAGCCAGCAACACCAGGATCTGTCATCTCTCTCATACCTACAGCCATCATGCCGACTTCTCTTTGCGACATGCCGCCATAGGTAAAAAAACCTTCGTAAACCGGCAGCCACGGCGTAATCTTGTCAAATAGTTCTTTGTTGTTTGTCGCAATACAACCGCCGCGAACGCAGGTATTTTTTCTCCCGCTCATATAGAAAATATCAACCAAACTGCACATTTCCTTTACAATCTCAGCAACCGTCTTGTTTTTGTATCCATCTTCCCTTTGCATAATCAAATAGGCATTCTCGCAGATCAAACTGCCGTCAATAACCGTGAGCAACCCGGCTTCTTTTGATATCTTGACTATTTCCTTCAAATTTGCCATAGAAAAAGGCTGCCCGCCGAGCAGATTCGCAGTCGCTTCCATTCTCACGTATGCAATCTTATCCTTTCCATATTTCTTGATAACATCTTTAAGTTTCTCCGGATCCATACAACCCTTGAATGGATGTTTGCTATCGGTTTTCAAAGCTTCATCAATGAAAATCTCCAGAATCTTTGCCTTTGGTAACTCAATGTGTACTTTAGTTGTAGTAAAATGATAATTTGTTGGAACAACCATGCCTTCAGTAATGAATGTTTTGGCAAGCAAGTGCTCGGCTGCCCTTCCCTGATGAACATTCATTACATAATTGTAACCCAGCACTTCTTTTACCGCGTCAGCAAAATCATAGAAGGTCATACTACCGGCATAGGCGTCATCCGTTGTCATAAACCCAGCAAACTGATTGTCGCTCATGGCATTAACACCACTATCTGTCAACATATCAAGGAATATATCTTTTGTCTTCAATTGAAATGTATTATAACCGGCTTCTTTGATTGCCCTGAGTCTACCCTCAACTGGTGTTAATTCTATTCTCTGAATCATCCGGGTCTTGTACATTTCCACCGGAAATTCTCTTCCGTCTAAAGATTTGGCAAGCATTTTACCTCCTTCATAAAAAATGGTTCATGGTTTACGGGTTTGAACGCATGAAAAACAGCATCTCGCCCCTTGATTAACTTCATTAGATCATAATATTTTCTTCAGCGTTTTTATCAATCGGCGATTTTGCTTTTCAGTACCGATTGTAATACGCAGGGCATTTGGAAAACCATATTCTTTTATGGTCCTGGTTATGATTCCATGCTTTTGCAATTCCTCAAAGATAGTTTGGCTATCTCTGCCAAAATCGACAAAAATAAAATTGCCATGGGTAGGAACATAAAAAAGCCCAAGCCTGTCATAGGCAGCGTAGAGATATTCCCGCTCTGCGTTATTCAATTTGACGGTCGTGTGCACGAATTCTTCATCATCAAGCGCAGCAATACCAGCCATTTGAGAAATTCTGTTGACATTGAAAGAAATACGCAATTTCATCAGGTTTGTGATAATCTCCCTGCGGGCAATACCATAGCCCAATCTCGCGCCGGCAAGACCATAGATTTTGGAAAAAGTATGGAGGATGAGTATGTTTTTCTTCTCACGAAAGATCTTGAATGAATCAGGAAATTCGGGGTCATCAATATATTCTCGGTATGCCTCATCCATGACCACAAGAATATCTTCCGGAATTTTGCAGAAGAAATCTTCAACTTCTGCCTTTTTTACAATCGTTCCTGTTGGATTGTTGGGGTTTGCAATAAAAACCAACTTTGTATTCTTCTGAATTGCACGCAGCATTGCTCCCAAATCATGGGCATAATTGTTCATCGGTGTCTCAATTAATTGTGCACCAGCAATGCTCACTGCAATCTTATACCAGATAAATGCACCCTGGCTCACAACCGCGCTATCCTGTGGATTCAGATAAGCAAGGGTGACCAGCGGAAGAATTTCCACTGAACCATTTCCGACAATAATCTCCTCGCTGCTGACTTTACATCGTTTGGCAAGGACATTTTTCAAATAGAAACAGTTATCATCCGGGTAAAGCCATGATTCCTTCAAAGCCCGCCGCATTGCCTTTATTGCCAATGGCGAAGTACCGAGTGGATTCTCATTTGAAGCGAGCTTGACAACATCTCCTTTTAAATTCAATTCCCGGATCACTTCTTCAATCGGTTTTCCAGGTTTATAAGGTTTTATCCTCTCAATAAAGTCTCTCGCCTTTATCAACAAACCTCCTCTTTTGATCATTACAATCTATCCCGAGACTGTTGTTATTGATGAAACGACTCCTATTTCAGAGCTAGAACATCCCTGAAACCGGGAATATCAAGGAATCCATGACCACTAATATTAAAGACGATCACCTTCTTTTCTCCACTTTCACGGCATTTTATTGCCTCATCAATTGCTGCACATATAGAATAGGATGATTCAGGCGCTGGTAACCAACCTTCAGTTTCCATAAACATCTTTGCCCGCTCAAACACGTACTTCTCGTCGGGTGGATAGGCAACTGTATCTATGTAGCCTTTGTTTCTTAACAGACTTATGATTGGAGAACACCCATGATAGCGCAAGCCGTCACCCTTAATAGGTACCATATCTATCCTATGACCGAGTGTACACATTTTGAGTAATGGTGTCATTTCTGCGTAATCGGCAAAATCGTACTTGTATTCACCTTGAAGATTGGGTGCAGACTGACTTTGGGCAGCAACAAATCTTATTTTCTTCCCTTTTGTTAGAGCGTCGCCAACAAAAGGAATTGCAAAACCACCAAAATTAGAACCACCGCCCAAGCATGAAATCACAACATCAGGATAATCACCAAATATTTCAAACTGTTTCTGTGTTTCAAGCCCAATGATGGTCTGGTGCATAAGAACATGATTCAAGACTGAACCCAGACAGTAGACCGCCTTTGGATCCTTGTTTGCATCTTCGAGTCCTTCAGAAATTGCGATACCCAGAGAACCCACATGCTCTGGATTCTTGTCATAAAGAGATTTGCCAAAATCGGTCATTGGACTTGGTGAGGCATAGACTTCAGCACCAAGCATTTTCATAAAACTGAGCCGATCTTTTTTCCAGTTATACACACTACGTACCCAGTATACGGTACACTTCAAGCCGGTAACTGCTGACGCATAAGAAAGTGCAGTTCCCCATTGTCCTGCTCCGGTTTCGGTAGTAACCCTCTCAAAACCCTGTTGTTTTGCATACCAGCACTGGGCAAGGGCAGTATTGACCTTGTGGCTACCTGTAGGACTGAAGAATTCACTCTTATAGTATAGTCTTGCCGGTGTCCCAAGCTTCTTTTCCAGGTTAGTGGCACGAAACAGAGGTCGTGGCCTGCCTGCCTTGGCATAAAGATCAAGAATGCCACCTGGAATGTCAATCCATCTTTCCTGAGAGAATTCTTGATTTAAACATTCACCAACAAGAAGGTTTGGCAGATTCTTTATTCGCGAAGGCCCTTCTGGAGGATCTTGTGGTGGTGGCAATGGTTCTGGAAGATCAGGTAGAATATTATACCACTGCGTTGGCAGTTCATCAAATTTTAGATTCACCATGCTAAACATAAAAACCTCCCGATATTATAACAGCAAAAAAATGCTCAAACATGCCCTATTATAGTCAAAAAGATACCAATGTCAACAAACAGGTACTTGGTAATCAAGATTTCTGAGTGCTCAAGCATTGACAACCAAAAGAATTTGATTAGAATATTCACATCAAAAGCCTATGTTTGTTAATTGGTCAGAACATGTAACTGACAAGGGCGGTAGCATGCGCCAATGCTGCTGAACGACATCGAGCAAAGCACAGCTGGATGTCTTTGCAAAATTGACCGTCCCGTTTGACCATTTAACCATTTGATCAAAAAGGTGGTGTATCATGAAAGCAAAAGTATTGCTCGTAAGTCAGGACCAGGAGATAATGAAAATAATAAACAGCACACTTGAAGGAACGGGTTATAATATAAAATCAGTAAATACCGCTGATGCATGCCTATCCCTGTGTAGAGCTGATAAATTTGATGTCATACTCCTGGATGTTCATATCCCCACTCTACCCTACAATTTATTGATACCTGATCTCAAGAAAAGTTGTCCTGAAACCGAAATTGTTCTCATTACCGGACACACTGTGCCTGAAGCACTGGCAAAACTGGAAGTGTACCAACTTAACAATTTCATTATCCTGCCTTTAAGTGCTGAGAAAATCAAATTGACCTTGAATCGTGCCCTTCGTCAGGTAGAATTGTTGAAAGAAAATCGCCGATTACTGCTCAATGTAACTGCTGCAAAAAAAGAATGGGAGGCAACCGTTGACGCAATTGATGATCCAATCTTCGTCACTGATTTTGATTACAAAATTCTGCGGGCTAATCTTGCAACCTTTCAGATGCTGGGAAAAGGCGTGAACGAAGTTATAGGAAAGAAATGTTATGAAATCCTGCACTGTTCAAATGAACCTCCAGCTGATTGTCCAGGCAAAAAATCAAGAGATAGTGGTGAACCGGTAACTGATACATTATCCTTCAAAGGTATAAGAAAGAGAATGACCTGTAGTGTTTATCCTCAGGTGTTCGCTAATGGCGGAGGGCTTGTGCACTATCTCCATGAATCAACAGCAACAACAGAACAACAGGCACAGACTATGGCAAAATACGAAAGGTTGTTTGAAGATGGTGTTATACCAATAATTATCGTAAGCAGTGAGGACTACAAAATCACAGATGCAAACCAATCGGCTTTAGAATTGCTCGCCTATGATCCGGAAAAACTTATTGACATGGATTGGGAAAACATTTTTGCGCGGGATATTCGTGAAACAACAATCAAGGAAATTCTGCAGAATATATCAACCGGAAGGGCACGAGTAAAATCAAGAATTCTTGATAAAAACTTCAAGGAAACCGAGGTTGAGGTCATCGCAAATCTCGTTGAGCTGGGAACAACAAGTCTTATGGAGTTATTCTTAATTCAATAAGTCAGGCATCGTTGACTTTTCAACTGTCTTACCAGGGGGCGAGAATTGAAAAATGAAGATTGAGGATATTCTCCGTTCACTTGAAGAAGAAAATGTTAATTATGCGGTTATTGGTGGGGTTGCCGTGGTGCTTTATGGTTATGTTAGATTTACCAAAGATATTGACCTGGTAATAGATTTCTCAAAAGAGAATATTGAAAGATTTGCAAAGGCAATGGAAAAGCTAAACTTCAAAATAGGACCTCCGGTAGAAATGATTGATATTGCGCGTGAAGAAAAAAGAAGAGAATGGATTAATGAGAAAAACGCTAAGGTTATCACCCTTTATAATCCCGAGGATCAACTATTACAGATAGACATTCTATTAACCCTGGATTTGTCAAAGATTAAAACGGTGCGAAAAAAGATTGATGATTTTGAAATCTCGGTGATTGATTATGAGGATCTAATTAAAACAAAAAAACAGACAGGGAGAACAGTAGACCTTATTGATGTTGAAAAATTGGAGGAATTGAGGAAAACTTGAAGGATCCAGCAAAACAATACTTAATGTCTCTGGAAATTTTGCGGGAATTTGTGAGAAAAGTTGTCCCTCCAGAAACTTATTTAAAGAATCTTATTATTGATGGTATTGATACACCTAATAAAAGGCTCTGGATATTACGGGAATTTTTGAAGATTGACGAAAGAGCCTTTGCCGAAAGATTAGGGATTGATTATAATCAATATCACCAGTTAGAGAGAATTGGCAATCCTGTACCTGTTGAGGTTTTGGATAGGGTTTCAGAAACCTCTAATATTCCTCTTGACTGGCTTCATTGCAAAATGCCGATCTATCCAATTCCGGTTAGTTGATTAACAAATTATACTTTCTTGCGAAGTATAGATTTTATAGAAATTTAACCACTATTAATGAGGCTAAAGAAAATCTGGATAAATAAGGCTAAAGATTTTAAATCTGCAGAGGAATTTGATATAGCATATTATCGGCAAATGACTCCCATTGAAAGAATTGAAACAATGCAGATTTTGCGGGAGATATTTTTCAAACTCAAACCAGGAAAACGAAATGAAGGTAGAAAAAGATTACGAAGGGTTGTTAAGATTATTCAACAAGCATAAAGTAAAATATTGTATCGTGGGTGCTTTTGCCGTAGCCTTTTATGCAAAACCAAGATACACCAAGGATATTGATATTTTAGTTGAACCAAGCGCAGGTAATAGTAAGAAGATTATTAATGCATTGAACGAATTTGGATTTAAAAGTTTGGGTTTAAAGCCAGCAGACTTCATTGAAAAGGGTAAAATCATACAACTTGGCTATGAACCGGTCAGGATTGATCTTATTACTTCTATCCAAGGATGTTCCTTTGAGGAAGTCTGGAAAGGAAAAAAGAAAGGTATCTATGGCAAGGAAAGAGTTTATTTTATTGGCATCAAGGCATTGATCAAGAACAAAATGACCTGCCATCGTCCACAAGATAAGCTTGACCTGAAACTCTTGTTGAAGGCAAAATCTCAAAAGAAATAGCAATATATGTAGATTTGTCATAAATATATATAGAAAATCATCATAATGAACGAAGAAACCATTATGGTGATTAGGAAGTGGATGTTGCTATAAAATGCAATGAAAAAATAAAAGAATTGATTCAGGTCGGTTGGGATATTGGTGAAGATAAAACAAGAAAATGAGAAATAGAATCACTCTTAAAGGCAATGGCTGAATTCAAATTGAATGTGGGGACAATTATAACTTCTGATTATGAAAATGATGAAAAGGTCAAAGATAAAAAAATTGTTTGTCTCCCTTTATGGAAAAGAAGGCTTGTGTGGTAAATTCCTTCATTTTGAGATACAAGAACGATACGGGTGAAAAAAAACGAGTAGTTTCAAATTTTTTCAGTCTTTCAACTTTAGAAATTGTTAATTATATCATTCCATTGATAACACTTCCATATCTGGTCAGAATATTGGGACCAGCTAAATACGGAATTGTTGCCTTTGCACAGGTATTTGCATCTTATTTTGTAATCGCAGTTGATTTTGGGTATTATTTGTCTGCACCGAGGAAAATATCTATTTGTCGTGATAACATTAGGATGGTTTCGAAAATATTTAGCAGAATAATGGCGATCAAATTTATCTTCATGTTAATTTCTGTTGTTATATTCTTGTTATTGATTTTCCATATTGACAGATTCACTGATGAAAGGTTGGTCTTTCTTTTCTCGTTTGGAAATGTATTAGGAGATTTTCTGTTTCCAACCTGGTTTTTTCAGGGTATGGAGCGAATGAAATTAATTACCATTTTCTATTTTATTGCAAAGGGCTTTTTTTTGCTACTGGTATTTTTGTTTGTTAAAACACCTGATGGCTACTTTTTGGTTCCGCTGTTCAGTAACCTGGGATTAGTGGTTGCAGGATTAATAAGTCTGTACTTCATCCGTAGAACTTTTAAAATCAGAATTTCTTTGCCCAATCTCCTGGAAATAAAGAATGAAATTAAAGAAGAGTTTTCATATTTTATTGCTACTGTTTCAATAAATGCATATACAAATTCAGGGACATTCATATTAGGCTTAATCGCGGGCAATGCCTTTGTTGGTTATTACAGTGCGGCCGAACGACTCGTAAGGGCAGTACAACGGATACTATGGGCGGCATCGCAAAGCATTTATCCTTATATTAACCGTCTTGTTTCTCAATCTAAGGAATCTGGGTTAAGATTTATAAGAAAATTAATGCTGGTATTTAATGGCGGATTCTTCGTTGTATCATTCTTGATTTTTGTTTTTTCTAATGTTCTTACAAAAGTAATATTTGGACCACATTACGATGAGACATATTATGTGCTTAGGATTCTTTCCTTTTTGCCTTTCATAATTTCGTTCAGCAATATCTTTGGTATTCAAACAATGATATCGCTGGGCATGATCAAAAAATATTCTTTAATGTTAGTCATCGCAACACTAATTAATATACTGCTTTCTATGATCCTGGCAAAATTTTACCAACATATTGGAGTTGCTTTCGCAATATTGTTTACTGAATTATTCATTGCAGTTGCGGCCTATAATCATTTGAGAATGAAACACATCAAACTGTTAGGTTAAGAATATGAAAATTCTCATGTTGGTAAATTGGAAAGTGTATTATCTTAAAGAAGACGATAGTTCCATACAATCACCCGATAAGGTTGTAGAGGGACAAAAATACTGGTTTTTTAGACGTTGGCAGGAGGATAATGTTGATATTCATGTAATTGACTATTCACGGCTGAGATTTTTACATACCCTGGAAAAAAATATTTTCAAGTTTTATATCTACCAATCAATGCCTGTCTTATTAAATGGCACAAGAGGTTTTGACCTGATTATTTCTCATAGTGCACAGAGTGCAGTCTTTTTTGCTTTTCTAAGAAGTTTGGCTGGTATTAGGTATCCCCCTCATGTTGTTATAGATCCTGCAAGTTTTAATGGTGGAAGAGACAATTTATTTGAAATTTTACTAATAAAATTTTGCTCTCGCTCAATTAGTGGTATTATTTATCACTCTACATTTCAATTTGAATATTACAAAAGACACTTACCCTTCTTAATAGAGAGAACCAAATTTATCCCATTTGGAGTAGATACAGATTTTTTCACCCCGATGAGTTTGACTGTGGAACCAGTAATATTGTCATTCGGTGAGCGCAAGCGAGATTACAAAACTTTGTTATCAGCATGGTCACAGCTTAATGTGAAAGATATTAGATTGGACATAGTCGGCATAGATAGTAAGAAGGCATTAGGGATATATTCTCTGCCCCATAATGTGAAATTCTACCGCAGGGTTCCAATCGATGTTTTGAAGACAATGATTGCAAAAGCAATGTTTATTGTTATTCCGCTACCTTACTATAATTATTCTTACGGACAAATGTCGGTGTTACAGTCAATGAGCATGGGCAAACTTGTTATTACGACTAAAACACCAGGCACAATTGATTATGTGTGTGATGGTAACGATGCGATATTTGTAAAACCATATGATGTTCATGATATGAAAGATAAAATCAATATGTGTATTAAAAATCCTGAATTGATTACACAAATAGGGCGAAATGCGCGAGAAAAAGTTGTTAGGCATTTTAGCGAAATAACCATGGCACAAGATATATTTCAATTTGTGAAACAATTACTTTAAAGATGTCATTTGATAATCTCCTGGTTATACTGTTATTAGTCTTGGTCTTGGTTTTGTTTCTAACTTGGCTAGGGCTGCACTGGGATTGGTTGTCTATTGTTCTGTTAATTGTCATATGGTTTTTACCGCGCCAAGCTGTTCCCAATGGTGTTTTGGAGAAGTTTATTTTTCTACGCTGGCTTACTTTGGTTCTTATCCCGTTAATCTGTGTAATTCAATTGTTCAAAATATATTCGAGGGGGAAGAAGTTTGTGGTTCCTCTGGTAATTGTAGCACCGATAACCATGATTTTACTTATTTATCTTTTATCGGGAATAGTTAATAGTGTCAAAGCTTTGGAATTATTAGGTGGCTTGATTTTATACCTTAGATACCCATTACTTTTCTTGGCATTCATAAATATGGATCTAAACACACAAAATATAAAGAAGTTTTTGTTTGTATTTTTCATTTTGATTACGCTACAAATTCCAGAGTGTCTTTATAGATTTTTTGTTTTGGGAATCTCGGGCGATTTCATATCATGGACACTTGGTCCATGGGGACATTTTGATCTCGGTGTCTATGCAATTTATGCTATCTGCTTGATTGTTGCCTACAATTGTATTAAAGGATTTCGTCTTACGCATTTATTGTATTGCACAATACTGTTATCTATAGCATTAATGGGTGAGATAAAGGGGCTTATTTTCACTATTCCGCTAACGACTATTGCAATTATCATATATTACATCGGCAAATCAAGAGGATTTAAAAATGTTTTAGCTTTGAGCATTCCGGTTATTTTTTTGTTTATTGTATACTACATATTTCAAATCTGGGGTAAAGTGCATACATCAAGCGGAAATATGCTACTTTATTATTTTCAGATGATTACTAATGTATTGGCAAATCCTTCCTTATTGATAAAACCACAGGGTTTAGAACAGAGTGCTTCGCGCTTTTTAGGGAGTGCGTATGTTTTTGATTACCTGAGGAACAACTGGCAAAATATTATTCTGGGTGTTGGCCCAGGAAGTCTACTTGCAGGTAGTTTTACGGGTAGCGCTGGGAAAATATATGACATTGCTATGTATCTGAATCAAATTGCTGTCATTTTAGGAGAAATTGGTGTGATTGGATTAATCACCTTTTACTGGCTGCTTTACAATGTCCTGACCATAATTAGACAAGCATATCTTACAGCCAATGATTCATTTATGAAAGTAGTTGCTCTCTCTTTGACTGGAATGTGGTTTTTTTATGCTTTGTTAGGACCATTTTACGACCTCGTCTGGCGCCACGACTCTCCGAATCTAATCTTTTGGATTTTGGTGGCAGTGATTTATCAAAATACAACTATGAACACCAAAGTCAATGAAAGTGATAGCAGTAAATACTAATCATTTTGCAGGTGGTGGAGACAGCACATACACATTCAATCTTGCTGAATTATTGCGAAGCAAGGGAATTCAAGTTGCCTTTTTTACGATGCAGAATAGCCGCAACATATCAGACCCAAATGAAGATTTATTCGTAAGTCATATTGATTTTAGAGTACTAAATAAAAAAAAGAATCCATTAGCGGCACTAAAGGTACTAAAGAGGTCGATATATTCATTAGAAGCGAAGAAGAAATTCAAGAAACTATTGGAGCGATTCAAACCAGATATTGTCCACCTACAAAATATTCACCATCATATCACTCCGTCAATCATTTTTGAAGCAAAGAAATACGGGATTCCTGTTGTCTGGACCCTTCATGACTATAAATTAATCTGTCCCAACTCACATTTTCTGATTGATGCCACAGGTGAAATCTGCGAAGCTTGCGGTAATAATTCGTATTATAGGGCAATATTTAATAAATGCAAAAAAAATTCAATACTGGCAAGTCTAATGGTAAGTATTGAAGCGTATGCTCATCGTTTAATTGGTGTAAGAAATCAAGTAGAATTTTTTTTAACGCCCAGCCAGTTTCTACGAAATAAATTATTAGAAAGAAATTTTGATCCTGAAAAGGTTGTGCATTTGCCACTGTTTCTACCTGACAATCAATTTGATTATGAAGATAAATCCGAAGATTACTTTCTATTTCTTGGCAAATTAGAGCCAATAAAAGGAATATATCAGCTTTTAGATGCTTGTAAAAAAATACCAGAGATTAGATTAGTCCTCGCTGGAAGGACCGACGAATCAATCAGGAATTGGTTGGACAAGATTTTGCCGCAGAATGCTAAATATGTTGGTCTAAAATATGGCAGGGAATTGAGAGAATTACTAAAAAATGCTTATGCAGTTGTTTTACCTTCTTTATGGTATGAAAATCAGCCTTTCAGTATTCTTGAAGCATTTGCCTGCGGTAAACCAGTAATTGTGTCAAATCTTGGTGGCATGGCGGAGTTAGTTAAAGAAAAAGAAAGGGGATTGTTGATACCGGATGGAGATGCGAAAGCACTTGCAGAAGCAATGAGCTGGATGTTCAATCATCCTGAAGAAGTAAGACAAATGGGAAGAAATGCCTATGAATATGCAATAAAAAAACATAGTGCTGATATCCATTATCAGAAGTTAATGATAATTTATAGCAAGGTGTTGAACTAAATATGGAATGTGCGGTAATAACAACCTATCGATGTAATGCCCGGTGTCAGATGTGTAATAGCTGGGCAAATCCTACAAAACCCGGAGAGGAGTTTAGTCCAGAAATTTTGAACAAAATCCCCAGAGGTATGAAGAGACTAAATGTAACTGGCGGTGAACCGACAATAAGAAAGGACATAATTAAAATTCTTGAGATACTCAACACTAAGACTGAGAAACTGGAGTTGAGCACAAACGGCTATTATACTGCTAAGCTCATTGAAATCGGTAAAAAATTTCCCAATATCAGAATCAGGATAAGTGTTGAGGGTTTGCCACGGCTGAATGATGAACTGCGGGGAATAAAAAATGGTTTTGACCATGCCTTACGAAGTATCCTTGAACTCAGGGCACTTGGCTTAAAGGATATTGGCTTTGCAATTGTCGTATCTGATAGAAATATTTATGATCTAAGCTATCTTTATCACTTATGTTGCTCACTTGATCTGGAATTTTCTCAATCAACAATGCACAACTCTTTTTATTTTTTCAAACACGATAACAAAATTGAAAACTTAGATATTATTGTAGAGAAGATACAAATCTTCATTAAAGACTTGCTAACTTCAAAACGAAAGAATTTAAAATTGAGAATAAAAGATTGGTTCCGCGCGTATATCAATGCTGGTTTATTAAGATATACGCGGGGCCAGGAAAGGGCAATACCATGTTACGCCGGAACTGAGTCATTCTTTATTGATCCCGGGGGCAGGATGCTTGCCTGTAATGGTTCTGCTGAGCCATGGATTATGGGCGATTTAAATGTTCAGGAATTTGAAGAAATTTGGAATAGTAAGCAGGCAGAGTCAATTAGAGAATTGGTAAAGAATTGTAAGCGAAATTGCTGGATGACTGGTTCATCTGTTCCTGCCATGCGAAGGAATATCTGGAAACCATTTCTATGGGTTGTATCTCAAAAGATGAACTTGTTAATGGGGAAGAAGATTAATGCAGAAATATAAAATTGCATTTATTGGGCAGAAAGGTATACCAGCAACTTATGGCGGAGTTGAGAGGCATGTTGAAGAACTAACCAAACGTCTTGCAAAGCGCGGCCATAAAGTTGTGGCTTATTCGCGGAAAAATTATAATAATTTTAATGGTTATTATAATGGTGTTAAAATTATCAACCTGCCCGTCATTCCTGAGAAACACACTGAGATGATTTCACATACCTTTTTATCCTGCCTTGAATTACTGGATAGAAAAATTGATATTGTTCATATTCATAGTGTTGACCCTGCAATTATTTCTTTTTTACCAAAAATTAAAGCAAAAGTAGTTGCAACTTCCCATGGGCAGGCTTACCGTAGAGAAAAATGGGGCAGGATTGCAAAATCATTCTCAAAATTTGCCGAAAGATTTTATTGCTTATTCCCTGATGTACGAATTGCTGTTTCAAAGACATTGAAACAATATTACGAAACAAAATATCGTCGCCCTGTGCATTACATTCCTAATGGAGTAAATCTGCCTGCACTAAATGGTTTTTCTGATTTCCGCACATTTCTAATCAATGACAACGAGATAAAATTGACTAAAAATTCTTATTTGTTATATGTAGGCAGAATTCTGCCAACAAAGGGAGTGGATATCTTAATTGAGGCATGGAATGATTTGGTCGGACGAAAATACAATTTGGATAAGAACTTAGTTATTGTCGGAGGAACTTCTTATACTGAAAAATATGTAAGCAAATTGAAAAGTATATCTAAAGATTCAGTTATCTGGCTTGACTACAGATATGGAGAAGAACTTAGTTGGCTCTATGCGAATGCTTATTGCGTTGTGGTACCATCCGAAGTAGAAGGGCTGGCATTAACACTCCTTGAGGCAATGAGTTATGGAAAATGTGTGATATATTCTAATATTCCTGAGAATGCCGAGGCAGTACATGGTGTTGGTCTTTCTTTCCAAAATAAAAATGTGAATGATCTGGCAAAAAAAATTCGGATTGCATTGGATAATCAAAATTTACTTCAAGAATTAGGGGAACAAGCTAGGAGGCGAATCAAAAGAGAATACAACTGGGAAGATATTGTAATACAAATCGAAAATACGTATAAATCTACACTTTGAACGATAAAATTGCAGTCACTGAATATAACAAAAGAGTCTTCAGTTTGATATCAATTTTCTATTTTTAAGGAAGATAATGCTTCTCAATTTTTTTTCTTGACTTGTTGGCATATTTACATATAATAATCTAATCACAAAGGGGAAAAATGAAGATCGCAGTGATCGGTGTTGGTTATTGGGGTCCAAATCTGGTGCGTAATTTGCTGAATAACAGAGCAGTTAGTGAAGTTCATTGTTTTGATGTTGATGCAAAAAGACTGCATAATATCTCCCAGATGTTTCCTGCTGTTAAACTGGTTGACAGCTACGAAGAAATCCTTGAGAATCCTAAGATTAATGGTATCTGCATTGCAACACCTGCAAGCACTCACTTCCCGCTTGCAAAGATGGCAATTGAACATAACAAACATCTCCTTGTGGAAAAACCATTTACCATCACTGTCCGCGAAGCACAAATCCTCGCAAACCTATTACAGGAGCGAAATCTGAAGCTCATTGTTGATCATATTTTTATGTACAATGGTGCCGTAAGAAAAATAAAAGAAATTATTGACTCAGAAGAAATCGGCAAAGTGTTGTATTTTGACGCAGTGCGCGTGAATCTCGGTCTTTTCCAGCATGATGTTAATGTACTGTGGGATCTGGCGACCCATGATATTTCAATAATGCTGTATTTAATCAACAAAAAGCCTAAGGCAGTTTCTGCAATTGGTGTTGCTCACTATAACACAACTGAGGATATCGCGTATCTGACAACCTTTTTTGAAGATAACTGTATCGCCCATTTCCATGTAAATTGGTTAGCACCTGTCAAGGTTAGGCGTATTCTAATCGGTGGTTCCAAGAAAATGATTCTTTACGATGATATGGAAACCGTGGAAAAGATAAAGGTCTATGACAAAGGCGTTGAAATAAGGAGTAAAGAAGGTATTTATAAAACATTAATCCAGTATCGCACCGGCGATATGTATGCACCAAAGTTTGACACATGCGAACCACTTTCGCTCATTGTGGACGAGTTCACAAATGCGATAAAAAATGGAACCGAACCATTATCTAATGAAAGAACTGGCTTAGAAGTAGTAAAAATCCTTAATGCCGCACAGAAATCACTGAAAAACAACGGTTGCATAGTCAATATAGATGAAAAAAAATAATCAGCAAATGATCAAGAATGTCAAACTTGGCAAGGATGTAAAGATTTTTGGATTTGTTAATTTATATGGTTGTGAAATTGGTGATGGGACAAAGATCGGTGCTTTTGTGGAAATCCAGAAAAATGCCAGGATCGGCAGAAATTGCAAGATCTCCACACACACCTTCATCTGCGAAGGAGTAACAATTGAAGATAATGTATTTGTTGGCCATAATGTGACTTTTATCAATGATAAATATCCTCGTGCGACAAATCCTGATGGCACCATGCAGACCGAGGCAGATTGGAAGGTTGTGCCCACCCTTGTTAAAAAAGGTGCTTCAATTGGTTCGAGCGCCACAATCCTTTGCGGAATAACGATCGGTGAGAATGCCGTTGTTGGTGCGGGTTGTGTTGTCACCAAGGATGTACCAGATAATACCATTGTTGCTGGAGTTCCAGCAAGAATAGTTAGAAAAATCCAATAGCAGGAGGTTAAATGCAGGTTCCTTTCATGGATCTGAAACGACAGTATGAAATGATTAAGGATGAAATTGATGAGGCAATTCAGAAAACGATAGATTCCTGTGCGTTTGTTGCTGGTGAAAAAGTAAAAGAATTTGAAAATCATTTTGCTAATTACTGCAACGCAAAATACGCTGTTGGTATCTCAAGTGGAACGAGCGCAATCTATGCTGCGTTAAAAGCATTGGATATCGGTAAACACGATGCCGTGATCACGACACCTTTTACATTCATTGCCACTGCTGAGGCAATAAGCTTCTCTGGTGCCACTCCGATCTTTGTCGATATAAAAGAAGATTGCTATACATTAGATCCGGACAAGATCAAGGAGTATATTGAAAAAAAATGTGAATGGGTTGAGAAGAAAGGTGTTCTGAGAGATCAAGTGAGAAAACTGAATGTCAAAGCGATTATTCCGGTTCATCTCTATGGGCAACCGGCAGATATGGACCCAATTATTGCCATTGCCAAAAAATACAACCTCACGGTAATTGAAGACGCTGCACAGGCGCATGGTGCTTTGTACAAAGATAAGAAAACAGGAACAATCGCAGATCTTGGCGCCTTTAGTTTCTATCCCAGCAAAAATTTGGGTGCCTATGGCCAGGGCGGTATGATTCTAACCGCCGACGAAGAAATCGCCACCAAAGTGCGCATGATTATTGACCACGGACAGAAAGAACGTTATTATCATGAATTTGAAGGCTGGAACTTCAAAATGGATGGGTTCCAGGCCGCGATTTTAAATATAAAATTGAATTACCTTGATGACTGGAACGAAGACCGCAGGCAGAATGCCCAATACTACAATGAACTGTTAAATGGTTTAGAAAAAGTAATTACTCCCAGGGAAATGCCTTATGCCCGACATAGCTATCATCTCTATGTCGTGCGTGTTCCGAATCGTGAGGATTTTCAGACATTCTTGAAAGAAAAAGGGGTGGGCACATCAATCCACTATCCAATACCTCTGCACCTGCAGAAGGCATACAAATATCTCGGTCATAAAGAAGGTGATTTTCCGATTTCCGAAAAATGTGCAAATGAGATTATCTCACTGCCGATGTTTCCTGAATTAACACGACAGGAAATTGATTATACTTGCACTGTGATAAGAGAGTGGGCAAATCAAGTTTGAGGATTTTATTTGCTGGTTCCTGACCTATGAATCACCATAAACTATTTGTGCCGAGGATAATGTTGTTTTTTACGGATATCATTGCGATAGTTGCATCATTTCTTATTGCCAGATATATACGTTTCCATGGCGAAAGTATTATTCTCAATCAGTGGACAACTTTTGGGTTTATAATAGTGCTACTACTATTAGTCGAGCATTTCTATGACTTATTTAACCACTATTACTATGCCCAGGTAGGCCGGGTTTTTTTCAAAATAGTTAATGTCTGGATCATAGCCTTCGTTATCTATGTGGTTGTTGGGTTTTTGACAAAATTTTACTTTTTGATAAATAGCCGTGGTTTTATTTTTCTTTTCTTCATCATTTACCCCGTAATCATTTCGCTATTACGCATGGTGATTATTCCTTTGGTTCTAGCCAGCTTTTTTTCAAATCAGGAGAAGAGAATTATTTGCAAATATGTTGGTCCTGATGATAGATTCCTATCACTATGTGATTTCTTTGAACACAATGCAATCATTGGCATCAAACTAACATCTTCTGAAACTAATGGTGGTATAGAAAACTTCCACGAGGTATTCCTGCTGAGCGAAAAGAACGATTATGGCGAATTGTATAAAGAGATACAAAAATTTGGGGTCCAGGGAAAACGCTTACATGTTGCTTCAAAACTCCTCAATGAACTTTCTCTGAACTGGGAATGGTGTAAAATTGATAATATCCCCATAATCTCTTTCAAACTAAATGGCTATAGAAAATGGCAGGATACGGTTCGCCGTGTTCTCGACATAATTCTTTCGAGTTTGTTTCTAATTACAGTCTCTCCGTTGTTCTTGATCGTCACGATTGCAATAAAATTGGATTCGCGGGGACCGGTTATATACAAACAGAAGCGCTGCGGCTACAATGGGAATGAATTCACACTCTACAAATTCCGTTCAATGTATCATAATAACAATTCAACAAAAGAACGAGAGTTGGATTTTAAGGATTTTATTGAAAAGAAGACTGCAAAAGGCAAAGTCATCAATACTGCTGAAATAACGACGATCGGAAAGGTTCTGAGAAGAGCTTCAATTGATGAATTCCCGCAATTTATTAATGTGCTTAAGGGCAATATGACCCTAATTGGCCCAAGACCACCCATACCCTATGAAGTAAAATACTACAAAGATTGGCATAAAGATAGATTAAAAGTGAAACCCGGTATAAGTGGTCTATGGCAGGTATATGGAAGGGGAAGTATGCCCTGCGATTCATCAATCTTCCTGGATCTTTTGTATACACTTGATCGTTCATTGAGCCTTGATTTAAAATTGATGTTCCAGACAGTTCCGGCAGTGTTACTGGGAAAAGGCGCATACTGATAATAAATTCAGCGTTCGAAACATCAAAAATAGAAAAATCTACTAAGATCACTTTATGGTTGTATTACTAACCCTAATATTCTGCTATCCCATCGATTCCTGGCAAAGCGAACTCCTTGAAGAAGTGTTGGTGCGCCGTGGATACTTTGTAAATACACCCGGCATTAGGCCCTTTGCAGAAAACGAAGTCGTAGTAACAGATGGTTCAGAGCCTGTCGACACTATACTTTCGCCAGTAACTGACCACCTTTGGTTATCCAATATTTTGCTGACCTCAAAATTTGATACAGTGAGAGTTACGCGCCTCAAACCAACGGTGCACTATAATTTTTTTGGATTCAACTTACATCTCCAGCCTGAAGTAAAATTCGGAACTGACAGCCTGCCGCCCAACCGAGTCTTCAAAAACCTCTTTTCAGCAGACTATGAAAGGGTATTCGCCCGTTATCAAAACCAGCATTTTCATGTATTCATTGGCAGGGAGAGATTTTCAATCGGACCTTCACCGAGATATAATCTGCTGCTGTCGGGATATAGTGTACCAATGGATTGGCTACACTATGCAATCATAACAAAGACTATCCGCCTTTCATATTTCTTGAGTCGACTTGATGATATGAGATGCAAACCAGTGGAATATCAGAACGATACAATCACTACACTAATTGACGCACGGCGTTATCTGATAATCAAGAGATTTGATTTTTCACCATCCAATTGGTTTAATTGTAGTTTTTCTGAAGCAGCAACCTTTGGCGGTGAAAATTATGCACTGTATCCTTATCAGTTTAATCCTCTGGTTTTTCTGCATACTTTTCAGCATAACTGGGACAAAGCAGCAAATCTTTTTTTTCACCTTGATGCAAAGGTGTTTTTGTCGGGCAAGGCATTTTACGGAGCGCTGCTGGTTGATGATTTTCAACTCGAACCAGACCCGAATGGCGAGCCAAATCACTATGGTTTTAAAGTCGGAATTGAACTGGCTGACATAATAACACAAAAAAGCTTTATGATTGCCGAATACTCTCTCTTGTCTCGCTGGATCTATGCAATCTTTACCCCTTATCAGCGATATGAATATTCAGGTCATCCCATTGGCTTTCCTTATGGTCCGGACTGTGATGAAATCTATGTAAAATGGCTGAAACATTTGAACAATAATTTTGATTTCTATTTGACTGGTTCATACCTGCGAAAAGGTGAAACCAATGTCAATACAGCCTGGCCTATTCCCGAAGAACCAAGGGTGCCAGGAACCTCTTTTCCAAAAGACAATTTTCTTTCCGGTATTGTTGAAAAGAATTTCAATATTTGTTTGGGTATCCGTTTTTATTATCAACGAATATTGACGCTCGACATTACTGCGGGCTATGTGCATGCTATAAATCATCATCACATGCCTGATGTCGAAAAAAAATCCTTATGCTTGAATGTGACTGCGAATTTGTTGAAACTGTAGATGCCCCATAGAATCACGCTCTGGGATCTTATCTTTCTTGCCCGGCCCATTCTGCTCGTTCCGGTCTGGGCATTTTTTTTGATAGGGTATTTCAAAGCCGGTGGTAATCGATTCAGTTTTAGCCGTACATTTATAATAACCATAATCGCTTATACAACCCTGATAGCAATTCTGTACATTCTCAATCAAATCGCAGACAGCAAGTCTGACGCCATAAACCAGAAACACTTGCTCATTGCCGAAGGAATCATATCAGTGAAAAGCGCCCTCATTGAAATCTCTGTTCTTACAATTATTTTTGCGTTACTATGTATTCACTTACCAATAATTATGGTCCTCTTCATGATAATTTCTCTAATCCTCGGTATTATTTACTCATTTGCACCGTTCAAACTAAAAGGGGTTGGCTTCGCGGATTTCTTGATAAACGGTATTGGTTATGGATTTGTGAACTATTCGTTGGGCTGGCTCACTGTAAACAAAATTTCAGAACAGATGATAACTACATCTCTGCCCTATGTCTTAGCAGTCAGTGCGATATTTATTAATACCACAATTCTTGATATAGCAGGGGATAAGAAATGTGGATACAAAACAACCGGAGTTCTGCTGGGTAAAGTGAATTCAGCTCGACTCGCCCTATTGCTAATTGTTGTTTGCATTATTCTGGCAATAATTAATTTTGACTATGTATGTCTTGTGCCAGCTTTGATATCTTTACCATTATTTCTTCTCGCCGGTTTGAGAGGCAGTGAATACTACATAAAATTATCAATCCGTATAGGAGGCCCTCTGTTAATTATTCTGGTCGGTCTTATCTTTCCCTATTTTCTCCTGCTGACTTTGTTGATTTTTGTTTTCCTGAGAATATACTACAAAAAAAAGTTTGGTATCATTTATCCAAATTTGTGAGATTGTAAGAATCTCAGTAACGAAACCTGCGATTTTTCCATTATGAGAAATGAATACATTCTTTGTTATTGACATTAACCATTACTCTGCTATAATCTGATTATGCGGAGAGGACTACCTCTTACAATACTATTTTTCTCTTTATCTGTCGCGCAATACAATGATACGCTTTCCGACACCTTGAAATATAGAATAGAGAAACCCAATAGGTTTTCGCACGATTCCTGGCTCTCGCAGGATAAATTCCTGCATTTTTCAGCCTGTGCTTCAATTGTGGGATTGAGCTATCACACATTAGTTTGCAGACTTAACAAGGCTGAAAATCAGGGGAAGGTCTACGCTATATCATTGACTGCGATTATCGGAATCGGAAAAGAGGTTTATGACAAGAAAAAAAAGAAACACTTTTCCTGGAAAGATCTGTGCTGGGATGGCGCAGGATTAATAGCAGGATATTTTGCGTTTGTGCACAAGTATTAGACAAAAAGTAATCAATATCAAATCATAGTCCGACGCTCAGAGCAACAACCTTTTTTCTTATCTTTGGCATTATCCCCAATCTTACTTTTGGGTGAACACTATTTGCCAGCAGGATAACGATTAAGTCCTTTTTGGGGTCAGCTACTGCCATTGTTCCAGTAAATCCAGTGTGGCCAAAGGCAGATTCGGACAATATCCCAGGATATGGATTAACCCACCAGCCCAGCCCCCTTTTTTCCATACCACCAGTATAATCCCTTATCATTATCTTTACTGTATATGGCTTTATAATCTCGCCATTAAGATAAGCCTGCATAATCTCTGCCAATTCGTTAGCACTGGAAAATAAACCTGCATTTCCCGAAACACCGTCATATGCATAGTAGCAGTTGCCATCATGTGCTTCACCTTTAATCAAATATTCACGCCATTTTACATTTCTGATATCACCATACGTTGAAGCTTTCTTTTTTTCGTGCTTGTTGCCCAGTTCTGTTGCGGCAACATTGGTAACTGATTTGGCAGGATTAAAAAGGGTATTTCTTAATCGTAATCTTTTGAAGATTTTTTCTTTGCAATAAACATCAAAATTATTCTGAGTGATCCTTACAATCAACATCTTCAAGAGGAGATAGCCGAGACAGGAGTAGCTAACATCATTTTTCCTGATATTTGCATTTTTTAGATACTCAATCCGTTTTTCTACAGGAAGGATATACATTGGAAACCAGGCAGGTATGCCCGAAGTGTGGGTTAATAGTTGCTTAATTGTTTTCTTACCATTTATGCAATTTTTAAATTCTTGAAGATATTTTTCTACTCGGTCTTCTAATTTAATTTCCTTTTCTTCAAGCAAAAGCATTATGGACATCGCGGTGCAAACTGGTTTTGTAATTGAGGCAAGATCAAATAATGTATCTTTATTCATTTTAATCTTTTTTGGAACTATCTGGGCATAACCGAATGACTCATAAAATAATGTTTCATGCTTATTGCCAATCCAGCACACGCAACCCGGGATTTTGTTTCTTACACTCTCCTGCAGATAGTTCTTTAACAGGTAAGAATTTTCCTTCATAGAAAACCTCATTTTTTCTTTGGTTTCCTGAAATCAATGTTATTAAGTAATTGCAGGCACTGCAGGAGATTAGTTTCTTTCAAGCCTCTTTTCAAAAGACCTACACCGTTTGGAATATGTTTTCTGAAATGTACCTTTCCTTTATTCAATGATAGATTGGCAAAAGCACCCAGTGCTTGCATATTTCGTTGGATTGCTGTCAATTGATAGACTTTCAAGAAAAATTTTCTATTAATCTCAATACCTGCTTTTTTGAGGCATTTCAAATAATAGGCAATCAATTGGTGTTCTGTTTCTCTGTCTATTTTTACATAGGCATCCCTCAGAAGTGAGGCAAGGTCATAGGTCAGGGGACCAATTCGGGCAGATTGAAAATCTATAATTCTGATCTTACCCTTTTTTATGAAAATATTTTGTGATTGATAATCGCGATGCATAAGAAAGTTGCTGATTGGCCGGGTTGTATCATAAACTAAATTGCGTAGAGTTTTCAGTTCATCATCAATTATGGTTATTTCTGTCCTGGAAATTTTACAGAACTGCCCCAAAAAATATGTCTTAAAATAATCTTGTTCCCATTTTATGTGTTCGTAATCGTAAAAATCACTTACCGGAGCATCTGGATAACCGTAGACCTGAAATTTTACAAGTTCGTCAATCGCCATTTCATAAAAATTTAACCAATCCCTGTTTTTCTTTTTTAGCATTATGTAAAGCGACACCTTCCCTAAATCTTCAACAACTACCAAATTATCTTTGGCATAAATGAGTTCCGGCACTGCTATGCCAATTTTGTACAAATGATTTAAAATTTTGATATAATTGTCAATTTTCTTAGCAACAATAAGAATGTAAAAAATACCATTTTTTTCAACCCGAAAAAACTTCCGGTCTGAACCTCCAGTCGCGATTTCATCAACAATCTTATATCCTGAAAGGACTTTTGAATTCTTCCGTTGATCAAACAACATGATACTCTGAAAAAATTGCGTTATTATCGCTTTTCATAATCTTAGAGAACAACCCAGACAGCAACCGACTAACCCCATTTCATTACTCATTTGTGAAACAATCCCATTGTACTGCCCACTTACTAAACAACATAACCTGGTTTGACAATTGTCAAAGTGTCAAGCAACTACCTCATGAACCGCATATTTCTAACAAAATGTTCAATATCTCTAATTATCCTTATCACGGTGGGATCTTTGAGAAAACAAATCTTATTCCTGTAGATAATTTCATAACGGATAACATCTATATTCCGCAGACTTCTCAATGTGCAACAAATCGTGGAAAGGGACAAACCGATTTCCCGTGCCATTTCAGAAGGCGTGGCTTTACCTTTTGCAAGAAGTCTGATTACCTGGTATGCAGTAGGATTGCCCAGAACCCGACATAATCGCGAACCCCGATATTGCGTTTCCGGAATTTTCTTTCGCATAATATAAGTTTATGTATTTTCCTCTTCTTGTCAATATTTGCCACTTTGACAATTGTCAAAGTGGCCTCAAATACAAGAAACTCCAAAATCAGTTGTGTCGTCTCCAATTTGGTCAATTCTAAATTACCTGAAAACTTCAAATCAGGACTTACAAAAATGTTTGTTTGCTTTGATGTTACGATAGGTCTTCAGGGTGCCAATATCACACCAGACATCTTTAACAATCAATCCGTGAATAAACTCGCCATTATCTATTGCTCTGTTAAATACCTCTGTTAAACTGAAAATTTTCTTCTTTTCGGGAAAATATTTGAAAATCTTTTTTGAAACAATCGCAATACCAGAATAAGTATAGCAACCATCCATACGCTTTTTATAGAATCTGACAACCCTTTCTTTCTTTTCTTTAGAGATACGCACTCTATTTGTTCTGTAATTATTCACCAACACAACTGTTGCCAGTGGTCTCAACTTCTTATGGGTCCGCACAAGCTCTTTCAAATCAACATTTGAAACAACATCACAATTGTGAATCAAAAAATCCTTTGTAACAAAATCCCTAAAATTGAGCAATGCACCACCTGTTCCTGAAAGAAATTTTTCATTAACTACCTTCAATCCTTTGAAATTTTTCAAAAAATCTCTAATCAAATTTGCTTTATAAAAAACATTAACACCGATGCTTTTGACCCCTGATTCTTTCAATTTCTCAATATTCAGTTTAATTACTGGAATGCCGCCAACAGGCAGCAGTGGTTTTGGAAGATCTTTTGTTAACCTTCCCAATCTTCTACCCAAACCAGCAGCCAGAATAATGCCTTTCATATATGTTCAGACTCTCACAGAGTTCTTCCATACTAATCATAGAATAGATACTGCAGGCGTCTCTTTTTGAACTGACGAAGGTCATCCTGCCAGTGCTTTTTCATTGAAGCCACTGATTCACCTTTTTCTATAGCCTTTCTTATCCACGCATTACCAATCAGAATATCAAAAGGCATTTTGCTTTTCTCAAACTCATATGGTGGTTTACGCCAAGCAAATTTTCGAGGGAATAGTCTCTTAATTGCGCTTATTATCTCAAGCCCCGTGCATACCGGATTAAATCGTTTAAGATCTGTTACATAAACCTGGGCACCGCCGCATAACCTTCCCTGATATTTATGAAATGTCGGAATGAACTTTAGCGGTCTGAATGCTACACCTACAATCTTCTTTTGATTCAACTCTCTTACAAGCAGATCTTCATCAATCCATGGTGCACCAAAGATTTCAAAAGGTTTTGTTGTTCCCCTGCCTTCAGAAACATTTGTTGCCTCAAGAAGACACATACCAGGATAAACACACGCCGTTTCAAAAGAAGGCATATTTGGCGAAGGCACTGTCCATCTTAAACCACAATCCGGAAAGTAGTATTTCCTCTTCCACCCTTGTATCTTAATAATCATCAAATCGGCATTCAAATTGTGCTCCTTATTTATCATATGACACATCTCACCAATAGTCATACCATGCCTTACTGGTAATGGGTATAAACCAACAAATGAAGCGAATTGTGGCTCAAGTAAAGGACCCTGTACTGTCACACCGTTCAACGGATTAGGTCTATCCAGAATTAATATTCTTTTACCAGATTTTGCAATCTGCCGCAACAGTAAGAGAGCACTCCAGACAAATGTATAGTACCGTGAACCTATATCCACCAGATCAACCACTGCAATATCTATTCCTTTCAACAAATCAATATGTGGCTCAATGCTTTTACTGTATATGCTAATACTGGGATTTTGCCCCGGGTTTCGTCTTTGATGAATAATTGATCCTGAACTGCGCCGTAAATGCCGTGTTCGGGAGCAAAAATCATCCGCAGATCAATGGCTTTTGAGGTCACAAAGTAATTGACAGTAGGTTGTAATCGTCGATCAGTCGCACCAGTATGTGTTAGTAATGCAATCCTTTTTCCCTTTAGTGATTCAAATTCCTCTGCCAGCAGCCTATCAATCCCCAGACGCATTGGTAAATATATATTGAAAACATTGAAAAGTCAACAATGAACAGCCATAAAATTCCCCTATTGACAAATTCTTAAATATCTATATTATATGATATCATGAGATTAGGAGAAATACTCGTTAAACAAGGGATGATTTCAGAAGATATGCTTGCCCGTGCTCTTGATGAACAGAAGAAAGACGGTGCAAGATTAGGTTCAACACTTATCAAGTTAGGTTTTGTAAAAGAGGAAGATTTATTAAAGGCACTTTCAGTACATTTCGGTGTAAGATCAGTTGACCTTAGAAAAGCAGAACTCGACGCCAATGTTTTGAAATTGATCCCGAGTGACCTCGCTGGCAAATACCTTGTTGTACCCGTAAGAAGGCTGGGCAGAACCCTGAGTTTGGCTATGGTCAATCCTGGTGACATGAACGCAATAGAAGATATAAAATTTGCGACTGGTTTTGACATTGAACCACTCGTTGCTTCCGAGGAATCGGTCCTTAAGGTAATTAATGAACGTTATCATGTCGAGAAACTGCTTGCGGATGTCATGTATGAAATCGAGACTGCTGAAGCTGGAGAGACTTCAGTTAAGGTAATGGATGAGGTCGTTCAACAGAAAGAAGAGGAGGATCTTTCAAATGTCGCCGATGATTCAGACAGCGGACCGGCATTGAAACTGGTCAGCAAGATTATCACTGATGCTGTCGATATGAATGTATCAGATGTTCATATCGAACCCTATGAAAACGATCTGAGAATTAGATATCGTATAGATGGTGTATTGCACGAAGTTCTTAAACCACCCAAGAAACTGACTCGTGCCCTTGCCACGGTTATCAAGGTTATGGCAAAATTGAAAGTTGAAGAAAAGCGTTTACCTCAGGACGGCAGAATAAAAGCTCGCGTTCATAACAAAATCATCGATATCCGTGTCTCCACTGTGCCCACGCTATTCGGTGAAAAAATTGCACTAAGATTACTTGACCGGTCAGCAATTCAGTTGAATCTGGATCTTTTAGGCTTTGAACAGAGTACATTAAAAACATTTCGCCGTGCAATCAAAACACCTTATGGTATTGTGCTCGTAACCGGACCAACAGGCTCAGGAAAGACCACAACATTGTATTCTGCATTGACTGAATTGAATGATCCGGGGCTGAACATCACAACTGCCGAAGACCCTATTGAATACTCGTTGATGGGCATAAACCAGCTGCAGGTTAATGAAAAAATTGGACTAACCTTCGCCTCTGCATTGCGCTCTTATCTGAGGCAGGACCCAAATATTATTATGGTGGGAGAGATTCGTGATCTTGAGACCGCCGAGATTGCAATTCGTGCCTCCCTGACTGGACACCTTGTTCTTTCGACCGTACACACAAACTCTGCTGCGGCAACAATAACCAGATTAGTAAATATGGACATAGAGCCGTTTTTGATCGCTTCAACTTTGCTGTCCGTACTCTCCCAGCGTTTGTTAAGAAAAACCTGCATGAAGTGTAAGGTTGAAGTTAAGTATCCCCCTGAAGTCTTGCTGGAAGCGAATATTGATCCAAAGAAAATTGATTTTCCCCTTTACAAAGGTGAAGGATGTAAGGAGTGCCGTGGAACAGGTTATAAAGGGAGAATCGGTGTTTTTGAAAACATGCTTGTCACAGCAAGGATCAGGGAATTGATCCTGAAAAAGGCACCAGCCGAAGACATTGAAAAAGTGGCAGTTGAGGAAGACATGATGACATTACGTGAATCCGCATTGGAAAAACTACGCCAGGGTATGACAACAGTTGAAGAAGTGATTAGAGAAACAAAGGTAGAATAATGGAAGAAAGATTGGGAACCTATTTGGTCAGGAATAACCTTTTGACCGAAGATCAGCTTAGACAGGCAATCCAGGAGAAGAAAGAAACTGGGCAAAGACTCGTAAGCATTCTTGTCAGACTTGGGCTGATTCCTGAAAATAAACTCCTTGCTCAATTAAGTAACCTTTATCACATGGAAGTAACCGACCTTGACTATATTATTCCACCTGAACCAGTATTGAATCTCATCCCCGCTGAAAAAGCCTATCATTACGAGGTCATACCGATTGACCGGAAGGGCAGGACATTGACTGTAGCAATGGTTGATCCTACAGATATTAGTGCGATTGAAGATTTGAGATTTATTACTGCAATGGAGATCAATCCGGTTTTAGCCTCGGAAACAAACATTAGGGAAGCGCTCAGCCGTTATTACAAAATGGATACCAGCATCGCCGAAGTGAAAGCCGAAGCCGGGCCAAAAGAACTGGGTGTTGAGGACCTCGAACTTCTGGAGACGGGCATGGAAGAAGAACTCGAGGAATCAAAACTGCGTGCTGACGCCGAAGGCGGACCCGTAGTAAGACTTGTGAATTTCTACATTGCCGATGCAGTGAATAAAGGTGCCTCAGATATTCACATTGAACCATTTGAACGGTTGCTCCGCATAAGGTTCAGAATTGATGGTGTCTTAAGAGAACAGCAACCACCACCGTACAATCTCAAGGCAGGTATCATAACCCGTATCAAATTGATGTCGAAAATGGATATCGCTGAACATAGGTTATGTCAAGATGGTAGAATTAACATCTTGGTTGGCAACAAAATGATCGACCTTCGAGTCTCAGTAATTCCCACACTATACGGAGAAAAAGTGGTTATGAGAATACTGGACCGAAGTGCCTTAATGCTTGATTTAACAAAGTTAGGTTTTGGAGACGAAGCACTGAAGAAATTTTTGAAGGCAATAGAATGCCCCTATGGTATTATCCTTGTCACAGGACCTACTGGCAGTGGCAAAACTACAACCCTTTATTCTACACTTTCAAGGATGAACAAACCTGACCGACAAATCATGACCATTGAGGATCCGATAGAATACAATATCCACGGTATTAACCAGATCCAGGTTCACGAAGAAATCGGACTCACGTTTGCTGCAGCCTTGAGGGCATTTCTGCGTCAGGCGCCAAATATCATTCTCGTGGGAGAAATGCGCGACACAGAAACTGCTGAAATTGGCATCAGAGCAGCATTAACGGGTCATCTTGTTTTTTCAACAATTCATACCAATGATGCTCCAACTACAATCAACCGTCTTGTTGATATGGGCATCCCTCCGTACCTTGTGGCAAGTGCACTGATACTTATTCAAGCGCAGAGACTTGTTCGTAGAATATGTCCAAATTGCAAAGAGCAGATTAAGGTAAGCCCAAAATTGCTTGAAGATGCCAATATCCCGCCCGAGACATTCCCGGATGGTCTTGTTTATAAAGGGAAAGGTTGCTCTAACTGCAATCAAACTGGATACAAAGGCAGAATTGGACTTTATGAAGTGATGCCCATTTCGTCAACCATGAGGGCAATGATTTTGAAAGGTGCTTCTTCTGATGAAGTTGCGAGACAAGCAAAGGAAGAAGGGATGAAAACTCTGAGGGATGATGGTATTGACAAGATAAGAAAGGGTGTCACAACAATTGAAGAGTTAATGCGGGAGACCGCATCACTATGATCCGCGTCAGCCACAGTTCTTTTCCGCGGATTTTTCGGCGCAGAATAAGGAGGTAACATGCCTGTAACAATGAAACAACTATTAGAAGAAATGGTGCAGAGAAATTCCACAGATTTGCATTTGACAACGGGAGCGCCGCCAATGCTCCGCATTGATGGTGAATTGGTACAAACCAATTACGAAGTCATGACTCCTGAATTGATTCAACAATTAGTTTACAGTGTTTTAAATGATCAGCAAAAGAAGAAATTTGAAATGGAGTGGGAGCTGGACTTTTCGTTTGGTATTGCTGGCTTATCACGATTTAGAGGTAATTGTTTTCAGCAAAGGGGAAGCATAGCTGCCGCGATTAGAACCATACCCTTTGAAATTAGAGGATTCAAAGAACTCGGCATTCCACCAGTTGTTCAGGAATTAGCCGGTAGACCCAAAGGGTTGATTTTGTTAACCGGACCTACTGGCTGTGGAAAATCGACGACCCTAGCCGCAATCATTGATAAAGTCAATAGCGACCGACGCTGTCACATTATCACGGTTGAAGATCCGATTGAATATCTTTTCCGCCATAAGAAAGCAATAGTCAACCAGAGGCAGGTAGGCAGTGATACAAAATCGTTTGCGAATGCGTTGAAATATGTTCTTAGAGAAGACCCTGATGTAGTAATGGTGGGTGAAATGCGCGACCTGGAGACCATTGCCATTACTTTAACAATTGCCGAAACTGGCCACTTGACACTTGCAACACTCCATACAAATTCTGCTGCCGAATCCATCCATAGGATCATTGATATTTTTCCTTCTCATCAACAGGGCCAGGTTCGTTCACAACTCGCATTCGTTATTGAAGGTGTCGTAACCCAGCAGCTGTTGCCCAAGATAGGGGGTGGCCGCGTTCTTGCTGCCGAAATAATGGTGGCAACACCCGCAATTCGTGCACTAATTCGTGATGAAAAAGAACACCAAATCTACTCCATGATTCAATCAGGACAAAAATATGGAATGCAAACTATGAACCAGGCATTATACAATCTCTATGTGAAGAGGTTGATTACCCTCGAAACCGCTTTTGACTACTCGCCCAATATTGAAGAATTTGAACATATGGTTGAGCAAAAATCACCGACTTTAGGATAGAGTTATGATAATCAATTGGTTAAAAGGTTAAATGGTCAGATGTTCAGCCAATTACTGCTCACCATTTAACCAAGTGTTATGAAAGGGAGGTAATATGCCAACTTTTGTCTGGAAAGGAAGAACGGCGACTGGCGCATCGGCAAGTGGTGAGCTCAGTGCTCAATCACAGGCTGATGTTGTTGCCGCACTGAGACAGAAAAAAATAATTCCTACTTCAATTAAAATAAAAGAGGAGCGAAAGGGATTCACACTTTTTGGTGGGAGGGTTTCAAAAAGAGCGCTGGCGGTCTTCACGCGGCAATTTTCGACAATGCTCGGTGCTGGTTTACCATTATTAACCTGTCTCGAAATTCTCTCAAAACAGACTGAAAGCTCAGGATTGAAAACGGTCCTTGGGGAGGTTCGTGCCGATGTTGAAGGCGGATTATCCCTTGCTGATGCCTTGAGAAGGCAACCAAAAGTCTTTGACAATCTGTTCGTGAATATGGTGGAATCAGGTGAAACTGGCGGCGCCTTGGATACAATCCTCCAACGTCTGGCAAATTATTTGGAAAAAAGTGTTGCATTACAGCGCAAAATTAAAGGAGCGATGATCTATCCTGCAATCATTACTGTTGTTGCCATCCTTGCAATTGCGGTACTCTTGATTTTTGTGATCCCAATCTTTGCCAAAATGTATCAAGGTGTTGGTCGGGAGTTACCAGCAATGACTCAGCTCGTTATGAAAATATCAGATTTCATGAAGGTGGCAGCATTACCATTGTTGATCGGATTAATTTTGCTATTTACAATAATCCGAAGATGGCACAAGACCGAATCCGGAGCAAAGGCAATGGACCCGTTATTCCTGAAGTTTCCGGTATTTGGAGATTTGATAAGGAAGCAGGCAATCGCCAGATTTTCAAGAACACTCTCCACGCTTCTGGCAAGCGGTGTGCCTATCATTGATGCCCTTGAGATTACCGCAAAGAGTGCTGGCAACTGGGTTATTGAAGATGCAATTCTGAAAGCACGGGTTTCGATCAAAGGTGGAGAAAACATTGCTGATCCGTTGTCCAAAACTGCGGTATTTCCACCCATGGTCACGCAGATGATTGCGATTGGCGAGGCATCCGGTGGTCTTGATGAAATGCTCTCTAAGGTGGCTGATTTCTATGATGCGGAAGTCGATCAGGCTGTGGAAAACCTGACGAATGCCCTTGAACCATTGATAATGGTAGTCTTGGGCGGAGTTGTTGGTTTTCTTGTTATTTCTATGTATTTACCAATATTCCAGCTGGCATCGACAATCTCGGAATAAAGTTTTGATAACTGAGTAGTAAACGGCAGGATTCTGATTTCTTTTTGAAACCTGCTATTGTGTAAGCGGCATAAATGCTCAAGAAGAAGAGGACTAACCCCTTAGCCGGGCTAATCTTTCTGCAACCACTTATCATTACCTTTGTACTTTTAAGTTCTTCTTACCCGATGAGTTATGCTATTCCAGCTTCTTACTGGATCGTCATTCTGGTTTCGTTCATACTGTCAGTAATCTTTTTCTTGTTGCAGAAATGGGTTGCACCCAATACACTTACCTATCTGCTATTATTGATTGACATTCCTCTCATCGCAATGATCATCCATTATTCTGGCGGTATCGAGAGTATGTTTCCACTGTTATATGTCTTACTTGTTATTACCGCAGCAATTTACTTATTCCGAAAAGGCGCTTACATAATCAGTTTAATATCGGTAATTGCTTTTCTTGGATTAATGATTTTTGAGTCGGTCTATGAAGACTTTGAACTGAAGTATGTGATACAGGAATTCTATATCTTCTCATTGCTCTTTTTGCTCACTGCGATCCTGAGTGGCAATCTTGCAGAACGCTATAAAATAAGGACAAAAGAGTACACGGAGTTGAGTCTTACAACTGAAGAAATCGTCAAAAACCTTCCATCAGGCATACTTACTATTAACGGTTTGGGCTCAATTGTCTATACCAACATCACGCAAGAAGATGTTCGCTCACTTGTACATCTGCATCTTGCAAGATATTTGAGAAATCCTGAAAGATCTGGGCATACAAGAGAGCTGAGAATTAAAAAAAGTTATTTTCTTCTGTCCTGTTCAATCATTGGAAATAAGCATGGCGCACTCGCCATCCTCCAGGACTTAACTGAAATCAAGAGATTGGAAGAAGCTTCAAGAATCTCCAAACAAACAAAGATGCTTGCTGAACTCGGCGGATCACTTGCGCACGAAATCCGCAATCCACTTGCATCAATTCGCGGCGTGCTGGAAGTTGTGTCAAAATCCCGGATACCGGCTGCTACGAAATCGTTTGTTCAGATGGCGCTGAAAGAATCAATTAGATTGAATGAAATCGTCACAGATTTCTTGAATTTTGCCCAGTTTGTTCCCAAGAAGACATATCGCACCAGAATGAGCGATATAATCAATGAAGCTCTCCTTGATGTCATGCCTCATTTTGCGGACAAAAAACTCCAGGTTATAAGGGAAGGCAGAGATTTTGTCTGTATGGCAGACCTTAACAGACTGAAATCTGGTATCGCCAATATCCTCAGTAATGCCTGTGAGGTCAGTCCTTATGGCAAACCCATATTTCTCAGAACTGGATACGACGGGACAGAAGGTTGGATAGATATTACTGATCAGGGACCAGGAATTGCCAAGAAAGACATGAAGAAGATATTCTTGCCCTTTTACACCACAAAGAAAGGTGGCACCGGACTCGGTCTTTCAATTGCCCAGAAGATTATTGAAGCACATAATGGTAGGATTGACATATCAAGTAAGGTGGGTACAGGAACCACTTTTAGAATTGTTCTACCCCTTGCTTAGTGTTGAAAGTATCAGTTTGAAATGGGATAAACCAAAGAAATGAGAAACATCAAACTCATAATTGAATATGATGGTACTGATTTTTTTGGTTGGCAATATCAACCGAACATGAGAACTGTACAAGGCGAGATAGAAAAGTCAATCAAGCAAATAACCGGTGAGGAATCAAAACTCACTGCTGCAGGCAGAACTGATCAGGGAGTTCATGCCCTTGCCCAGGTCGCAAATTTCAAAACCAGGTCAGATATGCATACCGAAAAATGCAGGAATGCCTTGAATGCCATCATGCCTGACGATATATACATAAAAGACGCGACTGAAGTTTCAGCTGATTTCCATGCCCGTTTCTCAGCAAAGAGCAAAATCTATCAATACAGCATAATGACAAAACCGTCCCCACTCAAGAGAAGACAATACTGGTATGTCGGCTATAAGCTTGATATTGATGCAATGAATGCGGTATTACCCTGCTTTATTGGCGCGCACGACTTTGGAAATCTCTCCGTAGCCAACGAAACACATAATTCCAAAAGAAACACATCTGTTGATGATAATAGTATCAGCAAAATCTGTGAAGTCTATGATTTTTCCTTGACAAACAACGATTTTGACATTATACTAACAGTAGAAGCAAACCGATTCTTACGAAAGATGGTTCGCGGGATGATTGGATTTATTGTTGATGTTGGTCGTGGCCGTTTCAAAAAATCAGATATTGAAATTCTGTTTGAAAAAAGATTTGAAGGCCTGTATTTTGCACCGGCGCACGGTCTGTGTCTCGTAGAGGTGAAATATTAAGGCTGTTTCAGAAATTGTTGGCATTTTACAATGCATTATCCATGCGCAGTGCATTTTATGTTAAGGGTTATTAAACTGCCAGGTAAAGGGGGTATATGAAACTGTTTCTTGATACCGCAAATATCGGTGAGATTAGAGAAATTGCCCAGTGGGGGATTCTTGATGGTGTTACAACGAACCCTTCATTGATGGCACAAGAGAAAGGTGATTACAAAAAGATACTACGGGAAATTTGCGATATTGTCAAGGGACCTGTGAGTGGTGAAGTACTCAGTCTAAAAGCAGAGGAAATGGTGAAGGAAGCGAAGGAGTTGAGTAAAATCAGTGAATATATTGTCATAAAGATTCCCTGCACTGTTGATGGATTGAAAGCAACAGGAATTCTATCAAGAGAAGGTGTTAGTGTGAATATGACACTTGTCTTTTCCCCGAATCAGGCAATTCTTGCGGCAAAAGTGGGCGCTTCTTATGTGAGTCCATTTGTTGGAAGACTGGATGACATTGGAAATCCCGGCATTGAAATTGTCAATGATATCCTCACAATCTATAAGAATTACAGTTTCAAGACACAAGTTATATTCGCTTCAGTCAGACACCCCGAACATGTTCGTCAAGCAGCGCTTATAGGCGCGGATATCGCAACAATACCGTACAAAATTTTCGTGCAATTAGTCAGACATTCACTTACTGATGTAGGCATAACAAAATTCCTTGAAGATTGGCAGAAAAGAATGGTCTAAGGTTTTTCTTTGTGATGGATTAAAGCATAAAATATGAAGAAGAGAGAAATAGTCGCTGGATTCATTGGCTTCGTGGTATGTTTTATTGGCTTATTCCTGTTCAATCAATTCAGGGCAAAACCACAATATGGTGGTCTGGATAATCTTCATCTGGCAAATCTAAATGATGAAATTTCCAAACAGCGGATGAATGCCATCGTTCTCGCTGCAAACAAAGCTGGTGCTGCCGTCGTTTCTATTACTGTAATACAAACAAGAATTGTTTCTGTATCACCTTTCAATGATGAATTCTTCCGTCAATTCTTCGGTGATTTCTTTCCTGAACAGCGTTATCAACAGAAGATTAAGAGCCTCGGATCGGGTACTATCATTTCTCCTGATGGCTACATTTTGACAAATGAACATGTCGTATCCAACGCCACCGAGATTAATGTAACACTTTCTGATGGGCGCCAGTTTAAAGCAGATATCGTAGCATTAGATAGGATGTTGGACTTAGCCTTATTGAAAATCGATGGCAACACTTTTCCCTATGCTGAGTTGGGCAATTCAGAAGATTTGATGATTGGTGAGTGGGTAATTGCACTTGGTAACCCTTTTGGTTTCTTGCTGGAAGATACAAGACCAACTGTCACTGTAGGTGTCATATCCGCCCTTAATCGTGCAATCAAATCAAGATATGAAGAAAGGACCTATAAAGATATGATTCAAACTGATGCCGCAATCAATCCTGGTAATTCAGGTGGACCGCTCGTGAATATTCTCGGGCAGGTCATCGGCATTAACACCTTTATCTTCACCTCAAGTGGCGGTTCAGAAGGTATAGGTTTTGCCCGGCCGATCAACGTTGTAAAAAAATTCATCAACGAAACAAAGCAATTTGGAAAAATGAGAACACCCTGGATTGGCATCTGGGTACGAGACATCACCCCGGAAATTGCGGAAGCAATGAATATTGAGAAAAAAGGCATTTTGGTCAGTAATGTTGACGCAGACAGTCCAGCTTCTATTGCTGGCATTAAAGAAGGTGACAGAATTGTTGCGCTAAATGCCGAGCAGATTAATACCGTTTCTTCGTGGGATCGCGCAACTGCCAATCTCTTTGTCGGCGACACGATGCGCATCGATCTATTTCGGAATAGCGAACCAATAATCCTGAAATTCACGATAGGAGAATACAAAGAAACTAATGCTATCGGATCGAACCTCGGAATTTATGTCGAGGACATAAATCTGTACCTTGCAAAGAAATACACGATCGGTTACAAGCAATGCGCTATCGTCACAAAGGTCGAAAAAGGTAGTATTGGTGAAAAATTGGGATTTGTGCCCGGCGATGTAATTCTAAGAATTGGGGAAACAAGAGTAACTAACAAGATGGACTTCAAAAAAGCAATTGCTAATTTCAAGAATAATTATTTCATCATTGACCGCGGCGGGCTTATATTCCAGATATGGTTCTCGGGTTGAATGATGTTAACCAAATAATGACGATATGACAAATATCGAAATAAGACGCAAGATTCTGGAAATGGCATATGAAAGGTTCAAAGACCATCCCTATTATCGAATTACACCCAAGGAATTGAAAGAAGTATTGAATATAGATCTGAAAACATTGAATTTTAATATCGTTTATCTTGAAGAAAAAGGGTATGTTGAACTTCAGAAACCACTTGAAGGAAGTCTTTTTGTCGGCGCAAGAATTACCTCAAAGGGTGTCGATTTGGTTGAAGACGAATATCAGCTTGATGTTACATTTCCCGTGGACAAGGACACTTCGGCAATGCAAATAAATATTTTCAAAGAGTTCAATCTATTGATTGACAAGATAAGTGAAAGTGAAAAAATCAGTTCTGACACCAAGGAAATCATTATTGAAGAAATTAGAGAAATACAGAAGGAATTGAAGAAAATTGAGCCCAGTTACGGACGCGTGAAACTGTTCCTCGACAGAGTAAGACAACACCATTATGAGGTCGGCGAACTTGTGATGGCGCTTCTCAAAAATCCAGTGATCTTCAATATCCTTGAAAAATCCGCAAAAAAAGAACTGTAGTTAGAATACCGAATTATTGAATCTTACATTCTTGCCAGCGCCTCTTCATCAAATCCGAAATAGTGACCAATTTCATGGAGAAGCACATCATAAATGATAGTTTTGACATCATCATCATTTCGGGCATACCCTTCAATGTTTGCTTTAAACAAAGTAATTTTGTCGGGCAGGACATTACCGTACCAAAATCCCCTTTTCTTTAAGGGCACACCCTGATACAAACCCAGCAAGGATTTTTGCGGAATAGGTTCATGTTCAATAATAATTTCCACATTCTCCAATCTGCTTCGCAAAATCTTTGGTAGATTTCTGAGTGCGCCTTTAACAATTTTTTCAAATTCTTGTTTTGTCATAACCTGCCTGATGTCCTTCTTCCATCATATACTTCTACTCATTTATTTAATATCACTCGGGCAATATTCATTGCCGAATTTTGTTTGCCGAGTCTCAGTAATCTTTTTCTCATTTCTGCGATCTTATTCGGATGCTGAAGTAAATCAGACATTATCCCTCTGGCATTTTCCTTTGTTATTCTTAATCCCGCACCGTGCTGAACAAAGAATGCCTCATTCTTATCTTCTAAACCCGGTATGGAGTTAGCAAACAACAGACACGGTCCTGCCTTTGCTGCTTCCGTAGTAGTAATACCCCCGGCTTTGGTGATCAGAATATCACATGCCCCGATCAATTCCTGAATTTTATCAACCATTCCAAATACCTGCAGATTTGCTTTACCTTTCAGATTACTAATCCTTCGCATTGCTTCTTTGTTTTCACCACACAAGACCATTAGATCATAATCAAAATCAACAATCTCACGAACAATTTCAAACCATTCACCACCAAAGACTTTGCTACCCATAACCACCGTAGAGATCCTGTCTGGGACAATGCCAAATCTTTTACGGGCAGCATCTTTATCTATTTTACCCTCAAGTGCGAGATTTACTGGAATGCCAAATGGATAAACCTGTGATTGTTGAGCACCGTAATTCAGTATTTGTTCAGTCAGATCTTCACTGGGGATAAAATAGTTATCAATTTCTTTATTAACCCAATGAGGATGGACATAGTAATCAGTAACGACCACACCGATTCTGTAGCCAAATTTCTTCTTGAATAATGCTGCATAATAAGCTGGAGAAAAATGAGCGCAAAGGACATAATCAGGTAGAAAGTCATGCAGCAATTTAGCGAAGCGAAAAGCAGTTATTTTATGGAAGAAATAGAGCAATTTATTACTTCCACTCTTGACGCCAGTGCCTTGATACAATACTCTCAAAAGCCAAAGGGCATTCTTCTGAGCGAATTCATAGACATGTTTATAAACAAAACCATATATCGGAAGCACCCACTCAAAACAATTTTCAAATTTTACTGATGATTCCGGCGATAATTGTTCTAAGGCATGCTTTATAGCAGTTGCTGCCTTGATGTGACCTGCACCGATGGGTACTGCAAGCAGAAGAATTCTCACGATATATTATACCCATACCACTTGACAATTCAAGACTTTCTTGTATAATCATGAGCGAATAGCACAGGAGGTAGCTTGAAAAAAATCTTTTTTCTGATCATTGCAGTACTATTGCTGTTATATTGCAGTAAAAAGGAAGAGCTCTATTTTACCCATCTTTACGGCCGGGTAAAATACGACACCACCTACATAAACGGCATTATCCTTGTGGTTAGAGATATAAATCCCGAAAACACTGATTACTACAGATTCCGAACCGATACAACAGGATATTCCAGTGATTCACTACCGGGCTTTTTCGAAATGGATAGTGTCTGTTATGGAACATCAAACTACCAAGGCAGTCAGATTGTTGCGGTACTGGTTGATAGCATTGACAATCCTGGCTGGCCAAGACAATACTGGTATCTAAGTCTTCACGGTGGAATTGATACAGTGGAATTAAATCTTGATAAATATTCAGAGTAATTCAAGAGTACAGCCCGAATCAAACAATAAGAGATTCATATCGTTCATTACACGAAATGTATTTTTCCTGGGTATTGTCAGTCTATTCACTGATCTATCTACCGAAATGTCTTATGCAATAATCCCAATCTTCTTGCAGGAAGTGCTTAAGGCACAACCTTTGTTCATTGGATTAATCGAAGCAATTGCCGAATCTACCGCCAGTATTTTGAAAACATTTTCTGGCTATATCTCGGATCGCATAAGAAAGAGAAAATTGTTAATTTTCATTGGTTATGCACTTTCGGCAGCTGTTAAACCGCTTCTCGCCCTTGCAACCCAATCATGGCATGTGCTTATTGTCCGCTTTGCTGACCGGTTCGGCAAAGGCATAAGGACTGCACCGCGAGACGCCATAATCGCCGATTCAACGGTCTCCACTGCCTTCGGCAAAGCATACGGATTCCATCGGGCAATGGATACTCTGGGTGCGATTCTCGGTCCGCTCCTTGCCTTTTTGATTCTTTCCATATCGCATCAAAGTTACCGGCTCTTGTTCGCACTCGCTTTTATTCCAGGTCTTATTGCAATTTTCTTCATTGTTTTTTACGTCAAAGAAATAACGCCTGAAACAAGGGCTGTTTTCAAATTTTCCTTCAAAACAATGAACTCGCAACTGAAAATGCTTTTTGTTATCATAGCAATATTCACGCTCGGTAACTCCTCTGATGCTTTCTTGATATTAAGAGCAAAAGATGTGGGTCTATCAGTAACGCTGATTCCAATCTTGTGGCTGGTATTTAACATTTCCTATTTTCTCTGGTCCTATCCTGCGGGCATGCTTTCAGATAGAATCGGAAGAAAGAAAACAATTGTCTTTGGTTTTTTGATCTATGCTTTCACATACACTGCTCTTGCATTCAACAAAAATAATTACCTGCTCTGGCCTATTTTCGTTCTCTATGGACTCTACTATGGTTTTGCTGAGGGTAATTTAAGGGCGTATATCGCTGATTTAACGTCCGCTGAACACCGCGGAACAATTTTTGGAATCTATCATACTATTGTCGGTATTATGTTGTTACCGGCAAATCTTCTAATGGGCTACCTCTGGCAACAATTAGGTTTCGCTGTCGCCCTTTTTGCCGGAGCAAGTCTTTCTCTCGTTTCGGCACTCTTATTGATTACTTTGCAAAACGAAAAACAAAATATTTAGAACACCTTTCTATTTTTCCTTCTGTTTCTCCTGGTAAAGTTTGTTTTGTATTTCACCCAATCTTATCTCAGCATTACTTAATGTGCCGTCCATTTCAACCGCTTTCTGGTACATTTTTAGTGCTTCATCCAATCTTCCAGCACCCTCATATGCCATACCCAGATAATAATACAACTCAGGGTCGTGGGGATTGATTTTCAATGCAGCACTAAATTTTACGATTGCTTTGTCATACTCCTTGTTTAGAAGATATGACTGACCAATCTCCAATAATACTTCAATCTCTCCTGATTGCATGCTCCTTTCCTTTTTTAATAAATGATCAAATTCCTATTTTGGTTCAACTTCCTTGCCGCTTTGCCGCACGATGAATGACTGTATCATAAAGAAAATCATCATCCTTTTCCGGATAATCAACTATGAAGTGTAGCCCTCTTGATTCCTTCCTTATCAAACATGATTCAATAATCAACCACGCAACATCAACCATGTTTCGCGATTCTGCATTTATCAGATGAATACCTGATTCAAATTGCTTGCTGTAACCATTAATCAGTTCACTGGCTTTTCTCAATCCAGCCTCAGTTCTCATTACATTGACATATTGTGACATTAATTGTTTCACCTGAATTTTGAAATCGGGACCGCTTTGTGTAGCTTGCTTTAATCGTGGTTGCCTCTTCAATCTCAAAGCCCTGATGCGGGAAACCTTTTTTGCTGCCCTTGCTGCAAAAACCAGCGCTTCAAGCAAAGAATTTGACGCCAGACGATTTGCACCATGCACACCAGTACAGGCACATTCACCAAGAGCAAACAGACGTTCTATTGAAGTTTCTCCCCATGAATTCACTCTAATTCCACCACACAGATAATGGGCTGCTGGTACTACGGGTATTGCCTCCCTGGTAATATCAATGCCCCACCGCAGGCAAGTTTCGTAAATCGTAGGGAATCTGTTCTTGAGGTAATCAGATTTGAGATGAGTCACATCAAGAAGAACATAGGAATCATTATTCTCAAACATTTCATTAACGCACGCTCGGGCTACAATATCCCGTGGTGCCAGATTCTCAAGCGGGTGATATTTTTTCATAAAAGGTTTGCCTGATTTGGTTTTCAAAATACCACCCTCTCCCCTTACCGCTTCTGAGATCAAGAAAGAACGTCCATCGAGCTTTATGTTGTATACCGCAGTTGGGTGGAACTGAACAAATTCCATGTTGGCAATCTCAGCTCCGGCACGAAAAGCCATAGCAATCCCGTCACCCGTAGCGATTGGTGGATTTGTCGTGTGTTCATATATTTGTCCTGCGCCACCCGTTGCCAATATTGTTGCACTCGCGAATATCGTTTCAATGCGCTGGGTATCAACATCCAGATAATAGACTCCAAGGCACTCGCCATCCTCGACTATCAAATCCAGAACCACTTCATTCTCGCTTATCGTTACATCATACTTCTTTGCCTCTTCGATCAATACCCTCTCAATCTCTTGCCCGGTAAAATCACGTGCATGTACTATCCGACGACGAGAATGCCCCCCTTCCTTACCGAGTTCAAAATTGCCTTCTTGATCAACAGAGAACCGGCAGCCCATTTGAAACAACTCTTTTATGAGCCCTGGACCTTCCTTAACCATTATTTCAACAGCATCTCTGTGGCACAATCCATCTCCAACTTTTAGTGTATCCTCAATATGGCTCACCAGAGAATCGTCTTTGGCAAAAACGCCCGCGATTCCACCCTGTGCATAGTTAGTATTGGATTCTGCTTTGTGTTTTTTTGTAAGTATGAGGACATTACCGAATTTCACACTCTTGGTTGCGAAGGTTAACCCGGCAACACCGGAACCCACAACCAGAAAATCCACCTTTCTGGCCATCTGAATATTCTACACAGAATTGTTATAATGTCAACCAAAAATTTTGTTGAACCTCTCCTTGGCCTAGATTTCAAATGTTAAGGCACACAAGAAAATGTAGTGGTTGATTGTCGTTGACATAAGAATAGATTCATATATAATCGTAATGAATGAAAAATCTTATCACTTTTGCTGTTCTTCTTATTCCACTACTGGCTCAAGTCCCTTCCCTTGATACCCAAAGCTTCAGAAGTTTTGATACATCACCATATATAACACCCACGAGTGTACCGGCTAAGTCGGTCACAATTAACTGGAATACCCACAAGGCAATAGCAAGTGCAGTTGCTTATGGAACATCTCCCTTGTTGAAGGACACTATCTATTACACAAATAAAGTAAATCACCACCATGTTATTCTGAACAATCTCTTACCTGGAACTGAATACTATTACAAAATCTTGCCTGATGGCAATATACACAAGTTCAAGACTTTTCCAGAAAAAGCAGATTCTCTGTTTTTCATTGTCTTTGGCGACACACGCAGCGATTCAGCAAGCCATCAAGCGGTAATTGATCAGATATCGAACTATTCTTTCGACTTTCTTATCCATTCCGGAGATCTGGTGAGCAAAGGTTACAAGACGGATGATTGGAAAACATTTTTCAATATTGAAGGTAAATTGCTTGCTGACAAGGTATTTGTGCCAACGATCGGTAACCACGAGAAACCTTTCTGGCAGTATGACACATTATTTTCCTTGCCCGGACTTGAAGATTTCTATTCGGTTCGTTGTGCAAATGTCTGTATTATTTGTTTGAATACAGAAATGGATTTAGATGGTATCCAGAAGAAATGGCTTATCAATGAACTGAGATTTATCTCCAAAGACACCACAATTGACTGGATATTTGTTAATCTCCACCGTCCACCGTACTCTTCAGGAAGCCATGGAAGTGCGCTTGATGTCCGCCAGCAGTGGTGCCCGATTTTCGAGGAACATAAAGTGGATATTGTTTTCTGCGGGCACGATCATTCTTACGAAAGAACAAAGAAAATAAATGGCGTGATCTACATTGTCTGTGCCGGCGGCGGCGCTCCGCTATATGATGTTGGCATGAGTGAATGGACCACACATTCAGAAAAAACCCATCATTTCTGTCTTGTCAGTATCAGAAACAGACAGATGAAATTGCAGGCAATCAAACCAGACGGCACAGTATTTGATTCTTTGGTCATAAAAAAATAAGCATGTATCCGATCTTTGATCTTCATTGTGATACGCCTTTGTGCATTAAAAAAGGAAAATTCAACCATCTACACCCTGAGGACCTTAAGCCCTCCATTCTTTTTGGTTCAATCTTTGCCCATTTTGTTTCTCCTGGATCAAAAGAACCTTTTCACAATGGCGTAAAACTTGTTCTATCCACCATTAACTATCTTCAACGTATGCATTCGGTTAGCATAGTCACCAATTTTGACGATTTAGATATGAGAAAAACTAACATTTTGTTAGGTATTGAAGGCGGGCACATCTTTGATGGAGATCTTACCCAATTTGAGACGCTTTATGAACTCGGTGTAAGAACCTACACCCTTACCTGGAACAACTCAAATAGCTTTGCCCATTCAGCATTTGACGATGATAAAAAGGGTTTAACAAAAAGAGGTAAAGATTTTCTTAAAATACTCAAATCATATGATGTGATTATTGATCTCTCACATGCCTCTACCCGTACTGTCCTGGAGGTATGTGAAATAACAGACAATCAAGTTATTGCATCTCATTCATGTGCCAGGGCTCTCAATCCCTTTGTCCGCAACATTGATAGCGAAGCGATAAAGGCAATCACAAGAAGAGATGGTGTGGTTGGAGTAAACTTCTCGCGCAAACATCTTGGTTGTTATCGAGTTGTTGACCATATAGATTTTATTTGTGAAAATTTCGGAGTGGATTACTGCGGTGTTGGCAGTGATTTCGACGGCATAAATGACCCAATATGCAACTGCCCTGCAGGATATAAAATGCTTTTAGATGACTTATTTAAAAGAAAATACTCAAAAACTCATGCCACTAAAATTCTCTTCAAGAATTTTCTGAGGATCCTGCAAAATCTTGGCAATCAGGGTGTCACATCTGTATAACGAACAATAAACGCTGAACGGTCATAAATATCTTGCAGTGTGATATTTTTTTTCTGCAGGACAATGCTGATCTCTGACAATCGTTTTTCCACTGTCCGGACATGTGAACGAAGAAGTTCGCAGTATTGCCTCGTTCTGATATTCGTGCCATACAGGATCTGTACTGGACAACGCCCCCCACAATAATAATGGATATCACACTTTGCACATCCAAGACTGGACTTCAAAGACAAAATCCTTCCCGGATGCTTCTTCAGATCCCTGCCTTGTTCAAAAGGAAGATCAATGCAAGCCAGTATTTCTCCACCGACCAAATCATAATTTGTTGTTAGTTCTGCGCCGCAAGCCGTATGATTTCTTTTTTTCTTTGTAAACAAGTAGAGAATCAATTCATTCAGGTGGGCAATTGGTAATAACTCACCCTGTGTTAACCTACCAATGTAGGCATCAACAATTTTTTCTAAATCATTTATATATTTTTCACGATACCCTGAAAAATCATTGAACTCCTCCTGGGTCTCAAGCCAGTGCCAGAAAAAGTGATTGACCAGGCCGTTATTGTATAGTTCAATGAATTCTTCGAAGCAATTTAGCAGCGACTGCTCTTCACGCAGGGTTGACCACATAAGTATGTTTCCGTGGTAGTTTTTGACAATGGACTCAAGATTTTTTCTAATTCTTCTTAAGTCAGTGCCAATTCTAAATCGGTTATGTTGATTTTCGTCACCATCAATGGAAACGGCATATAGCCAGATATTTTGTGCAACTTCAGAATAATCCTCAAAAAATCGAGCAAGCATTTCTCCGTTCGTATAGATCATATATCTTATACGATGGGAATATCCAGCATTTCTTAGTTCCTCAATAATAGGTACAAATCTGTGTGGTTCTAAAAGTGGTTCACCTCCATAAAAAGAAAGCGTAGCATGCAAACCGGCGTGGTTCTCAAGAATTGCCTTTATTGCCCCGACATCACGGTCAGTATCAACCTCCAACCCTCTGGGGTCTAAATTCGAATTGTTCGTAATTGTCTGATTGATACACTCGCAACACCGGGCATTACATTTGCTTGTAATAAACAAGTTTATGATTAACCCTTTGTCTTCTTGAAAATCAATGAATTTCACTTTGCAAAATTCTCCTTACGCTGGATCCAACTATACTCTTTGTAACAACAATTACAGGACCAAGAAATCGGGACTATAATGGAGGTGAGCGGAGTCGAACCGCCGACCTATGCGTTGCAAACGCATTGCTCTCCCAGCTGAGCTACACCCCCTGAAACGTAACCTTTGTGTGGCGTTCCTGGATATTGGTTGCGAACACCAGCGTCACAACCACAATCCAGTGGCTGGCATGTTAGAATCTTCCGAAGTTCAGATCTAACCCAAATGACTTGAAGAATGTGACTTCCTTATCAAACAGACGTTCCTGATTCAGATGAAAATCAATGTTAAATTCTCTCATGCGTAAGCCAATGCCCGGTTCAACCTGCCAACCAGTAGGTACGAAATCTTCATTGAACTCCTCCCGAACACCTATCCTCAGATAGAATTTCCGATTTAGTGGAAGTTCAAAACCAGCAAAGCAACATGAAAAATCAGCAGTGACATCGCCGTCACGGAACAAATATTCTGCACCAAGGAAGACAAAACCGTCATTCAAAATGAGGCGTTGCAGCACGGCACCAATATTATGACTATGATAATCATACGGTGCAGACAGGATATTCAATGCATACCGCGGGACAAACACAAATTCACTCTTCCGCATTAGCAGTCTCAGATTGACATTATATCCTTCGTTAACATTCGCTTCATCCATGATAAAACCAGAGATATCCAACCTTGCGTTGAGTGTTGTGTAACCCACACCCATACCAAAACGATACTGGTCTTTTACTGGACAACCCGCAATACCGAATTCAAGCTTGCGGACAGTAATCCCATAACCAACATTGAACCTTCTGTGCTGCCAGACCGCAATCCCTCCGTATTTTTCTATGGGCATCAGAACCATCCCGAAATCAGTTGTTGCTGAAAGTATGTCACCGTAGAAAGCATTAGGGAAAATATTAATATGCTGGGGATAAATTTCCATGTTCACCGGATCATCAACATAATCACCAACCATCAAGGTATTCATTCTTGTCCAGTTCGCCCAGACCGCACTGCTTATTATTGACCCAAATAATAGTATTCTCTTCATAATAGGTGATTATAATCAAAATTCCTAATCAGTCAAGACTATTAATATTGCGGCCGATACTAAAGTTGTGTCAAAATTTATCTTGAAAACAATGTGCCTTTGTAATATAATAGCTATATGTTGATAATGAATCATAGCGTTCTGAACAGCACTTGGAACTTTATTCAAAATCATGCGTAATTATAATAAAGGAGGCATAATGGGTCTTTGCAAGAAAACTATGGTTTTGTTTGTTTTTCTCTGCGTATTTTTCTGTTATGGTGAAATCCCAGGTTTTTATGACCATAACAGATTTCTTCTTTCTGCACCCGGTGCTATGGGAGTCGGACTTTATGGTTATGACAACCCTGCTCTATTATCATATGTGCACCAGTTTGACCTTGCATTCATGTGGTCAGATGAATCTGGAGAGTGGAATGATTTCAATAACTGGGCTTTGTTTTCTGCATTGCCCTATATTGGATTCTCAGTCAATCACAACAAGATTACTGGAGGTTCAACAACGAATTATAACATCTCTTCGGCATTGGGAAATAAAAAACAGAGTCTTGGCATTGGCTATGAATGGTCAAAGAGCGACACTAATCTTCTGGCACAACCTGCTATCTGGAAGATTGGCTGGTTATCCCGTCCAGTAAAATTCTTTTCTCTGGGTATCCTCGGTTCATTTGCCAGTTCCGGTGGTGACCGCGAAGGTTATGTTGACGTAGGCATAAGACCTTTTGGCAATGAAAAACTGACACTCTTTATTGATTACACGCTCCACAAAGGGACAGAAGTAAAGGACAGCCCCTGGAGCACGGGAATTGCCATTGAACCTCTTGCGGGGATAAGGTTTACAATGCGCTATTTCCATAATCATTCATTCACAACCGGTCTCAATCTTAGCTTCGGAAGGATTGGTGCAATCCATCAGTCGCATTTTGATACGGACCAGCAATACCGTCACAGTACCTACGGTTTAAGATTGGGTGCTTATGACCGCAACATTTTCAGACCTCTAAAGAAAAACTATCTGGAACTTGACCTGAATGGACCGCTGCATTATCAACGTTACCTGCTATTTGACAAGAGTAAAACGCTATTATCGTTGCTCAATGTGATTGACCGTGCCAAAAATGATCCATCAATATAAGGCATCGCCCTCAACACATCGGGTATGGAGATCAATATTGAATTACTGTGGGAACTCAGGGAAAAACTAAAAGACTTTAAGTCTGCTGAAAAACATATTGTAGTATATGTTGATGAAGCAGAAATGTTCACCTATTATCTGGCATCAATCGCTGACCACATTGTAATTGATCCTGAAGGAATGATTACCCTGCCTGGTCTGCTTATGGGAAGAATGTACTTTAAGAATACCCTTGATAAGCTCGGTATTGGCGTTGACGAATGGCGTTTTTTCAAATACAAATCTGCTGCCGAGGCATTATCCCGGGATAAGATGTCGGACGCAGATCGCGAACAACGCCAGCTGATTGTTGATAATTTCTATAATACAATAAAGACTGATATCTGCACATCAAGAAATTTTGCCCCGGAATACTTTGATGCATTGGTGAATCAGGAAGCCATATTCTTGCCTCAGGATGCATTGGAGAAAAAGCTGGTTGATAAGATAGGTAGATGGGACGATGTAAAAGAAGTCGTAAAATCCCTTGAAGGAAAAAAGCGATCCTTTATCTCAGCGAAGGACCTGGAATATTACCAATTGCCAAAGGATAATTACTGGGGCGAAAAACCCAAAATTGCGATTATCTACGGCATTGGTGAATGTGCTATGGACACAGGAATAAAAGCAAGAAGTCTGGTCAAGGATTTTGAATGGGTAACAAACAGAAAAGATATCAAGGCAGTTGTGTTCCGGGTTGATTCACCAGGTGGTAGCGCCCTTGCTTCAGACATTATTGCCGAGGCGGTAAAAAAATGTCAGAAGAAGAAGCCAGTGATCGTTACGCAAGGTTTAGTTGCCGGTTCTGGCGGCTACTGGTTATCTATGTATGGGGATACAATCGTTGCCTCACCGCTCACCATTACCGGTTCCATTGGTGTCATTGGTGTCTGGCTCTACAACAAAGACTTAAAAGAAAGACTGGGCTTTTCCACTGATCTTGTCAAAAGGGGCGAACATGCAGACCTGGGTTTTGGATTTGTCTTTCCGATTCTCGGTCAGCTACCTGACCGCAATCTCAATGATGTAGAGAAGCAGAAAATGGAGGCATTAATCAAAACATTGTATAAAAAGTTTGTATTCAAGGTCGCCACTGGCAGAAACTTGAAAACTGAACAGGTTGAAGAGATTGCCCAAGGCAGGGTCTGGTCTGGTACAAGTGGTAAAGACATTGGCCTGGTTGATACACTGGGTGGCATGGCAACAGCAATAGCAATTGCCAAAGAAAAGGCTGGCATTCTCAGGGATGCGGAAGTGACGATTATAGAATTGCCGAAACCACAGGTCCTCTCACCAAATCTGTTTCAGCCAAAATTCCTCCAGGTAAATGACGAATATCTTGAGTTCTTGAGATATTTGAGTTTTTGTGCTGAACATAATGGAAAAGCACTTCCCATCATGTCTGTGGATGATATCTTGAGATAATCTATGCAAATAACTGTCTATTAGAAAGAACCATAATATTGCTGCTTAATGAACCGTTGACTTCAATAATAGTTTTTGTATAATTAATTTATGGCTGAAGAAAAGCAGGAAAAAGAACAACACCTTCTTGAGGAACCAGTGCCCATCAAGGATATTCTGTTAATGACAATCCTATCCCTTGAAGGCAAGGCATGGGCATACCTCGGTCTGATTGCCCACCCTGAGACACAGAAGCCAAAAGAAGATCTGAATGAGGCAAAAATCGCCATTGATTCTATTGATTCACTTTTCAAGATTGTTGAGCCATTGCTCAACAATGATGAAAGGAAAGATATCCAGACCCGTCTAACAAATCTGCGATTGAATTTTGTCAAGAAGTGAAATTCAGGGTACGAGTACCAGCTAAATCAGTAATTGTTTTTGCTGCCTGTATCACCACATTGCTTGTATATATCCATTCTCTGTGCCCGACTGTGTATTTAATTGACTCTGGTGAACTCGCGGCAGTAAGCTACACACTGGGGATTGCCCATCCAACAGGCTATCCGCTATACACAATCATCTCATATTTTTTCGCCCACCTGCCGGGTGAACCGATAAGAAATCTCAATCTCCTTTCGGCTCTATTTTCAGTTATTGCAGTCATATTTCTATATCTGACCGCATGTGAATCTTCAAACAATGAAATTTTACCACTTTTTCTTGTTTCTCTATATGCCTTTTCACCTGCAATCTGGAAAATCTCAATCACCAACGAGGTCTATCCTTTGACCGCGTTGTTCTGTGTTTATTTAATTTACTTGCTTTTCAGACTCAAGAACTCCCGCGTTCTATACCTGCTGGCATATACTGCAGGACTTTCTTTTACAAATCATATCATTATCTTCTCAACAGTCATTCCGTTGTGCATATATGTACTTTTATCATTTAAGCCGAGCATAAAAAAGGTTATCATCTGTTTTCTCTTCTTTATCATCGGATTGTCGTCCTATGTCTACTTGATTGCAAGAACACTCGGAGGCGCAGAACTCGCCTGGGGCAATACCCATAATCTCCAGCGCCTTTTCTGGCATCTGACCGGTAAACAATACCAGGTCTGGATGTTTTCGCTATCTCCGGGTGAAATTTTGAACAATGTGCTAAAAGGTTTACAGTTGCTTGTTCAGAATTTTCTATATGCATTCGTTGTTCTTGTTCCTGTGGGCTTTTATTGGTTATACAAAAATGACATAAAGAGGTTCTGGTTATTCTTGATAATTACTATTGTGAATTTCCTGTACACAATCAACTATGCAATACCTGACATTGAATCATACTATATTCCAGGATTCATTGCATTGTTAATTGTCTGCACATACGGATTAAGACTGTTCAAGAAGAAAATTGCCTGGTATTTCATAGTACCCGCAAGCATGGTCATACCGCTTTTGAACTACCAGGTGTGCACGTTGCGAAACAATACTTTTGGATTTGATTACAGTTATGGGCACATCGCGCAACTTCCTGAAAACAGCCTTCTTGTATGCTCATACTGGGATATCTATTCGCCAACAATATACTTCAGAAAAGTGAAGAACATACGCAAGGATCTGACAATAATTGATAAAGAACTCCTCAGACGTACCTGGTACATAAAATATCTGCAAAAAGAATATCCTGAATTCTGTCAGAAAGCAGAAAGACAAATCAGCGACTATTTGATTGAACTGTACAAATTTGAATATGGAAAGCCCTACGATGCTTACACAATCCAGGGAAAATACATAAAGATGATTGAGAAATTTGTGGAAATAAAAGAATCTGATGGCGTGTTTTTTGCGTTACCTTTTCCAGACCATGATCTTAATCAGGTTAAGCCCGATCACAAGCGTATTCCAGTCGGTCTGAATTTTTTGATCACAAAAGATACAGTATCAGTCTTTTGTGATTTTTCAAACATTAATATCCACCAACCTCGTTTTGTAAATGACGATCGTTTAAAATTCAATATCAAGACAGTGGAAAGAATGGCAATCAATAACATTAACTATCTGACACAAGCCGGTAAAACCAATAATGTTGAAAGTGCAAAACAATGGCTAAAAGAATTCAACCGCAAGAAATAGTCAAAACAATAAACTTTAGCCTGTTTAACTGCGTCATATAATTATGCAGAGAACCAAAAAGTTGTATATCATGGCATTCATATCAATTCTGGGCCTTTCATTGGTTTTTGCGCAGAAAAGGGAATTTTACGGACCGGGCAGCATTAAAGGCACAGTTATTGAATCACTGAGTGAACAACCTGTGGAGCTGGCAAATGTCATATTATATGATATGAACCATAAACAGGTTATTGGAACCGCCACGAATGAAGACGGACAATTCTATCTCGCTGGCATCAAAACAGGAAATTTTACAATTGAAATTTCTTTTGTCGGTCTGAGAACAGAAATCCAGAAAATCAATATCACGGAACAAAATCCACATATTGACCTTGGTACAATAAGACTTGAACAGAAGCCTATTTTTATTGAAGGAGAAGAAGTTGTTGCTGAAAAGCCCGCGATTGAATTCAAGATTGACAAAAAGGTAATAAATGTAAAAGAGAGTTATGTGGGGCAGTCAGGAACTGCCGTGGATGTTCTGGAAAATGTTCCTTCAATTTCTGTTGATGTAGAAGGAAATGTCAGTTTGAGGGGTAGCACAAATTTCCGGGTATTGGTTGACAACAGACCGAGTGTTCTTGAAGCAAGTGAAGCGTTACAACAGATTCCAGCAAGTACCATAGACCGGATTGAAATTATAACAAATCCCTCTGCCCGATACGATCCCGAAGGTCTAACCGGAATCATAAATGTAATAACGAAAAAATCAAACCAGTCAGGAATAAATGGCATTACCAATCTGAGCTGGGGCATTGAGAACAAATATTCGGGCGACTTTTTGCTCAACTACCGGCATAACAAAATTCGCACTTTTTTTGGTCTGGACTACAACAACCTTTGTTTTCCAGGAACCAATCAAGGGGCGAGAGAAACAATAACACCTGATACTGCATACTACTCAATTACTCAGGGTAACCAATCATGGTTAAGAAGATTTTATGGTTTCAAAACTGGTATGGAATATCTATCAAGCCCCAAGAGCAGAGTCGGTGTTAGTTTTGAACTAAGAAAAAGAGGCATGGAACGAAATTCAGATGTTGAATATAATAGATGGTCAATACCCGGTGATACTACAGTCTATTTCAGCAATAACCAATTCCTACGCGGCGGCTATGTTTATTCATTGAATGCCGATTATTCGCACAACTTTGAGAAAAACCGAAATTTAACTGCGCGTATGACAGCAAATTTGAATGACGGAGAGGATGAATCAATTAGTGAAATGAGAAGTACGGATTCTATAATAACCAGTGGTTGGGTATCAAAAGAGAATGACCCTGCAAAGAGACTGCTCCTGAATTTAGATTATACACAACCCACCAATTTTGTCGGTGAAAAAAACGGAAAACTTGAAACAGGACATCAAATGACAGTCAACTATGCCAGAGGCAGCCAGGAAGTTTATGTCTATGATACATTAACTCAGAATTATGAACTCAGACAGGATTACACCAATAGTGCTGATTTTTTGCATAATATCTATTCCCTGTATGCAATGCATTCGGCAGAATTAGGAAAATTTGGCTATCAAGCAGGTTTGCGCAGCGAATATACTTATCGCCATATCAGTGCCACTAATTATGCAGAAATCGTTAATATCAGACGGATTGACATCTTTCCAACCATTCATATTTCCTACAAGTTTTCACCTGCTGACCAGATTATGGTAAATTATACGCGCAGGGTCAACCGACCCCGCAATTTTGACCTTGAACCCTTTGAATTCTGGCGAGATCCATACAGCGTAAGTAAGGGTAACCCTGGTTTATTACCGGAATTTGTCGACGCTTGTGAACTGGGTTATCAGAAGCAAATGGGCGGTAATATTTTTGCCGTTGATGGCTATTATCGAATTACCCACAACAAAATTGAACATATTACAGGTGTATACAGTGGTGAAATAATGCTTTTCACTGTGGACAATGTCGGGAAAGACTATGCCTACGGCATTCAACCGACACTGGATCTTCTACCTGTCAAATGGTTAAATATTAACCTCTCCGCAGATTTCTATGAACATCATCTTGAGGGAATGATTCATGACATACCGTATTCACAGCAAAGCCGTTCCTGGAGTATGAGGAATTCAAACACTCTAAGACTTGGCAAAAAAACGAGACTGCAGATAAACGGAATCTACAACGGACCGGAAATCACTGCGCAAGGAGAGCGTGCAGGCTTTTTGCTCTTCAATGCCGGGATAAGACAGGAATTAATCCCCCGGGTTCTACACTTCACTGTTCAGCTGCGCGATATCCTCAGTACTGGGAAGTTTGAGAATACAACAAGCGGAGAAAACTTTCATCTCTACAGTGTGCTTGAACGCAAATCACCCGTTATATTCTTTGGTCTAAGTTACAATTTTAACAACTATAGAGTTGAACAGAAAAGACCTGAACAAGAAGATAATTTTGAGGACATGGAGAATTATCAGTAAAACATTAACAACCTATACCATTGATTTTTTAACCTGGTTTTATATAATGATAATATGCATATCCTTGTGTGTGACGATGAAGAATCACAACGCGAACTACTTTCAGGGTTTTTGAGGAATCTTGGTTATGAGGTCACAACTGCAGATAGCGGCAAAGAGGCAATAGAAAAGAACCGCACTTGCGGTTTTGATCTGGCAATTCTTGATCTAAAAATGCCTGAGATTGATGGTATAGAGACCATGCAAAAGATGAAGATCATCGATCCCCAGACATACTTCATAATCTTGACCGGGTTTGGAACAGTAGAATCTGCCGTAGAAGCGATAAAATCTGGTGCTTATGATTATCTTTCAAAACCGGTTGACCTTGAAAAACTTGAATTATTAATCAAACGCATCCACGAAGATCAGGTGACCCACCAGGAGGTTGCATCTCTGAAAGAACAAATTTCAGAGAAATTCAATTTCGACCAATTTGTTGCAGAAAGTCAGAAGATGAAAGAAGTAGTCGGACTAATCCCCCGGATAGCGCGATCTGACGCATCAGTATTGATCCTTGGTGAATCAGGAACTGGTAAGGAGCTGGTTGCCCGACTCATCCATGAAGCAAGTCCTCGTAAGAATTTCCGGTTCGTCCCGATTTCCTGTGCTGCTCTGCCAGAAACACTGATTGAAAGTGAGCTCTTTGGTTATGAACGTGGTGCATTTTCTGGTGCTGAAAAAAGAAAACTCGGGAAATTTGAAATCGCAGACAAAGGAACTTTGTTCCTTGACGAAATTGGTGATCTACCAATAGCCGTTCAAGTAAAACTGTTGAGGGTATTGCAGGAATTTACCTTTGAACGACTCGGCAGCAATAGCCCAACAAAAGTCAATGTTCGTTTGATTTGTGCGACCAATCAGGATTTAAGGAAAAAAATAGCTGAAGGAACATTTCGTGAAGACCTTTATTATCGACTGAATGTAGTCGCTATTACCCTACCACCTCTGCGCGAAAGAAAAGAAGACATAACACCACTAATCAGCCATTTCATTGAAAAATTCGCCAAAGCCGGACGCAAGCAGGTAAAAGGTGTTACGAAAGACGTCTTGAATAGTCTCATACGTTATGACTGGCCCGGCAATGTCCGGGAATTGGAGAATGTTATAGAACGTGCTCTGGTGCTTTGTCGTGGCGATTGGATTGAAAAATCTGATGTCCCCCTGCAATCTGAGAGACAGTCATCAGGTCCTGAACCGGAAAATCTTGCTGAACTTGAGAAAATACATATCAGAAAAGTCCTTGAAAAGACAAATTGGAATCTTGCTGAAACAGCGCGAAGATTGGGGATTCACCGAAATACGCTGAGGATGAAGATAAAGGAATACAATCTGTCTCCCGAAAAGAGATAGAACTTGACTTTGCATATTTTCTAATTATACTTCAGAGTATGGATACAAAATATATTTTCGTGACTGGTGGTGTGGTATCTTCGCTGGGTAAAGGAATCGCAACCTCTTCTATTGGTTTGCTTTTGAAATCATACGGGCTAAAAGTTACACTGCAGAAGATCGACCCCTACATAAATGTCGACCCAGGAACAATGAACCCCTACCAGCACGGCGAGGTCTTTGTGACGGCTGATGGCGCTGAATGTGATCTTGACCTCGGTCATTATGAAAGATTCCTAAACGAACAATTGTGTCGTGATAATAATACAACCACAGGTCAGGTATATTACTCAGTAATTAACAAAGAACGACGTGGTGAATATCTTGGCAAGACTGTCCAGGTAATTCCTCATATCACAGATGAAATCAAGTCACGCATCAAGAAACTTGCCACTCAGAATAAGACCGACATTGTGATCACTGAAATTGGAGGAACAGTTGGTGATATTGAAAGCCAGCCTTTTCTCGAAGCAGCAAGACAGATGAAACTTGACCTGGGTAAGAACAATGTGCTATATATCCATCTAACTTTAGTCCCGTTTATCAAAACAACAAGAGAATTCAAAACAAAACCAACTCAACATTCAGTACGGGTTTTACTTTCCATGGGGATACAACCAGATATTCTCTTATGCCGGAGTGATTCATGGCTTGGTGAGGATGAAAGAAAAAAAATTTCCCTTTTCTGTAATGTTCCAACCAATGCGGTGATTGATGCAGTGGATGTGGAATGCATCTATGAAATTCCGTTCAATTTTCATCAACAAAAACTGGATCAGTTAATCTTGAATTACCTGGGAATTGACCGCAAGGATTGCGACCTCGCAGAATGGAAAATTTTTGTCGATAAAGCAAAAAATCCTTTGAAAAATGTGGAAATTGCAGTGTGCGGCAAGTATGTTGAACTGCGCGATGCCTATAAGAGCATTATTGAAGCACTTTACCATGCGGCAGTTGCCAACGATGCTCGTCTCAAGATAAAGTGGGTGGATACAGACAGAATCGACGATATAGTGCTCTCCAATGTCTTATCGTATGTTGATGGAATTCTCATCCCGGGCGGTTTTGGAATGAGAGGGGTTGAAGGCAAGGTGAAGGTCGTGAACTACGCCCGCGAGAATAAGAAACCGTTTCTGGGAATCTGCCTTGGAATGCAATGTATGGTGATCGAATTCGCGCGGAATGTATGTAACTTGAAAGGAGCCAATTCCACAGAATTTGATGACAAAACAGATTATCCTGTCATTGACATTCTGCCCGAGCAGAAAAAGATAAAGAATATGGGTGGCACAATGCGCCTTGGCAACTGGCCCTGCCAGATTGAACAAAAAACCCTCGCTCACAAGATATACGGTAAGGATATGGTTGAAGAAAGACATAGACACCGATATGAAGTAAACCCCAAATTCTTTAAGATCCTCATGGAAAAAGGCATGACCTTTTCAGGAAAGTCGCCCGACGGCAGGCTTGTTGAAATTGCTGAAATATCTGATCATCCATTCTTTGTTGGTACTCAGTTCCATCCCGAATTTACCTCAAGACCACTTGCTCCTAATCCTGTTTTCTATCGGTTTATTGAAACTGCTTTGAAAAAATCAGGGTAAGAACGTTCCAGTGCGTCCTTTGATTGAGGCGCTTAACTTCATTGTGCTCGTCGTATTTTGTTGGTTCAGCCCGAGTCGTTGTAAGAGGGTGAGGAACAAATTTGGCAGAAATTTCTGGCGGAATTTCAAAACCACTGCGCGGAATTTGTCAATGATGATTCTTCCTGATGCGGAATTTGTTTTACTTGGCAACCACAGTGCTATAAAGCATGGTGCAATTCTCTATTCTCTTCATTTCGGTGTATGGGAACTGATGCCCAGGATACTCCAGGAATATACTAACAGGGGAATTGGAATTCTTGTGAACCGTTATGGGGTTAACAACTTTTTTTTTGTTGGAAAAATTATGGACAAATTATTATATAAATTTCGTTCAAAGCATGGAACAAAAGTATTCTATCCCGATGA